>ERZ1673752.3727-NODE-3727-length-13999-cov-8.622992_pt1 | contig 13999 bp, 12 predicted proteins | sample MGYA00580195_ERZ1673752 | MGnify/ENA primary metagenome ERZ1673752 (study PRJEB41218, sample SAMN15661744) | gut metagenome | host: Homo sapiens | place: Canada: London | collected 2015-08-20/2019-03-30 | study: EMG produced TPA metagenomics assembly of...
AATCACTTGCCAAAGTGATTATTATCAAGCCCCTATTATGGGCGCACTAAAAGCGAAGCACCAGCCGCCATTGTAGATGTTATCAACGATGCTTTGTTCAGTGTTGATAAGAAGTACACAGCGGCAGACGGTCTGCAACACGACCGCAAGGTGTTTGGTCCATTTGTAAAAGCAGCAGAATCAGCCATAGCGTTTGCCGGTGCAGTACCTACTCGTAAGGAGTTGTTGAAGATGCTGTCAAAGGTGTCGAGCGTGGTTAACATGGTTAATCCTTGCTGGATTATGAACGAGGCAATGAAAGCTGAGTTGCAGGATGTGAAGGTAGACGCTGGTAGCGGTAGGTTTGTTTGTGAGAATGACATGATACTTGGTTATCCTGTCTTTACTACAGCAGCTATCGGTGACGGTAACATCGGTTTCGGTGACTGGAGTTATCAGGCAGCAGGTTTCTTTGGTAACATGAATTTCATAGCAGACCCATACACATTAGCTCGTAGAAATGCGGTTGACTTTGTGTTGAACGCTCGCTTTGGTACGGTGACGCTGCGTGATGATGCATTTGTATTGGGAAAAGCGAAAGCAGGACAGTAAGAAGTAGCCTCCCCCAGCCCCTCCAAAGGAGGGGAGTATAGGCGAAAATGGACTATCAACTCGTGAACTTGTAAACTGAAAAACGATGGTTTATACTGACATCAAACTCTTGAAATCGCATGTGCGTGCGGATGACTTCACGGACGACGACGACTATCTGCTGGTTCTTCTTGAAGCAGCCGAGACGGCTGTCGTCCGCTGGACAAATCGCAGTATCGTTGAACTGTTATCTGACAGCGGCTGTGGGTTCAAGTCAGATGTACAGCAGGCTATATTATTGCTTGCCGGGCATTGGTATAACCAGCGTGAGGCGGTGAGCAGCGCAACACTTTCAGAGGTACCGTACACGGTGCAAGCGTTGCTTAAACCTCACCAAAGGTTAGGAGGTGACCGATGAGAGCAGGGGCGATGCGTGAACGTTTGCAGGTGTTGCAGCCATTTCAGAATGTCGACCATTTCGGTGCTGAAAAGACTGAATACAAGCTGGTGAACACCATCCACGCAGAGCGTGTGAAGCAAAGAGGCTGGCGTAGCGACATGGTTGGTGAGCATTTTCCCGACTACAGCGTTGAATTCAATATCAGGGACGCGCATCAGATTGAAGAAAATTGGCGCGTGCAGCATGTTGGCGGAAAACTTTATGATGTGCTGAACATTATACCAAACGTTGAGCGGGGAATGCTTACGCTTGTGTGCGGAAGGGTGAACGAGTAAAGGAAGCCTCCCCTAACCCCTCCGAAGGAGGGGGATACAGACAGACGGAACGCTATCAACTGGTGAACTTGTAAACTATTAACTCGTAAACTAACAAACTTATTAACTTATAAAAAACTTTTATCAAAATGGAAAATGAGTATATTAACGGTAGTGACTTGTTACTGAGCGTAGCAGGTAAGGCGGTTGGACATTGTACGAGCCACACGCTGACATTCAACAGTGAGACAAAAGATCATGCGGTGAAGCCTGTGGCGAGTGCAGGTAAGTCGTCTGGACTTTGGAAAGGAAAGAACGTGACTGGGCTTTCCATCTCAATCAGCGCAGAAGGTCTGCGGTTCTATGGTGAGACGGAGAGTGGCTATGACGAGCTTGCGCCTAACTGGGGTAAGGGTGCAATCGTTGAGGTTTCGGCATTTAGACGTGGTGAGGACACAAAACCATACGTCAAAGGTAAGTTTATCATCGCATCAATCGAGGAAACGAGTCCAGCTCAGGATGATGCCTCTTACAGCATTTCGCTTGAGAGTACTGGTGAGCCGGATGTTTATCCAGGCAAGGTGGCTGGCAGCAGCGCATCGGGTTCCTCGACAACAGGAAAGTAGGACAGCCTCCCCCGACCCCTCCGAAGGAGGGGAGAAGGGGGGCTACTATGAACATTGAACTTTGAACATTGAACATTGAACAAAACAAGCCAATTCCTCCCCTCCTTCGGAGGGGCCGGGGGAGGCTATTAAAGAAAAAGCGATGAGACAATTAACGATTGAGATAGAGGGTAAAAAATACCCATGCCGCCAAACAATGGGTGCAATGCTTCGATTCAAGCAGGAGACAGGAAAGGATGTGTCGGAGATTGGCAACGGATTTTCTGACTTGTGTGCCTACCTTTATTGCTGCGTAGCTTCGGCCTGCAAGCATGACGGGATAGCGTTTGAATACAGCCTCATGGATTTTGCGGACAGCTTGACACCGCAAGACTTAGAACAGTGGACGGATGCCATCAGCGAGACAAACGAAGATGAGGCTGTAGCTGGTGAGGGTGCAAAAAAAAATTAGACATCTACGAGCTGCTGGGTATTGCGCTTGGTTGTATCGGCTTGCGATATGAAGATTTTTGCAGATTGACGCTGGAGGAGTTCAGCCATATTTATGGGCAATATAACGAGCGAGAGGAAATGACCGAACGTAGTGCTTGGGAACGGATGCGAATGCTGGCAACGATATGTGTGCAGCCTTACAGCAAAAAGCGATTGAAAGCAACTGAGCTGATGCGATTTCCGTGGGATGACACAAAAAACAGCCCCTCCCAGCCTCCCCGAGGGGGAGGGGAATTGAGCAAAGATGAAGCGTTGCGCCGCTTTGAGGCTCTTGTTCACAGGATGAAAAAACTCAAAAAATAAGCCTAATGAAAACAACAAGTTTAAGTATTGGTTCAGCAATAAGGGATGCGCTGGTTCGCCATGGCGTTAATAAGCGTGTGAGTAAGATTTTCCCGTTGGTGGTGGACGATGCTAAACTACCTTATATTTTGTATCGCAGAGCTGGCTTTGAGCAACAGGCGGTGAAAACGCACGCCAAAACGCCTGACGTGGTGGAAATGGAGGTGGCTTGCTTTGCGGCTACCTATTCGGAGAGCGTTGAAATTGCCGAACTTGTTCGTGAAGCACTGGACTATGGAAGTACGCAAGCCTACAGGAGTTGTTTCTTGGTTGATGCGAGCGAACATTTCGTGGACGATGCCTTTGTACAGAGCTTACGGTTTGAAGTAAGGGGATAAAAGCCTCCCCCGACCCCTCCGAAGGAGGGGAGTACAGGCGAATATAGACTATCAACTCGTGAACTTGTAAACTATAAACTCGTAAACTGAACGCAATGGCACTATTTAGTAAAAAAGTAAACAAGGCGGATTATACGACCACCAACGTGGCTAACATTGACAAGCCGTTTGCAGAGGTGTTTAAGGCATTGGACTTGAAAACACAACGCAAAGCATTGAAGGGTGCGGTGCGGAAAGAGAGCAACCGACTGAAAAAGGTGGCGATGGAGGAAGTGTTGTCGAGTGGAATCGGCAAAGGGACACAACAGCCTTTGACAAAGAGCCTTTATTCCAGGGTATTTCCTGACCGCTATGGCCTTGGTGCGCTGGTGAGCGTTAGACCGCATGGCAAACGTAAAGGCTATCATGTGAACAGATACGGCAAAGAAAAGCCCGTACTGATGTGGGCGGAAAGCGGTACAAGAATGCGTAATGTCGGTAAGAAGGTGGACTACTTCACCACCAGGAGCCGCTACACAGGAAAGAAAATATACAACTACATACGAGGTGGGAAAAGTCGTGGACGAATGCCTAAGTATGAGTTCTTACAGCACACGGACGAAAAGGCAGGCGGACAGACGGAGGAGAATCTGTTCAACGAGTTCAAGAAAAACGTGTACAGGGCTGCGGAAAGGATGTAATATTTTCTATTTATTGACGCAAATAAGTTAAAGATATGGCGGAAAAGCAGATAAAATTCAGTATCAAGTTTGATATACAAGGAAAAGAGCAAGTTGTAACAGCTACGACAGACATGTCTAAGTTTCGTGCAGCTATAGATGCATCGCAAGGCAGCATTTCAAAGGCTGTTAAAAACATGAGCTATCTGTCTATGTCTTTCCTCGGAATATCGTCCGCTGCCAATCAAATTTGCGGAACACTTAATAATTTAACAGAGGAAAATCGCACATTTAGTGGTGCCATGGCGGCTGCCAATACCATGGCGGGTAAGAGCGGCAAAGACTTTGATCAGCTGAAAGGCAAGGTTGCTGATTTGGCGGCTGAGCTGCCTATCGCTCGTGACCAGTTAGCCAACGGTTTATACCAAGTTATCAGCAACGGCGTGCCGGAGGACAACTGGATAGACTATTTGAAGAAGTCTGCCAAAGCATCTGTCGGAGGTATTGCCGACTTGGGTGAGACGGTAAAGGTAACGAGTACGGTTATCAAGAATTATGGTTTAGCTTGGTCAGCTTCAAATGAGATACAGGATAAGATTCAATTAACAGCAAAGAGAGGTGTAACGAGCTTTGAGCAGTTGGCGCAGAGCCTCCCGATGGTAACTGGTAACGCAGCTACATTAGATGTGAGCATCAATGAATTGATGGCGAGCTATGCTACGCTGACAGGCGTGAGCGGAAATACGGCAGAGGTGTCCACTCAGTTGAGTGCCATCTTCACAGCTTTGGTGAAGCCGTCAAGCGAGGCGACCAAGCAAGCGCAGGAGATGGGCATTCAGTTTGACGCTGCTGCTATCAAGGCGGCTGGCGGTATGCGCAACTTCTTGGTGGATTTGGATAAGAATGTGAAAGCATACGCTGCAAAGACTGGACAGTTAGAGCAAACGATATATAGCAAGCTGTTTGGCAGTGCCAGGGCAATGCGTGCGTTGATACCGCTGACTGGTGAACTGTCTGAAAAGTTTGGGGAAAATGTAGAAGCCATGAAGAACAGTGCCGGCACGATAGACGAGGCTTTCGGCATTATGGCAGGCACGGGGAGCGCAAAGATACAGAAGCTGAAGAATGCCATTGCCGATATGACGGACGGCATCACCAGCAAGTTGAGCATGCTGCGCCCAGCCTTTAACATTGGCGCGGAGGTGGGTAACACGGTGGTGGCGGTGTTTGCCATGAAGAAAGCGTTGGACGCTTTTGGGGTGAGTGCGATGCTGACCAAAGGCAGGGTTATCGCCTTGAGCTTGGCGATGCATCCATGGAAGAACATCACCGTGGGCATGAAAGCCATGCTAACGGTGCTTACAGCCAAGATGAACGGTGCAGCCGTGGGAGCGACAACGATGAAGATTGCCGTGCGTGGGCTGATGATAAGCACTGGTGTAGGCCTGGCCATCTGGGCGTTGAGCGAAGCCATTGGTTATCTGATAGGCAAAATGGATGAAGCCGAGGATGGCATGAACGGCATGAGCGAGGCAGAGCAGCAAGCCAAGCAAGCCACTGAGCAGATGAACAAAGAAATAGCCAGCGTGCGCACGGAGTATGACTTGAATATTCAGAAGCTCAAAGAGTTCAAAGGCAGCAAGGAGGATGAGCGCAAGCTGGTTGAGGAAATGAACGGTCAGTACGGTGAGAGCTTCGGTTATTATTCAACCGTGGCCGACTGGTATACCGCATTGGTGACGAACAGCAAGGCCTATTGCGACCAGATGGTGAAGGAGATTGAACTTCGTAAACTCGCGAATGACGTTGCCAGCGCACAGGCTGATATGGACAAGCTGCGCTATGATGAGAATGGCAAGACACGACGATATAACACGCACAGGAAATTAGACAAGGTTACAGATGGTGTCGAATTAAATTATCAAACAGGAACTTATGAAACCAAATACAAATGGGTGCCAAAAGTAGGCAGCAGCGAGGTAGAGCAGGCGCAAGTAAAATTTGATGAGGCACGGAGGCGGCGCGATGCACAGCAAAAGAAGATGTACGCCCTGAACAGCAAGGACACCGGTACTATCAAGCACACGAAGGGCTGGCGACCAGAAAGGACGACACCGCACACTGTTGGTGGTGTTGGCGGCCGAGGCGGCGCAAACCCAGCGAAGACAGATGTGAAGACGCTCGTGGGCCAATGGCGTGACGAATTGTCACGGCTTGAGAAAGAGAAAGAAAATGCGTTGACGGTTGATGCAAAGGTAAAGATAGACGAAAAGATAGGCACACTTCAAAAGAAGATAGACGAAGCCACGAAAGGAAAGGTAAGCATCGGTGCGGAAGTTGAGCCTACCTACATCACGCAGGGCAGCATAGCCGACAAACGACAGAGCCACAGCAATGCAGAGAGCCGTGCCAGTAGGATTCAACAAGACTACGAGATAGGCATTATCGGAAAAGAGGAAGCCGAGCGACAGTTGGGCGAGCTGAACGAGCAGTTGCAAAAATTAGGCTTGAAACCTGTTGAGATACACTTCAAGAGCCATGTGGAGGAATTGCAAGATGCGTTGCAGAAAGCACAAAAGGAGCTGGAAGACGGAACGACGGTAGAAGCGAAAATAGAGGCAGCCGTAAAGGTGCAGAAGCTGCAATCTGAGATAGATGCCGCGACACACGGACAGCTCACCATTCAGGCGGAGGTTGAATCTACCTACGTTACGCAGGGTAGTGCGGCCGACAAGCGACAGAGCTATGAAAATGCGCTACAGCGTGCTAATAGGTTGAAGAGTGACGTGGAGATAGGCCTTATCGGTGCGGATGATGCCCGCATGCAATTGGAAGCTATTAACGAACAGCTGAAGCAGTTAGGCTTGGAACCGATAGAGCTTAAAATAGAAAGCAAAGACGTGGAAACGGCAAGGAAGAAACTCGACTCCGCATGCGATGCTGTGTCGCAATTGGGGGGCAGTCTTAGTGGTTTGGGCAAATCACTCGAGTTGCCTGGATTGGACGTTGCCGGCACCATGGCGCAGGCAGTTGCTGCGATGATACAAGGCTATGCTACGGCCACTACTCAATCGGCAACCCTGGGCCCGATTGCTTGGTTGGCATTTGCTGCCACTGGATTGGCACAACTCACAGCCATGATTAATTCGGTGAAATCAATGGGCAAGTTTGCATCGGGCGGTATCGTTGGCGGCAGCTCGACATACGGCGACAGAAAGTTTGCCCGGGTGAACAGCGGTGAAATGATATTAAATAAATCGCAACAAACTCGGCTGTTTAACCTCATTGATGGCCGCTTTACACCACCATCTATCGCCGACCGCCGCATGCAGCCTGTAGTGGTGCAGTTGCCGCATCCTATGACTGACGCAACGCCGCAGGTGAACATCACCATGAACGCGGACGCACGGCGCATTCTGGAGGTAATGAGCGATGTGAATAAGGTGGCTGGTTTGAGTGGGAGGAAATACTTTTGATAATTCATAATTTTTAATTCAAAATTCATAATAGAATGGCATGGACTATTAACTTGTAAACTCGTAAACTAAAGAACTAAAAAACTTATCAACTCAATGACCATACACGGAGAATTTATCAACATGGCGGAACAGCGGGTGACGGTGTACATCAGCACGGCTGGGGCAGGACAGGATATCGAGGTGGGTGATGCACAGCAGGCTGAGATGTATTTCTCACCGTCACCGGTACACATCCACAACGAATCCAACGACTTGTTTGACGTGTTGAGGCGGCAGTCGGCCACCATCAGCTTTCTGACCAAACGTTGGCACCCAGAGCTGTTCAGCAAGAGCGTGCGCAGTGCGGTGGTGAACATCAGCGTGGATGGTACTTGCGTGTTTGCGGGGTATATTGAGCCGCAAGTGTACGCTCAGCACTATAATGAGGTGTATGACATGCTGACATTGAATTGCGTTGACACACTCACCGCACTACAGCATTCGTGTTATCAAGACGTGGGTACACCGGGCAAGAACTATCATGTGATGAAACAGAAGGCTGGCACAAAGACGTTCAAGGACATTCTGTTGGGCGAGCTTGACGCAGCCAGTAGTAGGGCAGACATTGTTGGTGGCAGCTTGTTCAAGGTGTATTACGATGGCAGCAAGCAAGCCAGTCGTGAAGCCACTGGGAGTATTTTTGATGAGCTTGAGCTGTCGGAACTGCTGTTCTATGATGACAGCACGCGTGACATGTGGAAGTCGGGTGAAGTGGTGGAGGAACTGCTGCGATACCTGAACCTACACATCGTGCAGCATGGCTTGTGTTATTACATCTTTTCGTGGGAACGGATGAAGAAGGGCGGCACGCTGCGGTTCACCGACTTGCGTGATGGCGGCACGCTGGACGTGGCCGCACAGGACATCACGCTGACCAATCTGTTGGCGGCTGACTGCGGTGCCGAACTGAACGTTGGTGCGGCATACAGCCAATTGAAACTCACGGCCAAGGTGAAAACGGTGGAAGATTTATTGACCAGTCCGTTCGACAAAAACATTTTGCACCGTGCCGGTAAGCCTATCAAGGCCATCACTGAATACAGCATAGATGGTGACATGCAGAAGATGGGAAAGCTCACCGTTCTTACTGGTTTGGACAAGAGCGAGGAAGAAGTGACAGACTGGTATATGTGCAGCCTGTATAACGACAGCTGGCAATTCAAGCTGTTCAACGCCCACCCCGAGTACTACACAACGCCAGACATGGTGTCGGAGGTGCTGAACCGGCTTAATAACTCGCCCGGTGCTGCCATGCTGTCTATCGGTGGCGTGAAACACTCACGGAAGAGTAATGCGCCGGTGACGAATCTTGGGCAGGCCGATTACATCGTGCTGTCGGTGAACGGTGACGGTACAAACAAGCCAACGGAAGCTGACATGAACGGTGCGGTCCCGATGGTGAGCCATGTGGGCAACCAAAATGCATCGCTGAGCCCAGCCAAAGGCGGCGCACCGCATTACATTGTGTTCTCGGGTGAGGTACTGTTGGCTGACCTATCGCCACAGTCGTTCTCGTATTCGCAATTGATGGACGTGACGAAAGACGGTAGTTCGTTCAAAATAAAGAGTGAGCATATCGTGAAGGCCGCAGGCAATAACCGAGGCAGAATATACACCCGCCAATATTGGCGGTACAACCCTCAAACGTCGGCCGTTGAGTGGTGGCAGGCTCACAACGTGGAAGGCTTTAGTTGGAATTATGAGGCAGAAAAACGAGGTTTCGTTCCACCGTCAACGGGAGCAGGTGAAAGTTATCCGCTGGACACCGACACTGGGGTTGACTTTGTGAGCAAAATACCGGTGTTGCGCTGCATGCTGATTGTTGGCGACAAGTGCGTGGTTGGCAACAGCGTAGAAGATTGGGGCAGCGGCTCGCTTCAATCGTACACTTGGCAGCCTTACCGCTCGGAGGAGGAGTGTGGCAGCATGGAGGAGTATTACAAGCAGAGTTTCACCCTTGGCGTTGACCTGAGCATTGGCGACTGTCTTGTTGGCAAATGGCATCCGTTACAGACGAACACCGACTACAGTCTTGGATTGTCGGAACAGGGGACAGCCATCGAAATACCGAGCGGAAGCGGAATCAGCGGCAAGGTGACGTTCAAAATTCTGTCGCCATGCGATAATCGCATGATCATGGATAACGATGGAGTCTGGCGTGTTCATTCAGGCCCAGTCTTCGGTTCGCATCGCAAGGTGGTGCCGCTGTTGTCGCAGGTAAGCAACGTTTACATCAAGTCGTTCGACATCAAGCTGGTTGTCGGTGGTGATGAAGAGCGGTCGGGCGATGGCGGTGATGCCGATGGCATCGTCTACGCCAGCCGCAAGCAGGATGCTTTCAACAACGTGCGTGACGATTTGGAAATGAAGATACACTCGGCCTTGACAAAAGAAGAGAGCCAAAGTACGGGAGCAGGTGGCGGCGTTTACCTGTCTACCGTGATATCAAAGGGAACAGAAGCTGGTGTGTTGAGCATTTATGACGCTGACAAAGACGTAGAAGCCAAGGCGGAGAAACTGTACATCGATAGTTATTACAAGGAATTTGCAAAACCGAAAGTGGAGTTGAAACAAAATATTTTCGCACCGCCAACTGATTTTCTCATGGCAAGCCATTTCAGTCATGAGGCACTGGGTAAGCGGATGTTTGTGCAGGGTGCTGACCGCGACTTGATGGCAGCAACGACATTGTTGAATTTGAAAGAAATATAACGATGGAAGATGATAAACTGATAGGCATAGATATGTGGGTAAATCGCCATGAAGAAGGTGGTGGTGCCCGTGAAGGTGCTGCGCCGACAGGATTTTCAAGTGGCATCCCGCAGGCAGGTGGTGTGGCTGAACGAGCTGAAAGAGCGGATGTGGCCGACAGAGCTAATGAAGCTGACCATGCCAATACGGCTAATGAGGCAGAGAACGCAAAGACAGCTACAGAGGCAAACCATGCCAAGTCGGCCGATGAGGCAAACCATGCCAAGACAGCTGATGAAGTGAACTTGGAATCGAAAACGCTATCTCATTTTCTACGCAAGGACATACCCGACACGGCCGTTGAGGTGTTGACTTTTCTCAAGGGAATCATCGCAAAGGCGGTGAGTTATTTTAAGGGAATTGAGAATGATGGCGACATTACTAACTCTGGCACAATAACCACGAAGAACCTTAATGTAACGGGTAAGGCGACGTTCTTTGAGTTGATGATACAAATAACGAAAGCAGCAGGTGGAATGACGATTTATTCACCAGGCGCTTTCCATATTGATGCCGTAGAAGACACAGGAGATTATTTTGCGTGCTTTCAACGAGCAGAGAAAGATGGTGTGAAGTTAAGGCAGATGTGTGATGTTGACGACCAGTTGATGTGCGCGAGATTTAACGTAGATGGAAATGGCAACAAATTCTACTGGATGCGTGTTTCATACATTTCGTCAAATACTGTACAGCATGTTGTTGACGGTAAATTAGTAGACTGTTTAGAGGTAAGGCTCGATAAATCGCCAAAGGCGGACAATTGCCAAGGAGTGCCTGAGATTGGCGATGCGTTAGCAGTTTTTGGAAACAGAACAAAAGAAGACAGGCAAAGTGTTATCGTTATTAGTGCGTATAATAGTTTTGATACTAATTTACATGCGCCATATATCGCACAGTATGAGCATGTGAACGATTTTAACTTGGAAAGCAAGAAAACTACTTGGTTGTCTAAAGGTGAAAACCACTTAACAGGCACGTTCACGGTGGTGAGTGGTGGAAAAAGTGTGTCGCTTGATGATTTTGTTACTAAAATATCGCAAGCGACATTCAAAGTAGAAGCGGATAAAATTACCGCAAGAATAGACGGAGTAGAAAAAACTCAAACTGAAACTACCAAAAAGTATTCAGAATTACAAATAAAATTAGACTCTATTTCAACAACCGTAGCACGCAAAAGCGACCTTGAGGATGTGCGCACGGAAATAAAACAGACAGCCGAAGAAATTAATCTGTCTGTGTCAAATGGCACTCGCCCAAACTTGCTGTGGGGTAGCGACCTCAATCTTGATGGGGTGGACACCACCAGCAAGGCAGCCATACAGAAGCATTTGGGCGTGGGACTTGGAGAGATAAAAGTAGATGATGCGGAATATTTCAAATACCTCAAAGGCGGTGGCGTGGCTGGCTCGGATGCTGTGATGTTCAAATCAAAAGACGGTGTAGCTCGTTGGACGTTTTTCAGGTGGGAGAAAATCAAGGTGAAGCCAAATACGGTCTACACGATGAGTGCGTGGGTGAAGTTTAAGCCGAATAGGGCAAATGCCAATCAGATTTATGTAGGCGTAAACGAGACCGTAAGCACGCAGGACTTAGCGTTTATGGAAGGTAGCGACAGCCAATATTATTTAGCCGAGATTAAAGATTGGGAACGCAGGCACTGGACATTCAAGACGAAAGATGAAACGTTGATAACGGTGCTGTTTGCACACTCTGGAACAGACGAAAGTTTAATGTGGCTTTGCCGTCCAAAGCTCGAAGAGGGCAACACGGTCACGCCATGGTGTGCGTATGATGGCACGGAGGAAGGGTTAAAACGCACAAGAATCGACCTCAAGAATGGAATAATAAATCTCGATTCAAAGAACACCGTTGTAAGCGGTGATCTTAGTGTTGGCAGCTTAAAGACAGTGCCAAAGGTAACTGGCGACCCTTTCATTGAAGCGCATGACGGTGAGTTCAACATATTCACGTTTGACAGGAAGAAAGGCATCGAGCTGTCGGTTGACGATAGTGGTATGCCACATCTTATATTTTATGATAAAGACGGCAACCCCGCTTACGACCTTGGGTGGACTGGCATGAGGCAACTCACGGATGCTGTCGTTCAAGATTACTGGTCAGCGGATTTCCTTATGAAGGAAGAAAGTTATACGAATGCAACGGCTGTGAGCAAAATCACGGAAAGCGATTGCCGAAAGTTCTACACTTACCACGCAGCCTACAACAGAAAGACAGGCACTTATGGTAGCAATAAGGAGTACAACGATGTGACATTCGTTGAAAAGAATTTCAGTAACCAACGCATCGCAGATGGGTGGTATTATCCTGTGAACAATGGTTCGCTTGCGAGAGTTGGCGACGAAAGCGTCTATGTGTACAAAACACGCAAATTCCAATACAGCAACGGTAAGATGATTGGTTTTGCTAACGTGTACATCGAACAAGACCCCGTAACTGGAGCTTGGAGATTTTCAGATTACAAGGGCGGTGGCGGCGTTCACCATTCAGACCACGGTCAGATATAAAAAATAGTTTTGACATGACAACGGTAAAATCAATTTCAGACAAACGCATCATCGTGCCAGGCACGGTGAACGGCAGAGAGTATTATTTCTTGGTGGACACAGGCGCATCAATAGCACTCATCAGTGAAAAGGTGCGGGGGCTGGATATTGGCAAGCGGTTCGGAGGCAGTATCGAGGGTGCAGGTGGCAGCATTAGAGCAAGAATCTGCAACACGTTCGTGAAGATTGGCGGTAAAGATTTCTCGCAATTCCTCGCTACAGACTTGGATAACCTCATAGAATCAGTGATGGAGGAAACTGGCGTGGCGATCGCTGGTATCATCGCATTGCCACAGATGAGATTTTACGGTGTGGAGATTGATACGGAAATGTTTACTTTGAACTTTCAACATTGAACTTTGAACTTTCAACTCGTGAACTTGTCAACTCGTAAACTTGTAAACTAAAAAACTAAAAGATATGAACAACGAAATGTGTGGATGCAACGGAACGTGCGGAACAGAGGAAAAGACCTCCACCGCAAAAGGATTAGTGAGAATCAACTACAAGGAAGACTTTGAGTTAGTGGTGGAGCTGCTGGCAGGAGATAAACCTTATAAGCTGGGCGATGAAGATTTCAGGATAGATTTCATCGTCATGGCATCCCATTACACCGTGGGGCGCACGGCAGGCGTGTGCGAGCGGTGCTCGGTGGACGGCAACAAGATACGGTGCTTCATGGATGCGCATGGTTTGCCACCTGGGGAATTGAGAGCGGAAGTAAAAGTGAACACGCCCGACCCCAACTATGCAGACGGCAGCAGACTGAACGTTGCGATTGCCGAGGGTACGGTAGTATTGGTGAAAGACAACACACGCTTTGACGGTGCGGTGGTGAAAGCTGCCATGTCCGTGGCGTTGGTTGATGCCTACCAGTTGGCAAAGGAACACGGGTATAAAGGTACAATTGATGAGTATTATTCTACCTTTAGCGATGTGTCGGCATTGCTGGAAAGCATGCGTGGCGTGGCAGAGGCAGAAGAAGCACGGGAAGTGGCGGAAGAGGAAAGGATAAAAGCCGAGGAGCTGCGCCAGAAGAACAGGCTTGTCGTGGATAACGAGGCTTCGTTCACTTCGGAAAATCCAATTTCAAATAAGGCTGTTTCAGAATTAGTTAACGATTTTTTTGGGAGTGTGACAAATGATCTTTCTGGTCTAAGGTCAGATATAAACGAAAAATGTATAGGATACGATCAATTAGTAAATGACAATGATAAACTTTTTATAGCTTTAAAAGATGACTTGTTCGAAGGAAAATATTGTGACCTTTATTCTATTTTTACGAGTTTAGATTTTGGTTATTTCATTCGACACCTTAGAACATCGTGGAAAGAATATAACGAGGTACAAAGAGATCGAGATAATATTAAAATAATATTGCAACAATTTATTACAGGTGATTCTAAAGATTATGAATACTTAACC
>ERZ1673752.3729-NODE-3729-length-13984-cov-3.472755_pt1 | contig 13984 bp, 8 predicted proteins | sample MGYA00580195_ERZ1673752 | MGnify/ENA primary metagenome ERZ1673752 (study PRJEB41218, sample SAMN15661744) | gut metagenome | host: Homo sapiens | place: Canada: London | collected 2015-08-20/2019-03-30 | study: EMG produced TPA metagenomics assembly of...
GGAAAGTTATCCGCGCTTTGCACGCTGCGGGTGTTCACGTTGGTTCCCTGGCGACGGCCCGTGCGGAGGGCTATGTGGGCGCTCCCGTGGAGTTAGATGACTGTTCGTGGGGGTCTGGTAAGGACTGGCGTGTCTGGGAGGGACCACCAGTGGCTGACATTGTGGAGCTCAACCAACAAATCTGTGCTGAGCTGGCGACCGCCTTGTGGGAGTTTCTCCCCGGTGACGCCACTCCTGTACGACCACGTGACCGTTACTGCGACCAGATTGTTCGGGAGGCAGCACTCGCGCTGCAATCGGACTGGGCATTCCTCATTTCGAAAGACACGGCTGCAGACTACGCACGCTCCCGCGCCTATCTGCATGGCCACGCGATGCGCGAGCTCATCACTGCCCGGCGCCATCATTGGCGGGGACAGGAATCACAGTTGCTCAGCGCGTGGCAGGCAGCCGATGGACCTTTCTCGCAAGTGGATGCTCGGTTGCTACGAAGCGCCTATGATGAGGAAGATTAACGATCCCGAACTGTTCTTTCCTGTACTGTGAGGAGTCCATACAACATGAAGGTGCTGATGATCTCCTGGGAGTTTCCCCCAGTGATGGTGGGTGGCCTGGGTGCTCATGTCGATCGCCTTGTGGGAGAGTTAGCGGCAGCAGGGCATGAGATTGTGATGGTGACGCGCGCGCCAGCTGCTTCTCCTGGAGTTGTTACAGAGACAACCGATGAGATGCGGGGGAACGTGAGGGTGGTGTCTGTTCCGCTCACCCCGCTAGCGATTGACTTCACGAGCGATCTGATGGCATGGACACTACTCATGGGGACTGCCATGACACAGGCAATCCAGCATCTTCTCCACGGCACCGGGCCGTGCAGAGAGAATGGTGCCTGGCAGCCCGATGTCATCCACGGCCACGACTGGCTCGTTGCTGTTCCTGCCTGTGCTATCGCCGAACAGTACGGGCTTCCTTTGGTGGGAACCTTCCATGCTACGGAAGCTGGCCGTAACTCCGGTTGGCTCTCTCACCCCATCAACCGCCACGTACATTCGGCTGAATGGTGGTTTGCCAATTCCTGTGACTATCTCATTGCTTGCTCGCGTCCGATGATGGACGAGATCTCTGCAACCTTCGGAGACCCCGCCACGGGATCCCCCGGGTTACCCCCGCTACGTTTTATCCCGAATGGCATTGATACTCGCGAGTGGACGATTCCGCATCAACCGGCGCGCGCTACCACTGCCCCACACCTGATCTATTTTGGCCGTTTGGAGTGGGAGAAGGGTGTTCACGATATTCTCTCGTCACTTCCGCTCTTGCGGCGCCGCTATCCCGGGATTCATGTCACTGTTGCTGGGGAGGGAATGAAACGGGAGTGGCTAGAGTCTGAACAGCGCCGGCACCGTCTCTGCGGCTCTGTCCACTTTGCAGGTTTTATGAGAAAGAATGAATTGCGGGAGTTGATCTCTACTGCCGATCTGGCGGTGCTACCGTCCCGCTATGAGCCTTTCGGCATTGTCGCATTGGAGGCCGCCGCTGCCGGGATCCCTGTGGTAGCTGCGCGTGCTGGCGGGCTTGCTGACATCATTATTGATGGTGTGACTGGCTGGAGCTACTCCCCTGGCATTATCGAAGAAATGGTGGAGACCATCGATGCGGCTCTACGACATCCGGCCGAGCGGGATCGCCGGGCGGCCGCAAACCGTGCACAGCTTCCCCAACGATTTTGTTGGACCCATATTGCCCAGCAGACGGTGCAAGTCTACGAGCATGCTGCCGCTGGCGTGACTCGGCGGGCCCAGTGGGCTCTCCCACGGCCGCTGATACCCCTGCGTCCGCTTCCCGAACGGGATTGGACGACTCCCGTTGATGTGGAAACAACTGTTCCGCAACCGTAGTATCCTCCCCTGCCCACTTCTCCTCAACCTGATGCCCCGCGCATAATGTGCTCACTACTCAGGTAGATATATGCGGATGTTTGCGCTGCTCCGGGCCATTGTTTGTCGACGGCTGAACCATGCTCAAGCGTCCAGTCGAGAGAAGCCCGTATTCTGTTCTCTTATCCACCACAGTTTTCTCACTATTTTCTTTGAGTCAAATGTCTGTTCATCCTGGTCACGGCCTCGCTAATGTATCAAGCGACAAACAATTATGTACCAAGGGCATTCCTTCCCTGCCCCAGCGCTTGGATCGAATTGTCCTCCGAGAGACCGAGAAGAGGTCCACTGTGGAGATCAATCGTCGTTCACTATTGAAGGGAATGGCCGCTACCGGCGTTGCAGCCGCAGTAGCCACTGGAACCACTCAATCCACCGGTACGCCTTTCGCACAAGCGGCAAAGCGCCATAAGATCACGGGTCCCGCTGACGGCAAGGGTTACTCCGTCGGTGTGGGTATTTCCAGCATGACGGGCGCAGTCGCCGGACAAGGAATGATGGGTTATTCGGAACCTGAGCAGGTGGCTCGTGGTCTCCGCAGCCCCTACTACGCTCGTGCTTTCATCTTCGTCGATAACAAGACCAAGGAACGTTTGGTGTACGTCAATGTCGATATGGCGTGCTTCTTCGAAGCCCTCCATCAGGAGGTCATCAAGCATTGTGCGAAGAAGTACGGCAAACTGTACCCCGAGTCGCACCTGTGCATTACCGCGACCCACAACCACAACTCCTGTGGCGGTACGTCGCATAACATGGCCTACAACACGGCTACGTCGGGCTTTATGGAGAACAGTTTCAAGGAAGAAGTGGCCGGTATCTGCGAAGCCATTGACAAGGCCCACCACGCTATCCGTCCCGCTACGCTTCTACTCGGGCATGCAGAACTCCATAACGCCTCTGCAAACCGCTCAACGGTAGCTTTTGAGCGCAACCCTGACTCAGATAAGTCCTACTTCCCGGAGAGGATCGATCCGCAAGTTCGCGTTCTCCGCATTCAGCAGGCAGGTGAGGACGTAGGCGCTATTACCTGGTTCGCCACCCATGGCACCTCCCTCACTGATGCGAATTTCTACATCGCACCCGATAATAAGGGCCTGGCCTCCTACATGTGGGAGCATGACGAGAAGGGTGTACGTTATTTGCGCGGACACCACAACTTTGTGGCGGCATTCTCGCAGACCAACGCCGGTGACATGACTCCGAACTTGGGCATCAAGCAAATGAAGCCCACTGGTCCAGATGGCACCAACTTCGTCAAGAACAACGTCATCATTGCCAAGCGCCAGTATGACGCCTGCAAGAAGGCTTTCGAGTCAGCTACCCCAATCTCCGGCGCACGCCTCGACGTCCGCTACATGTACGTCGACATGGCGCACCAGGTCATCGATGGAAAGTACACTCACGACGGCAAGCGATGGCGTACCAGCCCGGCCATCATGGGCGGTTCGGGCGCTGCCTGCTCCATGGAAGACAACGTACGCTGCCCCACCTGGGACATCCCGTTCATCCGGGAAGGCTGGCAGTTCCCGGATGCCGGGCCGAAGATCAAGTCTATTCAAGACGCGATGAAGAAGATGGGCATCAAGAAGGTTCCGGAACTGCCCCGCGAGGACATGCTCAACCAGTACCCGAAGGTGCCGCTGCTACCACTCGGTTATCTGCCTCCGACCCCCTGGAACCCGCAAATCGTGCCGGCGCAGATCATCCGCCTGTGCGACCAGCTCACCATGTGCACGAACTCCTCCGAGTGCACCATTGTGGCTGCACTGCGCGTTCGCCGGCAGGTTGCTAAAACTCTGGGTATTCATCTGGAAGATGTGATCTACCAGGGCTACACCAACTCGTACAACCAGTACATCACCACTCCGGAAGAGTACATGGCCTCACAGTACGAAGCTGGCGAGACCCAATATGGTATCGAGACGCTGGGTGCCTGGATCCAGGCATTCGATAAGCTCGCCCAGGCGATGCGCGACGGCAAGCCGGTCGCACATGGTCCGAGCCCACTCAAGCATGAGTGGTTCCACCCGACCTGGTTGGCTGCTGTTCCGCCAGACACCTGCCCGAAGGGCAAAAAGTATGGCGACGTACTGGTTCCACCGCAACGTGGTTACCACAAGGGCCAGACCGCCCAGGTCGATTTCGTCGGTGCTCACCCTAACAACCGCATCCGCCGCAACAGCACCTACACCAAGGTGGAGCAGAAGAAGGGCGGCAGCTGGGTGTGCGTCTATGACGATTCCGATTACGAGACCATGTTTCACTGGGAACGCCCCAAGGATTCCAAGACAGAATCCATTACCCGCGTCATCTGGAATATCCCCACGTGGCAGGAAACCGGTATGTACCGTCTGGTACAGCTGGGTGAATCCCGCGACAAGAACGGGAAGATCACGTCCTATGTAGGAACGTCACCTGCATTCCGTGTAAGTTAGCCACTCGGTGCGCAAAAGTATGTGTGCCCCTCACCTCTCCGGAGGTTGGGGGCACACTGCTTTGTAGGCATATCTTCCGTGCATATGTCTCCGCGGGTATGCGGTGAGCTAAGCAGCTGGTGCTCTATTCCGGGCAGGCGGTTAGCCGCTCGACGCTGAGAGCTTCTTTTTCCGCTCGATGTCGGCCAGGTCCGCCTCCTGTTGGGCACGGGCCGCAGCGCTTGCTTCCCAATCCTCTTTCCGATTCCGCACCGGTCGGGCTGGCGCGCCCACCGCGATGCTGTAGTCGGGGATGTTTCCCTTGGCAACGGCATGCGCTCCGAGTACACACCCGCGTCCAATTGTGGTGTTCCGCGTGATGGTAACTTTCGTGGCTAGCCAGCAATCGGGTCCAATACGCACTGGCCCCTTCACAATCCCTTGGTCTTTAATGGGCATTGTGACGTCACTGGTGACATGGTCAAAATCGCAGATGTAAGCCCAGTCCGCTACGAGCGTACTCGAACCGATTTCAGTATCGAGGTAGGAATTGACGACGACGTCTTTCCCAAAGACGGCTTTATCGCCAATACGCAGAGATCCTTCGTGGCACCTAATAGCGGTGTTATCTCCGATATGCACCCATCGCCCAATCTCCATCCGCCCCAGACCGGGACGACATAACAACTCCGTGTTCTTCCCCAAGAACACCATGCCGCGCAACACTACATGCGGATTGCGGAGACGGAATGTGAAGAGCCGCCAGTACCGCACCAGATACCAGGGTGAGTAGGCCTTATGGCGAACCACCCACTTGAGTGAATCCCAGGTGAGGAAACGGCATTGCTGCGGATCACGGTGGCGGGCGGCGGCGTGCCGGTCTTTCCAGGGGGTGCCCCACATAGATGTCATAGGGTAATGCTACCCAACGAGGCGAGCTCCACAGAGAAAGGCGACGGCACTGGTACCCACCCGGCTGATAACGAGAGTTCGCGCGGGTGCCCCGGCAACTGGTTTAGGAAGAATCGCACGGCGCACTGCGGTGGGGTCGACGTCCACTCCCCGTACCAAAATTTCGAGACTGGAGGTGGGGTGGCGACGCAACGCCTTCTTGAGTTCTGCAGTTCGATAACGCAGCTGCTCGATAACGGGATAGTAGGGTACTCCAGCGGGAGCTTGGTCACCCGTCAAGTGGGCAATGCGATGATCAAGCTGCCAGAGTCCAGAGCGCGCAGCCCACTGCCGTACCAATCCAGCCCGTACGATGGCACCGTCCGGCTCGATGAGGATACTTCCGACCTCATCTACCGTCACGTCCGCTGCAGCAGCTGTTGCAGCGGGATCATCAGCTATCTGGTCAACGACATCGCCCTGCGGATTGAGTACCGTTGCCCGCCGGCTGACCGGTATTGCCGAGTTAGTGCGTTCGCAGAGGCAAGCAGACCAGAGGGCTGCTTCCTTCACTCCCCCCTCGCGAGAACCGATGATGGAAATGATCTCCACTTCACCCTGCCAGGGACCAGTCCCCCAACCATCAGTGAAGAGTGTCTCCCAATCGATCCCCGGCGCACACTTCACAAGATAGGGACGGTAACGGTACGTCTCTAGAACAGTGGTGAGAGACGGTATTGTCGAGTCGGGACCCCGGTAGCGGCGTTGTCCAGTGGCTGTGCGCCGCGCGGGGTCAAGTAGGGTTACTGCATCCTCATCCCAGCACGGCATCAAACAATCTGCGATGGTGAAGGCTGCGGTGGGTACGTTATGCCGGGCCATCGCCAGCCGTGCCGGGTCCGTGTCCGATCCGCTGAGCTCGCTGGTAGCTCCGGCGGCGCGCAATGCGGCCAGCTCAGTACCAATAGAACAGGTAGCGTCGTGGATACTACCCGACTTTCGGAGTCCCATAGAGAACAGCCGCTGTGCCCGGTAGTGTGCTACCGCATGTGGAGTGGCTTGTTGGACGGCTGCGAGTGAAAGAAACCAGTGGGCGGTCTCCGGACCGAGTTTCTCCACGGCACGATGGCGTGCCTGGATAAGGTCAATAGTGCCACTAAGCAGCTCTGGTGGAAGATCCGGATAGAGACGCCGCAAGTGAGTTGTAGAACTTAGGCTGTCCGCGGGAGTCCACGAGAGTGTACTGGCAGTAGCAACCACTGCTTCCCCAGCGGGGCTTGCCCACCATTCCACGAGGTCTGGAGAAAGCTCTACTGCCATTCGTCACCTCCGCAACATCGTCGTGTTTGAGCTACCTATCCTTTCCACTGTATCGCTCCCCCACGACCATTCAGCGTCACATGGCTCGATCAACAATGGATGGCTCTAACGAACGGTAGGGATTGGGTGGCGAGAAGGTCCAGCGGGCCGTGGGCGAGCAGTGACGAATGGTTTCACCCCTGTGATAAGCAGGTTATAGAACCAGCTTTGCGGGATAAAACGCTTGAAGACGTGTTCATCCAGCCACGTCGCCGTTGTGAAGAGATTGAAGGCGAAGAAATGGTAGCGGAGGCTCAATTGATCGGCAGGCACAGCAGCCTCAAACGTCCGAATCGGCCACCCTTCCAGCGCGGCGGCAAACTCTTCCGCATTCACTTCTACTTCCACTGCGCCCGCACGCCGAGCAGCGTTACGAAGCTCAGTAGGGGTGAAGGTATGGATGTCGACGACAGCTTCGAGTGCTTGTGCACGGGAGGACTCGTCCAGTTCTTCCTGCGGACGGCGGTATTTCCGGAGTGGCCCCAGCTTGGTCACCGTGGTGACGATCTTCCACGTCAACGTACTGATTGCGCGCGCATATTTGTCTCCAGTGGTGGATGGCTCGCCCGCAAAGACAAAACGCCCCCCGGGTTTGAGGACTCGGATGACCTCGGCGAGAGATTGTTCCGGGTCGGGGATGTGGTGCAGCATCGCATGCCCAACCACGAGGTCGAAGGTGTTGTCAGGGTAAGGGATGGTTTCCGCATCTGCGACTCGTCCATTGACCTGTAGCCCCAATTGTTGTCCGTTGCGTAAGGCAACTTCCACCATGCCGGGTGAGAGGTCCGTTAGCTCACCGGATGTCGCTACTCCCGATTGCATGAGGTTGAGGAGGAAGAATCCGGTGCCGCACCCTAATTCGAGGGCTTTCCCATAGGGCAGCTCGGCGTTGCGGATATCGGAGGAAACGGCTTGGTCGAAGCGACCGCGCGCATAAGTGATGCACCGCTCATCGAAGCTGATGGACCACTTCTCGTCGTAGGTTTCCGATTCCCAATCATGGTAGAGGACCTGTGCCATCTTATTGTTGTGATAGGCGGCTTCCACCTCTTCAGCTGTAGCTTGGCGATGTGGAGTGCTGTACAAGGGGGGGTCCTCGGTCACGTGTCGTCCTTCTCTGTTTCTAGTAAGGGTAGCCTTAGTTTACTGGAGGAAGTGGGGTGACGTCACCTGCCATCATCATGACCACTATCATGCAGGTCATCGAACAACCATTCCTGTGCCTCATGGAGCACTAGATCGGGTGCTGCGAGACGTTCAACCATCCCTGCAGCTAGTGCATCGCTGGGGTCAATGAATCCTTGCTCTGGTGACGGATACAGGCGAGCATTATCTCCCATGACACGATATGAGCATTGCTGCGCCAACTCCCATGCTCTACCACAGGTGTATCCGCTTAACGCAGCGGCAACGGGCAACTCTTTCACCAGCGCGGCAAGGCGTGCACAACAGGTTTTCGCCGCTGTCTCCCATGCTCGTTTATGGGCGTCGCTGGCGACTGTCCATTGTGATGAGTCATCCCCTACCGAAAACATGGTTTTTGATCCCACGAGCACCACACCACGAAGAGAACTGCGCGAACAGGGAAGAATTTCACCTCTACCCTCGCTGTTATCATCCTGTAGAGCGGCGAGAACAGCATCGAGTTCCTCCCACTGACGCAGTGTAAATGCATTCCAGGGAGATTCCCGGAAACGAAGGAGGAGAATATCTCGATAAAGCTGGAGATCGAGGTAGAGAAGCATAGATGGGCGCGCGGGAGCTGCCTTCTCTGAGGTTTTACATTCCGGCACTGTGACGGCCTCGTGCGTAGTCCCGGTGCGCAAAGAAGCGCCCCTCCGAGGTACTGACCACAATAGGTTGTCCGAAGGCTTCGGACAGGTGCTGCGACGTGATGACGTCATTGACCGGGCCTTGGTGCAATGCTTGGCCATCGCGCAATATCATCGCGTGGGTAAAGCCGCGTGGAATCTCCTCGACATGGTGTGTGACCATGAGGATGGCAGGTGCGTGCGGATCCGCTGCCAGTTGTTCCAATAGTTCAATAAGATCTTCGCGTCCACCTAAATCGAGGCCCGCACTCGGTTCATCAAGGAGGAGAAGCTCGGGAGCCGACATAAGAGCCCGCGCAATAAGAACACGTTTCCGCTCTCCCTCACTGAGCAATCCAAAAGGCCGATCTTTCAGGTGAATGACGGCAAAGTCCTCCAGCAGTGCAGTCGCTCGGTCGAGGTCTTCCGCATCGTATTCTTCGCGCCATCGTCCGATCATGGAATATCCCGCCGACAGTACAACGTCGCAGGCGGTCTCGTGGGCGGGCACACGTCGTGCTAGGGCATTGGATGAAATCCCCAGGCGAGTGCGCAATTCGGTAAGGTCGGTGCGCCCAAATTGTTCCCCGAGAACGCTCAAAGTGCCTTTTGACGGGAAAAGATCTCCGCCCACCATATGTAGCAGCGAGGTCTTTCCGGCTCCATTAGGGCCGAAGATAATCCACTGCTCCGCTGCATTGACCTGCCAGTGAAGAGGCCCTACCAGGGTGGTGTCGCCGCGATAGAGCAGAATGTCGCGGGCATCAATGACGCGTGTACTCTGCCGAGACACCGCTCCTTGTCCAGCATGATCGGAACTAGCCACGGTCAACCTCTCCTCCTTCTTTTGCTGTTGATGCTACCAGCGGTGTAAACACCCGTGTGAGGGGATACTGCCGGCCGACATGGAGAACGGCTGACCGACGTCCGGAACGACATATACACACGCAGTAAGTAGCGTAGTCATGTCGCAATTATCTATTCTTGGACGAACGACCTGGGCATTTGTTGGTTTAAAACAAATGTAACGCATGAGTATTTGTAGATGTCCTATAGCCAAGTTTATGATGAGAAAATTGCTGATATTCCCATGTTTTTATGAATGACAACCATCCTGGTGCCAGTAATATTCGTGGCAACTTATCTGTGGTTGATGTCACAACTACCGATCAGAAGAAACCGTTTCTGAAGGGGCATATTGCCACTACAGCAACACTTTTAGGTGTGTAAGAGTTCATAATTACAGAATTGGTATATTGGTCAACTGTTCACGTCAAGAAGTTATCGATAAATATAAGGAATTTCTTGACCAGTTCCAGCCTTTAATGAACGTAGAACTTTAAACTCCTTGGCAAACAGAGTGGAAGGACAATCCCTTGCAACTATCACGTCGTTCATTGCTCAAAGCTACTGCTGTCAGTGGTGCTGCAATCACCCTCAGCGGTGGACTGAGCGCTACGGCAAGCCCCTCCAAGGCTGCCGCTGCCCCCGCCAACAATTACGCCAACGGCACTGGTGACTGGCTGGTAGGCCTCGGCCTAGCCGACATAACTGGTGCTCCTGCCGGCCAGGGCATGATGGGCTTCGCTCAGGAAGACCAGATTGCTCACGGTATTCGCCAGCGCTACCTCGCGCGCGCTGTCATCTTCGTCGACAAGAAGACCAACGCGCCACTGGTTCACGTCACCGTTGATACCTGCGCGTTCTTCGCCAACGAAATGGACGAGCTTCTCTCCCGACTGCAGAAGACCTACGGTGGTCGCTATAACGCGAATAACGTCGTCGTCACCGCCACCCACAACCACAACTCCTGTGGTGGTACATCCCGTGACCTCGCCTACGTACTGGCCGCGAAAGGCCACCAGGAAAACTCCTTCCGTTGTGAGGTGGACGGTGTCCTCGAAGCTATTGCCCGCGCCCACAACAACATCGCACCGGCACAGCTTTACCTCGGTCGCTCTAAGCTCTACAACGCCTCGAAGAACCGCTCTGTCAGCGCCTTCAACCTCAACCCCGAGCATGACAAGCGGGAAATGCCGGGCGGTATCGACCCGCGCGTTTGGGTTCTCCGCATCAAGCGTGGGACCAAAGACGTTGGTGTCATGACATGGTTCGCCACCCACGGCACCTCCCTCACTGACAACAACACCCTCGTCAGCCCCGATAATAAGGGCCTTGCTGCCTACATCTGGGAGCATGACGAGATGGGTGTCGACTACATGACCACCAAGGATCCGTTCGTCGCCGCCTTCATCCAGACGAACTCCGGTGACATGACCCCCAACCTGTGGCTGCGTAAGCTGCATCCTTCCGGCCCAACCAGTGACAACGTTCTCAACAACGCCATCATTGCCAAGCGCCAGTACGATGCCTGCCACAAGGCCTGGGCCAATGCCGTGCCACTGAGGGGATCCGGCATTGCCACCTCCCACCGCTACGTCGACTTCGCCCACGAAGTCGTCCCCGGCAAGTACACCGTGGACGGCAAGCAGTGGCGTACTGTTCCCACCGTGATGGGAGCCTCCGGCGCAGCATCCTCCGAAGAAGATAACTACGAGTCCGTCGTCTACCCGTACATCCGTGAAGGTGACAAGGGTCCCTTCACCAAGTTCTGGGATTGGGATCGGAAGAACCAGCTTCTCGACGCTGACTGGGATTACCAGTCCCCGAAGCTCAACTTCCTCCCCCTCGGCTACCTGCCGGTGAAGGGCTGGAACCCGCAGGAACTTCCGCTCACCATCTTCCGCTTGGGTGAGCTGGTCTTCGTCTGCGGCGCCCTCGAGTACACCATCGTCTCCGGTCTGCGCTGCCGTCGTCTGGTCTCCAAACGACTCGGTGTCCCCATGGAAAACGTCATCTTCCAGGGCTACACCAACTCCTACTGCCAGTACTGCGTCACGCCGGAAGAATACATGGCCATGCAGTACGAAGCCGGTGAAACACAGTTTGGTCGCGAGACGCTGGGCGCTCACCTGAAGCACTACGACGCCATGTGCGACGAACTGCTCGGCCGTAGCAAGCCCTACAAGAGCACTACTAACCGCGCCTACAAGGCCAACATGTGGATCCCCAGCTGGCTGCCTGCGGTTCCCGCCGACACCTTGCCGAAGGGCAAGAAATACGGTGACGTTCTGCTACCCCCGCCGGCCACGGTCAAGCGTGGCGCCAAGCTCGATGTTGACTTCCAGGCAACCCACCTTAATAACAAGCTCTACCGCGGAAGCACCTACCATGAGGTACAGAAGCTCGTGGGCGGCAAGTGGGTACGCATCGCTGACGACTTCCACTACGACACCATCCTCGACTGGCGTCGTCCGGATGGTTCCAAGACTGAGTCCATCACTCGCGTCACCTGGAACGTCCCGAAGAACCAGCCGACCGGTACTTACCGCATTGTGCTGCGTGGTGACGCCAAGAACGAAAGTGGCAAGCTGACCCACTGGCAGGGCAAGACGAAGAGCTTCAAGGTCGTCTAATACTGTCGTTGTTCACACCACTATGTGAACATGGCCTAAACATTGTGGAGGCAGGGGATCAGATCTCCTGCCTCCACACTATTTCCACTGTCCTTCCTGCGCTTATCTACTATGCTGATACACAAGATCGGTACCCGTTTTCTGGGAGGAGTCACAGTGATCGGACGTTTCGGCATTACTGATGTCCAGCCTGTAGTCGACAGTGGAAACTCTCCATCAAAGGCTGTCGTTGGGGAGGTCATTCCCGTCAGTGCAACCGCCTGGCGTGAAGGTCACGACAAGCTCGCGTGCACACTCTGGGTGAAGGGCCCAGATGCAGCTCGCGCACAACGCATCAGTATGACCCCGGGCGAAGTGGATGACACCTACCACGCCTGCTTTGTCCCCGATCGAGAGGGCATGTGGACGTTCCGTATTGATGCCTGGTCTGATGTCCGGGCCACGTGGATCCATGACATCAACGCAAAAATCGATGTCGGACAAGGACCACAAGATCTTGCGAATGACCTTGAGATCGGCGCACAGATCCTCGAGGCTGCACTCCTCCAAAACAGCCGGAAAGTCATCAAAGCCACATTGCAGGAAGCCATTGATGCGCTCCGCAACACCGATCTTGAACTCACCGAACGCATCAGTCCGGCACTCTCCGCGGAAGTGACGGAAATTCTGGCGAAGCGTCCGGTGCGCGACCTTCTCACCCGCGGAAAGCCTCACCGCATCTGGACCGATCGTAGTAAAGCCATGTACAGCTCCTGGTATGAGCTCTTCCCTCGCTCCACCGGTGGCCGCGACGAACGCGGTCGCCCGGTACACGGTACCTTCGCTACAACAGAAAAAGACTTTACACGCATCGCCGCCATGGGCTTCGATGTCGTCTACTTCCCGCCCATCCATCCCATCGGAGAGATTAACCGAAAGGGACGCAACAACACCCTCACCGCAAGTAAGGAAGACGTAGGAAGCCCCTGGGCTATCGGGTCCAAAGACGGTGGCCATGACGCCATCCACCCGCAGCTAGGTACTATGAAGGACTTCACACACCTCGTTAAAACTGCAAAAAAACAGGGCCTGGAAGTCGCCCTCGACCTCGCCCTGCAGTGCGCTCCAGACCACCCGTGGGCACAAGCCCACCCCGAGTGGTTCACCGTCCTCCCTGATGGCTATATTGCCTACGCCGAAAACCCACCGAAGAAGTACCAGGATATCTACCCTCTCAACTTCGACAACGATTACGCAGGGCTCACCGATGAGATTGAACGCGTCGTCCGGCTGTGGATGAAGAAGGGCGTCCGTATTTTCCGTGTCGACAACCCACATACGAAACCCGGAATGTTTTGGGAAGACCTCATCTCCCGCATTAAACGCACTGATCCGGATGTTCTCTTCCTGGCGGAGGCCTTTACTCGCCCTGCCCGCATGTTTGGTTTGGCCCGGCTAGGCTTCTCCCAGTCGTACACCTACTTCACCTGGAAAACCGCCAAGTGGGAGCTGGAGGAGTTCAGCAAGCAAACCCTGCGGCATCTCGATGATGCCCGCCCCAACCTCTTCACAAACACTCCTGATATTCTGCATGAGAGCTTGCAGCACGGCGGACCAGGCATGTTCGCCATCCGCGCCGCCTTGGCCGCCACACTTTTCGCCAGCTGGGGTATCTACTCGGGATTCGAGATCTACGAGCATATTGCCGTCGCCCCAGGTTCCGAAGAGTATCTCCACTCAGAGAAGTACGAACTGCGCCCCCGCAATTTTGCTGCCGCACTAGAGAACCAGGAAAGCCTCGAGCCGTGGATCACCACCCTGAACCGTATCCGTCGCGAACATCCGGCTCTTCAACAAAACCGTCAGTTGGTCTTCCACCACTGTGACAATGACGCTGTCATGGCATATTCGAAGTTTGATCCTAAGACTGGCGACTCAATTCTTGTTGTCATCAACCTCAATCCTTTCGGCACTGAGGAAACCACCATCAGCCTTAATATGCCTGCACTAGGCCTAGATTGGTACGACCAGATGGATGTCCATGATGAAGTAACGCAGCAAACCTTCCATTGGATGCAACGCAATTATGTGAAACTAGAACCGTGGAGCAATGTTGCTCA
>ERZ1673752.3746-NODE-3746-length-13929-cov-5.457402_pt1 | contig 13929 bp, 21 predicted proteins | sample MGYA00580195_ERZ1673752 | MGnify/ENA primary metagenome ERZ1673752 (study PRJEB41218, sample SAMN15661744) | gut metagenome | host: Homo sapiens | place: Canada: London | collected 2015-08-20/2019-03-30 | study: EMG produced TPA metagenomics assembly of...
TTTAAAGTATAAGAAATATGTACGTAGAAGCAAGAAGTTTTTAGCCCACGATGAGAATAACACTTGTGCTAAGGGTGACCGTGTTCGAATTGTAGAGACCCGCCCTTTGAGTAAGAATAAGTGCTGGCGCGTGGCTGAAATTATTGAGAAAGCTAAGTAAGGCCAGGAGGTTGATGCATGATTCAAGTCGAGAGTAATCTGCGGTCCGCTGACAATACAGGGGCTAGAAAACTGCATTGTATCAAAGTTATTGGCGGCTCCAAACGTAAATATGCCAATATCGGAGATGTCATTGTATGCTCGGTTCGTGAAGCCATCCCTGGTGGCCTTGTTAAAAAAGGCGACATTGTTAAGGCAGTAATTGTACGGACAAAACGTGGGGTAAGAAGAGCAGATGGCTCCATTATCCGCTTTGATGATAATGCTGCTGTCATCGTTCAAGATGATAAGAACCCCTTAGGAACCCGAATCTTTGGGCCCATCGCCCGTGAACTAAGAGCCCATGACTTTACCAAGATTTTGTCTTTGGCAAAAGAAGTGCTATAAGGAGGAGGGAAGATGAAGAAAAAAGATAAAGACCTACGTTATAAGGTCCATGTAAAGAAGGGGGACCGTGTCCTTATTTTAAGCGGCAAAGATCGGTCAGCTACTGGCGAAGTTCTTGCTGTTTATCCTTCTAGACATAAGGTTCTTGTCAAGGATGTTAACATCGCTACAAAACACAAGAAACCTAATATGAGACTTCAGACTGGCGGTATTGTCCATCAGGAAAATCCAATTGACTCTTCCAATGTGATGCTAATTTGCCCGAAGTGCAAAGCACCCACCAAGGTAAAAAAGAGCATTTTGGAAAATGGCGAAAAAGTACGGGTTTGTGGCAAGTGCCATGAGACCATTGACTCCATCAGTCCAGCAAAAGAGTAGGTGACCCATGGCAGAAAAAACACGTTTAGAGCAAAAATATTTAGATGAGGTCCGCAGTGACCTACAAAAACAATTTCAATACAAGTCGCCTATGCAGATCCCTAAGCTGGATAAAATAGTCCTCAATATGGGTGTGGATGACTCCAGAGAAAACGGCAAAGCCATTGAGAACTCTGTCCGTGACCTTAGCATTATTGCAGGTCAACAGGCTGTTGTCACCCATGCGAAAAAGTCCATTGCAAACTTCAAATTAAGAGAAGGCATGGCCATTGGATGCAAGGTGACCCTCCGTCGGGATAAAATGTATGCTTTCTTGGATAAGTTGATCAATATCGCCTTACCAAGAACCAGAGACTTTAGAGGAATCAATCCCAACTCCTTTGATGGAAGAGGCAACTATGCCTTAGGGGCTAAGGAACAGCTGATGTTCCCTGAAATTGAATATGATTCCATTGATAAGCCTCGGGGATTAGATATCATTATTGTGACGACAGCTGAGACAGACGAAGAAGGTCGGGCCCTTTTAGCTGGGCTGGGTATGCCCTTTAGGAATTAGGGTGAGGAGGAAGAATGGCTAAAAAATCACAAATTATTCGTGCGCAGAGACCACCAAAGTTTTCCACCAGACAAAAGAATCGTTGCCAGATCTGTGGCCGTCCCCATGCCTATATTAGAAAATATGGCGTCTGCCGTCTTTGTTTTAGAGAACTAGCCTATAAGGGTCAGATCCCCGGGGTCAAGAAGGCCAGCTGGTAGAGAAAGAAAGAGGAAAGCTATGCAAATTACGGATCCTATCGCAGATATGCTCACCAGAATTCGCAATGCGGGTCAAGCTCGCTTTGAAGAGTGCCAAGTGCCCGGTTCGAAACCGAAACTGGCCGTTGCTGAAATCCTTAAAGAAGAAGGCTACATTGAGAATTATACATTCGAAGAAGACGATAAGCAGGGCGTAATCACTATTACGCTGAAATATCGCAATAAGAGAAATGTTATTTCTGGCCTCAAGCGGATCTCGAAGCCTGGTCTGAGGGTTTACGCCAATAGTGATCAGCTTCCTAAGGTCCTGGATGGCCTAGGCATTGCGATTATTTCTACATCTCAGGGTGTCATGACCGATAAGGCTTGCCGGTCCAAACATATCGGCGGCGAGGTCATGGCCTACGTTTGGTAGTTAGTGTGTTGATTCATGAATGCCCTGGCATTCATGAAACCTCTGAAAATATTCCCGTGAGGCCCCTAGCGACTTCTACGATATCGCTATCTATTGTCTAGAAACGGGAGTTTCAATCTTAAGAGCAGGAGGAACTATGTCGAGAATCGGCAGACAAGAAATTAAGATCCCTGAAGGGGTTGATGTCAAATGCGAAGGTGGCTTGGTGACTGTATCCAAGGGTAAATTATCCCTGTCCCAAGAATTAGACCCTTCCATTACAATGGAAATGAAAGATGGCGTCATCCATATGACCCGTGCCAATGATGAAAGAGATACCAAGGCCCTACATGGCCTTTACCGGGCTCTGGTCAATAATATGGTGATTGGGGTGACCCACGGCTTTGAAAAGCACCTTGTAATCAATGGTGTTGGGTATAGGGCTCAAATGCAAGGATCTGACCTGATCCTTACGGTTGGAATGTCCCACCCCGTTACTTTTAGGGCACCAGAGGGCATTACCATTGAAGTCCCTGAGAATACAAAGATTACAGTTAAGGGCGCTGACAAGCAGTTAGTTGGCGAAGTAGCGGCGAAGATTCGCAGAGTAAGACCACCTGAGCCATACAAGGGTAAGGGAATCAAATACGATTATGAAGTGGTCCGCCTCAAAGAAGGTAAGAGAAGTACCAAGTAGCCGTAGGAGGATGATTCAATTATATGATTAAGACAATTGATAGAAATAAGATTCGCCAGCATAAACACGCCAGAATCAGAAATCATATTCGGGGTACCCAAGAAATTCCTAGACTTTGTGTCTATCGGAGCAATACCAATATGTATGCCCAGATCATCAATGATGATAAGCATGAGACCCTGGCTGCGGCCAGCTCCTTAGACAAGGACCTCAAAGGATCTCTCAAGAATGGGGGCAACATTGAGGCCGCTAAGTTGGTCGGTAAGAAGATCGCTGAACAAGCTAAGGCTAAAAATATTACTAAGGTTGTTTTTGATCGGAGCGGGTATCTCTATCATGGAAGAGTCGCAGCCCTCGCTGATGCAGCACGTGAAGGAGGCTTAGAATTCTAATGGAAGCTAATGCAAACGAAGAAAAGAAAATGATGACTGGCGAGCAAGTAGAATCCCAAGCTTCCTCTACTGACTGGGAGAACCAGACAGAGTCAGAGGACCGGCCCTCAGGCCGTGAAGGTGGACGTCCTGGTGATGGACGGAGACCTCGTGGTGGAAATCGCAGCCACAGACCCAGACCTTATGGCGATGACCAAGAGGATGGGGATAACACCGAAGACAGAGGAAGAGGCGGACGTAACCGTAATTTCCGTAAAGGAAAAAGAAGAAATCCTAAGGGAGGCCGTCGTGAGAAAGATGATGGCTTCAAGGAGACCCTGGTCCGGGTCAACAAGGTTGCCAAGGTTGTTAAGGGTGGTAAGAATTACCGTTTTGCCGTCCTGATGGTCGTTGGTGACGGAAAGGGTAAGGTTGGCATTGGAACTGGCAAAGCCGTTGAAATTCCGGATGCCATCCGTAAAGCTACGGACCGGGCCAAAAAGGATCTCATCGAAGTGCCTTTGGATGGAACGACCATCCCGCATGCTTGGACAGCTGATTTCGGTGCGGGCAGAGTTATGATGAGACCAGCCCCTGAAGGAACCGGAGTTATTGCTGGCGGCGCTGTCCGTGCCGTTTGTGAGTTGTGTGGCATCAAAGATATCGTGACCAAATCCCTGGGCTCCAGCAACCCCAACAACATGGCTGGGGCTGCGATTGAGTGCCTTAAGAACATGCAAACCGTCGAGGAAGTGGCGGTGAAGCGGGGCAAGGCCATTAGCGATATTCGCTAGGTCCGATCCCAAATAAGGAGTGGTTCATGTCGAAATTAAAAATTAAACTCGTTAAAAGTACAATTGGTGCCACCGTTCCTCAAAAACGGGTGGTCCAGGCCCTTGGTCTACACAAGCTAAATAGCGAGGTCATCCAGGAAGACAATCCTGCCATCCGTGGGATGATCCAAGCGATTCCTCATCTCTTGACATTTGAGCCGGTGGATGAGAAGTAGATAAGGAGTAGCTCATGAAATTAAACGAATTACAACCAACGAAAGGCTCTAGAAAAAAAGCCTGGAGAGTAGGTCGGGGTGCCGGAAGCGGCAATGGTAAAACCTCGGCTCGTGGCCAGAAGGGTCAAAAGTCTCGTTCCGGTGGTAGTGTCCCCCTCTATTTCGAAGGTGGTCAGATGCCTCTTTATCGGAGAATCCCGAAGCGTGGCTTTACCAATGCCCGTTTTAAGAAGGTATACCTCGAAGTGAATGTCTCAGACCTCAATCGTTTCAACGATGGGGATATTGTTGACCTGAAGACGGTCCACGATATCGGCATTGTCAAGGCAACCCAGGCCCATGATGGCCTGAAAGTCTTAGGTCGTGGGGATTTAAATAAAAAACTCACGGTTAAGGCAGCGGCTATTACTGCGGGTGCCAAAGCCAAAATTGAAGAAGCAGGTGGCACTGTAGAGGAGGTATAGGATGTCTTCGATGTTTGATACCCTGAAGAATGCCTTCCAGATCAGAGACCTCCGCAAGAAAATCTTCTTCACTCTCATTTGTGTCTTAGTATATAGGATCGGCGCTGCGGTGCCGGTACCTGGAATTTCCGCCAAGGCTTTCTCGGAGCTCTTGGCCCGCTTTGGCCAACTAGGTCAGTTTCTACAGATTATTTCAGGAACAGGCGGCTATCGTGCTGTTTCCATTTTCTCCCTCGGTATTTCTCCCTACATCAATGCCTCGATCATCATGCAGCTCCTAACTTATGCCATTCCAGCCTTGGAAGATTTGGCTAAAGAAGGAGAGAGTGGAAGGAGAAAGTTATCCAAGTATACACGCTACCTTGCCGTTGGTTTAGCCGTCGTGATGAGCTTTGGCTACTGGTGGTCAACAAGGGGAGCCCTGGTCGAGACCATCCCGACCTTTCTATCTGGTCTCGTAGTTATTACAAGTTTTACTGCTGGAGCAGCCTTTATTATCTGGCTAGCTGACCAGATCGATCAAAAAGGAATCGGCAATGGAATGTCCTTGATTATCTTTATCGGAATTATTTCAAGACTTCCAGCGATCACCGTCAATCTCTACTACACCTTCTTGCAATGGAACGAAAATAAGAATCTCTTCGTTGCTATCCTAGGCGTATTAGCTGCTGTGATCGTATCCCTAGCGATGACGGCCCTTGTGGTTCATGTTTCGACTTCAGAGCGTCGAATTCCCATCAATTACGCTAAGCGGGTTGTTGGGAATAGGATGTATGGGGGTAACTCAAGTTACTTGCCCATTAAGCTTAATCAAGGTGGGGTCTTACCTGTCATTTTTGCCGTATCGGTTATGATGGTCCCTTCCTTCATTGTCTCTCTCTTCAGTGCAAAGGGCCCTGTGGCTCAATGGTTTATGAACTTTGATCGGAACCCACTATACTATATTATCTACAGTATCTTGATTTTCCTTTTCTCGTTCTTCTATTCGAGTTTAAGCTTTAACCCTGTTGAGATTGCAACCAATATCCAACAAAATGGGGGATACATTCCTGGCTATCGGCCTGGAAGACCCACTGTGAATTACATTCATGATGTGAGCCACTCCCTTTGCTGGTTTGAGAGTATTTTCTTAATCTTCATTGTCATGATCCCTACACTCTTAGGTTTCTTAACAAAGAGCAGCGGGAGCCTTTGGTTTGGCGGCACGGCCTTACTAATTGTCGTTGGCGTTGCCATGGATATGGTGAACCAGCTCGAAGCTCAAATGATGATGCGTCATTATAAGGGTTTCTTGGACTAAAGAGAGGTTGAGTGTGGAACGGTTTGTTTTGTTAGGGGCCCCGGGCGTAGGAAAAGGAACCCTCGCTCAGGTCCTGTCCAAAGATCTTACGATTCCCCATATTAGTACAGGGGATTTATTCCGGGCTGAAATTGCCAATAAGACGCCTTTTGGTTTAAGGATCCAAGATCTCTTGGATCAGGGTATCTTTGTATCGGATGAAGAGACGGGGACTTTCCTTTTTGGGTATCTGACTCAACTGGAAAATCAAAAAGGCTATCTCTTAGATGGTTATCCTCGGAACTTAAACCAGGCCAAGGCCTTAGATGCCTATTTACATGAAACCAAGGATGAGTTGACAGGGGTGATTCTTCTCGAACTTGATGAAAAGACGATTGTGGATCGCCTGGGAGCTCGTCGAGTCTGTCCCCAATGTGGGGCAAGCTACAACTTGGTTAGTGAAAAGCCCTTACAAGATGGAATTTGTGATCAATGTCAGACTCCTCTTATTAAGCGTTCTGATGATGAGTCAGAAACCGTGAAGAAAAGACTGGCAACCTACCATAAGCAGACAGAACCCCTCATAGCTTATTATCAAGATCAGGGTATCCTCCACCGCTTTACCAATCACGGAACCCCTGAAGAGCTCGCTCAAAAGATTTTGACTGAGTTTCACTTGAATCAGGCGTAGGCCTTGGAAGCTTGGAGAAAGACCATGTATACTCTTAAAAATCAAGAAGAGATTGGACTGATGAAAGAATCTGGGGCCATTCTCATTGAAGTTTTTCGTAGGGTGGGTGACTATATAAAACCCGGTATTACTACGGCTGATGTGAATGAAATTGTGGATCGCACCATCCGAGAATTCGGGGCCATCCCCAATTTCTTGGGAGTAGGGGATCCCCCCTATCCTGCGGCTAGCTGTGTGTCTGTGAACGATGAGATTGTTCACGGGATTCCTTCCCCAGATCATTACATCCAAGATGGGGATATTGTATCCGTTGATATTGGGGCCAATCTAGGAGGTTGGCAGTCTGATGCTTGTAGAACCTTTATGGTTGGTGCAGTGAGTCCTGAGGTCAGAAAACTAGTAGAAGTCACTGAACAGTGCTTTTGGCTAGGCCTGGCTGAAGCTATACCTGGAAAACGTTTAGGGGACATAGGCCATGCGGTCCAACGTCATGCTGAGCGCCATGGGTATTCTGTGGTCCGTGAATTAACTGGACACGGGATTGGTCGGGAACTTCATGAAGATCCCACCCTCTTAAACTATGGCAAACCTGGCAGGGGCCTTCGTCTATATGCAGGCATGACCCTAGCCTTGGAGCCCATGATCAATATGGGACGTAAAGAAATTGCAATGGAATCAGATGATGGGTGGACCATTGTAACCGAGGATGGTTCCTATTCAGCCCATTACGAAAATTCCTTTGCCGTCACTGATGACGGCCCGATCCTGTTAACGTGTAACGAAAGCTTAGCTGATAAGCTAGCTGAAATCCCAGCCTTTTAAGATAGATGGAGGATTGCATGGCAAAAGAAGATCTCATTGAAGTACAAGGAGTGGTCCTAGAGGCCTTACCTGATGCCAGGTTTAAAGTTGAAATTGATGGAACCGGACATCTTGTAACAGCACACTTAGCTGGTAAACTCAAGATGCACAACATCAAGATCCTACCTGGTGATCATGTCAGATTGGAGCTAACCCCGTACGACTTGTCGATGGGACGCATTACCTGGCGTGGCAAATAGAGGTAAGATAGACCAAAATCCTGACTTTTAGTTGATCTTTCGGGATTATTTTGGTAATATATGTAATTGCTGATATTTTGATTCTTCCTGACTAAGCTGCGTCTTTTTGGAGGTGGCTTAGTGTGGAGGAGTTATGACAAAACTTTTCCTAGATTGTCTAGACCCTTTGGCCATGGAGACTAGGGAAGGGAAGGAGGACAATATGAAAGTTAGACCCTCAGTAAAACCAATGTGTGAAAAGTGTAAGGTCATTAAACGGAGGGGCAGAGTTATGGTGATCTGCTCCAATCCAAAACATAAACAAAGACAGGGCAAATAGACCCATAAAAAGACCATAACAAACGGAGGTAAATGATGGCACGTATCCTAGGAGTTGATTTGCCCAATAATAAACGGGTGGAAATCGGCCTAACGGCAATCTACGGGATCGGAAGACCCACTGCCGAAAAAATTGTGGCAGAGTGTGAAATTGATCCGGCAACCAGGGTAAAAGATTTGACTGATGCTGATCTTACAAAGATCCGTGATTGCATTGATAAGCATTGTATTGTAGAAGGTGATCTCAGAAGACAGACCAATATGAACATCAAAAACTTGGTGGAGATTGGTTGCTATCGGGGACGCAGACATAAGGCAAATCTCCCGGTAAGGGGACAGAGAACCAGAACCAATGCCAGAACCAGAAAAGGTCCCAAGAGAACTGTGGCTGGCAAGAAGGAGGCGTAACCTATGGCAAGTCCGAAAAAGACTGTTCAGCGTAAGCGTAGAAGAGATCGAATCAATGTGGAAAAGGGCCAGGCCCATCTTCATTGTTCTTTCAATAACACTATTGTGACCATTACGGACATGCAAGGGAATGCGATTTCCTGGAGCAGTTCCGGGGCCCATAACATGCGGGGCACCCGTAAAGGTACTTCTTTTGCAGCCCAATTATGCGCCGAGACCGCTGCCAACGTAGCCAAGGAGCGTGGGATGCGTGAAATTGAAGTTTATGTCAAAGGTCCGGGTCTAGGTAGAGAGGCTGCCATCCGTGCCTTAGAGACAGTGGGGCTCAAAGTCACTTTGATTAAAGACGTGACCCCCATCCCGCATAATGGTTGTCGTCCACCAAAGAGACGTAGAGTATAGGCCAGTACTTAGGAGGAGGTAAGGATGCCAAATATTGAGTTTAAAATTGAATGCGTTGAACATAACGAAGATGATTCGTATGGTAAATATCAAGTTGGTCCTCTCGAGAGTGGCTATGGAACGACTATTGGTAACGCCTTAAGGCGAGTCCTACTCTCTTCCTTACCAGGTGCCGCCGTAACGGCCATAAGTATCGACGGTGTCAGTCACGAATTTTCTACCATACCCGGTATGAATGAGGATGTAACTGAGTTAATCCTCAATATTAAAGCCATCCGTACCAGACTGTTGGTTCCAGAACGTCGGTCGATGGTTCTTCAGGCCAAAGCTGATCAAACGGGACCGGTTTACGCCTCGGACTTGATCTGCGACAGTGGCCTTGAAATTTCAAATCCAGATCTCTTTATCGGAACATTGAATGGCAAGAGTGATGTGCATATTACTATGAATGTGGATCGCGGGGTAGGGTATCGTGATTCTGATGCCAATAAAGACCCGGGTGCAGAAATTGGTGTGATTGCGATTGATTCAATCTTTAGCCCCGTTCGGCGAGTCAATTATTACAAGGAAAATGCTCGCGTAGGAGATGTCACGGATCTGGATATGTTAATCCTTGAGGTTGAGACTGACGGGACCCTGCCAACATATGATGCAATTTCTTATGCTGCAAGATGTCTCATTAAGCACTTGGAAAAGTTTATCTACATTAACGATATTTTGGCCAAAACCGATGAGCAAAAAGATTCAGGAACCACAGTTAAGGATGAAACTTTGGATCGGCCCATCGATGAATTAAATTTTTCTGTCCGTACCTATAACTGTTTAAAACGAGCTAATATTCATACGCTACGTGACTTAGTTGCCTGGAAGGAGTCCGATCTTTCCAATGTGCGCAACTTAGGTGACAAGTCTTTAACAGAACTCAAGGACAAGATGAAAGAACTAGAACTATCCTTTGCCCCTGAAGACTAGGGCAGGCCACATTGTAAAGGAAAGTTCCAAAGGGAAGGCAATAGGAGGAAGCAATGCCTAATTATAGAAAGCTGAACCGGAAAGGGTATGTGAGAAAATCCATGCTGAAAGGCATGACTTCTACCTTACTCGTTGAGGGAAGTATCGTGACCACTGTGGCACGAGCCAAAGAGATCCAGCAAATTGCAGAAAAGTTGATCCACCGGGCAATCTTAGAAAAAGATAACTTTACGACTCGGGAAATCAAAGTTTCTTCTGCCAAATTGGATGACAAGGGCAGAAAGGTTCTGCAAAGCAAGGATAGTAAGCGTGGCACCAAGTATGATGTTGTCGAGAGAGTTGTCAGCACCAAAACGGTACAGGTAGATTACCCATCAAGGCTAGCCGCTCGTCGTTTAGCTATGCGTAAGCTGGTTAATGTATCTGATGAGTATGGACAAAAGCGTAACACTGTCAACTATCTCTTTGATACCTTGGCTCCCCAAATTACAAAGTCTGAAGGTGGCTATACCAGCATCATCAAGCTGGGGCCGCGTAGAGGCGATGGGGCAGAGATGGCCCTCCTTCGCATCGACGAACATCCGGCTTTACAGGAATCGACCGAGGATGAGCAACAAGACTAGGATTCAAAATCCAATTAGGTCAATAGAAGAGGGGCCTGCAGCAACCCTAGGGGAGCTGGGGTCCTTTTTTCTACCCCCAAATACTCCTGCCCCTGCCCACGGGCCAGCTGCTCTTGGTGAGCTTGAAAAACAAGTGGATGCCCCTTCTGAGCTGGATGCCCCTTCTCAGCTTGAAAGACAAGAGGCTAACCTTTCCGGGGTAGAAACACATAAATCTGTTAGACACGGGCCCCAAGTTCATCTTTCAGCGATTGAGGCCCGGCAGCTTTGCTTTTCCTATGAGGCCAATCAGCACATCCTTGAAGACCTTACTTTTACTATTAAACCGGGCACGTGGAGCCTCATCGTTGGTTCTAATGGGTCAGGGAAATCCACTCTGGCCAAGCTTTTAGTGGCCTTAGAATTAGGGGACCAGGGGGAGATCCTTTTTTTTGGACAACCTTTAAGTACCGTTGAGGACCTTCAAGCCATTCGCCAACAAACATCCTTAGTCTTGCAAAATCCAGATAACCAAATGGTGGGTGCCACTTGTGAAAGTGACGTGGCCTTCGGTCCAGAAAACATGGGCCAGCCTGCTCAGGAAATTCGTAACCGTGTGGATGCACTTTTAGCTTTGGTTGGCTTAAGCGATAAGGCCCAGGTCTTCCCCCCCAACTTATCCGGTGGGGAAAAACAGCGTTTGGCGATCGCTGGTGCCTTGGCCCTTAAGGCAAAGATTTTAGTCTTGGATGAAAGTACGGCTATGCTAGATCCTCAGGCAAGGGTGGAGATCTTAGAGGAAATATCTCGCCTAAAAAGGGACCTGGGTTTAACCGTGGTAGAGGTTAGCCATCTCTCAGAGAGTATGCCTTATGTCGATCAGGTTATGGTTATTGATCAAAAGAAAATCTGTTTCCATGGTTCAGTAGGTGATTATCTTCATGCCATGTCGGATCCTGAGGCAAAAGCGCCCGTTTCCATCACGACCTTGCTGGATCCTGGGGCGGATAGCCCTGTATCAATCTCTGCCTTGCCGCTTCCTGTTCCCTGGCATATCCGCCTTTTGTCCCAGATACCTTCGAACTGGCGGCCATTTCTTGAGAGAGCAGATGGGGTGGAAGCTGGACATGTCTTGGCTTCTGCATTGAGCAAAGATCTTGATCGATCGACCCTGGTTTACCGCCATGAGAAAGCTGTTCGGTCTATAGAAGCCTTACGAGATAAACCGGCCTGTCGAGCACCCCAATCCTCGCTTATGAAGGCCCATCACTTATCTTATACTTATCCGGCTGGGGCAGGACCATCGAGAAAGGCCCTAAAAGAGATTGACTTTGCCTTACCCGCTCATAGCTTGACCATGATCCTAGGAGCCTCCGGGTCGGGTAAATCTACTCTGGCTGGTCTACTCAACGGTCTTCGTATCCCAACAGATGGTGAATTAGAGATTGGCTCCTGGTCTTGGGGGGAGGTCCGCCGCCAGCCCAAAAGAAAACAAAAGATAGCCATCCGTCAACTTCGTTCCCAGGTAGGCCTCGTCTTTCAATACCCAGAACACCAACTCTTTGCCCCCACCGTGGCGGAAGATATATTATTTGCACCAAGATGTCAGGGAGTATTTGGGGAGAGCAAGGAGGCCCTCAGCTTGGCTAGCCATTATTTAGACTTGGTTGGCCTGGATGCATCTTTCTTAGATAAAAATCCTTTTTTGTTATCTGGGGGTGAACAAAGAAAGGTGGCTCTGGCAGGAGTTTTGGCCGCAGAACCTCGAATTTTGGTCTTGGATGAGGTTCAAGCCGGTCTGGATCCTGACGGACAGAGACAATTGTGGGCGATTCTTTCAGAATGGCAGAGCCAGGGGGACCGGGAACTTGTGATGATTACCCATGATATGGACCTAGCGGCTGATAGGGCAGACCATATTTTGGTTTTGGACCAGGGAACGGTGAGCTATGAGGGCGATCCCGCTGATTTCTTTGGACAAAAAGATTTGGTGGCCCGGGTAGGGTTGAATCTGCCAGCTGCTCTGATTTGGGCAGAGGCCTTTACGGGAGCTCTGGACCTTCCCAATCCTTGCCGGAATGGGGTGGAAGTGGAAACTTACTGTAGGGCGATGTTGGGAATAGACTAAGGATATGATCAAGGCGACGATCAAGGAGACGATCAAGGCCACGATCAAGGCGATGATCCAGGCGATGTACGGATCCAAAACTAGGTTCGCCCTCAGGGAGAGGCCTTAGCCGAGACTGGACCCACGACCGAGAGAGAAAGGATTAGGATGGGAAGCTATCAGTTGGGACAGTATTACCCGACAAAATCATTTTTGCATGACCTGGACGGGAGGTCCAAACTCTTTGCCCTCCTTTTGTTTTTGATTGTTCTCTACCAGAGCCATAGCTTTCTTGTATTTGCGGGTCTAACTGGCCTCTTTCTTGTTCTATGGGCTCTTAGCCGGGTCCCTTGGCAAATACTCCTTCGCCCCTTGCGTGCCATCCGTCTTTTTTTCTGGATTACTTTTTTCCTGGATTTTTTCTGGCCAAACCCGGGGGAGTTGACCTATGCTTTGCCAGGCCTGTCTTTCCTGTCTTTTAGCCTGGAGAGCCTGGGGCGTGGCTTCTTTTTTACTTGGCGGCTGGCCTTAATGGTTCTTACCTCTAATCTCTTAGTCTGTATGGCAACAGCGCCCCCGGCCTTAGCCCAGGCCATGGAGAAGAGCCTTTCCTGGCTATGTCCCACAGAAAAAAGTCGACGTAAAGTCCGAGATTTCTCCCTTCTCCTGACCCTGGCTCTCAATTTTATCCCTCATATCTTAGAAGATGCTCAAAAGATCCAGGCTGCCCAGATCTCCCGGGGTGCCGATTACTCAGGCTGGCGTAAAATCAAGACCTTTTCCACCCTCTTAATCCCCCTCTTTTTTGCAAGCTTTAGGAGAGCCCAGGACTTAGCCGTGGCCATGCAGGCAAGAGGATTTGTTCCGGGAGCCCAACGTGGGAGCCTATACCCGGCAAAATTTGCCAAGGAAGACTGGTACTTTGTCTTAATCTTTGCAGCCTCTATGGGTGCCTTGGTTTGCTTGGCCTAGGAAATTATCTTTTCTTTCAAAAATTTTTTTAGATATTCTCTTGACAATATATATATATATATATAATGCTAATTTGCAATGACTGACTCAGTTATCGAGAACTAAATAGCAGAAAAGCCAACAGTTTAAGACTCGTGCGGGCAATAAAGATAACCTGTTACTTGGCGTATAGATTACTAGGTGGCTTATGCAAATATATCCAAAAGGAGTGTCAGTTCAATGTCCGATCATAGAGTGATAGAGTATCGAATTGAAAAGATATCAAAAGGCTTTTCCGGCCAACCAGTACTTAAAGATTTTACGACTTCTTTTTCTTCCGGAAAAGTTGTCGGATTACTAGGACCTAATGGGGCTGGGAAGACTACCCTATTTAAATGCTTTTTAGGCCTATATTCATATACTGGAACAATTGAATTATACGATTCTATTTCGACATCCAGTTCTCTTCTTCAAAAGCAAGATGTAAGTGGCATGGTAGGTGCTCCATCATTTTATGAATCTC
>ERZ1673752.3748-NODE-3748-length-13921-cov-6.362037_pt1 | contig 13921 bp, 13 predicted proteins | sample MGYA00580195_ERZ1673752 | MGnify/ENA primary metagenome ERZ1673752 (study PRJEB41218, sample SAMN15661744) | gut metagenome | host: Homo sapiens | place: Canada: London | collected 2015-08-20/2019-03-30 | study: EMG produced TPA metagenomics assembly of...
AAAATTATTATCTGCAATTGTTTCTTTTTCAAATACACTTAAACCAAGTGCTACAAAAACAAATATAACTGTTAAAATATATGTTAATATTTTTAAAGTGTTTTCAGATATTGATTTTCTTTTTCTTTCTATTTTTATTAATTCATTTTTATTATTTTTTTCCATATTAAAAGATCCCTTTATATATTTTTTGCTTAATTAAATTTTAAGAATTTTTACAAATTTTTTCAATAATCTTGTTTTTTTTATATTAAATATTAATATTATTGAAACATATAAAAAAGAAGTTTTAAAAATTAATTTAAAACTTCTCTTTTTTTATCATTTTTTTCTTTTTTTGTTTATTTTTTTGTATTTTTCTTTTGTTTTATTTTATTAAGCTAAAACTTTTTTATCTAAAACAAATTTTTTAATTGAAATTGTTCCTACAAGAACAACTGAAAGTACTATTCCTATAAGCATATAATATGTATTAGCTGCACCTGTTGCTGGGATTATTCTTACAGATACATGATCAATATCATCTTCATTTTTCTTAAAGTTTCCTGGTGTTGAGTCTACATCATCTATATTTCTAAATTTATTAAAGTCTTTATTTATTTCAGCCCAATTTGTTTTTACTGCAGAATCTTCCCAATTATAATCCCATCTTAGAACAAGTTCTATTTCTTTTGATTTTCCTGGTTTTATTTCTACATTTGCTAATTTTTTAGAAACTATGCTTCCATCTTTGTTTTTTCTCCAGTCTTTATTCATTTTTTGATCAAAGATTAATCCTTTTGGAATATAATCTTTTATTTCTTTAGCATATCCTGGAATATTTCCTTGGTTTTTAACTTTTATAACATATTTTACATAAACATCTTTTGTTTTATCCCAAGTATTTACTTGAACTATTTCTGTCTTTTTATGTTTTTCTTCACCAGTTTGTTTTGTTTTATATACATATGGTTTTTTATTTTCAAAAGTTTTAGTTATTTTAGATATTCTTTTTGTAAGTGCTAAGTCGAATACAACTAATTTTAAGTTTTCTTCGTCCATATCATCTTCACCCTTAATTCCATTTCCTGGAACTGAGTCAATATCTTTAATATCTTTTTTATTTTCATCTAAGTTTTTAGTTATTTCAGCAATATTAAGTAAATTATTATTTTCTCCTTTATTTGCCGCTACTCTAAATACTACTTCAACATCTTTATAATCTATTGCTTTATTTTCTTTGTCTAATGCATTTAACATATTTTCAGATTTTGCTAAATATTTTGTTCTAATTTTTTTAGCTTTGAAAACATCTTCAGTAATATTTCCATTTTTATCTAGCATTTCCCATTCATAGTATTTATTAATTGTATGCATTCTTAAGAATTCTAATCCTTCTGGTATATTATCTACTATTTCTGCTGCATATCCATTTCTATTACCTTCATTAAATACTCTTATTGTGTATTTAACAACATCACCTTTAGCTACATTTAATATATCTCCAGATTTTAAATAATTTGCTGTTGTAGATTTTCCTGAAATTAGGTTTGTAATATCTACTTTAGGTTCTTGTTTTAATATTTCACCATTTAAGTTTGATGCAAATTTAACAAGTTTTAAGTCAAATTTTGAAACTTCAACTTCAACTTCTTCGCTATCTATATCATCTTCACCTTCTTTAAAGTTTCCTGGAACAGAATCTCTATCTTTTAAGTTTTTACCATCTTTATCTTCTTGTTTAGAAATTTCTGCAATATTTTTTGTATTTACTTTTTCTTCTATATCTTTAACTTTAAATACTATTTCAACTTCTTTGAAATCTACATATTTATTATTTTTATTAAAAGCTTTTATTAAATTGTTTTTACCATCTTTATCTTCTTCTTTAGATAAATAGTTAGTTGCTACTTTTACAGCTTTTGATTTATCATTTGTTATTCTTCCATCTTTATCTAGCATTACCCAGTTGTATTTTTTATTTATATTATTTTCTATAACAAATTCCAAACCTTCTGGAATATTATCTACTATTTCTGATGCATAAGCATCTACATCACCTTCATTGTACACAGATATTTTATATTTTACTAAATCTTTTGCTTTTACTTTTAATGGAGTTTTATCATGTTCATAAATTGCTGTATTTTTACCTTCAATTAATGGTTGTACATTTATTTTAGGTTCTCTGTTTACGTTTACATCATTTATTGATTTAACAAATTTTCTAAGAGCTAAGTCTCCTATTTTTTCTTCTGTTTTTTCATCTTTTACTGTTACTTTTTCTGTATCAAGATCATCTTCTCCTGGTTTTTTATTTCCTGGAACTGAATCTCTATCTTTTATATCTTTTCCATCTTTATCTTTGTTTTCAATTATTTCTGCTATGTTTAAAATTTCGCCATTTTCTTTTTCAACTTCAAGTTCTAATTCTAAATCTACAAAAGATATTTGTTTTTTATTTTTATCAAACGCTTTTATTAATTTATCTTTTAAATAATCTGTATATATTTCTTTTGTTCCATTTATATTTCTAACTTTCCATCCATATTTATTATTTAATTTAGTGTCTACAAATTTTAAACCTTCTGGAAGATTATCTGCAACTACACTTGCAAATCCATCTATATTTCCTTCATTATATACTCTTAATTTATATGTAACTATATCACCTTTTTTAGCTTTTATTTCATCTTTTATTTTTGTATATTTAGCATCTGTTTTACCTTCTAATAGTGGATTTACGTCTACACTTGGAACTCTTTCAAATTTCATTTCTTTGTTTTTATTATCTTCTTTTCTTGAAATTTTAGTTATGAATTTTTTAAGAGCTAAGTCAAAGTCTTTTTCTTTTGGTTTTTCTGGTTCTTTTTTTCTTACAACTAATTTTTCAAAATCGTCATCATCTTCAATACCTTTATAAAAATAGTTGCTATCACTTAAATCAGATTTATTATTTTTTCCAGTATAATTTTTTAAATCTTCTTCAGATATTTTAATTTCATTTGCTTTTGAGTCTCTATCTTTTTCATCCATTTTTGAAATATATGCTATATTTGTAAGTATATCTCCATCTTTTAGATTTTTAGAAACTTTAAGTTCTACAAATAAATCTAAACTATATATAGATTTTTTACCATTTGCATTTTTCATTTTAGGTATAATTACTTCATTTGGTAATTTTGTAGATATATTTCCTTCTTTATCTACTGTCCATTTATATTTAGAATTTAATGTTGTTTCAACAAATTCAAGTCCTTTTGGAAGTCTATCTTTAACTTCTTTTGCTTTATAATCTATGTTTCCTTCGTTATATATAGATATTTGGTATTTTACTATATCTCCTTCTTTAACTTCTAATGGATTTTTTGCATGTAAATATTTAGCTGTTGTATCTTTTCCTTTTAAGTTTATAGAGTTTAGTAAGTTTTCAGTATTTATTTTTTTACCTTTAGGAGCTCTATCTTTAATTTCTTTATCTGCTATTTTTACTATAGCTTTTCTAAGAGCAAGGTCAACTATTTCTTCTTCATCTTTTGTTATTTTTACTTTTGCATTTATATTTTTTGTTATTGTTTTTTTATTTATTTGAATAACTGGTTGGTATTTTTTAAGTTCTTCCATATTATTTGTATTTAATCTAAACACTTCTGCTTTTGTACTTTTTTCAGCATAATTTAAACTTAAATTAACAATATTAATTTTTTCTGCATTTTTTATTATTCTTACATTAATTTCTTTATTTAAATTATCTATTAAATTGCCTTTTAAAACATTTCCAAGTTTATCTAATAAAATATAGTTTTCTCTTGGAATTACATTTCCATTTTCATCTTTTAATTCTATACTTTTTATATTTGTTTTATTGTTTTTTGCAAATTTAATTTCAAAGTATTTTAAATTTAAACCATTTGAATTTAAAACAGCTTCTTTAGGTGCTTTTACTTCTGGTTTTACATTTTCATCTGATTCTGGTTTTGCATTTTGTATATAGTAATTAAATAATTTCATCATATATGCTTTTCTTAAAGCAAATTGAACTGGATTTTGATTTAATACATTTTCATATTTTTCAAGAGCTAAAGTATTTAAACCAAAACCATTTTCAAAGTCTTTGTTATTTGTGAAATACCATATTGCCCATTGATTTACAAATTCAATATCATCATCTGTTAATACTTCAAAAACTTTTGTATTTCCATCAAATACATTATTTGCTAATTCTTGTTTGTTATATAGTCTACCTGGCATATTTTCTTTAGATGTATAAATATTATTAAAAATCCAATTTAATTTTGCTTTTGCTACTGGATTTTCTTCAATTCTTTTAAGTCCAATACCAGATACATCATATTTCATCCATTCCCCTCTTGAGATATATTCTTCTCCGCTTTTTGGTGGGAATTCTTCATTTAGATCAAGACAATATACTGCTACATTATTATTTTTTAGATCTTGTATTTGTCTTGTTCTTATTGTTGCTTTTAAATTATCATTTTTAAGTCTATAACTTAAATATGCATTTTTATCATAAAGATTATTAGTTTTAACAATTCCTGTTCTTTCATCACCACCTTGGTATCTTACAGTTCTAAAATGAGCTTTATCATTTATTTCTGCAAAGCTTACATAGTATGGTGCTGTAAATATTATAAGCATTAGAATTGCTATAATTCTTTTTATATTATATAAATTTTTACTTTTCATTTTAACTCCTTTTATGGTTTTATGTTAACCTCTTTCAATAAGTTATAACTCATTATAGCATTTTTTTTGACATAATACAAAATTTTTAATCATTTTTATGTAAACTTCTGAATAAAAAAATAAAAAGACTATTTTTTAATCTTTTTATTCATAAATATCTTCTATATTTCCTGTATATAATCCAAATCCTTTTATCTTTTTATCTTCTACATAATAATTATCTTTATCTATTTTTAATATATTTTTAGCTTTTAATTCATTTGCCAAATTTGTTGGATCTATATGTATTTTCTTATTATTAATAATTACACTATTCCAACTATGAAATTTACTATTTTCTATATTTACATTTATATCTAATAAATTAGCTAGAATGTAAAAGATATTTGAAAATCCTGCACAATTAGTTTTTTTGTTTTTTAAAATATGTGATAAAAGTAATCTTTCCTTTAGTTTTTCTTTACTTTCTTTTGAAAAATCTTTTATATTATATTTTTTATCATAAAAAACATTATCTGATATCCATTTTATTATTTCTATAATATTTTCTTCTTCATTTAAATTCTTTTTTTTAATTTCATCTATTATTTCATTTAATTTTATGATATCTTCTTCAAGTTTTTTTATTCCTTCTTCAAAAAAACCAGTTGGACCTAATATTATACAATTAATACCATAATGTTCTAAAAATAAAAATTTGTTTAATTCTATATTTTTAAAATTAGTTAATCTAATTATAATTTTGCTAATATTATTTTTATTTTTTTCCAAAAAATTAAAATATTCATTATTTTTTAAAATTTTATTTAGTTCATCATTATTTTCAATAAGTATAGAAAATTTTTCTTCTTGTTTTATTTCTTTTCTTACTTTTTCTTTATTTATATCTATTAATTTAAATAATTTCATAATATCCTTATCCTTATCTTTATAATATTAAAGAGAGCTATGCTCTCTTTAATATTTATTTTTCATCATCACCATACTCATAGCCAAATTGTCTTTGAATTTTTTTAAATTCACTTTCTGTCATGTCTGTTACACCTTTTTGGTACTGCTCTGCTAAATAGTCATCATCATCCCAATTTTCTTTTTTACAAAACAATTTTGCCATTGATATCACTCCTTAAATTTTAATTAAAATTCAAACCTTTTCCTTTCGTACATTTTTATAATAATTTATTTTTATTATTTTGTCAATTTTTTCATAACTATTCTTTTTTATTACATACTTAATCTAAAATTCTTTTTATATATTCCTTATTCATATCTTTTATTGTTTCAGTTAAAAAATACCCTCCGTTTTTTCCTCTTGAACTTCCTATTATTTTTTTCTCTTTTAATTTATTTAAAATATTTTGTATTTGTGTTTTATTATCTATTTTTGTTTTTTCCATTATATCTTCTATTGTTAAATAATCTTCGGCATATTCTAGGGTATTTAGTATTTCCATTATATTTTCTAAATATTTTTCTTCTTTATTTTCTTTCATTATTTTATTTCCTTTTTACCTTATAATTATTTTTGCTAAATTCATCATTTGATTTATTACAAAATTAATTATTGGTGAAATTATATTTCCAATATGTCCTGATAAAAGTAAAAATACAAATATAATTTCAAATATATTTTGATTTTCTTTAATAAATTTTCCTATTTCTGTTTCATAAAATTTATAAAAAACTTTAGAACCATCAAGTGGTGGAAATGGTATTAAATTAAATACGCCAAGTCCAACATTAAGTATTATTGCTATAGTTATTATTTGTCCTATTACAATAATTGTATTTGATATAACTGCAAACTTTGTAATTAATCTTAAAATTATAACTAATACTATTGCTAAAATAAAATTAGATATAGGGCCTGCTAAGGCTATTTTTGCTTCTGCTTTTTTTATATCACTTACTTTTATTTTATATGGATTATATTCAACTGGTTTTCCCCAACCTATTTTAAAAACTAAAAGAGATAATAATCCTAAAATATCTAAATGATTTAAAGGATTTAAAGATATTCTTCCTTCTTTTTTAGCTGTATCATCACCAAGCTTGTATGCAGCAAATGCGTGTGCAGATTCGTGAACACTCATTGCTAAAAAAAGCCCTGGTAAGCTTATAGCTAAATCATATAATTTTGCCCCTAGATCTCCTTTTGCAAGATCAGATAAAGCTATTATTGCTATTACTATTAACAATATCTTTGTAAATTTTTTTTTATCAAATTGTAGCATTATTTATTTTCCTCTAATATTTTTTTTGCTTCATTAAAGCATTCTTCATCAAAAACAAATGTTATATCCCTATGAAGAAGTAGTATTGAAGCAGGTATTTTTGTTGTTATTTCATCACCTTTTATTATTGTGCTTATTGCTCTTGCTTTGTTTTTACCTGTTGCTATTAAAATTACTTTTTTTGCATCAAATATTCGTTTCATACCCATAGTTAAAGCTTTTGTTGGAACCTCTTCTTCTTTTTCAAAAAATCTTGAATTTGCTTTTATTGTACTTTCTGTAAGTGTAGTTATATGTGTATCAAGCTTTAAGTTTTCGGATGGTTCATTAAATGCAATATGACCATTTTCCCCTATTCCAAGTATTTGAATATCTATTCCTGTTTTATTTATTTTTTGATCAAATTCTTCACATTCTTTTTGTGGATTTTCTGCCATTCCATTTAATATATTAATTTGGTCTTTTCTTATATTTATTTTGTCTAGTAAATTTTCATGCATAAATTTGTGATAACTTTGCTCATGATTTTCATCAAGCCCTAAATATTCGTCAAGATTATATGAGACTGTATTAAAAAAATCTATTTTACCTTCTTCAAATCTTTTTACTAATTCTTTATATACTGGGATAGGTGTACTACCTGTTGCAAGACCTAAATAAAATTTTTCACCTTTTTTATTCTTTTCTTGAAGTTCTTTTTCAATTATATCTGCTACATAATTTCCCATTTCTTCTTCTGTTTTTACAACTTTTTTAACCATAAAAACCTCTTTATTTTTCTTCTTTTTCTTCATTTTCATCATTTAAATAATCTATAAGTACTGCTTTTGCTTCTTCTGCAGTTAAACCTGTTGTTATTTTAGCATGTTTTGCTATAGATATTTTTCCTGTTTCTTCTGATACAACAAGAGCCACTGCATCTGACGTTGTACTTACGCCAAGTGCTGCTCTATGTCTTGTTCCATATGATTGGCTTATTGTATTGTCATTCGAAAGAGGAAGAATACATGAAGCTGCATAAACTTTTTTATTTTTTATTATTACTGCACCATCATGAAGTGGTGTATTTACAAAAAATATATTTCTTAAAAGTGGTGAGCTAACTTTTGCATCAACAATTACACCTGTTTTTATTATTTCGTCAAGACTTATATCTTTTTCAAAAACAATTAGTGCGCCTGTTTTTGTTCTTGCAAGTTCTTCTGTTGCTTTTATTATTTCATATATTTCTTCTTTTATATCTGAACTTGTATTTATTCCAATTCCAAAAGTTTTTGCAAGTTTTGTTTTCCCCATATTCTCAAGCCCTTTTCTTATCTCTGGTTGGAAAATAATTATAATTGCGAGAGCACCATATTTTAGCATTGAACCTAATATTTTATTTACTATAAATAATTGTAACCATCCACTTATACTTGCTAAGATAAATAAAATTATTATTCCTTTAAATAATTGAACAATTCTAGTATCTTTTATTTTTGTAAATGTATAATATATTAAAAATACAACTATTAATATATCTATTATTGCCATTGCAATTAAAAATGGTGATTCCGATATTTTTGCATAATGTTTTATAATTTCACTTTTGCCAAGTGCGTCCATAATACTTAATTTCATTTTTCCTTCTTTCTATTTATGAATAATCTGTTTTATTATCTCATATATGCCAGCTATTATTGTTATTCCACCAAGTGATAACACTAATATTGATGCAATTATTTTTTTTGCTATTTCCATTTTTGTAATTTTTGGTTTTATTATTTGTGTTTCTCTTTCATCTTTATCGTTTATTTTTTGTTTTTTATCCTTCATTTTTTCCTCTTTTCTAAAGCATATATTTATATTAATATTTTTTTTATTTTTTTTCAAGGACTTTAATTTGTTGACCCAAATCCTCCTGATCTTTCTCCTTTTGCATCATCTTCATCTGCTATTTCAAATTTCATAAATACGCCTTGACCTATTCTTTCTCCTTTTTTTATTAATATATCCTCATCTTTTATATTAAAAAAAGAAAACATTATATGTCCATCATTATCTTCATTTTCAAAATAGTCTTTATCTATAACTCCTACAGAATTTGCTAAAACTATTCCTTTTTTCTTAGGATTACTGCTTCTATTATATAAATATAATACTTCACCTTCTTTCATATATGCCTTTATTCCTGTTTTTACTAATGTTGGTGTTTTTCCTTTTTTTATTACAGTATCTTCAGCTGCTTCAAAATCATATCCTGCAGAATGTTTTGTTGCTCTTTTTGGTAAATTAATATTTTTATCTTCATATCCTTTTATTATTTTAAATCCTCTATTCATTTTGTCTCCTTTTTATTATTTTTCCAAAATCCTCTGTTATTTTCTCTTGCTTCTTTTTGTGCTTTTTTAAATATTTCAACATATTTTGAATTTGGTTGTATTGTCATTATTTTAGCATATCCTATATCCAATAAATGTTTATTATATAACTCATTTTCTAAATATACATATGCTAAAAATCTTCCATATTTATCTTTTGGGGCTATATCAAATTCCAAAATTATATCTTTTCCTTCAAGCATTTTTTTAGTATATTCATATGCTATTTGGCCTTCTTTTGTGTTTTTGCTTTTATCTATATGTTTGCTTTCTGGTGTATCTATCCCAATTAATCTTACTTTATATATATTTCCATCATCTAATTCTTCTTTAAATCTTACATTTATTGTATCTCCATCAACAACCCTTATTACATTTGCTGGTATTTTTTTAAAACTTAAATCATTATTGTTTTTTTCTTTCTTTAAATTATTTGTTGATGTATATGATGAAATTAATACACATAAAATTGAAATAACTAAAAGAAGAATCTTTTTATTTAAATTAGCTTCTTTTTTAGTTATTTCTTTTGTGGTTTTTTTATATACTTTTTTAGATGTTTTATTTATATATTCATTTAAGTCTTTATTCAAGTGTTTTCCTTTAATTATAATTTATTCTAACTTCTACAATTTCTAAATCTGGTCTTATACTCTCATCTTCTAAATTTGTTTTTATATTTTCAAATTCAATTTTAAAATCTTCGCCTGTTCCAAAAGTTTCCTCATTACCTATATCTATAAATTTAGTTATTTTTTGTCTACTTTCTCTTGGTAAAGCTTTATAATAATTTATCATATTAATAGTTGCATATTCTAAATCATTTTTATTATTTGCAGTATTTCTTGCTTTTGCTGAAAGTCTAAGATTTTCTTCTAAATATGTAAAATTTCCTATTTGTATATTTAAATCATATATTACATAAGGATTTACAACTGTTCCTAAAAGTGTATGTTTTACTTCATCTATTTTAGGTAATCTTACAACAATCTGTATATCTTTTATAGCTGGCATGTATTTTTCTTTTGATGAATTTAACTTTCCTTGAAATTCATTTATACTATTTATATTTCTAAATATTTTAAATGTTCTATTATTTTTTATTGCAATTAAATTAACTCTTGAATTTTTTTTAGCTCCAATAGTACTATATAACGCATTTGTTCTTTTTGTTTTTCTGGTCATTTTCACATCTTCATCTTTTTTTAGATTTGATGTATCCTCAACAACTGATCTAAAGGATTTATAATTTTTTCTCATATATTCCTTTACAGATGCTTTCATAGGATCATCGCCAGCTACTGCTCTTCTTTCTGCTTCTGTAAGAACCCTTCCATCATATATATAATTATTTATTAAATCTCCAACATACCCTTTAATATTATCATCTCTATCTAGTTTTTCTAACTCTGGTGATGTTATTTTATGATATTTGTATAAAGGATTATTTATATAATCTTCTTCTTTATTTGCTTTTATTCCTCTATCAAAGGTATTTGCTGCTACAAAGTAAAGTCCGTCTTCATTTATTGTAAACTGATTGTCTCCACTAGATACTATTGCATATGTACTTAATACTCCTTTTGGTGTTTTAAATCCATTTGCAAAAGTTACCATTGAAATATTTGAACATAAACTTTCCCAGTCTATATCTGATATCATTGGTATTTCTACATTTTTATATTTTGGTTTATCTGTTTTTGTCTGACTTATAATTTTTGAAAAATTTGATGCTGCTATAAATAAATTGTACTGAATACTATTTCTCATTACTGTTTTTTTGTGATAATTATAATTAGAATCTTTATTTGAAATTAAATAACCATCATCCTGATTTTTATCAAATATTTTTTCTTCTTTTACTGCATTATTTAAATTAATTATGCTTAACAGACCATTTCTATCTGTTTTTTGTAATGCTTTTTCTAATTTATCTGGAATATCTATTTTAAAGTCTCCAACTTTAATGTCATCTAATTTATTAAAAGTCCATTTTGTAAAATAATATGCTTTGATATAATATTTAATAGCCTCACGTTGTTGAAGAATATATGAAAACTCTGTTTTTATTGGATCAAAATTAATTCCAGAAGGATTATTGTATTTAATAACAACTGGATCTAATATTTCAGTTTTTTCTTCTCCATTTTCTGGATTTGTATACCATCTTTTTATATTTGATATAGTTAATGTTATTTCGTTTTTTGAATGATCTATTATTTTATCTATAACATCATCTGCAACAGAAACATTACTATCCATATTAAGGCTTTTTATTCCCTCTACTTTTACATCTATATTTGGATCAAGTAAATAACCTGATCTTGAAAAAAATTCTTCATCCCTTCCATTTTTTTTCTTACCTACAACCGAAATAAAATTATCCATTGAATATGATATAACAACATCTGTTGAATCATTTACATATCTTGCAGAATAAGGAATATAGTTTTTTAAAACATTTGTTCTATCATAAATAATGTTTGGATCTGTAGGATCTATTGTTGTTTTTATATCTTTTCTTTTTGTTTCTAGATTACCATTTTCATATTTTTGGTAAAGTACTGGATTATATAATGATTCAATTAATTTAGGTTTTGCCGTAACATTTTGTCCTTGATTGCTATCTTCAGGATATTTTGCTTTTTCGTATTTATCATTATCAAGTGTGAAATTTTTAAAATCTCCCTCACCTTCTGCTACTCCATAATCTCCAACATGTGCTGCTACACCATCTCTTTTAAATTTTATAACATGCGGAGTAAAAGATGGCGAATTTATATAATATCCGTCATTTAAAGTAAATAAAGTAAAAGGCAAATAATTATCTATAGTTGCCTTTGATGCTCCATCCATCCCTACTCTTTTTGCAAACCCAGTCTTAAAAGTATTAATAGAAGCTTCCACCATAACCTTAAGAGCATCTGTTACATCTCTAAAGTCTTCATTTGATGTATTAATTTCAAATGCTTTTATTCCATCTCTTGTTGCATCAATTAATTTGTTTTGATAATCATTTGTAACTCTCATTTCTTTTATTGAAACCGAAAGGCTAAAGCTAAGTATTAATAATATTGGAAGGATTAATGCTAAATAAATTATTGTTGCATCTTGAAGATCCATAAATTACCTCTTAATTTTTGCCACCTGTCTTTGTTACTGTTGCAGTATAATCTGCAAGTATATCGTAATTTCTCTTTCCACTTATTCCATATACAAAAGATCTAAAATTTGATGCAAGTGTTTTATTATTATTTTTAACAGATACTGTTAATTTATCTCCTCTGTTAAGATTAAATACACCTACTCTATTTAAATCTTCTTCTATATTTTGTGTATATATTTTATATGTAGAATTTTCTCCAATTACATCTCCATGTATCCATGCTGCTTTAACTCCAATGTTTTCTCCAAGCCTTTCAACTTCTATATCCACATTATATGTATTTCCTGTTGATGCAAGTGATGATACAAGTGAATTATAGTTTTTAAACTTAATTGATCCTGTTGTTGCTGCATTGTTTACAAATTCAGATACTTTACTTTCTGCAATTACTTGCGCTTGATCATTTGCCCTTTCTGATACTGCCATAAGTGGGAATATTGCAATTACAAGTGATGCAACTACTATTGCTATTATTGTTTTAAATGAACCGCTCATTTTTTCTCCTTATTTTTGTTTTTTTTAATTTTTTTAATTTTTTTTAATATATATAATCTCAGTATTTTTTTCTTTTACTCTTGATTTTATAACTTCATTTTGCAGATACACTTGATTTTCTACATATTCAAGTTCCTGAGTTACTTCTCCATTATATGGATATTCAATAACTATTTCTTTATATTTTCCTGTGCCATCATCTTTAGCTATTGTTGAGTTTTTGTAATCTACCTCAACACCTTTTATAAATCCTTTAAGACCATGAATATAATATTCTACTCTCTGCTGAGCAAGTGAATTATCATGTTCCCACGGAACATTATATAAATATGCTGGTGATTCTGCTCCATCTTTATTTTTATCAAAGATTTTTATATATTCTTTATCAAAATTAGTTGTTCCTTCTTTTCCAATTTTTTCTTTATTTCTTTTAAAGCTTTCCTCATATGCATGAAAAAATATTTGGTTTAAATCTTCTTGCATGTTTAAAGGTGAGTCTGGATTATCTGTTTTATCATAAATTTTTATTGTCAAACTTTCAATCATATATCTATAAAGCACTGGAATTATAGCTTCTTTACTAACAATTCTTGTTGTTAATAATTTTGGAATTTCATTACTATTTTTGCTAAAAAGCATATCCATATCTATTTTTTGCATATATTTATTTTTATTATTTACTTGCATTACAACTTTAGCTGTTTCATCTACTTTTCTAAAAAGCATTAGTGATACAGCTATGGCAAGTACTAATGTAAATGATGCAAAAGCCATATATATAGCGCTTGATAAATTATCCATAATCCCCTCAAAAACTATTATATATTATATTAAATATTTTTATATATTTTTTAATTTATTTTTATATTTTTTTAATATATAAGCAGTACTAAAAAGTACTGCTTTCTTTTTTATTTATTTTTTTATTTATTTTTTTATTTCATAATTAATAATATTAAAAATTAATTATATCCATCTTC
>ERZ1673752.3749-NODE-3749-length-13920-cov-6.868229_pt1 | contig 13920 bp, 16 predicted proteins | sample MGYA00580195_ERZ1673752 | MGnify/ENA primary metagenome ERZ1673752 (study PRJEB41218, sample SAMN15661744) | gut metagenome | host: Homo sapiens | place: Canada: London | collected 2015-08-20/2019-03-30 | study: EMG produced TPA metagenomics assembly of...
TAGAAAGCAAAAATCTATCTGCCTTTTTTATTACCCTCAAAAAAAGGAGAAATCAAATATGCTACGGAAAGAATTAGCCAAACGGCTCAAGGCTCGGTATGACACCAAGATGGACGGAAGCGGATGGATGGAAGTATCCTCGGACGGCATTCCCCTCTGCCGGATAAAATACAACGGTCAATTTCTAAGCAACGCCGACCAAAACCTCTCGGATGAATACCGCAGTAAAATTGCAGACATTCAAGATGAGATTTCTACGGTGCGGGAATATGTCGGACTCTACGAACACGCACCGCAGATGAAAGCTGCCGGGCAACGGACTGGATACCGTCATCGGCGCCATGCGGCAGGCGGATACCGTCGTCATCGGCTCTCCCGTCTACTGGCACAATATCTGCGGCAGGCGTCCGCATGCGGCTGCCCGTCAAAGTCCACCTTGAAGGAGGTCGGGTAGCGCCGCTCCCTTCTCGGTGTGTACCACCTGACGTATTTCACGATGCTCTTTTTGTTCTCTGCCTTACCCCTGGCCGTGTTCAGGCCGGTTCTCGCGAAGTACCACTTGATGTGATAGAGCGAGCGGCGCATCATCTCCTGCACAGTCTGCGGCTGGATCTTTTTCCCGCTCGCGACATACGGCGCGACGAAGGCCAGCGCGAACAGCTCGTTATACGCCATGGGGTTGCCGTCGCCGATGTCTACCGCCCGCTCCACCAGCTGGCGGTAGACCGGTCTGCTCTTTTTCATGATCTCGGCGGCGTATGCCGCGCCGTACTTCTCCGCCAAAACCTTCTTCATGGGATGCTTGAACATCCAGAAATAAAAGCCGTTATATTTCATCCCGTCCTCCTTCTTCCGCGCCGTCGGTTAGAAGCAGCTAACTGCATAGTAACAAATCCGCCCCCTGTCAAGATGCCGCGGGAGGTTTCTCCCGGCATTTTCCGCGGTGGAATCCGCTCCATCGGTTGACAAGGGCTTGGGCGCGTGCTAATATATACCAACCATACTACTATGTTGGTATGTTTATTGATCTTGCATCTATAAAGGAGTCTGACATGAACCAGTTAACCGAAAAATATGAGCACCTGCAGGCATACCTCCGCTCCCTCGGCAGCGTGGCGGTGGCGTTTTCCGGCGGCGTCGACTCGACCTTTCTGCTGCGGGTCGCCCACGACGTGCTGGGTGACCGCGTGATCGCCGTCACAGCGGCCTCGTGCTCGTTCCCCCAGCGCGAGCTGCAGGAGGCGAAGGATTTCTGCGCGCAGAACGGCATCCGCCACATCGTCTGCCAGTCCGAGGAGCTGGACATCGACGGCTTCCGCCAGAACCCGAAAAACCGCTGCTACCTCTGCAAGCACGAGCTGTTTGAGAAGGTCTGGGCCATTGCCAAGGAGAACGGGCTCGCCGCGGTAGCGGAGGGCTCCAACATGGACGACAACGGTGACTACCGCCCCGGCCTTGTCGCGGTGCGGGAGCTGGGCGTAAAAAGTCCGCTACGGCACGTGGAGCTGAGTAAGGCCGAGATCCGTGAGCTCTCCCACCGGCTGGGTCTGCCGACGTGGAACAAGCAGTCGTTCGCCTGTCTCTCCTCCCGCTTCGCCTACGGCGAGACGATCAGCGAGGAGAAGCTCGCAATGGTCGACCGGGCAGAGCAACTGCTGCTGGATCTTGGCTTTCATCAGGTGCGCATCCGCATCCACGGCACGATCGCCCGCATCGAGCTCCTGCCGGAGGAGTTCCCGAAGATTCTGGCGGACGACGTGCGCAAGAATGTCTATCTGCAGCTGAAGTCTTTCGGCTTCACCTATGTCACGCTCGACCTGCTGGGCTACCGCACCGGCAGCATGAACGAGACGCTGCAGTAAAGGAGCGCAGGCGCATATGCTCAACCAGTTTTCAAGAACGCAGCTGCTTCTGGGGCAGGACGGCATGGATCGGCTGTTTCGCGCCCGCGTGGCGGTGTTCGGCATCGGCGGCGTGGGCGGCTATACGGTGGAGGCGCTGGCGCGCAGCGGCGTGGGCACGCTGGATCTCATCGACGATGACCGGGTGTGTCTGACGAATCTGAACCGCCAGATTCTCGCCACGCGCAAGACCGTGGGGCAGTACAAGGTCGACGTGGCGCAGGAGCGCATCCACGAGATCAACCCGGACGCGGTCGTACACACCTACAAGACGTTTTACGCGCCGCAGACGGCGGTGCAGTTCGACTTCACGCAGTATGACTACATCGTCGACGCCATCGACACCGTGACGGGCAAGCTCGAGCTCATCGAGCAGGCGCAGCGCGCCGGGGTTCCCATCATCAGCAGCATGGGCGCGGGCGTAACTGCACCAGCCCCGGCGTGACAATGTCACGCCGGGGCTGGTGTTATTCAGCTGTCTGTGGGCGCAAACGGCAGCGCGGCGAGCGCCTGTTCATAGTCCGCCGCTTTGGTGAGGACGTAGGTACGTCTTTTGGGGCGGATATAGCTGTAGTCCGACCGCTTGACGCGGCGCAGGGTAACGGTCGTCTCGTCCAGATCAAAGTCACTCTCGAACGCCCGCTCTCCCGTCTCCGGATCCTCGAACCACAGGCTATAGGACGGGCCGCAGACCACCGCAAAGGCGCGCCATTCGCCGCGGATGAAGAAGTACGCCGTGGGCGTATACGGCTCGTCCGGCGGCAGCATATAGGCGCTTCCGTCGTCGGCCGCCCAGACGCCCTGCTCCGCCCACGGACCGTGGGCATCCATTTTAGCCGACAGCGCCGACCGCTTCTCCGCGAACCGCCCGAACTCCAGCCTGAAATACGCAAACCCGCCAAGAAACACCGCCGCAATCAGCAGGAGCAGCCCCAGATCAAAGAGCAGTTCCTTCTTGAATGAATCTGACATGGGGCTCCCTCCATAATGCAATAAGCTTTAGATGCTACGCGCTCTCAGTTGTGGAATCTGGTAACCAACAATAAATTTACCTCCACTCACAAAAGAACTAAAACTGTTCTTAGTTTCTACCGTACTACTTTTAGTTGAATAGTTATATACATGAATCACATTATCCGATGCAGACGTATAGAACGCTACTGTATGTAAACCTTGGAACATATCGATAGCATCATTCCAAAAAGAAACAATGTATACATCGTAGGAACTTCCTGCACTCCGGTCAACAAGTACTTTCATCAGCTCATATGTAGTATACTTCGTGTAATTGATAGAATTGTCATCCAGATAGTCTCCAATCGCATAAGGATCAGACCCCCAATCCCCTACGGTCTTATATTTCAGTAAATATCCATCTTTTTCAAACGAACGAATAATGCTGGAACAAGGAATTATTCTCCCTCTCAGTTTTAGTGCGTTATAAGTAGCTGCAATTTCGCAGCCCACATCAGCCATATATTGGCCACCGATTGCAAATTGCGGGCGCTCCCGCTGTGCATAAATATAACCCATAGAAGAGCCTTCGAGTTTAGAATTATAGGTATAATGTGCTTCATAACCAGAATAGGATGCTCTCAGTGCCTTGAATGCCGGAGGATCTATATAATAGCTCGTTCCGATCCCTCCTGTGTTTCGCCGATATAGTCACCATCATTTTCCGTAAACGTCGCCGGATTGGGCGTGTCGGATTCGGGCTCCGCTGCAAACGCAGTAACGGTCAACGAAAGCAACATCACGATGGATAATACAAAGCATAGCGTCTTTTTCATCATAAGCTCCTTTCCGTTATCGCCTGTGTTCCAGTATAAGCTCATAAAAAACGCGCTGCTTTCCGGCGCATAGCGCAAGCTCCCGAGCTATGCGCCCGTCCTGCTGATTTTTAATCTCATCCTCCAGATCATCTGCATTTCCCCCTTTTAGTAATAGGGAGTTCTTGTTTACATTATGCAGAACAAGTGGTATAAAATCAACATATTTTTCAAATAAATACTTTTATTTTTGTTCATCTTTTTACTCGAAGTTTGTTTTGCGTATCACACTCGCATCTATCTTACCATTTCATCTGTTATACTAATTTGAATATGTAAACGAAAGAGCCGTGCTCACGCACGGCTCTTTCGTTGTTATTTTTTATCACTTTGTCCTCAGCCAGACCGCCAGCGCGATCTGGGCCAGCAGGATCAGGGGCAGGCCTATGCGGAAGTACCAGTGCTTCGTCTTGTGGTGAAACACCCGCATCCCGAGGATGCCGCCGACGCTCCCGCCCAGCAGCGGCAGCAGAAACAGCGTCTTTTCCGGGATCCGCCACGTACCCTGCTTCGCGCGGCGCTTATCCGCGCCATAGAGCACGAACGCAGCCAGATTGACGGCGAGCAGATACACCGCCAGAAGCCCCTTCGCCGTCAGCAGAGAGTCCACTTACTTCTCCAGCTTGCGCAGCTCCACCGCGGTATCGGCGGCCAGCGCGGCGTTGTTGTAGACGAGCTGGATATTGCTCTCGAGGCTGTCGCCGCCGGTCAGCTCCTTCACGCGGGCCAGCAGGAACGGGGTGACGGCCTTGCCGTGGACGCCCTGCTCATTCGCCTCGGCGACGGCCTTGTCGATGGCGGCGTTGATGACCTCGTGATCCATGGAGTACTTCTCGGGGATGGGGTTCGTGACGAGCATGCCGCCCTCGAGACCCAGCTCACGCTTGACATGGAAGGCAGAAGCCACCTCGGCGGGGGTGTCCAGACGGTAGTCGACGCCGAAGCCGGACTTGCGGGTATAGAACGCGGGCAGCTCCTCGGTCTGATAGCCGATAACGGGCACGCCGTGCGTCTCCAGATACTCGAGCGTTAGGCCGAGGTCGAGAATGGCCTTCGCGCCCGCGCAGACGACCATGACGGGCGTGTGCGCCAGCTCCTCGAGGTCGGCGGAGATGTCCATCGTCGTCTCGGCGCCGCGGTGTACGCCGCCGATGCCGCCGGTGGCAAAGACCTCGATGCCGGCCATGGCGGCGATCATCATCGTCGTGGTGACGGTCGTCGCGCCGTCCATGCTCTTGGAGACGAGGACAGCCAGATCGCGGCGGCTGGCCTTGGCCACGCCCGCGCCGGTCTTGCCCAGATAGTCGATCTCCTCGGCGGAGAGGCCCGCCTTCAGGCGGCCCTTGATGATGGCGATGGTGGCGGGCACGGCGCCGTGGTCGCAGATGATCTTCTCCACGTTCAGCGCCGTCTCCACGTTCTGGGGATAGGGCATACCGTGGGAGATGATGGTGCTCTCCAACGCGACAACGGGGCGGCCCTCGTCGAGCGCCTTCTTGACCTCAGGGGCGATGTCCAGATAACGATTGAGATTCATGTTATTGTTCCTCCTTGTTGAGTATATAGTTGATATTCTCCCAGCTCATGCCGGGGTGGATGGTTTTCTCCGATGTGCAGGCGAGCGCGCCCGCGCCCACGGCGAGCCGCGCCGTCTCCTCGAGCGGGCGGCCGCGCATGATGCAGGCGGCCAGCGCCGCCGCCGTGGCGTCACCGCCGCCGGTGGCGTTCGCGATGTGGACGTGCGGGCAGGGGATGAGCGCCGAGTCGCCGCTGCGGTTGGCGGCATAGAGCCCCTCCGCGCCGAGGGAGATGTAGACCTGCTGCAGGCCCGTCTCGAGCAGCTTTTCCGCCGCGTGGGGCGCGTCGGCCGCCGTCTCGATCTTCACGCCGCTCAGCAGTTCCGCCTCCATGCGGTTCGGCTTGAGCGCGGTGAGCTTGCCGAGCACGGGCGCGAGCTTCGGCGCCTTGATCGTGGAGACGGGGTCGGCCAGAATCGGAGCCGCGCAGTGCTGGCACAGCCACTGCAGCGACGCGGCGGGTAGGTTCGTCTCCGTCACGACGAGGTCGGCGTGGTTGATGAAGTCCATCCGCTGGCGCAGAAACTCCGGCGTGATGTGCTCGTAGATGTCCATGTCGTTCACGGCGAGCTCCATGTCGCCGTCCGGCCCGGCGATGAAGAGATAGGTGCCGGTGCGCCCGCCGGGGATGACGGCGCTGTGCGTCAGGTCGAGGCCGATGGCCGTCGCATTCTCGCGCACGCTCTGGGCAAAGCTGTCCTGCCCGAGCACCGTCACCATCGAGACCTCCTCGCCGAGCAGGCAGAGGTTGTGGGCGATGTTGCGCCCGACGCCGCCGAGCGACGTCGCCACGCGGCCAGGGTTCGAGTCGCGCGAGACGAGCTCCCCGCGCGAAACGGCGCCGATGTCCATGTTCACGCCGCCGATCACGACGATATACGGCGCGGTGCGCAGCAGATAGCCGCGCCCGGCGATATAGCCTTTTTTCATGAGATTGGAAATGTGCACCGCCGTGCTGGAACGGGTGATTCCCGCCTTGTCGGCCAGCTCCTGCTGGGAGATCATCGGGTTCTCGCGGATCCATTCCAGCAGCTGGCGCTCTCGCTGGGTCATGCCACCGCCTCCTAAGCAATCATTTAAATTTTAATCATGTGTTTATTGTACCCTGTACCTTTCCGTTTGTCAAGCACAGAATCCGCTTTTTCCGCAAAAAATGCGCCCCGAAGCTCCGTCGGGGCGCACCTGCGCTACTGTTTTTTGATTTCCTCCGCCCAGTGCAGCCGCGCGCCGAGAATCTGCTCCTGCAGAACGGTGTCGGCAAAGGTGATCAGCTCCTCGGGCGTGCGGTCGATCTCGCCGAGCAGCCAGCTCTCGATCATCCCGGCGAAGGCCACGACATAGAAGTGCGTCATGAGATCCATGTTCTCTTTTTTAATGCCCGCGCGCCGATCTGCTCGACGGCGCGGTGGATGACGGCGTGGATATCCGCCTCGAAAAAGCGCTTGAGGTGCTCACGCCCGACGGACTTCAGCGCACACAGGCAGACCGCCCGGTTCTGCTCGATATAGCGGAACAGCTGCAGCAGGCCCTCCTGCCACAAGAACGTCCCCTCGTACTGCTGCAGCAGCGCCACGGCCTCCTCCTGAAACATCCAGCGCAGGAGGTCGTATACGTTGGAAAATGGTAATAGAAATTCTGCCGCCGGATGCCGCAGCGCTCCGTCAGGTTGTGAATCGTGATCTTGTCGATAGGCTTTTGCGCCATCAGCTCCTTCAGAGCCACTGCCAGCGCGTACTTCGTCTGGTCGGATGCCGCGTTCGTCCTTCGCTCCATAGCTGTCCCTCCCTTGTACCCTCTGTCATCATACCCACAGCCGCGTCAGAAGTCAAGGCGTCAGACACGACGCGCCGACGGGCCGCCCCGGTTGGGGCGGCCCGTCGGCGTTATAAAGGGGAAGATGAAAAAGAAGAACAGGCAGATTTTAAATCGCAGATCAATGTCTGCCGAAGAAGTAGTTGTACAGATCGCTGTTATAGCCGCCGGAGCTGCCGGAGTTGCCGGAGTTGCTGTCCGGCGTGGTCTGCTGGCTGTCGCTGTCGGTGCTGCCCGTGGTCTGGGGCTGCGTGTCGAACGTCAGCTGCGTGGTGATCTCCTGCCCGTCGCGGTAGACGGTGAGCGTCACCGTGTCGCCGGCCTTGTAATTCTTCTTGGCCGCGGACAGATCCTCCATCGAGGTGATGGCCGTGTCGTTCAGCTTCGTGATGACGTCGCCGAGCTTTAGACCCGCCTTGTCACCGGCGCCGCCCTTCTCAACGGAGTAGACGAACACGCCCTTGCTGACGTTGATCTGATACTGTGCGGCCATCTGGCTGGTCATGGTGCCCGCCGTGATCGCGAGATACGGCTTGTCGGTCACCTGACCGTTTTCCATGATGTCGGTGATGATGGTCTGGACATCGTTGATGGGGATGGCGAAGCCGAGACCCTCAACGCTGGTGTTGGAATAGCTGGAATACTTCGCGGAGACGATGCCGACGACCTCACCGTAGAGGTTCAGCAGCGGGCCGCCGGAGTTGCCGGGGGTGATGGACGCGTCGACCTGAATCATGTTGAACGGCGTGCCGTCGACGTTGATGGCGCGGTCGCAGCAGGAGACAATGCCCTGGCTCATGGAGAACGTCAGCTCACCGAGCGGGTTGCCGACGGCGAGCACCGTATCGCCGACGTTGACGTTCGTGGAATTGCCGAGCGTCACGGGCGTCAGATCCTTCGCGTTGACCTTCAGGACGGCGACATCATAGTCGCTGTCGCTGCCGATGACAGTGGCATCGTAGGTATCGCCGTTATGGAGCGTGACGGATATCTTCGACGCGCCGCTGATGACGTGGTGGTTCGTGACAATGTAGCCGTCCGAGGTGATGATGAAGCCGCTGCCGGAGGACGCGGACTCCGTGGACTGGCCGAAGATGTTCGTGCTCGTCGAGGAGCAGTTGATGCTCACGACGCTGTTGACGGTGGAGGCATAGACCTCCGCGGGGCTCATGGCCGTCTGGCCGTCGACCTTCTTGACCGTGACGGCCGAAGCGGTGCGGCTGCTCTGCGTGATGGTCGTGCTGCCGTAGCTCGCGTGGTTTGCGAGCATCGCGCCGCCGTAGCCGCACGCGCCGCTCACAATCGCTCCCGCGAGGACGATGGCCGTGATCTTCGCCCAGCGGGGGGCGGGCTTTTTCTCCTTATGGGGCTTGAGATCCTGCACAGGCTCCTGCGGGGGCTGCTGGCTGGAATCGCGGTAGCTGTAATGGTAGAGATTGTTTTCGTCGTTGAAGTCGCTGTGGTTATTGTACATGGTGCAATACCTCCTTCTATGCTGCCCGCCGGTGCGGGTGCGGAAGATTTCCCGGCCGCTCTTGTTTGGCGGGGGAAAATCATGTATACTGTGGGTGCGGGGCTTTCCGTTCCCGCTTTCTATCATTTATCATATCCGGAAAGCTTAATTGTAGCTTTAAATTTTCAAAAAGAGGTGAAAAATTTTTGCTGAGACTGGATCAGCTCAAGCTCAGCCCCGGCGAAAGCGAGCGGCTGCTGCGCAAAAAGGCGGCGAAGCTGCTGCGCGTGCCGGAGGGAGAGATTCTGTCGCTGCGGGTGCTGCGCCGCGCGGTGGACGCGCGGGCGCCGCTGCAGCTGGTATATGCCGTGGCCGTCGAGGTGCGGCAGGAGAAGCAGATACTGCGCCGCCGCGATAAGCGCGTGAGCGTCTGGGAGGAGCGCGCGTACCATCCGCCGCTGCCGCTCGCCGCGCCGCCGCGGGTGCGGCCCGTGGTCGTCGGCATGGGCCCGGCGGGGCTCTTCGCTGCGCTGGTGCTGGCCGAGTGCGGCATGGCGCCGATCGTCCTCGAGCGCGGACAGCCCGTCGAGCGCCGCCGCGCGGACGTTGCCGCCTTCTGGGAGGGCGGCGCGCTCAACACGGAGTCGAACGTCCAGTTCGGCGAGGGCGGCGCGGGCGCTTTTTCCGACGGCAAGCTCAACACCGGGACGCGCGACCTGCGCCACGGCTGGATTCTGCGTCAGCTGACGCAGGCGGGCGCACCGGAGAGCATCCTCACCGACGCCAAGCCCCATGTCGGTACCGATATGCTGCACATCGCGCTGCAGAATCTGCGCAGGCGGCTGCTGTCGCTGGGCGCGGAGCTGCGCTTCGGGCAGCGGGTGGAGAACTTTGTTGTGAAGGACGGCGCCCTGACGGCGCTCACCGTCCGTGACGGGGACAGGCTTTACACCCTGTCTGCCGAGAGGTGCATCCTCGCGCTGGGGCACAGTGCGCGCGACACCTTTGAAAAGCTGTATGCCGCGGGCGCGCACATGGAGCAAAAGCCCTTCGCCGTGGGCGTGCGCATCGAGCAGCGGCAGGCGGACATGGACGCCGCGCAGTACCGCGAGTACGCGGGGCACCCGTGCCTGCCCGCGGCGAGCTACAAGCTCGCCTGCCACCTGCCGGACGGGCGGAGCGCGTTTTCCTTCTGCGTCTGCCCCGGCGGGCAGGTCGTCGCCGCCGCATCGGAGACGGGACGGCTCGTCACGAACGGCATGAGCGAATACGCGCGGGACAAGGAGAACATCAACGGCGGCCTGCTCGTGAACGTCACCCCGGCGGACTTCGGTTCGGCACACCCGCTCGCGGGCGTTGAGCTGCAGCGGCGGCTCGAGGAGGCGGCCTTCGCCCTCGGCGGCGGGGACTACCGCGCCCCGTGCCAGCGGGTGGAGGATTTTCTGGCCGGGCGGCCGTCGACCGGGCCGGGGCGCGTGCAGCCGAGCTATCGGCCGGGCGTGGTGTGGACGGATCTGCACCGCTGCCTGCCGGACTTCGTGAGCGGTGCGCTCGAGCAGGCGCTGCCGCTGCTCGGCGGGAAGCTCACGGGCTATGACCAGCCGGACGCCGTGCTCACGGCGGTGGAGACGCGCTCGTCGTCCCCGGTGCGCATTCTGCGCGATGAAAACTATGAGAGCAATATCCGCGGCCTCTATCCCTGCGGGGAGGGGGCCGGCTACGCGGGCGGCATCCTGTCGGCAGCGGCCGACGGCATGCGCGCGGCTGAAAAACTTTGGGAGGTATATGAAAAATGAGAAAAATCGCCGTTATGGAGGACTTTTTGACCAAGGCCCATATGGAAAAGCTGCGCGCCGCGGCGGAGCGGCTGGGCTTCGCGGTGGACTTCTACCCGAAGAACGTCCTGCCGGATGAGAAGGCGGGCGAGTATGAGGTGATCTACGGCAACTGTGACCCGGGACTGCTGAAGAAGGCGACGGGGCTGAAGTGGATCTGCTGCAGCTTCGCGGGCGTGGATCCGTTTCTGTCCGACGAGGTGTACCCGAACCCGGACGTGCTGCTCTCGAACTCCTCCGGGGCCTATGGCACGACGATCGCCGAGCACATCATGATGGTCACGCTCATGCTCCTGCGCCGCATGCCGGAGTTTCAGGGCTTCGTGCGCGAGCACAAGTGGGTGCGCACGCTTCCGATGCGATCGATCTACGGCAGTGAGATCACCGTGCTCGGCACGGGCGACATCGGTACGAGCTTTGCCCGCCGCGCCAAGGCGATGGGCGCGAAGCGCATCGTCGGCGTGCGCCGCAGCGACAAACCCGGCGACCTCTGCTATGACGAGATGTATACGTTCTCCCAGCTTGACCGCGTGCTGCCGCAGACGGAGATTCTCGTGATGGCGCTGCCGTCCACGCCCGAGACGGCGGGAATCCTCTCGCGCGAGCGGATCGCCCTCCTGCCACCGGACGCGATCGTCGTGAACGTCGGCCGGGGCACGGCCGTCGATCAGGACGCGCTGATGGAAGCGCTCAACGCCGGGCGCATCGCGGGCGCGGCACTCGACGTGATGGTGCCGGAGCCCCTACCCGCCGATCACCCGCTGTGGGAGACGAAGAACCTCCTGCTCACGACGCACATTTCCGGCAACATGTCCCTCGGGCTCACCTGCGACCTCGACGTCGAGCTCTTCTGCGAGGATCTGGAGAACTACGCCGCCGGGCGGCCGCTCGAGCGTCTGGTGGACCGCAAGCGCGGCTATTAAGCGCCCCTTTTCGCGGGAAAACGCCCCGAAAAGCGCACCCATCCGAGAAAATCATAAATTACGCTTGTGATTCATGGGAAAAAGGTATATAATAAATTGCTTAAACAGATTAAGCGTAATCCTGATCAGAAAGGAAGTTAGATATGATCAAGGTCCAGACCGGCCGTGGTGAAGTCACCATCAGCAACGCCGTGTTTACCGCCATTACCGGCGCAGCCGCTACCAACTGCTTCGGCGTCAAGGGCATGGCCTACCGCAGCATGACCGACGGACTGGTCCGCCTGCTGCGCCGCGAGGCCATGAGCAAGGGGGTCAAGGTCACCTATAACGACGACAACACCGTCTCCATCGAACTGCATATTGTCGTGGAAAACGGCGTCAATATTGCCACGGTTTGCCGCTCCATCATGAGCGAGGTCAAATATGTGGTCACCAAAAACACCGGCGTGGAGGTCCGCGACGTCAACGTCTGCGTGGACTCGATCACTGTCTGAGCGCGCCGCACAGAAGGAGAAACCGAACCATGACACAACGAATCAGCGGCGGCGTCTTCAAGCAGATGATTGTCTTCGGCGCCGCTTGTATCACCCAGCAGAAGCAGGCCATCAACGACCTGAACGTATTCCCCGTCCCGGACGGCGACACCGGCACGAACATGAGCCTGACGATCCAGACGGCCGTCACCGAGCTCAGCCGCACCCAGCCCGAGAGCATCGCCGAGGCGGCCAAGACGACGGCGTCGGCCCTGCTGCGCGGCGCGCGCGGCAACTCCGGCGTCATCCTGAGCCTGCTGTTCCGCGGCGTCTCCAAGTCCTTCAAGGGGCTGCGCGATGCGGACGGCCTGCAGCTCGCCGCCGCGCTGCAGGAGGGCGTCACCACGGCCTACGGCGCGGTCATGAAGCCCGCGGAGGGCACGGTGCTGACCGTCTCCCGTCTCGCGGCCGAGCGCGCGCTCAAGGCCGCCGATGAGAACAACGACCCTGAGTACGTCCTGACCGAGGCGATCCGCGTCGGCTATGAGACGCTCGAAAAGACCATCGACATGAACCCCGTGCTCAAGAAGGCGGGCGTCGTCGACGCCGGCGGCAAGGGCTACCTTATCATTCTCGAGGGTATGCTCCGCGCGCTGCAGGGCGAGCCCGTTCCCGAGGTTGAGGAGACGGAGACGCAGGACAAGGCCGACTTCGCCGCCCTCGGTGAGGATGACATCACCTTCACCTTCGACACGGTCTTCATCGTCCGCAAGACCTCGGATAAGCCTCTCGACGACTTCCGCACGTTTCTCAACAGCATCGGCGACAGCCTCGTCATCGGCGAGGACGACGAGGCCTTCAAGGTGCACGTCCACACCGACATCCCCGGCGAAGCGCTCACCGAAGCGCAGAAATACGGCACGCTCGAGCTCGCGAAGATCGAGAACATGCGCACGCAGGCGGCGGATCTCGCCGCGGGGCGCAAGGCGCAGAGCACCGACGACCTCGACCAGATCGAGCAGGAGCTTGAGAGCGGCGCGGCCGCCGTGGCCAAGCCCGAGAAGAAGTACGGCTTTCTCGCCGTCTGCGCGGGCGACGGCCTTGCCGCGACGTTCCGCGACCTCGGCGTCGACCGGATCGTCTCCGGCGGCCAGACGATGAACCCCTCGACCGAGGCAATCCTGCAGGAGGTCAACCAGACCCCCAGCGAGGTCGTGTTCGTCCTGCCGAACAACAAGAACATCATCATGGCCGCGCAGCAGTGCGTCGGCCTGACGGAAAAACAGGTCATCATCGTCCCCACGGCCACCGTGCCGCAGGGCATCACCGCGATGATGAACGTCGACCTCGACGAGGAGGATCCGCAGGTGATCCTGCAGGCCATGACCGAAGCGGCGCAGCATGTGACGACGGCGCAGGTGACCTACGCCGCGCGCAACTCCGACTTCGACGGCTTCGCCATCAGCGAGGGCGACTATCTCGCCCTGACGGACGGCAAGCTCTACGGTACGGACCGCGACCTCGGCGCTCTGCTTGAGAGCCTTGCGAAGTTCGCGGGCGAGAAGGACGCGGAGTTCATCACCGTGTTCTACGGCGCGGACGTCACCGAGGACGACGCAGCCAAGGCAGAATCGCTGTTCGCCGCCGCCTGCCCCAACGCGGAGCTGACGCTCCTCCCCGGCGGGCAGCCCGTGTACTTCTATATCATCTCCATCGAATAAAAGCGCGGCAGCTTGCCGCAATCAAACAGAATCAGGCCTGACGGCCAAAGCCCCATAAGAATGTTTTTTGGAGGGGATACGGTGTAACCCCGTGATCGGGGCTGCACCGTTTTCTCTTTTCAGAGGGGAGAAATGCAGATGTGGAAACAGAATAGAACATTATTCGAATACTTCCGGTTCATGGGCTATCTGATGATGATCGTGGGCGTCTACCTGCTCGTGGGCGGGATCGGTGACTACGCCGAACAATCCCGCCAGAACGACTGGATCTCCACAGAGGCCACGGTCACGGATGTCTCCAGCGAGGTAGTCAGTTCCTCACCACCACATAGCAGCAGTACCACCTACTACATTATGGCGTATGAGTATGCCGTGGACGGAGAAACCTATACGGGC
>ERZ1673752.3754-NODE-3754-length-13907-cov-37.906223_pt1 | contig 13907 bp, 14 predicted proteins | sample MGYA00580195_ERZ1673752 | MGnify/ENA primary metagenome ERZ1673752 (study PRJEB41218, sample SAMN15661744) | gut metagenome | host: Homo sapiens | place: Canada: London | collected 2015-08-20/2019-03-30 | study: EMG produced TPA metagenomics assembly of...
ATGCCTTGATAGCGTTTATAGACGGTCATAAGCAGAGGTAAAAGCGTTTAGTGATTGGTAAAGTATTTGTGTATCAGCATTTAGAGCGTTTAAGAAGTACCGTCTGATAAGTGTTTTCATAGCGATAAAAGGATGTTTGGCGGTGTATTTCGAGATGGTTAATGAGGGAAAGGCTCATTTAAGGCTCTGTAGCGTATTTTCATTCTGCAAATGAATAAACTATCAACTCATGCATCATCTTCAAAATTTACCAAGTTTGTGAAAGAATTAAACGGGGTATAAATTGTAGGTGTATGTCGAAGAATATCAAAACAGCATAGAATACCGTGTTTCTAATCCGAGATGCTTTCTTTTGCGCTAACATAAGCTTAGTTCGTCTTCTTTCGTTCAAATCCAATAATTTATTGCTATAATCAAATAAAGTACTATCTTTGCAGTGGAAAGACTTTAATGACTCTTCTTAGGTGGATTGTAGTTCCATCGGTGAAGAGTGTAATTAGAGTCTTTTCATTTTACTCACATCCATACTGTCTGAGATACTATAAAAAGTGCACTCTCCGTTAGGGCTCTCTCTTATAATCAAAGTGCTGGTAACTCCATCTACTGAAGTCTCAAATAAATAAACTGACGGAAACTTTTCATTCTTTCTTATAGACTCAAAGCGTCCCAAATACTTTGCTTCCTCAAGTACGTTACGAAGATTGAGAACAAGTTCATTTTTCTCAAAGTACTGCATATGTGGTTGATTGAGGAATTCCTTGATACCCGTAGCAGTGATAGTTATATTAATCACATTTGTTACTACCACTCCTTTATACTTGGCGATGGCTTCTTTTTGCAGACTCTTTCGGTAAGCTTTTTGTTCATCCGTAAGGGTGATTCTTTCGTATTCTTCCGGCTCGTGTAGTTTGCGGTAAACGCGACAGGGGTCGCCCGGGTCGTGTTTGTCGTCGTTTGCCGCAAGTCGCTGATTGGCGCAGTGCCGGTAGCCCTGCTTGCCGTAATATGGGTGATGAGGTGGGAATAGTACTGCCTCTTTCCCCGGATTGAAACGGAAGATGCTGTCTCTGCCTTCGGTGAGCTGACGGAAGGAGAGGCGTGCTGCTTCGCTGTTGCTTGTCGTGTGCCCCTCTTGCGGCACGGGTATCACATGGCAACGGCAGTTCCAGCCGTTGGGCGGAAAGGCAGTGTCCCAAAAAGGATCGTCGAGGGGCAGCGTAACACCCTCCAAAGCGGCATGCTCGGCACGCACCCGGTCGTCTAATGCGGTGCGGTATTGCAGATAGGTCGTTCCCTTGACCTCCTCGTAAGCAGCCCATTGAGCTGCCATCTCTGCTGAAGCGGTGGCAAAGTTGTACTCGGCTCGGAGCCAATGACGATTGTACTTCTCCTTGATGGATGTAACATCTTGGTAGAACTTGTAGAAAGGCTTCAACCCTCCTGCTTCGTCTCGCAGGAGTAGGCTTGCCTCTTTGAGCTGATGGTAGGTCTTGAAACCGGAGAAGACAAAGATATCCTCCTCAAGCTTTTTGCGCATCAAAGGAGGCATTTCATATCCAATGGTTGGGGCATCGAGTGCCTCTCGGTAGACATCTGCGGTCGCTTGAATAAGGCGTCGCACGCCTCGCTCGGCGAGCAGATCGGCAGACATTCTTCCATTGCGATAAACTACCTTATATCCTCTCTTAATGGCGTTCTCTGAAATGGAAGGTTTGGTCTTGTCGCTGTCCGCTGCAAGAGATTCGTTGCAGCGACAGTCGGTGTGATAGAGCCGGGAGAGTTCGGCTGAGAGACGGCTGTAACTCTCCCTTAGTCGAAAAAATCGTAATCCCCCGGTTGCTTTGCTGAGAGCTTAGCTGCGAGCTGTGGCATAGCGAGTGGCGCCTTGGCGTCCGTTATCTGCACACCGAATGTGTTGCGCAGCCACTCATCATCCATATTGTAATAGGGCATAAGGGCAAGCGTGCGCTGCCAGAGGGCATCTTTGTCCTCTTCTTGTGGATAGGAGAAGGTCAATCCCTCGTGTATGATGCCCAAAGCAGCTAAGGCCGGCAATATGGTTGCATTCATCACACGCACTACGTTGCGACGGTCGGAAAGGCACTTTGCTTCAAATAGCTCCATTCCGGTCTCCTCTTTACTTCGGTTTCCATGCAGCGTATCCTGCCCCAGCATGGCCCCGCATATCTTAAGCGATACATCCTCCTTTGCTGCTGCTATGAGCTGCATGAAGATACTCCCATTGTCGCTTACCCCGGAAGCGAAGGACAGATCCTCGTCTTTATCCACGATCGCCCAATTGGCACTGCCCATCTCTTGCATCATCACGGATGCACGTTGCATTGCTTCACTGTCGTCGGTATTGATTTTCAATACCCTTGGCGGAATTCCATATATCTCGCAGAACTCACTCCATGATGCCATGGCGTATCGCTTATAAATGGTGGCGGGTGCGCAGTCGAATAGGATTCCGAGATCGCTCGTACTGCCTACCTCGATGATAGAGCTCCCGTAACCCTTCTCCTCTCTATAGTAGATACCCTTATCGCTTGTCGCATCGAGCAGGAGCAATCCCAATGCGGGCACCACGTGTCGGCGCGGCAGTAAGGTGACGGTAAATAGTCCCTCAGAAGTGGGTAAAAGCTCTATTAAGGAGTGCCCATAGAATGGAGTCTCGAGCACGATGGAGAGCAGCTCTCCAAAGGCATTGCTTCCGGCGAATAGGGCGGTTGTTTCTGCGTCCACCTCTCCGTCTGGGCGCAATATGGTGAAGGGCTTGGCGAGTGAGCTATCTCTGCGCAGCTCCATCTGGCTTGAGAGGTGCGTATCGTAGAGCAGGTCTGTAACAAGGTCACTAAGCTGCACACGCTTGGGAAAGGCGATGCGCGTCGCTTCCTGTTTGGCTTTGCGCCAATGCTGCATGTCACGAGCGGTCTGCGAAGCCTGCTTTTCTGAGATTCGTTGTATGAGTGAAGTGGTGGGTCTCATGGTGGTAGAAATAAGGTTCTGATGTTTCATTCAAAAGGTTCAAATCATTCAAATGAAAGGTGTAGATGTTTTTCTCAGACCCTCCGGACGAGGGTGAAAGTGATATTGAATTGTCTAAGCGAATCCTTGAGTTGCGCTTCGTTTCGAGCGAGCAGTACGATTTCAGGAATAAGTGCACGCACCCTTTCCGTCACTGCATCGCTTAATAGAAGACTATCATCATAGGCTTCAATATGAGCGTCCGGAGCACCCATTGTGGTGAATCGGGCATCATCTACAATCAGCTTAAGAGTGAAGGTAAGGCGGTATCGATCGAGTTCTTTGTCGCTTGATTCCAGATCTTCGCGTATATCGGAAACGAGCAGTGCGGGGCATCGAAAGGGTGGATGCGGTACCTCCTCATTGAGAAAAGCATCTGACTGCCCGAAGTCGATGGACAGATAGCGCAGTTCTCTGATAGAGGAGAGTGCTGCAAAGAGCCGCTTTCGCAAGTCTTTATTCCAAATCATATCAGCTGAGTCGAGTTGTTTTAAGTTCTTTGTTTAATATTCCCACCAGCTCTCGCCCCCGTATTTTGAAGGAGACTTCTCCGGCGGTTGTGGGTTGCTTTTCGGTGCCGAGCAGAGAGGACAACCGGTCGAGCGGTGCGATTACTTCGGGGTTGTTGCTCGCTCCGGGATACTCCCCGGCAAGCGCATAGGTTGGTCCGAATAAGATACCTCCCTCGGCAAATGCAGAAGCTTTAGGCGGATGGGCTATGGCAGCAAGGATAGACGCCACGCTGGCAATTGCCATCATCGGACCAACTACGGGTATAGAGGATTGGGAAGCGGCAGCTCCTGAGGAGGCAGTAGCCACGTTGGCATTAAATAGAGCTAAAAGCAGAGGAATAGCCTGTCCGATGGCGGCTACTACACTTCCCGCCCACTTGAACCATGAGCCGGCAGCTCCGCCCACTACATCCCCGATAGTGGACATAGTGGAGGAGACGCTACCCAACCCGTTTTGAATAGAGCCAACGAATGAGTTCCACTTAGCTGTCTCCTCCTTAAGATGGTCTAAGGTGATAGATCGAGCCTTCTTATTAAAGTCTTCAACGGCCTTGGCGAATCCCCCTGTTCCTAAGAGCGAGGCTACTACATTGCCGCCCTTGAACTCACGGCCTTGCTTTTTGGCGGCATCGATGCGACTCGCCTGCAGGGCTTGAATGCTCGTTATCCCGGTAGCCTTTACCTCCGGAGGCTTCTCGGCAGCTTTCTTAATGGAGGCTTGCAATCGTTCTAATCGAAGCTGCAACTCATTGATGTGCTTCTGAAGGGCTACTGCTTCATCTCCCTTGGCTCGATTGAGCTGCTCCTGCGCCTTTGAGATGGCATTCTGTAGCCCCTCGATGGTCTCTAAATCAGTGATCACCTGCTTGGTCGAATCTCTCTCGGTTGCCCCGAATGGGGATGTTATAGAGGAAACGGACGGAGTGGCAGGTGGTGTGTAAGTAGTTGTGGGCTGATTATCGGTTGTGGCAGATTGTGAGACATCCTGCTTGGATAACTCCTTCGCCTCACCCCCGAGTCCGAGCAGTTCCTTGAGGCCGTTGATGAGTTTTGAAATCCAACCCACCACGGTCTCAATCACGGAGGCAACACCGTTCAGTATATCGCCGAAGAGCTTCACGAAGATATTGTTATCGGCAAATATTTTGAATAGGGGCTCCAAGGCAGGGAGCAGTGCCTCCAAGATGCTGCCCACAATCTTAATGATCAGCCCGAGAATGGGAGACAAAAGAGAACTGATCTGTACGATGATACGTACTACCGGCTCAAAGATGGGGGCTAATTGCCGGATGATGCCGGCGAGCTGATTGGCGAGCAGGGCGAAGAGCTTTCCGATAATCGGCAGCAACGGCTTAACGGCTTCTAACAGCGCATTAAACGCCGGCTTAAGGGCGTCTAACAGCACACCGGCTACTTCCTTAATAGTGGCAAAGAGCTCGTCGCATGCGGCACGGAACTCCTCGCTTGATTGATAGGCCACCACCAATGCACCTGCTATGGCTCCGATGATCAATGCCACCCCACCCATACCGCTTGCCTTGAGAGTAGCACCAAGCGACTTAACAGCATTGCCCACCCCGGAAAGGAGTGGTGTAAGCTGTGCCAGCGGTACGAGTTGCTCGGTAAACATAGCCCCGAAGGGTAGCAGTCCGCCCGTTGCTTCGGATATGGTGATCATTAAATCTGCCACCTTGGCGCGCGCCACTTCTATTCGATGCGCCCACGTATTGGTGCGGATGGCTGCCTGCTCCTGTGCGGACTGTGTACCGGTGACCGCCTTCGTCATATCGCGCACGGCGTCTGCATTGTCAAGGAGGTACTGTGCGGCAACGATATTCTGCCTTCCGAACACTTTCGCCAGGTAGGTGGTGCGCTCTACCTGACTGCCCATACTCGATAGATCCTTGCGGATGATGTCCAAGCCGCCGGCAAAGCCTGTCTTAGAGATGTCGATGCCAAGCTGTGCCTGCATCGATACCAACATATTACGTAGGGCAATACCCGCTTCGGAGCCCTTGGTATTGTTTTGTGCAAGGATTTCAAGCGCTCCGGCGGTTTCCTCTACGGATACACCGGCTGAAGCGGCTGCCGCACCGGCAACCTTGAAGGATTCCGAAATGTCGTTCACTTCGGCACCACCGGCACGGCTTGCTGCAGCCAATACATTCACTACACGGGATGCTTCCTCTGCTTCCAATCCGAACTGATTTATAGTGCCGGCTACCGCATTAGCCGCCTCTTCGAGGGGCAGCGCCCCGGCTTGCGCCAAGAGGATAGTTTGTTTCTGTAGCGTTTTAAGGCTCTCAACGGGGACATCAATTTGCCCCGCAAGAACCGAAAATGCGCGAGCCGATTCGCTTGCCCCGAGTCCACTTTCGGCTCCTACCTCACGAGCAGCCTTGGTTAGCTCTTCCAACTCATCACCCACTGAGCCGGTAATGGCGGACAAATCCGCCATCGATTGTTCGAATTGGATAGCGGGCGATGCCATCTCCCTTAGCCCATCCGCGATACCCCGCACCTGATCGATGATGGCACTAAGCGTAATCGTGTCTAATCTTTTCAACAGATCGCCCGAACGGTTAGCCTCTTGAGAGGTGTCCTGCAGCTTCTTATGGAGCTGCTTAACGGACGCTTCTGCTGTAGCGACATCCGCTGATACCTTAATCTCGTATATCTCTTTGTTCATGCTCTATTGACTTAAAATTCAAAGTCTCGCTTGGGGCGGCTCCCCATCAAAAGGTGCGTGGTGATGTTACCCTGCTTGTCCTTTTTAAGCGGAATGCCGGGCAGAGCTATCTCTCCGCTCGCTACTCGGGAGAGATACTCGCTGTGAAGCTTATAGGTATCTACTACACGGCTATAGGCTATATCCACATTGTGCCGGCGCATAATGAGGTAAAGGGCTATATCCTTAATCATCTCTTTAAGGTCGGCAAGGAGATAACTATCTGTGGATAACTTGTGGAGGGCATCTAAATCATACCTTCCACCGAGATAGCTCAGTACGCGTGCTTCGGCGGCACGCAGACATGTGGCGGTGATCTCCGGTGTATTATCCGTCATGGAATCGAGCTTGTATGCATCGACCACGGAGTTCATTTCATCGATTGTGACTAACATAGCGGTAATCCTTAATAGTGACGTGAAGTGTGCTCCGGCACGTAGTAGTGAGTGGCTCCGCCCCCTCTGTTGAGCATCCAGACAGCTCCCTCAAGTGCGTCAGGGGCATCATCGTGCATGCGGCTGCCTGGCTCAATGGAGAGGAGCTGTTCGATAAGGGTGTCCATACCCGTAGAGTGGTCGCAGAAGGCTATTAACCCTCGCTCAAAGAGGGGCTGCATAGCCTCGATACGGCTGAACTTATCCGGTTTCTTACGTTTGTCGGCTGTGATGGGAATTTGTCGCCCGCCACGCGCCACTCCCTCTTTGCGAAACTCGTCCAAAAGGAGGTCTTGAATGAAGTTCGCTTCCATGTAGTAGCGAATGGGTACTCGTCCGTCGATCCATCGCTCAATGTCGTAATGCCATGCGACCATCTCGCTAACGCTTGTCTGAGAGGCATAGCAGCGCAGTACATGATAGCACCCCTCACGTGTCTTTCCCACCACCACGGTTGCCTTATAGTCATTCTGCTTGGTCGATTTAAAGGATGGGTCTGTATAAGCTACAATACGCTTATACTCCTTGAGTCGCAGAGGCTTTTCATAGCGTATCCACGCGCGCTTAAATACGCTCCCTTCCGTGACGGGGTTATTCATGTATTCCTTCTGGAAATTTCGCTCGCCCATCGTCCTGCGCAGTTCAGCTATCTCCTCGAGCGTATAGTTCTTGCTCCAAGAGGGGTTGCCATTCTTGTCCAGAATATTGACTACGCTATGATGGATACCCTTTGTCTCAGCGAAGCGGGCAAGAATGCTGTTCTTACCAATGCGATTCCCCACCATGATGAATCGCCCCCTTCCCACAGCCATCGTACCGAATAGAGCCGTCATCATCCAATTGAATGCTTCCCTTACACGAGCTTCATTCCGGCAGAGTGCATCATCGTCGATATCATCAATGAGAATGTAGTCAGGGCGTTGCCCTCGCTTTTTAAGTCCGCGGGGACTCTGCCCACGTCCGAGTGCCACAAAGGAGGTGCCATCGCTTGTGGAGAAGCGTCCCGCTTGCCATTCACTGCCCGGCTCTGTGCGCAGGTTAAAGTCCCGCTTATAGGCTTCGTTCGTTGAGAGCTCCGCCTGAAGGTCTCCGAGCAGTGCCTTGGCTGAGTCCTCGCTCTTACTCACAATGACCATGTGGCGGAATGCTTTCTCCCCACGAGCCATCAACCACAGCGGTATAAGGCATCCCATATGGCTGCTCTTGGCGTGACCTCGCGACCATTCAAAGAGAGCGTCTCCTCACTCTACCCGCTAACTCGATCCTATGCAAAGTCGCAACCGCTTGGCATAGAGCGGACTTAGGTGCAATTTTGTAGCGGAAATAGCATTCAGTCGATGACGTCACCCATCATAAATAATGCGTCCGCACTGACCCATAGAAGCAGCAAAAAAATCGCTTCGATGCGAGAGAAATGTCGCTTCGAAGAAACAGAATTGCCGCTTCGATGCGAGAGAAATGCCGCTTCGAAGAAATTTTTAAGCAGTCAACAACACCATGAAAATAAGATGTTTAACCTTTAGAAAAAACCAATTAAAAGTATGGCACTAAAGTACAAAGTAATTACCAGAAAGCGTAAAATCAATGGCCAAGAGCAAATTATCCGCTATGCGCAGCAAACGGAGCAAACCGTAACGCCGCTGCCCATGGTGATTGCGCTCGTAGAGAAGATCTCTGCCATCTCCTCGGGCGACATTAAGAGCGTGCTCGATACGCTCTCCCAAATTGTCGCAATGGAATTGGCCGAAGGGCGTATTGTGGACCTTGGCGACCTCGGACGCTTCCGCTTCGTGGCAAGGAGTAGAGCAGTGAAAGAGGAGGGGGTGGAATTCACGCAGTCTAACCTGCTGCGCCCCATGGTACGCTTCTCTCCCGGACGCGCCATCCGCCTTTCTCGCGCCGCTACCCCCTACCAATTAGCTCCCGAAGAGAAGAACGGCAAATGCCCCGCCACCCCGGGCGGAACGCCCAACCCTAACCCCAATCCGGGCGGTAACGAAGGCGACCCAACCTCACATCCCGGCAGCTAACCTATGCCCATCAAGCGCAATAACCCCGGCAATATCCGTCACACAGCGGTGCATTGGCAGGGCGAGGTGACCCCTCCGGGGGACACCTTCTGCCACTTCTCGTCGCTCGAGATGGGTTGCCGGGCGTAACGAGCTCGCAGCACGACTTGAGGAAGTTCAGCATCAAGAGGGCGAGCGACTTATCACAGAAGCTCTTGCTTCCGGAAAGATTACAGAGGAAGCGAAAGAGTCATTTACCAAACTATATGCACTTGATGAGACCCTTTGCAAAACCCTCTTGGAGGCACTCCCTGCCACCCCTAAGCCAAGATCGCTTTCGGAACAGTTGAGTACTGCACAGCAGCTGGTAGAAGATAAGTATGCCGCGTCATGGGATGAGCTTGACCGTAAGGGCTTACTTGCTTCGCTCAAGGCTGTAGACCCAGACCGCTTCGAAGAAAAGTTCAGGGAGCGATTCCAAGTAATTCCACGCTAATCAATAACCTTAATTCTAATTCCTTACATTATGGCAGTAACCAAAGAAATATGGCTCAATCACATTGTTGAGAATCTATTCCCAGACAACTCATTCATGTCGCATTCATTCAATGCCGATGCGTTCGTGAGTGCCGGAAAAGTGGTGCACATCCCCAATGCCGCCGCACAGCCCGAAGTGGCCAAAGGTCCACTCGGAAAGCCGGTTACTGCAAAGGCACTGACCGATACGGATGTGGACTTCGCTATCGACGAACTGTATGTGAAGCCCATCTATATGGAGAACGCCGATAAATACGAACTATCCTACGATAAACGGGAGAGCGTGCTCTCACGCTCCAAGAATGCGCTCGATGAAGCTATGGCGAAGTTAATGCTCGCTAAGTGGCTCCCCACCCAAGCTGACCGCATCGTGAAGGTAAAGGCACTCACAAGAAAAGCGGTACGCGCCCTGCAGCTGCGTATGAACAAAGAGAATATCCCCCAAGCCGAACGCTATTTGCTTTTGGATGCGGATATGTACGATGCTTTGCTGGGTGACCTCACCGAAGCGCAAAGTAATGCCTTCCTCGCCTCAGCGGATGCTGCCAAGGGGGTGCTCGGGAATCTCTACGGATTTAATATAATGATGCGATCCGAGGTGAAGGACGCATCCGATAAGCCTTGCGCATTGGCATGGCATAAGGATTACGTATGCCGTGCCGCCGGTGAACACGAGTTGTTTGCAAAGGACAACGACCCCGAATACTACGGAGATGTACTATCGGCTATGGTACGTGCCGGAGGAGCGCCCATGAGAAAAGACTCCTTAGGTGTACTCAAAGTTGTAATTGATGCAACGGCAGGTGCCTAATCATATGGTATCCATCAAGCGCAACAACCCCGGCAATATCCGCCACACAGCATTGCGATGGCAGGGCGAAATCACCGCCCCGGGCGAAGCCTTCTGCAACTTCTCTTCCCTCGAGATGGGTTGCCGGGCTATGCTCAAGCTCCTTAGGCGATACATCAATGTCAAGAGGCTTAATACCATCCGCAATATCATTGCCGTGTGGGCTCCTCCGGCAGAGAACAACACCTCTGCTTACATCGACTATGTGGCGCGCTCGATGGATGTACATCCCGATGACACCATCAGCGCTGACCGCGATACGCTCATTGCCCTCGCTTCTGCGATGACACGCGTGGAGCACCGCAAGAGTGTACCCCGCTCCGTATGGCTCGATGCCTACCGATTACTCTAACTAACTCTCTAACCAACAAACAATGATGTCTGCCGAACTGCTCTCCGTTATCTCCTCCATCGTCACCGCCGTTGTAGGTGGCATTGTCGGGTGGTTCACCGCCAAACGGCAGAAGGACAACGTCTATCTGCAGGAGCAACTCGCCAGTGTGAACTTACTCCTCGAAAACAACAAGGCCATAATGGCACACTACACCCAAAACCAAGAGAAGATGCTCGCCCTGACGGACGAAAATGCCCGACTCAAAGAGACTATCAGAAACTTGGAGGGTGAGATGACGCGCCTGCGCCGAAAGAACGAGGAGAACAAGCGCAAAATCGAAGAAATGCAACGCAAATTGGATGCCCTCTTCTCCACCGATGAAAAGTAACCTTATACCGCATTTTCTCATCTTGCTTCTTTTTCCGTTGGTGCTGCTCTCCTGCGGCGCACGCCGTGAGGTGATTGCCCTCGAGAGCGGTACCACTTCCGCAACCCAAACAGACGCCGTACATACGCGCACGGATACCCTCCTGATGCGCGACAGCGTTCTCCTCATCGAAAAGGGCGATACCGTACGCATCCGCGAGGTGCGCTACCGTGACCGAATCCAATGGGTCACTGATACGCTCCGCATCGTTGATACGCTCCGTATCACCTCTCGCGTAGAGGTTCCTGTACGGAGTACCTCCTCACCGCTTAGGTCTCCCCTCCCATTCTTTGGGGCGCTCTGTGCCCTACTCGTTTTATACATCATCAATCGACGTAAACACTAAAAATGGCAACAACATCTTACCTAAATGGATCCGACATTACGCTGCTTGTAGAGAAGGGCAACAAATGGGTTCCAACACTTGGGGCTAAGTCCCATAAAATCTCCTCGAAAAGCAACTCCAAAGAGATTGTCGACAAGGACACCACCAACTCGCTCTATAAGACCAAGAGCGTTAACTCCATCGAAGTCACCCTCTCCGTGGACGGGTTTGTCAAGATCGGCACAGCAGACGACGGAATCATCGCTTCAGAACTATATGCACTCCACAAAGAGGGCAAGCCGGTTAAGCTGCGCTATGGGTACCGAAGTAACGCTCCTACCGATGCTACATACGAAGAAGGTATGTTCCTCATCGACTCCATCGAAATGACCCACCCGGCCAAGGAAGAGGCTACCTACTCCGCCTCCTTCAGCAACACAGGCGAAATCAAAACCGTTAAGGCAACATCCTCCTCCACCGGTAGTACTACCGGGAAGTAGAACAACGACAACGGGCAGGGGCAAAAAAGAACCCCCTGCCGCCCCCGAGGTTAGCTCTCACACACTCCCCGGGAAGTAAAGTGCCACAACACCACGACAGAGGGTATATCCCTTTCTCGGTGTTGTGGCACCTCTTTTTGTATGTGTGAGAGATGCCCCAAAGGTACAAAAATTAACCAAACCTAATACTATGTCTACACGTTACTCGGCACCTCTGCCGTTCCGCGGGCAAAAACGAAACTTCGCCTCTCGTCTGCGCAAAGCCTTAGAACCGCTTAATGACATATCCCTCATAGTGGATTGCTTTGGAGGTTCAGGGCTCCTTTCCCGGGTTGCAAAAGATGCCATACCCCAAGCCACCGTCATATACAATGATTTCGACTCTTTCCGCACAAGAATTGAAAACATACCCGAAACAGATTTGCTCCGGCAACAAATGATGGAGCTACTCGGGGATCGATACCAAAGGGGGCAACGGATTAGCGAGGCGGACAAAGATTGCATCATCTCGCTCCTTATACAGCATCCTGATGCAGATTATCTTACCATCTCCTCGTGGCTACTCTTCAGTGGCAAGTGGGCTACATCACTCGATGGACTGGCGCGGAATGCCTGGTACTACAAAATGCGCCGTACTCCCATAGATGCTACCGGGTATTTGGATGGTCTGGATGTCGTGTCTGAGGATTATCGTACGCTTATCCTCAGATATCCCCCAAATCAGCACACCTTATACCTGCTTGATCCGCCCTATCTCGACACAGATTTAGATGGATATGAAGGGGATGTATGGACTGCGTCCGACCAAGCAAGGCTTATCTCCGCACTGGAGGATATGCCACATTTTGTCTTCTTTGCATCCTCCAAATCAGCTCCTCAAAAGATGCCCGACGGAACGGTGCTCCTCACCCACGACACCGCGGTATCGGCACGCACCCACGGATACACAGACTTAATGTTTCTACACCTATGAGCGCTTCTCTCTTCCCCTATCAGTGGACGCTCCACAGCGCCACATTCGCCGCCAATAAAGGCTCCGTATTCTCCTGCTTCTCTTGTGGGGGCGGTTCATCGATGGGCTACAAGTTAGCCGGTTTCGATGTGGTGGGGTGTTGTGAAGCAGACCCGCGCGCTATGGCTGCCTACACACGTAACCTCTCCCCACGCATCCCCTTCTGTGAGCCGATCCAATCGTTCCGCTTGAGGGACGATCTGCCGGAGGAGCTCTACCACCTCGATATATTGGACGGCTCGCCACCCTGTACCACCTTCTCGATGGCGGGGGTGCGTGAGCGCTATTGGGGCGTGAGGAGACGATACACGGAGGGCGGTATCGAACAGGTGCTGGACACTCTCTTCTTTGAGTTCATTGCACTTGCAAAGCGGTTGCAACCAAAGGTTGTGATAGCTGAAAACGTTAAGGGAATACTACTCGGTAAGGCACGCAAGTATGTCGACCGTATCTGCCGTGAGCTGGACGATGCGGGCTACTCGCTGCGGATTGTCCTGCTGAATGCCGCTCATATGGGCGTCCCCCAACGGCGCGAGCGCGTCTTCTTTATCGGGCTCAGAAAAGACCTCGAGGCGGTTGTTCCCCTCTCCTCTCTATCGCTCGATTTCAACGATCCGGAGATACATCCAAATGAATTTTCCGACTACGAGGGAAGCGAAGTATGCTCGCCGGTGATGAGAACGCTGTGGGAGCATCGGCAGTATGGAGATCGATCGCAAAGCAGTGCCAACAAAAGACTATACGGGAGGGGTAGTTGCTATTCACAGTGCTATGTGTATCAAGATAAGATATGCCCGACCCTCTTGGCAGAGCGCTCTTGTCTGATACACTTCGATGAGCCTCGCTTCCTTTCGTTGCGTGAGCTTAAATGCATCAGTACATTCCCACAAGATTACGACTTCACCGGTGTGAATCCGTGGTATGTATGCGGCATGAGCGTGCCTCCCGTGATGATGGCTCAAGTGGCTACGCGTATACACACCCACCTGCTTGTACCGATTAAGCGTGCGATAAATCGGCGGTAAAATCGAGGTAAATTACGACACGCATTTGGTGACCCGAATTGTACTTTTCGTTTTTTTTAGATCATATAATCACGATGATTAGCTTCTATTATTATCGTGGAACATTTTTGCATAACGTACTTTCAGCATCTCAGTCCAATGTACTTTTCGTTTTGAATAATTGTACTTTTCGTTTTGCCGACCATAC
>ERZ1673752.3763-NODE-3763-length-13859-cov-15.912562_pt1 | contig 13859 bp, 7 predicted proteins | sample MGYA00580195_ERZ1673752 | MGnify/ENA primary metagenome ERZ1673752 (study PRJEB41218, sample SAMN15661744) | gut metagenome | host: Homo sapiens | place: Canada: London | collected 2015-08-20/2019-03-30 | study: EMG produced TPA metagenomics assembly of...
GTCGTGACAAGAGCTCCAGACATATCATAAAGCTCGAAGTAGTCCACATCTCCCACGATGCTTAGATAGCCATCCTCAGCAGAGACCAGTGGCGCCTGAGCCGGAGCTACAGGCTCGTTGGCAAGGGAAACGCCTAGATAAGCGCTCTCAGCGGTATATACATTACGTCTACTCATAAGACTGCTCTTAAGATTGTCATGAGCGAAAGCTACCACTTTACACTGCTCTCTCTTCCACTTAGCATCTAGCGTACCCTCTAGAGTCATGGTAAAAGAGCCATCAGCTGCAGGGTGCAAGTGATCTCCAAAGGCATCCGTCAGGAAGAGACGAGGGAGTGCGTCGTGCTTATAGTTTGCTCCTCCATTAAGCTGTTTTATAGCAGCGACATTGTCCTCTGTAAGGATCACCGTCAGGTATAGATTTTCGGGGTCGAAGGTCCTCTGGAAGGCCACGCCACTGACGACGACCTGGAGCTTGTCTCCTGTGATCGTCTGCTCAATTTTGTCTATCCGGACGCCCCGCTTCTCATCCAGCAGCTTCTTGGTCCAGTAGGACGCCTGAAAGTTGCTAGGGTGCATAAGAAGAGAGATCTGCCCTTGAGGAGCACGATTGATAGCCATTGCTGGGATACCTTTGCCCTGGAAGTAACTGGATATCTGTGAGCTCTCTGGCAGTGCAAAATCGTCGCCTAAGTGATGTCCCACATAGCTGACACGAAGGCCAGCATCACTGAGACTCCTGACTGCAGCATTGACAAATGGGTCCGCTCCTGGACAGAAGGTACACCATTCTGCTGTAAATCTCTCGACCAGGACAGTCTCCCTCTGGATAGCATTTGCTTCAGTATCTCCAATACGGAAGGGCAGATCAAGACGTCGATTCGCAAAGAAGTTAGTCTCCCCATTGACCTTCGCTACAGCAAAGTGTACTGCACCAAGAGCGTCACCCTCTGCAGGAATGTCAAAGGCATAATAACCCGTCTTCCCACTCTCCAGCTTTGTCTTGAGGCTATAGGGTATCGTCTTAACCTCCCCCGTACCAAACTGATAGGTAAGATCAAAGGATGTGATGTCAGTCACACCGATATTGCGTACTGTGAATCTGGTCGTGATGTCCTTCCCCTTTTCCGCAGGGTCAAACGTGCCCGACACATTCATGATGTAAGCTAAGGTTTGTAGCCTCGTCTCCTCCTCAAGAGTAACGAAGATACAAGCAGATCCTAAGCCTTTGGGGGTCTTAAGGGTAAAGGTGTCGTTATCCTCTGAGGGGTAAGGCGCTATCGTGCTCGCATAGTAAGAAGTCCCTTCAATATCTAATCCAAAGTCAAAGGGGAGGACTGCAAAGTCTTTATCGTCTATACCTAATGGTTTCGTAGCAAAGCCGACTAGATAACGCTTGCCCGCCTCGGTGACAAAGGGCTTCGTGAGTTCGATCTCATTGACACCCTGGATGATGCTACACTTCTGCTGATAGAGAGTTGTATTGCCATCCTCTGATAGTATGATGATATAGCTGTTTCCTGCATCGGCTTTATTTGCGGGAAAGGAGATTTTAGTAATCTTATTGGCTCCTACATCAGGTAGCTTGATATACTCAGAGAGGAAGGACCCTAGATCCTTCTTGGTACCTATATAGTTAAACTTTGTCGCATTGCGATCTGCATAACCAAAGCCTGACAGCGTCTTGTCAGCACGTAGCGATGTGGGTGCCTCCGAGCGTAGCAGACTCTGTGCCGATGGCTCTTGCGCTGCACTCATCGTGACTGCCAGTAAGAGGGTTAGGAGGTAGCTCCATAGAGTAGTCATTTGTTTCATAAGATAGAGTGTTTAAAAAGGTGTGGTCTTCGTATGATACTGAAGAGTAAAGCCCGAAGCTCCTACTCGCTCTACCGAGAGAGAGGTAGCCTTAAGCCATCCTCATCTTAGTACGAAGATGTCTTGTGGAGGCAAATGTAAGGTTTTCTGTCAAAATAAATAGCGCTCATGTATACCCGTACCCTAGTTTCATGGAAGTGTTCGTGTAATAGCTACTGGCCATGAGCTGTAGGGCTTGGGTAGCGATTTTTGTGTCCTACAGATTTGGGCTGGTTGTTTTGTCGCTCTTCTTTTTGGACTGTTGAAACGCTCGCAAACTACAGACGGATCTTGAGTACACTAGAGTGCAGGTCTGACTGTCGCTGCTATTACCTTTGCACTGTCTTTAATCCCGCAAATCGAGTAATCTAATGAGACGAGTAGCCCGCTAGACACTAATCGTGCGACCCTACACATGTAACAGGTCACGTGCGTAGGGTCGCTACTCATTAGACTTGCGGAGTATAGGCTACACTTTGCTAGCTAGTAGCTAATTGGATCCATACCTCCACCGCCAAACTCGTTTGTTGTGATGCCCCAGAGTTGCCACCCTTTACTCTTTATTTCTTCGAGGGTTGTAGGGTCAAAAGAGTTTCCAGAGAATGAGTATTTCTCAAACGAGCTAGCCCTAGAGGCGATGATGGCCATGCCAAAAGTGGGCTTTTCGATAACGAAGAGCTTGCTGGCAAGCTGACTGGTAACTTCTGACGACAGTCTGTTGTTGTAGAGAGATAGGCAGGGAAGACCTTCTAACTCCTCACTCCACTTGACGTAATCAGGCGTCTCGTTAGTTAGGACTTCTATCTGTGTCAACTGATTGTTGTGAGCCCAAAGCTGCGTAGGCACATGATGTAGTTTAAGCTCGGTGATCAGATTGTCATTGCAGGTACACATCTCTAGCTTCTTGAGGTGAGATAGGTCCAAGACTCCCGACACCCTATTGCATCGGATATTCAAAAAGATTAAAGACTCGGGGAGGTCTGTAACGTCTAGGGTGAAGAGCCCTTTCTCCTCTATCCACAGATCCTCTAGGTGCTTTAGATGCTTTAAACTAGGCAATTGACAGGGTGTACGAGCTAGATACAATATCCTGAGCTCGACATTGTTTGTTAAGTCTAGCTGTGACACTGCAGTGTTTGTAAGGTCTATAGCCTCTATCTTCTCACACCCAGTAAAGTCAATCTTGCTTAGAGACGAGCAGTCTGATAGGTCACACATCTTGAAGGTGGGGGACTGGGGTAGTGCGATCCAACGGAGCTGTCTGACATGACGCATGTCTATAGACTGTAGCTGCTTGTTGTGCGACAGATCTAGCTCTGAGAGCGGTGATGACATAACTATAGCGCACTGCTCTAGGTTGGGCGCTTGGGATGTGAGGATAGCCTTGATCGGCATTTTCAGTAATTTGAGTGTGCGCACATCCCCTTTGACAACCACAGCCGTGTCAGTAATTGTGTAGCAAGTCCATTCTTTCTTATCGGGGTATCGAGATGGATATTGGGAAGGCTCCATACCCTCTATCTGCAGAGCTCCGCGAGCCTCTAGTCCGATGGATATGGTATCTCCAGGCTGCATAGTTGTAGAAAAGGCTATCCCCGCATCTTTACCTAGGAGCTTCAGCAGTGCTGCTTCTTGAGCTACAACGCTAGGGTCGCGTGAGGGGTCTACCTCTTGCTGTCCCTGACCCTGATTTGGATCTTCTGAGATGTGAGGCTCTTCCTGGCATGCACAGAAAAGGATCGCTACAAGGAGGAGGCAATATGTCTGAATTGATAGGATTCTCATATTCTTTCCAAAGTAATAGTTTGACACGGAAACGACACAGAGAGACAAAAGAGGTACGACACTCTAGCAAATGTCTATACTAAAGCACCGTACGTCGACTCTTACGACGACCTCTGTGATAGGCTGTGCTCTCTTGGCGCATCCGATCAGAGTGAAGATAAGTAAGTCGGAGTGAGATCACCCCGACTTACTTGTGTACTCGACTTAGTCTATATCAACAGAGATCTTGTAAGACACTCCATTGACGACGACAACGTATATTCCTCTGATGACAGATATCTGCTCTGATGTATAAGCTCCGATACTGCCTTGTGTCATCAATGCACCATTTACATCGTAGATGGTGTAATGACTTAGGCTGGGAGCTACAATAGTTATCTGTCCGTTTCCTCCATAGACGGATACTTCTTGAGAGATTTGCTCTACGGCATTGTCCTTGACAAACTCAAGACGAATGGTGAGATTTCTCTTTGCCGTCACATCTATGGCGAAGTCGCTTTCAGACCTCTTATTGCCATCGACAGTCCACTGTGGAATATATCCTGACATAGCCTTGGCTTCACACTTGAAGGTCTTACCCTCTATGCCCTCTACGTGGTAAGCCTTTACTCCAGGACTCATCTCTTGTCCTCTTAGGACCTTGCCGTCTAGACTGACAGTTAGTGAGAACTTGTCCTTATCCCCATCAGCAACACCCTCGGGGACTGTTAAGAAGCATACCATATTAGCTCTCTCGAGCTCTACTGCTATGTTCAGATCGCCCTTGCTAGGCATCTCTAGGAATATGGGGTTGTCATACGATACCTCGGCCACACCCCCTGCAGAGGAGTCTGTCCATGTAGTACCATTGACTACCCAGTTCTTGATGATAAAGCGCTTGTCATACTTAGCAAGCACCTTGACTCGTTGCCCTGGTGCTAGGTGGTCACCACTTTTGACAGACTCACCATCAATCCAGTTACCTGCATCGTCTTTCTCCTGCTTTGTGACAATAATCTCAGCCTTTGCTGCAGTCGCATTATCGCCCTTAGGAGCGAAGGTTATGACATCGTGCGTATGTAGCATCTTTGCCACAATATCTGTGTCCTTATTTATGGACAGCTCGATGTATTGCCCATCGGCGCCAGCATCTACTATGGAGCCTTGGAAGTCGCTTCCATTGACGACAAACTTGTCTATCTTGCAAACGTCTATAGGCTTGACATATGCCCGTACAGTACTTCCATCGTATACAAACTCTGTGGTTAGATCTTCAAATGCTCCACTATCATTTTTGATCTTAAGAAGAGTGCTTTGAGCATAGTCTGAAGGATCTGCTGAGAGGCTTACGGCATAGCGCTTGATTTCAGTCTGGAGCTTGACCTCAACCTTCAGTTGGTACTCGTATGGATCTGTTTGATAGCTCAGCGTAGCATCTGTGCTCTCCTGCTTGATACCGTTAACAAACCACTTGTCCACCTTGTACCCATTAGGACAAGATGCCTCAAATGTAAATAGAGCATCAGCACAGTTTGTATCTGAGCCGTACAGAGAGCCTATGCGCTGACCAGACACAATCTCCTTTTTACCGTTTTGTGTCTTAGTGACATGGATAGCGAATTTGTCTAGCTCTTCATCTGTCACTCCATCTGGAGCAATGATTTTCCATGAGACCTTTATGGCTGTAAAGTTGGGGACAACTTCAACAGAACCCTCTTCTGGCATAACAAATCGAAGCGTGGCTCCTCTAAACGGCTTGTCCTCAGCAACAGGGTCTGTGACCACTTTGCCATTGATGGTCCAGTTGTCGATAATCATTTCATGGTCCCATATAGCTTTGACTGCTACATGAGTCCCTGGTTCAACCTTGTCACCGTTGTCTATCCTCTTGTCGAAGACCCACTGGCCATTCTCCTCTTTCTCTGTGTAGGCTTCGTAAGAGGGCTCTACATACGATGCGTAAGCTCCATCAATCACGTAGAAACAGTGATTATCGTCTACAAGAGATACAGTTATAGGTGCAGAGTAGGAGTTAGAGTAGGATGGATAGGCGTCATTGCTAATCTTACATACGATTTTAGCTCGCTGTACCCCTTCGCCAAAAGCCCCAGGCTTGAAGGTAAAGACTCCATTTTGCTCTTCATAGTATGAAGGTTCTACTTGGTAATAGAGCGGGTCATACACAGTCTCAGGAGCGAGGTACCAATCATACGTAGACTGATGAGTGCCCTCTATGAGTCCATCGCTTATCTCATATAGATACGACAAGTCAACCTTTGCGATTCCGACTTTGTCCTCAGGTATAGCAAATCGCTGATTGTCGTACTGGAAGACATACTGACTAGCGGCTTTAGGCTGATTGGATATCAGATTGCAAAAGTCTAGTGCATTGTACTGGAGATCGCAGTAGGTGAGGTTCTTCAGTTCCTTTACCCCCTTTATTGTTGTCAGAGTTGGCTTCATTGAGAGGTTAGAAGAACCTGAGATCATTAGGGACGTAAGCTCTTTGTTTTGCGTTAAGTCAATCTCCTTAAGCATGTGTGATGCTTGGTATATCTGTAGCTTTTTGAGCCCCTTGGCGCGTGTCAGATCTATGCTAGTCAGATAGGGCGCACCTGCTACTGTACTACGAGACATACTAAACGATACTAATGAGCTAGGAGCTACAAAAGAAGATATAGCATTGAAGGAGACTGCCTCTAGCTTAGAGAGGTGTGAGAAGTCAATGTCTGGAGTCGCAATCAAGGCATTAGAGATGGAGAAGTCGGTCAGCTGCGGAGCATTTACTTCTCGTACTCCAATAGGAATACCCTCATAGTCGTCCCCACCCGAGAGTATCTTCACATTGGCTACATCTACAGTGACGACATGATAGTCCTCTACATCTTTGCTAAAGGTGTGGTTGACGTTGCCATTTTCGTCGAGAGTGACATCCTCGATCCCATTGCCTTCGCCCCAGTCGATGCGGACGGTCTGCTGCGGATCGACGAACTCCATGTGCAGGGAGGCTTTCGCCTGACTCTTTGCTGAGAAGAGGAAGACAGCTCTATTCTCAATCTCATTGCCAGAGTAGCTAGACGTATTGGTCTTGATATTGTAGACTAATTGTTTTGACTTATTAGTGACGCCTTTAACCTCGTACTTGACCTCAACGCCAAGAGTCTCCGTTCCTTCTGGTATGTCATTGAAATAGATATACCGCTTGAATCCACTACTATAAATCGTGTTGTAGTCATGAAATGCAAAAGGTATATCTAAAAGGTCTTCGTCGCTCTTTAGTTTTGGATACGACTTCTTTGTGAACGTATATGGCTTGCCATCCATAAAGACTCTAAATGTCATGAAGTCGGTATCTAAGGCCTCTCCATTGACATCTTCTGATGGAAGGACAAAGGTAAATTCTTTATCACTGGCAGAGAACCCATAAAACGTGGGATCTTTAGGCGTTGCAGGTTTAAGTGGCTTAAGGGTAAGACTCAAGTTGTTGTATACTTGATATACGTTAGTAGTTTGGTCTTCGTTGAGATAGACATTGGCCATGATAAGATCGCTTCCAGACAGTCCCTTCAATGTGTGTGCCGTCTGATCATATGCCAATTCAAAGCCTTCTTGAAAAGTATACTTACCGGTCGCATCTTTTGAGACCGCTATCATAACAATAGGGTCATCATTCTTCATGACGAAGGCCATCTGATGTGATAGAAACTTTACGTTAGAGTCATCTGTTAGCGTACCCTTCATCCAAGCTTCGGGATATTTTTGATTCATCCCCTTGACATAGAAGTCTCTTCCCTCAAAATAGCCTTTTGCTTTACTGTTCAAGACCGTACCTTCGTCGTCGGCTTTCGTGTAGTTGAAGTCATAGGAATCTACTTGCTTATCTACATACGCTTGAGGAGTATACTTAAAGTCTCCAGCAATCGCATAATACTCTGAAACATCATCTCCGAAGTATAGAGCCAGATACAGCCCATCTTCTCCGCTTATCGTGCCACTCGTCTTGTCAATGACAAACGTAAATTCATCCTTGGTAGAGAGCACTCCACTAGCATCACAGGCTCTAAGGTAGTAGTACTTCTGTTTATTTGCTCCCCAACCTATGATCATCTTATTCTGAAAGGTGATTCTGTCTTTAGCGTCATTCAGCTTACCTTTCATTAGTCCCTTTATGCTGTTGCGGAACAACATATTGGGCATGTAAACGTCTCCATTCTCACAGAATGTGACTTTTACCTTGTTGTGATACTCATTTATGTAACCCACTGCGGGATCATGGACTCTTAAGTCCATGTAGTAAGTACTGACAGTACCTTCGGGCGCCACGAAGATTACATCTTCAGGCCCCTTTAGGACAGCCCCTTCAGAACGAGTGGGATCGGTCTTGCTCCCGAGATTACTCCTGTAGGATACAGCATTGACAGCTATCGTCAGAGTAGGGACGAAAAGCATAAGGAATGCTAGAAGTAAGGATTTGCAAACCCTATTGGTGTCTATTGGTTTCATATTGATGTTTGTTTTGATGTTTAGTTTTTGAATAGTCGAACGGCAAACCTATCGTTAGGATGCTTGTAGTAACTAGGTAGGACATACATGGAGTTGAAGTAAAAGATGTTGGGATACGCTCCCCCATCTATCTCATAGAGGTCTGAAGCCCAATAAAAGCCTGATTCACCTTGCTTGAAGACTGCATTGGGATTTTCCTCCATCTTGATGCAACCCGTAGCAGGTAGCTCGATCGTCTTATTGAGACTGCTCTCTTGCTTCCAGAAGGATGCTTGCGTCAAGTCCCTCTCGGCACTTATAGCCAAGTTGGGATCTATAGGACGAGCAGTGATAACAAGCTTGTTGCTAAACTTATGCTCCTTGTCCATGTATCGCTCATAAGAGTATCGCCACGCAGAGCAATAGTCTGTACCCTTAAACCTGACTGCGTAGGTAATTCCCACCGTCGTGTTAAAGAAGTCGGAAGCACCTACCACATTTACTCCGTTGATTAGAACTTGCTCGGTCACGTCTTCTCTCAGCGTGTCTTTCTTGCCGTAGTAAGCTATGTTAGGAAACTCCGAGGTGACTGCAAGCCATTCCTTTTCTGTAGGGAGGTGCCATTTCTGCCCATCGATAGTGACCTCAGAAAATCTGCCCTTGGCTTCTGCCCAAGTCAGAAGAGCTGAGCTCTCTGGGAATCCACTCTTATCAAAAGAGACTCCATCCTGGGCTATATTATAAGGAGCGATATACTCCAAAGCTGTAGGGCGTGAAGGACCATCGACGACAGACACGTGAAGTTCGGTCTGAGTACCCTTTTTGTTGCAGAGTAGCACCTTACACTGACCGACCTTCATCGGGTGTATGTCGACCACTTTACCTCCCTGTGTATAGGTCATCGACAGGATGTCTGAAGGGGCTACTTGGTGTGAGTATATCTGTCCTTTTAGAAGGCTGATCTGTATGTCTTGTCCCATCTTTATCGTTATATCCGATTCAGATAGCTCGATAGTAGTAGCATCTTCTGACTCTGGGTCAGTGTTGTCTCTGTCACACGAGCAGAGGATACAACAAGAGATGAGACCTATTAAGCCTAGTAAGGAGACAACCTTCTTATGACTCGCTAGTATCATATATTATGCATTAGTAATTAGTGAGATATAAGAAGCTTCTTGATGTAAGTCTTACCATCGCCAGCGATCTTGACTAGATATGTGCCATCGGTAAGGCTAGCGACAGGCACACTATTGCCGCGTATGTCTATCAGGATCACACCGGCATTGTCATAGATCGTAACTTGAGGATTCGTCAGTCCTATGACCTGCATATTGCGCTCCTCAAGCTTCAGCTTGACATCCTCCTTGCTCAAGAGAGGGGAGATAGCCGTAGGATTCTGAATGTAAAAGGCTGGTGATAGGACTTGTGTCTGCTTATTGTCAGAGAGATCCTTCAGCTCGACCTTTAGGTCAAACCATCCGCCCTCACCAGCGACTTCGGACAGAGCTCCTCGAAAGAAGTCTCCAAATCCTTGCGCCCAGTAGTGCTCTGGCTTTGACGCTACCTCTAGGGGGTGCCAGCTGTCGGTGCCATGCTCTGCGTAATAAAGGGTCGCTGTCACATTCTGCTGCTTACAGCTCCAATATCCCAGCCCCTTGTCATTGTCGACATGGTCAAAGTCTCCTGCTGCAAACTCTACGTAACCCTCTGTGCCTTTGTCAAAGCGATCAGTGATCTCTCCCTCAGCATTGACGAATCTCAGCATCTGAAGGACAGGTGGTGTGAAGTCACTTCGACTCGTATTGTAATCCAGTGTTGTGATGTTGTATCCAGCAAGGTTGTCTACCTGGATGTTGGTGTTTTTGATGACATGGTGTACGATATCTCCCTGAACATCTCTATTTTGTTGTAGCGTAGACTCCTCTTTGGCATCTGTCTCTCGGACTTCTCCGTATCGTCCTAGGTAAGTATAGCTTAGGAGTAGTGTCTTCCCGTCGGGTATCGTAATAGTCGATAGTATTGGGCAACTGTTGCCATACTCAAACTCCCCTTGCTTTTCCGTAAAAGAGAAAACGGGATGTCCAGGATAGATGCTCTGACGACCATCAGGAAGCATGGCATAGCCATACCACAGACCATAGCCAAAGTCTACATACTCCGTGCCTTGAGCATTACCACGGATAGGAAGTCCGACTAGATATCTATAGTCGTATTTAGCCTCACCTTGTAGGGAAGGGATGACTGTCCGCTGATCTAGGAAGGCTGGGGCGACTAGCGTCGTAAACCGACCATCCTTACTCTTGGGTAGGTCATACCAAAAGGAGACGTTCTTGTCTTGTAGAATGAACTCGTAGTCAAACATCAAGACGTGTGACAATGCGCCTGAGTCATACACACTCCAGACGTTATAAGCAGGAGAGGCGATGGAGGTATATCCTTTTCCTATTTTCGTTGGTGTAAAGCGTTGCTTCGCCTGAGCATAGTCCTTAGGATCGTTCTTAAGCACTTGACCAGCCTTATCGCTACTATAGGAGAGGAAGTAGCGAGAACCATCTTCGCTTTTGATGCCTTTAACTGTGGCTCCTAAGGAGATGTTATCTCCAAAGTCGTTAGTATAAATACCATAGTTATAGTCAGGGCTGTAGAACTTGTTGAATGAAGTCATAAGACACCCCAGCTTGTTATGGAGGAAGTATACGTCTGTCGACAAGTGCTTACAGTTCCCAGAGTGCACGAGTTTGCCATCCTGCACAACATTTCCCTGTAGCAAGACAGACTTCTCGTCATAGGATTTGATTTCTGTAAGGTACTTGGCGTCTTGGACGTTAAAGTCAATCGACATATTACGTAGGACGGCAACATTGTCCTTGAAGACAACATAGTGACGCAGATTATCCTTTGATAGATAATACGCATACATAGTATAAGAGCCCTTTGGCAACTTACATTTAGCCTCCCCTATAGTGCTAAAGCTTCGAAGCATGATGGACTCGGGGAGGTTCTCCCCAAAGATGGCTAGAGCAATCCTGTCAGTCTCTGCTGTTTGGTCTAGCATAAATGATATAGTGTACTCCTCCGTAGCTCGGGGGGTATGACTCGTTTGTCTCTTAGGTACACTGAGGTTGTAGGCGTGGCCTTGTATTAAGTGGTTCTCACCATATAGTGTCCTCTGCTCCCCTTGCTTCTGAAAAACATCAGAGTGGGAAGCTAGTGATTGCGACTGTAGGTTCGCACTAGTTAGAAGGATGATGGACAACAGCCCATATAGGCAGTTAGATATCTTCATGTGAAATAAAAACTTGAGGTTGTTTAGTGGTCAAGAAGATGCTTTTCTTGAGAATGGTTGAGGCAAAAGAATCGTAAAGCATTACTCTTGCCGTAGCTTGGCATACCTTGGGCGTGTCGCAATAAGTTGACTATTTAAACCCCCAAAAAGATAATTGTCAAGAAGCTGGTATTTACTCCAAGAGTAGTACATAGCTCATACTCTTACGAGGAGTACTCTAGGCCTAAAAAGCTAGATTAGACCTAGTACTGCAAGCAGTGGGGTGGATTATCTTCTGTCATATGGCGATGCGTTCTTAGTTAAGCGTTTCGGCAAAGATAGTTTTTTTTCTTAGAAGTACAACAAGATCCATTTCAGTGCAAAGTCGTACATTCCACCCACTAATGCAATTTCTCAAGAATGATGTTTTTGAAGACTTCAGTGGGTGTCTTATAGTTTAGGTGTTTTACGGGGTCTGTTGTTCAGATGATTCTGAATATCTCTGATGTCATCGTCAGAAAGCAGATTAAAAGATTTCCCTTTAGGCAAGGCCATTGAATTTGACATCAAATATTTCACCCAAAAAGTGTCTTACAAATCAGAATTCGCTCCGCCCTTCGAAAAACTTCATTTGACACTCAGCGAGTTCCGACTCTTGCTTCCTCAAATATCAAAGCAAAACATCTCAGAACTCGTTTTTGCCGAGAAATTTGGGCTGGTGGTTAGCTGTTGGCTAGAACTGGAAGTAGATGAAGGGCTGTACGCCACTGCTCTGGAACTGGACGACGAGCAGCACGACGAGGGCGAAGAGGAGCGCCTGACCGATGAGCGGCATGCGACTGATGCTGCGCTCGAGGGGACGGAAGGCGCGCTGCGGGATGAAGTGCGCTACGAAGCCTAGCACGATGAGCGTCACGACGAGCCAGTAGCCCTCGATGAATTGCGGGATGATCTCTGGGTGAAACTCATACCGTATCATCTCAAACATTTGTCCGATGCCCTCCATCGTCGGCATGCGGAAGAAGATCCAGGCGAAGCAGACGAAGTGGAAGGTGAGGATCATCCCTAGGTAGCGTCTGAGCCGTCCCATGGAGGCTCCGTCGAGGCGTGCCCACGGGCAGATCTGCATATAGAGCTTGTGCAGGGCGAGCGCGACACCGTGCATACCGCCCCAGAGGATGAAGCGCAGGCTAGCTCCGTGCCACAGTCCGCCGAGGAGCATGGTGATCAGGAGGTTGAGATAAGTGCGCAGGCGACCTCGACGACTCCCCCCGAGCGGTATGTAGAGGTAGTCTCGCAGCCAGGAGGAGAGGGAGATGTGCCAGCGTCGCCAGAACTCGGTGATGGTGGCGGAGCGGTAGGGCGAGTCGAAGTTGATATTGAAGCGGAAGCCGAGCCAGAGGGCTATACCGATAGCCATATCGGAGTAGCCAGAGAAGTCGCAGTAGATCTGGAGGGCGTAGCCGTAGATGGCCATAAGGTTTTCGAAGCCACTGTAGAGGGTGGGGGCATCGAAGACACGGTCCACGAAGTTGAGCGAGATATAGTCGGAGATGATCGCCTTCTTGATGAGCCCCGAGAGGATCAAGAAGAGCCCCTCGCCAAACTCTTGCTTGGTAACTCGTATCGGTCTATAGATCTGCGGTATAAAGTCTTTGGCACGTACGATAGGTCCCGCCACGAGCTGGGGAAAGAAGGAGACGTAAAAGAGGTAGTCCACCCAGCGTCTCAGCGGGCGTATCTCGCCTCGGTAGATGTCGATGACGTAGCTGAGCGACTGGAAGGTGAAGAAGGAGATACCGACGGGGAGGAAGATATCTAGCGGGCCTAACGGTGTAGCGGTCATTTCGCTGACTCCTACCAATCCCCCGATCCATTGTACAAGCGGGGTGAAGAGCTCCAGGAGGAAGTTGGTATACTTAAAGTATCCAAGCATTCCGAGATTGAAGCAGAGGGAGAGGATGAGCCAGCGTCGCTTGACCTTGCGCTTAGGGGTGGCCGCTATGAGGTGTCCGACGATGAAGTCGACCGTGGCGGTCATGATGAGGATGAGCGCGTAGTAGCCACTGCTCTTGTAGTAGAAGAAGAGCGAGAAGCAGACCACGTAGATGATCCGCGCCAAGGTGTGCCTACGCAGTAGGTAGTAGAGCGGTAGGAAGAGCAGGAAGAGGACTAGAAAGAGTCCACTATTGAAGAGCATCGGAGCTGCGCTGTCGTAGGTGAGTAGCTCGGCAGCTCGTGAGAGATAGGGGGTGAGCATACGATTAGTCTTCGGAGGCTTGAGGGGTAACGTGTGTGTCGCGCTGGCGCCACTGCTCATAGTTGGCTTGGAGGGCTGTGGCGATGGCCTCTCCTACCTTATTGTAGCCAGCAGCGGTCAGGTGGACGCGGTCACCTGAGAGGATGCCATCGGAGAGCAATCTCCCTGCTCCCGCAGCTCCGCCGAAGTGGGCGAAGAGGTCGATATAGCCACAACCGAGCTCGCGAGCTTGCTG
>ERZ1673752.3766-NODE-3766-length-13847-cov-9.127175_pt1 | contig 13847 bp, 11 predicted proteins | sample MGYA00580195_ERZ1673752 | MGnify/ENA primary metagenome ERZ1673752 (study PRJEB41218, sample SAMN15661744) | gut metagenome | host: Homo sapiens | place: Canada: London | collected 2015-08-20/2019-03-30 | study: EMG produced TPA metagenomics assembly of...
AGTATCAGCGCTAAAACTGCTAGAGACTGCAGATAGTAGCGATTGAGTGCCTTCAACATTTCCCCCTTGGCTTAGGCCGTCATTTGATTCTAGGGGGCTTAGTGGGGCTAAATCTATTTGCGGCAGTGTGTACTCCAGCACCTTGAGCAAACTATGGGGAGAAAGAGAACACAAAATCTGCCGCGAGCTGGGTTAGAGACGCGAAGCAAAGCCGCGTTGTGCTATTCTTCCCTTCAGGAAAACGTTAGGAGCGTGATGGGAACCAGACGATGCTGGCAACTACCCGAGGTTTCTGTTTCCAATTCCACCCCGCTGCGGCGGGGTATTTTTTTATTAACAACAATCACTCGGAAAGGGCAAAATTATGCCGGAAGACTATGATTTCCCGCGTTTTGGGGTAGGCCAACACCTGATATCAGTGGGACAGTTCGATCGAGAAAACTTAGGAGAACTCTTTGATCTCGCCGAGTTCTTGCGCCCGATCGCTCAGCGGAAACAAATCTGTACCGTCCTAGATGGTGCCGTTTTGTGTTCGCTATTCTTCGAGCCCTCCACTCGTACCCGTCTGTCCTTTGAGTCTGCCTTCTTGCGGCTGGGCGGGGAAGTTGAAACTACCACCGGTTTTACTTTCTCTTCCATGGCGAAGGGGGAATCCATTGCCGACACTTCCCGGGTGGTCTCTGGCTTCACCGATGTGTTAGTGGTACGTCACCCCGATGCCGGTTCGGTAGCCGAATTTGCTCGTCACTCGGTAGTACCGGTATTAAACGCCGGAGATGGTTCCGGCGAACATCCTTCCCAAGCGCTCCTAGACGTGTTCACTATGCGTAAAGAACTGGGGAAACGGGGTAAATCTCTAGACGGATGCACCATCGCGATTATGGGGGATTTAAAATACGGACGCACCGTCCATTCTCTGATGAAACTGATGAGCCTGTATGAGGGCGTAACTTTCCGCCTATTTTCCCCGCCTTCGCTAGAGCTTCCGGCTGAAATCGCCGAGTATGCGCTTAGCAGGGGCGGTAAAGTAATCGATTGCAATAATCAGATTGAGGCTTTAGAGGGAGCCGATACGGTTTATGCCACCCGGGTGCAGCGGGAACGGATGACCGAAGAATTGGCAAAATCAAAGGAACTGCAAGGGTGCCTGCTAGATAAAGCGATGCTGGAAGAGGCGGGAGCCAGGGATATTATTATTTGTCACCCGTTGCCGCGAGATTCGCGCCCTAACGCCTTAGATTTGTCTACCGATGTGGATGATTTACCAGGCCTATCGATCTTTAAACAAACCGATAACGGAGTTTTGGTGCGGATGGCAATGTTCCTAACCACTATGGGGGTTGGCAAAGAACTGGTACAGGCCAAAACCAAACAAAAGATCTGGAAAGTTAGCCCCGAAGATTAAGTGGGAGATTTTCTCAGATACCAATCGGAGTTTAGCTTCCGGTTTCTTACCCGCGTAACCTGAATGTATGGCGGGAATAATCCAGGGCTTAGCAGCAATTTGTGCGGTGGTCGCGATTGGATGGTTGCTGCGAATCCGCCGGGTTATGAGCCGCGAGGTTATTGATGCCTTAGCGTTGATTGTGTACTGGGTGGCTACTCCCGCCCTGATTTTTCGCACGGTCTCTACCTCTCCGTTAGCGGGAGCTATTGGAAAACCCTTAGCGGTGGCAGCTATCTCTGGGTGTGCAGTAGCCTTAGTCTTTGCGGTTATGGCGTTGATTTTCCGAATGCAAAGAGTCGAGCGAGCCGTGGCCACTATGAGTTCTTCGGTAACTAATGCTGCTCATATCGGGATTCCAGTTGCCGCCTACGTATTGGGAAATACTTCCGCGGTGGCGCCGGTAATCATTTTCCAGCTCTGCTTCTTAACCCCGTTTTCCTTTGTGATGATTGACCTGGCAGCCAGTAAACAAAAACTGTCTATTGGACTGGCAACCAAAATGGTTTTCAGCAACCCGATGGTGATTGCGGTGATGCTGGCACTAGCCGTAAATGCACTACAAGTTCCGATTCCGCGCTTGATTTCGTCTCTAGCTGACCTGGTAGGATCCGCGGCTCCGGCGATGGTGCTGCTGGCTTTTGGAGCTTCCCTGAAAGATATGCGCCCTAAAGAACTCAACTGGAAAACCGTAAGTCTGGTGGCTGCCTGTAAAGAGATTCTGCATCCCTTGCTTGCTTGGACCGCCGGGATGATGCTGGGGTTGCATGGGCACGCGTTACTAGCAGTCACTGTGATGGCGGCGATGCCCTCGGCACAGAACTGTTTCGTGGCGGCTACTAGAGCCAAAGCCGGCGAACAGGTAGCCCAGGGAGGCATTATGGCCACTACCGCCCTATTTGTGCCGGCGGTAGTGGTTATAGCTGCACTTTTAACCTAAAGCTGCATCCAGCCCTGTCTATTTCTTGAATAAAGTTTTACGGGCATAAACCGGCTCGGAAGTTACCTGTAATCCCAAATTCCGGAAAATCTGGGTATCAACCGAACCTAAAATAGTGGTGGTATGGACTTCGCAGCCCCGCAAATGTGCCAGTTCGTCTAGGGCTTTGCGCGCATTTTCATCACTGTCAGCCGAAACCGATAGCGCAATCAAAACTTCATCAGTATGCAAACGGGGATTACGCGCTCCTAGGTGGTCAACTTTTAGGGTTTGGATGGGTTTAATGGAAGAAGGCGCCAACAGCTGCACCTCTTCCTCGATGCCAGCCAGCATTTTCAGAGAATTAAGCAGCATGGCAGAACAGCATCCCAGTAGGGGAGAAGTCTTGCCGGTAATAATCCGCCCATCGCTCAATTGCATAGCTGCCGCCGGAGCCCCAGTTGCAGCTTCCAGATTCAAAGCCGGACGGACTACGTAACGGTACTCTTTAGTGATTCCCAGTTTTGCCATCGTCATCGCAATCCGGTGTGACTCGATGGGGTCGGCATGAGTGGCAGCCTCGTTACCCAAAGCGTGATAGTAGCGGCGTACTACCTCTTGTTTAGCCGCCTCCTGGCAAACTAAATCATCGCTGATACAAAAACCCGCCATATTAACGCCCATATCGGTGGGTGACTGATAGGGGCAGGAGCCTGCAAGTTGCTGTAGCAGCGAGCGCAACAGGGGAAACACTTCCACATCCCGGTTATAGTTCACAGCCTGTTTCCCGTATGCTTGCAGGTGGAAGGGGTCAATCATATTCACATCATCTAGGTCTGCAGTGGCAGCCTCGTAGGCAAGATTCACCGGATGATCTAGAGGAAGATTCCAAATCGGAAAAGTTTCAAACTTGGCGTAACCAGCTTTTATACCTCGCTGATATTCGTGGTAAATCTGCGACAAACAAGTTGCCAATTTTCCAGAACCTGGTCCGGGGGCAGTTACTACCACCAGGTCACGAGTGGTTTCTACATACTCATTGCGTCCGAAACCGTTCTCGGAAACGATTAGTTCAGTATTGGAGGGATAACCAGGAATCGTATAGTGCCGGGCAACTTTAAGCCCCGAACGCTCAAGACGTTCTTTGAATAACTTGGCATTGTGGTTATCTTCTTCCATCTGGGTTAACACAATGTTTTCGACTAGGAATCCGCGTTCACGGAATACATCGACTAGGCGAAGGACATCCTGTTCGTAGGGGATTCCCAGATCAGCGCGAATTTTTTGGCGGTTGAGATCCTTGGCGTTGATTGCCACAATGATTTCCATTTCGTCCCGCAGGCGTTCCAGCATGGAAATTTTGTTATCGGGAGTAAATCCCGGCAATACCCGAGAGGCATGAAAATCATCGAAAAGTTTGCCGCCCATCTCTAGGTATAGCTTGCCGCCAATCTGTTTGCGGCGCTCATCAATATGTTCCGATTGTGAAGAAATATAACGCTCAGAATCAAAACCAATCCGCATAAGGCCCTTCCTGTCTCACAACTTATCGGGGACAAGGTGCCCTTACCCATAATAGTGTCTACGCCCTCTAAGGGTAAACCCGCGGGAAATAGCGATTTTAATACTATTTGTGGTTTTATAATGCGCAGCATTTTCCTGCTATTTAGAATGTTTTTATGGCAGATACGCATGACCCCCAGTTTCCCTCGCAAGATCCTCCCAGCAGTTTCAACCAGTGGGAGAGCGAAGCGGCGCCTAGTAAAAAGTTTAGACCGAGTTTGCTGGTAGGCATCTTGGTAGCAGTGATTGCACTGGTCGGGGTGATTTTAGCAATAGGGATTGGGGTTTGGGTAAATCCTGTCCCTCAGGGCGCCTTGGGTACTTCGAGTAGCGTTTCTGCTACCGATAGTGATCAGGAAGGAATCTCAGGTGATTCCGCGCCGAAAGTTGAATATATTGTGACTGCAGAAGCCCCAGTCAAAATCAATTTTTCCGATAATCTCGGTGACCATCTGGAGAAATTCAACGGGGGCAAGGGCAGGTGGACTAAAAGTTTCAACCTTGAAGAATACTATGGAGATTTGAACATTCTAGTTAGTAAGCAAACAGATGATTATGACAATCCCTTTACTATGACTTGTGAAATCAAACTTGATGGGAAAACCGTTAAGAAGAGTGACGGCGAATATGCAGTTTCTTGCAATAAAATCTATTATCCACGTTAGGTGAAACCAACATTGTTCAGTAACGGGGTGTCAGGTTTGCCCGGTGGAATCCCTTTGTCTATTAAACTCAGTATGTGAGCATTAAGTTAAGTAGCATTGTAAAGCGCCTGGAGGAAGTCTATCCTCCCGATTTAGCTGAAGATTGGGATCGCGTAGGCTTGATTGTGGGACGGCCATCTTCCCCGGTGGATAAAGTTTTAGTGGCAGTAGATCCGGTAGAGAAGGTGCTGGCGGAAGCCGTTGCGAAGGGCGCGCAGCTGGTAGTGACCCACCATCCGCTCTATTTGCGAGGAACCTCTTTTGTGGCGACCACCGACCCTAAGGGGAGCCTGGTACATGGATTAATAGAAAACGGGATTGCGCTTTTCAATGCCCACACTAATGCTGATTCCGCTGCCGGTGGGGTAGCTGATTGTTTGGCTCAGGCGGTGGGACTCGAAGATTCCCACCCGTTGATTCCACTTAGCGAACATACCGGTAGCGGACGGATTGGACGCTTATCTACCCCGATGCCTTTAAGGGAGTTCGCTAGCAAAGTGGCGCAGAGCCTCCCCGCCTGTCCCGCTGGAATTCTAGTTGGGGGAGACCTGGACGCGCCGGTAAGCACCATCGCGGTTAGTGGAGGGAGCGGGGATTCGTTTTTAGCAGACGCCCGCCGCGCAGGCGCAGATGTTTATATATGTGCGGACTTGCGTCACCATCCTGCCTCCGAGCATTTAGAAGGTGGCAAACCCTATTTGATTTGTGCTACTCACTGGGCCAGCGAATGGCCGTGGGTACCAAAATGTGCGCGTATGCTGCAGGAAAGTTTCCCGGAGGAAATAGAAGTAATGATTTCGCGGATTTGCACCGACCCCTGGGCAGCGCGGATTACCCCGGAAAATAAAGATTGCTAAAGGAGGAAACAATGGAAGCCCCCTGGAAGGACCAGCTAGCTTTATTGGATTTACAAGAACTAGATAGCAAGATCGCCAAGTTGCAGTTTCAGCTAAAGAAAATGCCGCAGCTTACCCAGCTAGCAGAACTGAAAGAAAAAGATCAGGTTCTAGACGCAAAGAAAACTAAACTCTCGGTGCTGCAAGCTGATAAAAAAAGAGAAAATACCAGCCTTGAAAATGACCTGGCAGCTATTGAGAATCGGAAAATAACCCAGCAGCAGCGCCTGGATAGCGGACAGGGATCCCCTAAAGAATTGGTTAGTCTGCAAGAAGAAATCCAGCAGATGAATAAACGTTCTCAAGATCTTGAAGAGCAAATGCTAACGGTAATGGGGCAATTGGAAAACCTGGAGAGTATCGAGGAAGAAATCGCCCAGCGAAAAGCCGAGTATGCCCAAGAAATTACCAGGCTCAAGGGCGAAGTGGGGGAGGAAGAGTCTCAGATTAGCGCCCAACTAGAGCAGCTAACAGGGGAGCGAGCCCAGAAAGCCGCTGCTGTGGATGCGGAGCTTCTAGATCTGTATGAACATGTTCGCAGCCGTACTGGCGGGGTCGGGGCAGTTAAAGTAGTAGCCGGGCGACCAGTGGGATACGATCTGGCTTTTTCGGTAGCCGAAACCGCGCGCTTGCGGGCAGCGAAACCAGAAGAAGTTATTACCTCCGAGGATGAAGGTTATCTGCTGATACGCTGCCCGCAGTAGTCGCTATTTTTATTTATTTAGACGATGCCTTGTTCCATCATGGCGTTCGCAACCTTGAGGAAAGCATTGATATTTGCTCCCATCACGTAGTTGCCCGCATGACCGTATTCTTCGGCAGTTTGTGCGCATTCATCGTGAATGTTGTGCATGATTTTGGTGAGTTCCTGTTCTACCTTTTCAAAGCTCCAAGAGGCGCGAGCGGCGTTTTGGCTCATTTCCAAGGCCGAGGTGGCCACCCCGCCGGCATTAGCTGCTTTACCGGGGGCAAATAGGACTCCGGCATCTTGGAACATGGTGGTGGCATTGGGGGTACAGGGCATATTCGCACCCTCGGCGACTACCTTGACTCCGCCATCAAGTAAACGCTTAGCGTCCTTTGAGGTCAGTTCGTTTTGGGTGGCGCAAGGAAGCGCAACCGTTCCCCCCACTGCCCAAGGCTTAGAGCCAGAATGGTAGCTGACCCCCGGTTTGCGTTTGGCGTACTCGGTGAGCCGTCCGCGCTCTACCTCTTTAATCTGCTTGAGTAGCTGAACGTCGATTCCGTCTTCGTCAAGTACCCAGCCGGACGAGTCTGATACGGTTACTACCTTTGCCCCTAGCTGCTGGGCTTTTTCGACTGCGTAGGTAGCAACGTTCCCCGCTCCGGAAATCATGACTCGCTGACCTTCCATATCGGCGCCCTGGGTTTGCAGCATTCTTTGAGCAAATAGCACGGTGCCGTAACCGGTAGCCTCCGGGCGTGCCTGAGATCCGCCCCAAGATAGGGACTTCCCGGTTAAGACTCCGGTTTCGAAACGGTTAGTTAGTCGCTTGTACATTCCGAAGAGGTAACCGATTTCGCGTCCGCCAACCCCAATGTCACCGGCGGGAATATCGGTGTATTCCCCAATGTGACGGTAAAGTTCGGTCATAAACTGTTGGCAAAAACGCATTACTTCAGTATCGGAGCGACCGTGGGGGTCAAAATCGGAACCCCCTTTACCGCCGCCAATGCCCTGCCCGGTGAGCGCATTCTTGAAAATCTGTTCAAACCCTAAGAATTTTAGAATGGAACGGTTTACCGAGCGGTGAAAACGCAAACCGCCTTTATAGGGTCCTAGTGCCGAGTTAAATTCGATGCGGTAGCCGCGATTAACCTGAACTTCGCCATTGTCGTCAACCCAGGGAACCCGGAAAAGAATCTGGCGTTCCGGCTCTACCAGGCGATCTAGAAGTTTAGTTTCTGCGAACTCCGGATGTTTATCTACCGCGGGACCAATGGATTCCAGGATTTCCCTAACTGCCTGGTGAAACTCTGGTTCGTTAGGGTTACGATCCAGAACCTCATCGTAAACGGCTTCCACAACACTGCTCATCAGCGGCTCCTTACTTTTTTGTGAGCCTCGTTCACCTTTCTGGAACGAAGCACATTACCCCTGTAGGTTTTCATTTTTCGCGGAAACTTTACCACCGCCATCCACATTTTGACTAAAGCATTAACTTTTTTGCCTTTCTCACATTTTTTCGGCACCCGCGTAGGACTTAGGGCGCAGATTTTATTAGGGCTGAACCTTCTCCTTGATTGCGGCGGAAACCGCTGGGGCACTTAGCGAGCAGAGTTAATATAGGTATCCTGGAAAACGTGGCTAATCCTGCATCCTACCGCCCAAATCCGGCAGATATTCCCCCCAGTCCCGGGGTATATCGTTTTCTAGATAAAAACGGGCGCGTTATCTATGTAGGTAAAGCCATTAACCTGCGAAATCGGCTAGCTAACTATTTTCAGCCCCTAGAATCTTTGCATCCACGCACCCGAAAAATGGTAACTACCGGGGCGGCAGTTAAATGGATCACGGTTGATAATGAACTTGAAGCGCTTTCCTTGGAATATTCCTGGATCAAAGAGTTCGTTCCCCGCTTTAACGTTATGTATCGGGATGATAAATCTTATCCCTACCTGGCCTTAACTATGGGAGAAGACTATCCCCGCATCCACATTACCCGGGAACGCCGCCGCCCTGACTCTCGCTACTTCGGTCCTTACACCCAGGTGTGGGCGATTCGAGAAACTATGGATTTATTGCGCAAAGTTTTTCCTTTGCGTTCCTGTACCAAAGGGGTTTTCAATCGCGCCCAATCCTTGGGGCGCCCCTGCTTGGAAGGATATATCGATAAATGCGCTGCTCCCTGTGTAGGGCGGATCTGTCGAGAAGATTACCGAAACTTGGCAGAGCAGGTGAGTTCCTTCCTAGACGGGAAAACTGAACCTTTTACTTCCCACTTACGTCACGAAATGGAGCAGGCCGCCTCCCGTCTCGACTTTGAGCAGGCTGCGAAGCTGCGTGACCAGTTACGCGCCCTCGAAAAAGTTCGAGAAAAAAATACGGTAGTGCTGGACGAGAGCGTGGACGCTGACGTGTATGCCCTAGCCAAAGATGACTTGGAAATGATCGTGCAGGTGTTTTATGTACGTGCCGGCAGAATTCGCGGTGAGCGCGGTTGGGTGGTAGATACCCCCGAAGATAGTGACCTGCCAGAAATGCTAGAGAGTTTCCTGGAGCAGGTTTACGGAGAATATCGGCAGTTAAATCAAGCGGTAGTCCCCGCAAAAAGCGTAGATGACGTGGAACATACCCCCACTCAGGCGATTCCCTCCGAGATTTTGATGCCGCTAATGCCGGCGCACGCGCCAACCCTTGCTGCTTGGCTAAGTGAAATGCGTGGTAAGAAAACCCAGATACGGGTTCCTAAGCGGGGAGCTAAACGTGACCTGATGGATACCGTAACTGAAAACGCTACCCAAGCTTTGCGCCTACATAAAACCAAACGGGTAGGAGATTTAACTCAACGCTCCGAAGCTTTACGCGAGCTGCAAGAATATCTAGAGTTAGCCGATGCCCCCCTTCGGATTGAAGGCTACGATATTTCCCATACTCAAGGCACTCATCAAGTCGGTTCGATGGTGGTATTTGAGGACGGAGCCCCCTTAAAACGTGCCTATCGCAGCTTTAATATCCAAAGCACCCCTAAGGATTCTGCTGACGATACCAAAGCTATGGCTGAAGTGCTTACCCGGCGTTTCGCTCGGTTGCGGCAAGAAGAAGCAGAAGCCCAAAAAGAGTTAGTGAGTGCGGAAAGCTCTGCGGGGATAACCTTGCGCCGTTTTTCTTATCCTCCAGATTTGATCGTGGTTGATGGGGGAGCGCCCCAGGTGAATGCGGCTCAAAAAACGCTGGAAGCAGTAGGCGCCAGTGTGAGCGTAATTGGATTAGCTAAACGTTTGGAGGAAGTGTGGCTACCAGGTGCAGAGTTTCCGGTTATTTTGCCGCGCACTTCCCCCGCGCTTTATCTTTTACAATACCTGCGCGATGAATCCCATCGTTTTGCGATTACCGCACATCGGAAAAAACGGGGAAAAACCGTGCGAAAATCCGTTTTAGATAGCGTTCCTGGTTTAGGGCCGGCGCGGCAAAAAGCCTTGTTAAAACATTTTGGGTCTCTAAAACGTCTAAAAGAAGCCGAGGAAGGCGAGATTGCGGAAGTTGCCGGCATCGGAGAGGTAATGGCGAAGCAGATTTTTGATTCCCTCGCCGATAGCCGGTAAGTGGACGCGCTTCGTAGCATACTTAAAGCATGGAAGAAGCTCAGCCACATTACGTATCTTCCCCGCCTACTGTGCCCGAGGGAGTACCGATACTTGACGAAACCGCTCCGCCCCGAGAAGCTAATGTCCCCGAGATGATTATTATTACCGGAATGTCCGGGGCTGGTCGCTCGCGAGCCGGAAAAGCTCTAGAAGACCTGGATTGGTACGTGGTCGACAACCTCCCTCCGGCGATGCTCTTGCCCTTCGCGGATATGATGACCCCGGAAGGCGAAGGCATTCACCGCCTGGCCGCGATTGTAGACGTGCGTAGCGGGGAATTGTTCTCCAAGCTGCAACATGCTCTGGATGAACTTTCCCGGCGCCATATCCGCTATCAACTAGTTTTCCTAGATGCTGACGAGAGGGTTTTGGTGCGCCGCTACGAGTCCAACCGACGTCCGCACCCCCTGCAAGGAGGAGGGCGCATCCTGGATGGTATCCGCTCCGAGCGGCGGATACTGGCTCCGATTCGAGCCCGTGCCGATGCTTTAATCGACACTACCAATATGAACGTCCATGACCTGAACCGGCACATGCGCGATGTGGTTGCCGGAGAAGGCGATCGTCCTATGAAGCTAACCGTGATGTCTTTCGGATTTAAGAACGGGATTCCCCTAGATGCCGACTGGGTTTGCGATGTGCGCTTTTTAGCTAACCCCTATTGGGTGAGCGAATTGCGACATTTAACCGGTCGGGATGCTCCGGTAGCTACTTATGTGCTGGAACAGCCGGGTGCCAAAGAATTCGCAGAAAATATGGTGTGTATGTTGACCCCAATTTTTGACGGATATTTAACGGAACTAAAACCCTTCGTTACTATCGCGGTCGGGTGTACTGGGGGTCAGCACCGTTCGGTGGCCTTAGCTGAAAAAATGAGCGAACTTTTCCGCGCTCAAGGGTTACCAGTGCGCACCGTACACAGGGATTTGGGGTTGGAATGAGAACGTTACTGGATGCAGATGGGTGGATGACCCGCGGTTGGACTGGACCGAATATTGTGGCGCTGGGAGGCGGGCATGGTCTGTCTGCTACCCTGCGAGCCCTGCGGCATATTACTCGACAGCTAACCGCGGTGGTGACCGTGGCTGATGATGGGGGATCCTCGGGACGGTTGCGCAAGGAACTCGGGGTGCTTCCTCCCGGGGATTTGCGGATGGCGCTAGCGGCGCTATGTGACGACACTGACTGGGGTCTTACCTGGCGTGATGCTATGCAGCACCGTTTCAGTTCGAATGGTCCTCTCGATAATCACGCCCTGGGTAACCTGCTAATCGTAACCATGTGGGATTTATTGGGAGATGTAGTTGAAGGGCTAGATTGGGTGGCCAGACTGCTTAACTGTGAGGGGAAAGTACTCCCAATGTGCGCTGAACCGATGGAAATCGAAGCCGATTTAGTGCGGGGCGGTAAAAAACGTACTGTGCATGGGCAAGCGCGGGCCGCTAAAGCCCCGGGGAAAGTGGTTGACGTGCGACTAAGTCCTGCGCATCCGCGGGTGTGTCCCCAAACTATTGAGGCTATCCAGGAGGCAGAAGGGATCGTGCTTGGTCCTGGCTCCTGGTACACCTCGGTGATTCCGCACCTGTTAGTTCCCGAGCTTGCCGAGGCGCTACAAAAGTCCTCGGCCGGCAAAGTAATGGTGATGAATCTTGAGCCTCATACCGACGAAACCGAAGATTTGACGCTCTCGGGACATATTGAGGCCTTCCGGCATTTTGCTCCGGAGATGAAAATCGATGTGGTGATTGTGGATCCCACCGCGATTGACGATGACGATGAATTGGAACGCGCCGCAGAATCTGTGGGCGCAAAATTGGTAATACGCCAGGTAAGAGCCGGTTCTGCCTCGGAGCAGCATGACCCCCTGCGGTTGGCGGCAGCGTTGCGCGACGCATTTCAGGGGTATTTATCGGAAGTGGGAGTCTCCGAGTTCTAGCTAGAATGACGGCTAGAAAGAAAACAGAGCATTATTTGGACGGAAAGGGAAATCCGAGATGTCGTTGACCTCAGATATAAAAAATGAGCTGGCGGATAAAACCATAGCTAAACAGTCTGAGGCGCAGGCGCAAACGGCCAGCATTTTGCGTTTTGCGGGCGGTATCCACCTGATTAACCGCAATATCGTAGTGGAAGCAGAAGTCGACAATGTAAAGGTGATGAAAAAGCTGGTCGATAACCTGGAACATCTGTTTGATGCCCATCCCGATGTGGTGCGGGTAGGAGCTGGCGGGATTCGTGCAGACGACCGCTATGTAGTGCGCATAGTGGAAAATGCAGGTAATATCGCGCGTCTTACCGGCTTGATTGATCGTGCCGGGCGTCCTATCCGGGGCTTATCTCCGCGGCTAGTCTCTGGGGATTTGGGGGTAGCCAAGGCTACCTGGCGGGGTGCATTTATGGCGCGCGGATCTCTCTCGCAGCCAGGACGCTCCGGTTCTTTAGAAATTACCTGTCCCGGTCCCGAGGCGGCGCTAGCGTTGGTGGGGGCAGCTCGACGCCTGGGGGTGAGCGCAAAATCTCGCCAGGTGCGTGGACAAGACCGGGTAGTGGTGCGTGACGGGGAACAAATCTCGAAACTATTAACCGCTATGGGAGCTTTGCGCGCTCAAGAAATCTGGGAAAAGAATCGGGAAACTAATCAAGTACGGGGCTCGGTTAATCGCTTAGCGAATTTTGATGATGCGAACTTACGGCGCAGCGCCCGAGCCGCAGTGGCGGCAGGAGCGCGAGTTAGGCGCGCCTTCGAAATCTTGGGGGACGATATTCCCGCGCACCTTTTGCAGGCGGGGCAATTGCGTTTGCAGTATAAGGAAGCGTCCTTGGAGGAGTTGGGGCAAAAGGCTGACCCCCCGTTGACTAAAGATGCGGTTGCCGGAAGAATCCGGCGGCTGTTAGCCATGGCAGACAAGGCTGCCCATGACAGAGGAATTCCCTCCACGCAGGATGCGGTGGAGGCAGAGGATGTCCAATAGTCAATGGTAAAAGTCACTATTGAAGCTTCTACTGCCTAAATTTTGGGTAAATAACGACAATAGACCTAAGCGGAAGTGCGTCAGCCCGTGTACAGTAAAGGTTAAGAGGGCGGCTCAAGATGGTCGTCCCCAAGGTTCAGCCTGCTGGTGTCTACCAGCTGACCAAGAATCTTGACCTAGTAAGCAGACTCCGCTGGCTAAACCAGCAGTTCAGGAGGATAATAGTGACCATCCGCGTAGGAATTAATGGCTTTGGCCGTATCGGCCGTAACTTTTTCCGGGCTATTCGGGCTCAGGGTGCCGATATCGAGGTTGTGGCAGTTAACGACCTAACCGACAATAAAACTCTGGCTCACCTGCTAAAGTACGATTCAATCCTGGGGCGCCTCGATGCCGAGGTAACCTACGATGAAAAGTCGATTACCGTAGGCGACCACAAGATTGTAACTTTCGAAGAGCGCGATCCCGCGAACCTGCCCTGGAGTGAGGTAGGAGCGGATATCGTAATCGAATCCACTGGCTTCTTCACCGATGCCACCAAGGCAAAGGCACATCTGGAAGGGGGAGCAAAGAAAGTTATTATTTCGGCTCCCGGCAAGAATGTTGACGCTACTTTCGTTATGGGTGTAAACCACACCGATTACGATCCCGCAAAGCACAACATTATTTCTAATGCTTCTTGTACCACCAACTGCCTGGCTCCCATGGCAAAGGTACTAAACGACAATTTCGGGATTGAGCGTGGCCTGATGACCACGATTCACGCCTACACCGGCGATCAGCGTCTGCACGATGCTCCGCACAAGGATCTGCGCCGCGCTCGCGCTGCTGCGCTAAACATTGTGCCCACCACCACCGGTGCCGCCAAGGCAGTGTCTCTGGTACTACCGGAACTAAAGGGCAAGCTGGATGGCTACGCTCTGCGGGTACCGGTACCTACCGGCTCGGTTACCGACCTAACCTTTACCCCCTCCAAGCCCTGCACCGCCGAAGAAATCAATGCGGCGATGAAGAAAGCTG
>ERZ1673752.3772-NODE-3772-length-13832-cov-12.241852_pt1 | contig 13832 bp, 6 predicted proteins | sample MGYA00580195_ERZ1673752 | MGnify/ENA primary metagenome ERZ1673752 (study PRJEB41218, sample SAMN15661744) | gut metagenome | host: Homo sapiens | place: Canada: London | collected 2015-08-20/2019-03-30 | study: EMG produced TPA metagenomics assembly of...
GAGGCCAGGGTGCGTTTCCAAATCAGTTCGTAAAGCGCCGCCTGCTGATCGCTGAGGGCTCCTTTTACCTGCGAGGGGGTGCGGAAGTTATCTCCCGCAGGGCGGATAGCTTCGTGGGCTTCTTGTGCGCCTTTCGCTTTCTTGGCGTAAAAGCGGGGTTTTTCGGGGATAGCGTCCGCGCCATATAGCTTTTTTGCTTGGCGGCGTGCCGCCGAAATCGCCTGACTGGACAGCGCTGTGGAGTCGGTTCGCATATAGGTGATGTAGCCGTTTTCGTACAGGTACTGGGCTACCGCCATAGTTTGCCGCGAAGACATTCGCAGTTTCCGCCCGGCCTCTTGCTGCAGGGTAGAGGTAGTAAAAGGGGGAGCGGGGCGGCGAGTATAGGGCTTGGATTCTACGGAAGTTACCTGGCAGAGGGGTTTTTCGGTTAGTGCCTGTGCCAGTTTTTCCCACAGCGCCTGATCCATAACTGTGGCTTTGCGTTTTAGCTGTCCGCGATCATCAAAGTCGCGTCCTACAGCAAAACGCACCCCATCCATTTCTAGGGCGCGGGCGTTAAAATCTTGTCCCTCGGCGTTAAAGGTGGCGGTGAGATCAAAATAGCTGGCAGGTATGAAGGCAATGCGTTCGCGTTCGCGCTGCACTACCAGGCGGGTAGCCACTGACTGCACCCTGCCGGCAGAGAGGTGACGGGCAACTTTACGCCATAGAATCGGGGAAACCTCGTATCCGTAGAGGCGATCTAAAATCCGCCGGGTTTCCTGGGCCTGGACTAGGTCAGTATCAATATCCCTAGTATTTTCCAGGGCGCGGTCAATCGCTTCTTTGGTGATTTCGTGAAACACCATCCGCTTAACCGGAACCTTGGGTTTTAACACTTCCAGGAGGTGCCAGGCGATTGCTTCTCCCTCGCGATCCTCATCAGTGGCGAGGTAGAGTTCTTCGGCTTGCGCCAGGTCTTTACGCAGTCCCGCTACGGTTTTTTTCTTATCCGGGTTAACCACGTAGTAGGGCTGGAACCCATCATCCACGTTCACCGCGAACTTTTTGTACCCGGACTGTTTAAGTTTCTCGGGTAGCGCGGAAGGTTGAGGTAGGTCGCGGATATGCCCCACGGACGCCTCCACCTGGTAGTCAGCGCCCAGGTATCCGCTGATAGTGCGAGCCTTGGCTGGAGATTCCACTATTACCAGTTTTTTAGCGCTCAAAACTGCCTCTTCTCGTGGGTTAAATATTGACCTTTATACCTTATATATATCTCGGAAAGTTCTGGCGTAGCCAAATCGGGTGTTTAGTTCCGATGGTTTTTTGTTGCGAACCAGTTTAGACCCGGGGGAGTTGCTTGTCGTCTTTAGCAAGAATGACTCTAAGATGGCGAAACTTTCATAAAAACCTTAAAAAATGAGGATAGTTAAATGTTTGCGCGACTTCTCTGTTAGATTCTCTGAGTGAGTGAAAACTCAAGCGCGGTGAGTGAAAACTCAGGTCAAAAAATAGCGCGACTTTACAGATTTCTATTTTTTAAACTTTTGATGAGAAAATCACTGCTTTCCACCTATATATGCTGGTAACCGCTAGTTTTAGATGAAAAGTAACATTAAATCATTCACATGGTCAAAATTGCCAGTGACGTAAAACACAATTTATCCCCAACCTATTACTAACATGGTAAAAATCTGAAAACATTCTAATATGCCTGGTCAAAGCTACTTTATGGTTGGTAAGTATTCGCAAATTCTCCCTACCAGGTGTAAAACTTTCATTTTCCAACATTTTCGCTTTCAATCATGTTCGTTTTGGTGGATAATAGTTAATGAACGGAGCGAAGGAATGCAACGTTCACGGAAATCGAAGGATTTGGTTTCCACCAGAAGAAAACGCAAGGAACGGGAACTACGATGAAAACGTGGAAAGAACATGCCAAGACATTAGTCGCTGGCGTTCTAGTCGCAGGTGTGGTTGCGGCAGGTGTCAACCTGGCCGATGCAGCTACCTTTTTCACCAACACCTCCGCCGCAGGTTCTAGTGCAGTCACTGCTAATGCCATTGACACCAACAACCGCGAAGCGGTACGTACCCGTTACCTTAGCGATATTGCCGATACCGATTACCCCGAAAGCCCCAACAACGGTGCCGATCATAATAAATGCCGCGCGGGGGTAGCCAACCCCACCACCGCTAACTCAGTAGGTCGGGCTCTTAACTTCTTCCGTGGTCTCAATGGTGCCGAGGCAGTCAAGATGGATATGACTTCCGGACTGCAGGATTACGCACAGCAGGCTGCGCTTAATATGGCTGCTAACGGTCGGCTCTCTCACTCGATTCAAGAGAACTCCAAGTGCTTCTCCCAAAAAGCAAAGCAGGGAGCCGCCATCTCTAACCTTTCTGATGGTTCCGGACAAACTCCTGCCGAGCAGATTCTGTGGTACTTCATTGATCCTTCTAACTTGGGTGCTTCTACCATGACCAAGGTTGGCTCCAATGACCGCCTGGGTCACCGCATTGCCCTGATGGATCCCACTTTGGCTACCTCTTCTTATGGGAATGTCAATGGTTACAACGCGATTGTGGTAACCGGTGATCACTTGGTCAACACCCCTGACTTCAACAACAAGCAGCTGGTTAATGACAGCGCTTACAAGCCGGAAGTTATGACTTGGCCGTCTGCCGGTTACTTCCCCTACCAGTTGCTGACCACCAACCGCGATGACCGCGACGATGTGGAACGCTGGAGCATCTCCTTCCGTGGTGAAAGCAAGTCGCAGCGCCCTGACCTCTCGGGAGCTCAGGTACGCGTGACCGGCCCGGACGGAGCGGAAGTTCCTACCACCGTTCTAAATAACGGTCGCGACGGTCAAGGTCCGGGAACCTGGAACTACTACAACACCTTGCTAATCAAGATGCCGAAGATCAAGGATCTGCCGGTAGGTAGCGATGGCTCCCGTGACTACACGGTTAGCGTTACCGGGGTTAAGGGTGCGGCTCGTTCCTCCTACACCTACACCGTGAAACTGTTCGACCCGATGATTTCCTCCAGCCAGATGGCTCCCCAGATTAAGGTGAACGCCGCTCCTCGCGTAGCCCAGGGTGGATACGCTGAACCGGCCAAGCTGACCGTGCAGGGCTCCACCGGTATGAAGTACCAGTGGCAGCGCTCCAAGGATGCCGGTAAGACTTGGGAGGACGTCAAGGACAAGTTCCGGATTCCCGATGATCACCGCTTCTACGGAACTGCGAACGATCTGGACTACGCTCCTGGTACTCGCACCGAAGACAAGTGGGGTCTGCTGCGGTCGGCTCCGATTGCTAACCGCGCCGAGGCCGAGTCCTTGCGCTTCCGCTTGAAGGTCACCAACCCGGTGGGCACCTCGATTTCTGAACCGATGAAGCTGGAATACTACGGATTCGATCAGGATCAGGTAGTTCGCCAGGGCGACAAGCTAATCGCCAAGGTCACCTTGCAGGGTAACTCTGATTCGGTTGAGCGCTACACCGATGTGATCTGGAAAGACCAAAACGGTAAGCAGGTGGGGACTGGTGACACCTTGACTCTGACCCCCGATATGAAGGGCAAGCAGATTCGTCCCACCGTGCAGTTCTGGCTCACCTCGTTCATGTCAGCTTCTCTCTACGAGCTGAAGCTGCCCGCATACTCCGTTGGGTAACTTGCGTTTTCTAAACCTAACGGTCCCAAAGAGGGTCGCGTCCTTAGGGACGAGGACGCGGCTCCTCGAAAATAAAAGAATCCAGTCGTTACCTGGCTGATTGGCTTCAATAAGTGAAAAGAAATCATCTGGCTCCTAGGACGTTCCCAGTCTAGGAGCCAGATTATTTTTCTAGTCCGGCGCGGGTTTTGGCTCTCGGGGCAGCCCTGTCCCGGACGGTTTTTCCGGGATTTGGGTTCTATTATTCAAAACTGTCCGCAGTTCGGAACAAATTTCTCCAAAATGGTTCTGGACTGGACTTTTAGGTCGGGGGGGGGGCAAGATTATAGGGAGTACATAAATTTACCTATATCAAGCAAGATAATTCAGAAATCAAAGGGGAATCTAATGGCACGCAAACAGCTTTCAAAGGTAGCGATTGCCGCAGGCACCGGTATTGCTCTGGTGGCTCCGGCGGGGGCGGCATTCGGGATTAATCAAGCAGAACCACAAGGCAAGCTGAATATTCCAGGATCTGTTTCTCAGTGTCGCGTCGGAGTTGACGTTTCGGCGGTCAATAAAGCCTTTAAGGATTACCAGCGTGCCCAACAGCAAGCTGCGGAGGCAGCCGCCAATTTGGATGCTGAGCAGACCAAGCCAGAGATTGCCCAGCCCCTCGCTGCCTATGCGGGTGCCCAAGATGCTTTGCGGAAGGCACAAGCCGGCCAGCAGCAAAAACGGGATGATGCCACCGCTGCGCAGCAGCAGATGCAAGAAGAGGCAGCGCAGGCCCTGGCCGCGGCGGTTGCTAATCTGGAGAAAGCTCAGCAGGCTTTAACGGATGCCCAGCAGCAGCAAACGCAGGCCGAAGAAAATCTCAATAAAGCAACGGCGGACAAAAAGACAGCTGATGAAGCAAATACTGCGGCACAGGCCGCCGCTCCCGGAGCCCAGGCATTAGCGGATGCCAAGAAAGCTGCTGAGGACGCAGCAACGGAATTAACTGCGGCGCAGCAGCAGGCAGCTACCGCCCAGAGCAAACTGGACGAAGCAACCACTGCGGCGGAGCAGGCGAATGAAGATGTCACGGCAGCGGAAACAGCGAAAAATCAGGCAGCTGAAGAAGCCAGCGCCGCTGCGGATAAGGTAGCGAAAAAAGAAGCTGCCTTGAATGAGGCGAAGGATAAGAAGCAGGAAATAGAACGCCTTCTAGAAAACGACAATGCGGTCAGTGACGCAAAAGCAAAGGTAAATACAGCGCAGCAGGAATTGGACGCTGCCGCCGAGGCCAAGAATACTGCAGATGAAGCCTTGGCGGTTGCCCGGGCAGCGCTCGCAGATAAGGAAAAGGTACGGGACGAAAAAGCGCAGGCGGTTGCTGACGCGAACAAAGCCCTTGACGAGGCAAACACTGAGTTAGCTAATTTGAAGACAGCGCAAGAAAAAGCGCAGCAAGATAACGAAGCTGCCGTCCAGGCTCAAGAGAAAGCCAAAGAAAAAAGAGATGCCGCGCAAAAAGCTCTGGACGAGCAGACTCCCAAGTGCACGGAAGCAGATAACGCGGTAAAGGAAGCTAAGAAGGCCAAAGAAGAAGCTAATGCCGCAGTTGCAGAAGCACAAGAAGCGGTAAATAAAGCCCAAAAAGCCGTAGACGATTCCAAACTTGAAGCTCAGAAGCAGTGGGATTTAGGTTCCGTTGGATACTTCCAATCGCATGGTTCTATCGCGGCGCTGGAGGTGTTTACTAATAAAGAGCGGAAAGCTAAAGATGGCTCCTCCTACCTAGACCCAACCCTCAATGCCGGCAAAGATGACGCCCGCAGCTTAGAGAATATGAAGTTTTCTGTTGAGCAACTTGCAATTTTCAACGAGAAACGCCAAACAGATGGTGGAATCGATGGACGAAAGCTTTCAATTTTACAGGTAGACGATTTCGTGATGGCGGTTGCGCAAGCTAATGCTAACTGGTCTCAAGCAAAGATTGGGCATGCCACTGCGATTCAACCTCCCTACGAGAACCTCTCTTGGGGCAGGAAAACTGCTGAAGAAGCAATAGAAGGATGGTGGGATCAGGAAAAGGAAGACTTTGACAGGTTAAGGGCACAAGGATACAAAACCAGAACAGAGATGGATGCGGCGCTTGCAGCTGACAATAAGTCTGTGGGCCACTACTTGAACCTGGTTGATGATTTAATGTGGGGATATTCGTGGAGCGCTAAAGATCGTAAAGTTATGGGTTACGCTTTTCGCCCGTCAACCTCGTCATACAGATACGTACAATCACTTGATTTGAGCCCCGAAATTACGGGTAAAGCCTATTCGGTGGAAGATTATCAAAAGGACTTTCTGAATTACTACAACAAATGGAAGGATGCCAAGGATAATGGTTCGAAAGACGCACAGACCGCGTTAGGTACAGCTCAAGCTACGCTTGCAGACAAGCAAGCGGCGCAAAAAACTGCAGAGACTAACTTAAAGAACGCGAAGGATAAAGCCGCTGAGGAAGCGCAGAAATGTAAAGACTGCCAAGACAAGTTGGCACAAGCTGAACAGGAGCTAGAAAAGGCGGCCGCTGATGCTACCAAAGCCCAGGAGGCACTAACTAAATCCGTCGCGGATATCGAAAAACAGCGGACTGCGGTTAGCCAAAAAACCGAGGTAGTGAAAACTGCTAAGGATGAAAAGACTAAAGCTGATCAGGCAGTTACCGAGGCACAAACTGAGGTAGACACAAAGAAGCAGGATGCTGATACCGCAAAGCAAAAAGCAGACGAAAAGCAGCAAGCTTTGGATGAGGCCACCAAGAAATATCAAGAAGCGTTGGCCATCCACGATAATGCTGATGAGAAACTAAAAGCTGCCCAAGAAGCGGTAGATGCAGCTCAAAGCGCTTTCGATACTGCTAACGACGAAAAAGCTAAAGCCGATGCGGCAGTAACCGACGCCGAAACCAAGCTAAACGAAGCGAAGCAGAAAGCTGCCGAGGCCGAAACCCAGGCACAAGATGCGCAGAAAGCTAAAGACACCGCTGATCAAGAAGCAGCGGACGCCAAGACGGCAAACGACGCGGCTGCCAGCGATTATGAAACTAAAGCAGCCGCCCAAAAAGCTGCTGATGAGGCCAAGGAGAAAGCCGAAGCCGCAGCGAAAGCGGTAACCGATGCGAACGCGGCTAAAGACAAAGCTGATAAAGAAGCAGCGGACGCGCAGACAGCAAAAGATACTGCCCAGAAAGCTAAAGATCAGGCTGCGGTAGATAACAAAGCCGCGCAGGAAGTGCCCGACCTCGACACTTGGGTTAAGCAGCAGCCAGACAGCAGCCCTGCCTCCGCCGCTCCGGCGGCATTTAGGGCAATCGCCATGCTCCGCGCGCCTGTAGCTCCAACCGCCAGTCAAGCCACGCAGGACGCGATTGCTGCGGTGATTGAAAAATATGGGGAATATCCGCCTGCGGTAGCAGCCACGGAAGCTGCTGCGAAAACTGTCAAGGAGGCAGAGCCGGGATATCAACAGGCTAAAGCTGCCCTGCAGCCATTTGAAGTTGCGTTGCAGCAGGCTAATACCCAGCTAGACCAGACGAAAGCCACCTACGAGAAGCTCTACCAAGACTGCATCGCGCCCTCGCCGCAACCGGGTAAGCACACAGGTGAACAGGCTAACGCCTCCAGTTCCGGCTTGGGGCGTACCGGCGCCGCTGACTTGTCCACCATTTTGGGGCTATCGACAATCACTGTGGGTGCCGGTGCCTACCTGGTTGCTCGGCGGCGCCAGTCTAAGCATGCGCGCTAGAAATCGCGTATTTAGCTAAGAGAAAGCACCTATTGCGGGGTCACCGCCCAGTTTGGGTAGTGACCCCGCAATAAATTCGACTGTCACCCCTAAACCAATGGCTAAACCCTAATCAGCGGATCATGCTAATCCTCGCCTGGGGAATAAAGGTTCGGGTATTAACTCGGTATTGCCCCCAGGTTCACTGCTCGCAATAACGCTCGACATAGCAGTGGGGGGGCAGGCGAAACGCCTACCCCCCCAATAATGGTTGCTATTTGATTAGATTATTCCGGTAGCCGCTCTTGAGTAGAGGCCGCAAAAATATGCCGCCCGCCCTCTTTAATCCGTACCGGCATAACTGATCCGGCTGGCGGCGCCGAATGCGGAGGTACCCGGATAGTTACCTGGTTCAAACAAGGACGACCATCTTTGCGATGCTCCTTGACATCATGACCATCCAAAGTGCCGTAAACATAGCCGTCAGAGCCCAGTTCCTCTACATGGGTCACCTTGATTGGAATGGTGTGTTCCGGATCCGCCCCGCCCTCTTGAACCTCGAGAGCCTCCGGACGGAAACCAATAATGACCTCGCCGTTATCCTCCGGCTTAATCGCGTCCAAAGTAGACTGTGCCAACGGAATCGTTGCCCCACCAAGTACTGCCGAACCATTCTGTACCTTGAAAGTACCGATGTTCATAGCCGGCGAACCGATAAAGGCAGCCACGAACGCATTCGCAGGGCGATCATAGAGTTCCCGCGGCGTGCCCACTTGCTGCAAAATACCGCCCGCGATCACCGCGATGCGATCGCCCATGGTTAGCGCCTCGGTCTGGTCGTGGGTTACGTACAAGGTGGTGACCCCCAAAGTGCGCTGCAACTGGGCAATCTGGGTACGGGTCTGTACCCGCAGCTTCGCATCCAAGTTCGACAGCGGCTCGTCCATCAAGAACACCTGGGGTTTGCGCACAATCGCGCGCCCCATGGCCACGCGCTGACGCTGACCACCCGAGAGAGCCTTCGGTTTACGATCTAAATATTCGGTCAAATCCAAAGTTTCGGCGGCCTGTTCGACCCGCTTGTCGATTTCCTCTTGCGGAACCTTCGCAATCTTGAGGGCGAAACCCATGTTCTGACGCACTGTCATGTGCGGGTAAAGCGCATAGTTCTGGAAAACCATGGCTATATCGCGGTCTTTGGGCTGCACATTGGTTACGTCTTTATTCCCAATGTAAATCTTGCCGGAGTTAATATCCTCTAGGCCGGCCAACATCCGTAGTGAAGTAGTTTTGCCGCAGCCCGACGGACCCACCAAAACCAGGAATTCTCCATCTTCGATTTCCAGATTCAACTTATCAACAGCCGGGTGATCTGCCCCCGGATAGATTCGGGTTACCGAATCAAATATAACTTTTCCCATATTTATATATCTCCTCCACGGGCAGGTACGTGCCCGACGATCCGAGTGGAGTGTCTTTTTGTAACTGCGAGGAAAATATCCCCACGTGTCACCTGCGACACGAGCGCTGGTTGCGCCTAAACCCAGTCTGCCATATTTAGCGCCTTCGCGGTAGTGAGATACGCCAAAGTTGCGTCAATTCATATTTTTTACTTTTCAGCCCGCTCCTAATTCCAAAAAATCTGCTATTTTCCATCCCGAGGGGGCAGCTCGATTAAGCCCATTAACCGAGTTCGCAGGGGTAGGCATGACAAAGTTCCCGAGGTCGCCCTCGGGGACTGTCAGAAAAAGAGACTACTTACCCTGGTTGGCTACCGCTGCAATCTTAGCTTCGGCATCCGGATCGAGGTAGGTTCCGCCCTTCTTAACCGGCTGCAGATTTTCATCCAGCTCGTAATATAGGGGAACCCCGGTAGGAATATTCAAACCAGAAATATCCTCGTCACTGATCTGATCCAGGTGCTTTACAATCGCGCGCAGCGAATTACCATGGGCTGCCACCAGCACCGTCTTGCCGCTCTTGAGTTCCGGAACAATTTCCTGTTCCCAATAGGGCAGCAGGCGTTCTAGCACTTGCTCCAGGCATTCGGTGCGCGGAATAGGCTCCCCGGCATAACGCGGATCAGTGTCTTGAGAGAACTCGGAACCCAATTCGATTTCTGGGGGAGGAGTGCTGTAAGAGCGGCGCCAGAGCATAAACTGTTCATCGCCATACTGGTCGCGGATAGCTTTCTTGTCTTTACCTTGCAAAGCGCCGTAATGACGCTCATTGAGGCGCCAGCTGCGCTTAACCGGAATCCAATGCCGATCAGCGGCATCCAAAGAAAGATTGGCGGTCATAATCGCCCGACGTAGTAGAGAGGTGAATACGATATCCGGCAAGATGTTCTCTTGCTTCATTAGTTCACCGCCGTGGGTGGCCTCTTGGCGACCCTGATCGGATAGAGGAACATCTACCCAGCCGGTGAAAAGATTCTTAGCATTCCATTCGCTTTGCCCATGACGGAGCAGTATCAATTTGTAAGTCATATCTTTAGTCTTTCATTTTAAAGCTGAGGTTGCACGGGGTATAAGTCCCGAAATTATTTCAAATGAGTGCGATAGTAGGCGGCACGCACCTTCGCGGAAATGCGTCCTTTTTCAGAAACCTGCATATTTTGTTCCTGCGCCCAAGCGCGAATCTTGGCAGCATCGGAGGCAGGGCGAGTGTCAGTACCGGCCACGCGGCGTCCCCCTACCCGGCGTCCTGCCTGAATCCAGGGATCCATAAGGTCACGGAACTTCTTGGCATTTTCGGTAGTTAAATCGATTTCGTAATCAACACCGTCAAGACCGAACTTAATGGTTTCATCCCCGAGTTCGCCATTAATATCATCAATTAGAACAATTCTGGTTTTCCTGGCCATACTTTTGCCTTTCCGTTTTTGAGGTTTGCATTTGTCTTTTATATTAACGCCGACGTTAGGGCATTTCTATATTTAGATAAAGAATATCAAAAATAGAAACGATAAAGGCGGAAACTTAAAAATAAAACCGCTGGTATTTACCGATTAATATGACCAAGATAGATACAAGAAAGCGAGAGAATAGGGTTTAACCGAAAGGGAGAACTAGTATTCTTGTCTAATCAGGCGTCGTGTACCGTGATTAATTCGGCGGCTTGTTTTGCTCGTTCCCGTGCCTGGTCAATGTTATTTCCTCGCGCCAATGCCACCCCCATGCGTCTGCCGGGGCGAGAATTGGGTTTACCAAATAGCCTTAAATCTACTTCTGGAATAGCAAGAGCCGGCGCTAAACCACGATAAACCGGAGCCGCGCTGGCAAGCGGTGCGCAAATCACCGCGGAGGCCGCCGGGGTGCGCAGGCGGGTATCGACCGGCAGTCCCAAGATAGCGCGGGCATGCAGTTCAAACTCGGAGAGGTAACCAGAAGCCATGGTCACCATCCCGGTGTCGTGAGGGCGCGGTGACACCTCGGAAAAGAGGACCTCGTCCCCGCAAATAAACAGTTCCACCCCGAATAAGCCGCGTCCGCCCAGCGCGGTAGTAACTTTCTCGGCAATAGCTTGCGCCTTTTCTAGCACGGCGCTGTCCATCGGTGCTGGTTGCCAGGACTCGTGGTAGTCCCCATTTACCTGCAGGTGACCAATCGGTTCGCAAAAACTGGTGATCGTTTTTCCGCTCTGCTGGTCGAGAGAACGCACCGTTAGGAGCGTGATTTCATAGTCGAAATCGACTAATCCCTCTACGATTACTCGTCCCTGGCTGGCTCCGCGTCCTCCTTCAAGAGCGTAATGCCAGGCAGGCTCGATATCCTCTGGGGTTTTCAGCAGGGACTGCCCTTTGCCAGAAGAGGACATTACCGGTTTTACGATGCAGGGTAGACCGATTTGGTCTACCGCTTGGCGCATTTCCTCTTCCCCAGAGGCAAACAGGTAACGAGAAGTGGGAATCCCTAGTTCTTCCGCGGCGAGGCGGCGGATACCTTCCCGATCCATAGTAAGGCGAGTGGCATGGGCAGTGGGGATTACCGTGACCTGGCTGGAAGCAGCAATTTCTTCCAAAGTATCGGTGGCGATGGCTTCGATTTCCGGAATAATAAAGTGAGGTCGCACCTTTTTCACCAGGAAATCAATCTGTTTACCATCGGTCATATCTAGGACGTAGGAATAATGTGCCACCTGCTGTGCGGGTGCATTCTGGTAACGATCAGCGGCGTGGACTTCCACCCCCAGGCGGGTAAATGCAATCGCCAATTCTTTACCTAACTCTCCCGAGCCGAGAAGTAATACGCGCAAAGCAGATTTCGACATGGGGGTTCCAAAAGTAGTTGGCGTGAGCATGAAAACCCTTTCCTAGAACTAAATTCCCACCTTTTAATGGAGGGATTTGAATACTACTTTACGGGTTCTTTAGTGAGGTAAGCAACCAAAATCCAAGTTGGGAAATGACGGCTGCCCTTGTAGAATAAAACGTGCCTTTAAGGCAGGCGCCTGTAGCTCAGTTGGTAGAGCAACGGACTTTTAATCCGTGGGTCCAGGGTTCGATCCCCTGCGGGCGTACTAGAACTCGTTTAATCCCTGCGGTTATCCGCATTAGGCTTTAACATGCGCTGCGGGTCTGGCTCGGTAAAAGCACTCCGGGGACCCCGTGACCGGCTTCGCCGGTCAAGCCCCTCTCGTATCTTTTACCGGCCGCGACCCTTGCTCGCACCGTGAAGTTAGATTCCACCGCGCTCACTCGGATAAAACCTAGCCCCCGCACCTCAGGCTTTAAGTCCTTGAAAGCGTCTATCACCCTTAAAAGCCCTGGCAGCTCTCCAAAGTCAGCGTCTCAATACATTTCGCTATTAACTCATAATTCGTGCTGACCGGAGCCGATCCTTGTGCGCAAGATGTGCCGTCACTCCTGGTTAACGTGTATGCCGCGATTCGCCTGCACGCCAAGATGCTCGCGGGGGGAGAAGTTTTATCCGAGCAGGCTAGGCGGGCGTAAAACTCGAAAAATGCCCTTGGGCTTTTTCGAGTTTTTGGGCAGGAGGAAAAACTTCTCCCCGCGCCCTCGTCTGCGCCTATGGATTTTATCCGGGCAGCTGCTATCTGGCGGAAAATTATAGCAAGGCGGGTTAGCGACTATGATTGAAGCGATCATGACCTATCGCCGATAAAGGGGAGATCCTTGCGTAAGCGTCTTTTGGCCGTGCTGGCGGTTGCCGGTTTGGTGTTAGCTGGCTGTTCCAGTACTAATTCTTCCAGTAATAAATCCGAGCGCGTGCTCACAATCGGGGTGCATGCTACGCCCTCGACTTTAGATCCCTCGCATAACGATGCGGCGGCGATTACCTATGCGCTGCTCTATAACGTGTATGAAACCCTGTTGCGGGTGGATGGTAAAGGCAAGCTGGTGCCGCTGCTGGCGAAAGATTACCAGGTGTCTGCCGATCGCAAGACCTACACTTTTACTTTAAAGGACGCGAAGTTCGCTTCGGGTGCGCCGGTTAATGGGGCGGCAGTAGCGAAAAGCTTTAACTATCTGCTCAACGATAAGACCGTGAGCCCTACCCGCAAACAAGAAATGGAAGCCTTAAAAGCGGTGAAAGACCTCGGGGGCAACAAAGTCCAGTTTGAGCTGTCGCACCCCTCGAACGCCTGGCTTTATTACCTGAGTTCCACTGCCGGGATTATTTATGATCCCCAGGCACTCGATAAGGGCGATTTGGCTACTAAACCGGCTGGTTCTGGTCCTTACACCTTGAAAGAGTGGCGGCAGGGCGAAGAAATCCAGTTAGCCACTAACCAAAAGTATTGGGGAGAAAAACCCAAGGTAAAGGGAGCGACTTTCCGGTACTTCTCTGACCCTAACGCGATGAATACCGCGATGCTGTCTGGCTCGCTAGATATTATTTCTAACCTGGCAGCCCCCCAGGCACTCGATAAGTTCAGTGATGATTCCCGGTTCAAAGTACTGGAAGGCCACACTAACGGCGAAGTAGTGATGGGGATGAATCAGCAGCGCGAAGCCCTCAAAGATAAGCGCGTGCGCCAAGCTATAAATTATGCCCTGGACCGTAAAGCGGTGCGGGATGCCGTTTGGGCAGGCAAAGGCTTGATGATTGGATCGATGGTGCCGCCAACTGATCCCTGGTATGAAGATTTGTCGACCGCCTATCCCTTGGATCGGGAAAAAGCCAAGAAACTGCTGGCAGAGGCGGGATACGGCGAGGGGCTCACCCTCAAGATGCGGATTCCTACTTTGCCCTACGCTGCGGGTGCCGCTACCCATATTAAGAGCCAGCTTTCAAAAGTGGGGATTACCTTAGAGATTGAACAGCTAGAGTTCCCGGCGCGTTGGATAGACGAAGTGATGGTCAAATCTAACTACGACCTCACCATCGTTGCCCACATGGAGCCGCGCGATATTTCTCGCTTCACTAACACCGACTATTACTGGCATTACGA
>ERZ1673752.3774-NODE-3774-length-13820-cov-6.816854_pt1 | contig 13820 bp, 13 predicted proteins | sample MGYA00580195_ERZ1673752 | MGnify/ENA primary metagenome ERZ1673752 (study PRJEB41218, sample SAMN15661744) | gut metagenome | host: Homo sapiens | place: Canada: London | collected 2015-08-20/2019-03-30 | study: EMG produced TPA metagenomics assembly of...
ATCCGGTATATAGAGCATCCCCATACCAAGCCAATGCTAACACCATTTGTAGGAAGGCAACTTGAGGTCTGCGAAGCCTTCGACCTAGATGTTCCAGAAGGCTGCGCCCCATCCTACCCAGTCAGGCAGACCAGTAGGGAGAAACGTGGGCGGCCCAGAAAAAATCCTGTTATTATTGATGCAGAATTAAGTTCCTAGTACAAAAGGGTGCAAAAGCAGACAATTTTGGGGCCCACTTTAGAGAGGGGACTATTGGGGAAACTATTGCAGGAAGGGGCGGTGCGAATCTCTACAGGTACGGCTCCCAGGGAACGGTGCAGGGGTCACATGTGCAAAATCGGGAAATGAAAAGTGAAAATCTGACAGGAATGAATTTACCTCTGAGGTAAACTTGCATCTTGACGAAACGGGATATCCGTGCTATCATATATTTACCTCAAAGGTAAATTCGAAAGAGAGGTGATGTTTTGGATATCACGTACAAAAACAACAAAATCCAAAAGGTTTGTACGGATGCCAAAGCTGCAGAGAGAACCTACGGTCAAGAAATGGCCGATAAAATACATCAGCGCATAGATGAAATTGGCGCAGCAGACACTGTTGAAATGATGATTCAGTTCCATATTGGACGATGTCACCCTCTTACGCAGAATCGGAAAGGACAATACGCAGTGGATTTGGTTCATCCGTACAGATTGGTATTTGAGAAGAATGGCGACGAAATCCAAATAGCGAACATTTTGGAAATAGTCGATTATCATTAATGATGAAGATGACAAGTCAAGGAGGCAGCACTATGGTGAGAAGTCGCAGTTATATTGCAACGCCACCTGGGGCGACAATTAAAGAGCAGTTGAATGACAGAGGTATGAGCCAGAAGGAGTTTGCGGCCAGGATGGATATGTCTGAGAAGCATATCAGCAAGCTTATAAACGGTGACGTACAGCTTACACCGGAGACCGCTGTTAGATTAGAGATGGTTTTAGGTGTTCCAGCTAAGTTTTGGAATAACCTTGAGGCAATCTACAGAGAGAAGATTATTAAGGCAGAAGCAGAAAACGCAATGGATGCTGATGCCGAGATGGCAAAACAATTTCCCTATAGCGAGATGGCAAAATTCGGATGGGTTCCAGAGACCAGAGAAGCTAAGGAGAAAGTTGTCAATCTTAGGAAATACTTTGAAGTTGTTGAACTTTCTCTTCTTGGAAGCGAGCAGATTACAAGAATTGCATGTAGACGTCTGGCAATCACAGAAAAAAGTGATTTGGCGTTGATGGCTTGGGCTCAGGAAGCAAAGATTAAGGCGCGAGATATCCAAACCGCACCGATCAACGTTAAAGGCTTAATTTCCGCTATGCCAGAGTTACGAAAAATGTCCGTACTTGAGCCAACGGAATTCTGTCCTCAGATAAAGAAATGCCTTGCAGATTGTGGAATAGCTTTAGTATTTCTGCCACACCTTAAAGGATCTTTTCTTCAGGGAGCTTCCTTTATGGATGGAAGTAAAATTGTTGTTGGACTTACGGCAAGAGGAAAGGACGCAGATAGGTTTTGGTTTAGTCTGTTCCACGAACTTGCCCACATTGCTCTCGGCCATGTAGGACAGCCTAACGGTACATCTGAGGATGATGAAAAAGCTGCTGACAAATGGTCTGGTGAGATACTGATAACATCTAAGGAGTTCGAGGCTTTCAAAAAAGGCGGAGATTATTCAGAGAGAAGCGTACTCCAATTCGCAAAAGAACAGGGAATTGCACCTGGGATAGTAGTTGGGAGAATGCAGATGGAAGGAATGATTAAGTATAGCATGCTGAATAATCTGAAAGAAAAATATGAAATAGCTGTATAAAGTTATCCTCGAAAAAGCTTTGAAGGATCATGTGAAGAGCATGGTCCTTTGATTATGCGAAAAATAAAGGAAGGAGGGCGATGCTTTATGGTTGGAAGAAAGTCGAAGCCTACAGCGGTGAAAAAGCTGGAAGGCAATCCGGGAAAGAGAAAACTGAACACAAAAGAAGCAAATCCGGGCAAGGGAATTTAGGGGCAAAGTGACGGTGATGATATGGACATAAGAAATAGACTATTTGAGTTAGCTGATGAACAGTATGCTGATTTTCAGGCTAAATTGACTCCCACAGTTGATCGGGAGCTCTTTATTGGCGTGCGGGTTCCGGTCGCAAGAAAGCTAGCCAAGGAATTATACAAGGCGGGAGCCTATGAAGCCTTTTTGTCTGACTTGCCGCACAAGTTCTTTGATGAGAATATGCTGCATGGACTGATCTTGTCGGAGTACAAAGACTACGAGGCTTGTATTGCGGGGCTGGAGTATTTTTTACCATATGTGGATAATTGGGCGGTTTGTGATATTTTATCGCCGAAGATTTTCAAAAAGAATAAGGAGAAATTGATCGGGAAGATCCTGGAGTGGGCGGGGAGTGATCAAACTTATACGGTTCGTTTTGGCCTGGAAATGTTGATGACCCATTTTCTAGATGAAGATTTTAAGAGGGAATATTTGGAGATTCCGGTGAAAGTAGAGCTGGATGATTACTATGTTAAAATGATGGTAGCCTGGTTTTTTGCGACAGCCCTGGCTAAGCAGTGGGAGGACGCCGTTCCCTATCTTGAAAAGAGGGTCCTGGAGCCTTGGACGCACAACAAGACCATACAAAAGGCGTGCGAAAGTTATCGAGTTGCTGAGGAGCAGAAAGCATACCTCAAAACTTTGAAGGTGTAGCGTGTTCACTCAATGCCGTCGTTGCCGTTTTCATCCATCTGCACGGGTATTTGGGGCCATATCGGCAGATATTGTTATCAGAAAATGCTACAATGAGGTCCAAGCTTGGCAAGAGCTGACCTGGCGGGGCGGCTTAAGAAACTGGCTAGCCAGGGCCGTTAATAAACCTAGTTTACTAGCCGAGCTGCTTGCCCAAAGACTGGCAAACAAGCGAAAAAAGAAACAGACTGGCATACGGGCGAAAAGATTAAAAAATAATGGCATACAAACGAAAATATTGGGAAACACCATACGACGAATAAAAAAATGCATACAAGCGAAGAGATTGAAAAAGGAGGTGCTATAACATGAAGGTAGCGGTTATTACAGGTGCCTCATCCGGACTGGGTGTCGAGTTTTTAGAGGCTGTAGTAGAGCGCTATCCGGATCTTGATGAGATCTGGATCCTTGCAAGAAGGAAAGACCGCCTGGAACAACTCAAAGCCAAATATCCGACCCAGGCAATCGTTCCCATTGTAGCAGATCTGGCCAATGAGGCGACATATGGACAAATACGGGAGTATTTGTTGGAGAAAAAGCCGGATATCAGGGTCCTGATCAACAATGCGGGCTGTGCGAGTGCAGGAGAATTTGCTGAAATGTCGGAGGAGGCGATTTTGGCTATGATCCATGTGAATATCAAGGCTTTGACCATGATTCAGCGCCTCTGTATGCCATATATGCATAGGGGGAGTTTTACGGTGATGACTTGCTCCGTGACCGCCTTTGTACCCATTCCGCTTCAGGCGGTCTACAGTGCCTCCAAAAGCTATGTTTATTCTCTGGGAAAGGCGCTGAGAGAAGAGGTGAGGCAGCAAGGCGTCCATCTTCTGCTCCTGTGCCCGGGGAATATGAATACGGAAATGAACCCTCAGAGGCCGGGAGAGCTAAGCCAACTGCAAGATTCGAGTGGTCAACAAGATTCGAGTAGTCAACACGAGCCGAGTAGTCCGGGAGAGCCAAGCCGTTCACACGATTCGAGTAGTCAACATGAGCCGAGTCGGTCGCAAGGGCTCGGGGGCCGTCGCATGAGTCACCTGCCTTTTCTTGACATGAAAAAGATCACGAGACGGGCCCTTCAGAAGGCAGAAAGAGGCAAGAGTGTCTATACGATGGGTCTTTTGTATCAAATATTCCATCTTTGCTCTTGCCTGTTTCCGTCGCTGATGATCAAGATTTCTGCTAAATTTATGGAAGAGCTTAGCCTCTGAGTATGGGAATTTTTAAGCCTCTCGCACCATAAGCGCAGAGATCCCAGAAGCCTCTCGCACAGTAAGCGCAGAAACCCAGAAGTCCTGTACCTAGAAATAGACAAGAAACAACGAGTAAAGGAGGAACATGACAATGGCAGATATACAAAGAATCCATGAGTTTGCACTGAAGTGGTGGGATAAATTTCGGGATCCCAAGATCCACTTGCTAGAATTGCTCGATAAGCCTTTGGGGGAAGAGTGTGCAGCGCTTGGTTTTGAGCAGGACAATAGTCATCCCTATGTAGATTTCTACGGGAAGGTAACCGGAGAGCCAGTGCTAAAGGATGGAATTTTGGGAGGCGATTCGGCCATCGCCTTGCTTGGAAATGCGATTTATTCACAGTGGAGTTATTTTAACTCAATGACATACGAAATGGCATACAATATGTTTGGAACTTATGGGGTAAAGAATCGGGCGTGGTTTGTTTCGCAATTCAGCCGTTTGGCTTTGCTTTCAGAAGACAATCCTTTTAGCTTCAAGGGTAGATTGCAAAAAATCCGGATCAAGTCCAATAATGTTTGCTATTTCCCGATGCCGGAGCCTGGGGAAGAAGTAGAACAACGTCTTACCATCGATCATAAAGGACGTATACGCTTTGCCGGGTACCAGTTCGGGCGTGGGAGAAAACAATACGAAAAGCTTCGCACTCGTAAGTTTAAAATAAAAAAGAAAGACCAAAAGAAGTTATTCGATGCTTTTGAAGCCTACTTTGCCCATGGATACTATCCCAACATTACCACAGATATTGGTGGTTGGGTGCTGGAACTGACCAATACAGACGGCAAGCTTTATGAGTATCGTGATTCGTTGGACTCTGAATTTATATATGAAGGAATCGACCTCTCTGACCTTGTACGGGAGATCGTTGGCATGGATGATTTACTTGTCTTTGATGGCAAGAAACCGTCCGATATCATCACTAACATCACCGTGGATTACCACCGGGTGAGCAAATGGCCCATGCCTGAAAATCCAGACTTTGCCATCGTGAGTCCGGAATCTCGGAAGGCTGTGATCTTGCAAGGCGAAGGCTCGATGCCTGCCCGTCTTGCAGGCGCATCCCAAGCATCAGCCCATCTTTCAAGCGCATCCCAAGCGTTTGCCCATCTTGCCAGCGCATCGCAAGCATCAGCCCATCTTGCCAGCGCATCCCAAGCATCAGCCCGGCCCGAATCTCGAGAAGCCACCCTCCCCGATGTCCTCACCTGGGATTACAAGGAGCGTTTAGTTATAGACCGAGAAAGCTCAACGATAGACCATATTCAAAACATCGGGACAGATTGCAAGATTTCTCGCAAATATGAGATTGCCTATGGGGTCGATGATTTGCTGGATCGTTTTGATTCCAGGAACTTCTTCTCCCGGGTCGTGGGCAATCCCTATGATGCGATGGATCCGCCCAACGAGACGAAAGACTATAAGATCACTATTCACTACAAAAGACGCAAAGCATATGTGATCGAAGGCAGTTATGACAAACTGGGCCTGCCCGACGATTTTACCGACTTTGCGGAGGAGGTCCTTGATTTCCTAGGTTATTATGGGACCGGCGAGATTCTTGACCCCGCCATTTATGCCAGGGCTAAACGCCGCAATTCCGAATATATCTTCTGCAGCGTGACCTTCCAGAAGGGTGGCAAGACCTACTATTACCTGACCGATGACGACACCATCAAAGTAGGCGACACGGTCCTCGTCCCAACGGGAGGCAATAATCAGGGAGCCTTTGTAAAAGTTGTGGACGTCAAATACTACCAAAAGAAAAATCTTCCACGGCCTCTTGAAGACACGAAACAAATAATCCGCAAATGCCCCAAACAACACTTCTATTTGCTGGAAATGGAATAGAAGGCAGCTCATCAAATCTGAATAAGCAGCCCCATAACTTCCACCCACTTGACAAGTATCGAGTGTCGATATATACTCTGACTATCGATATTCGATATTGGGTACTCGGTATTGGGTACTCGATATTTGATACTCGATGTTTGATACTCGACGCTCGATACATTGTGGAGGTGAGAAATGCTCAAATTCAGATATCTAACCTATACCAACTTTGGTTTTTTCGAAAGTTGGTACGAAGCTATGGCCAAGGAAGGCTGGCAAATAGAGAAGATTATCCTGCCCTTTATCCATAAATTTAAAAAGGCACGACCCGCAGAAGTGAAATACAAGATATCCCTTGCACCCAACGAGGGAACATTTGCAGCGTTTTCTAAAGATGAACTGAAGGAGTTTGATACGATGGCCAGGGATGTGGGTTGGCATCTCATCGATAGATCCTTTAATATGAACCTCTACAAGGTCGATGCGGGGGCCAAAGCTTCCCTGTATAACGACAACCAAGAGGAAATGGAGCTCCTAAAAAAGGGCACCAAGGGCGAAATCCTATCTCTGAGCTTGACTTCTCTTGTACTCGCCTTTATAACTTTTTATCTTTTTGCGGGCCTTTTCTCCAAAGAACTCTACTATTCTAACTATGTCATTTTTATGACCCCTTCCGCTATCAGTCTTGCCCTGTTCACCATTTTAGCCTTGGTAGACTACCTATCCTTTAGAAGGCGAAACAAGGAGGCCAAGGCGGTCAAGGAACTCAGCTTTTCAAGATTTGGTTTTTCCATGGCCTATGTCCTCCTAGTCTTGATCCCTCTGATTTTGACCCCGGTGGCCTGGATCACGGGCTCTTTGCTCCCCTTGGGCAACTTCGGTGGTTTCGTGGCCCTGGTCAGTATCCTACCTTCCTTGCTTATCCTTGCTTTTATTTACTTTTTCCGCAAAAAAATTAAAACAATGAATATCAAGAGGGGGAACAAGAGGCTGATCTTGATTTTCATGATCGCTTTCATGTTTCTTGCTACAAATATTCTTACCCTTCTTTTTGTCTCCAAGCCTTTCATAACCAAGCAATCTGGCAGGGCTCAGAAGCAAGAGGAGGATCTTGGAAATTTCGTTAAAACTTCCGGAAGAAGAAGTTTTTTAACGCAAAGTTGCGATTACTATTCATCCAAAACCAGTGAACTTGACGTCACCAAGACCGTCGTTAAGTCGCAAGGACTAGCAGAGGATTTGTTTGCAAAAATTGTGAAAGAATCCAAAAATCACCCAGACCGGGCAGCCTATGTCCGAGATTTGTCGAATACCTATCCCTATGATAAGACTTACAGGCTAGCTAGTGAGGACAGCTACGTTATCCTATACAAAAATGTAGTTTTGGAAATTAATGGTGACCTAGCAGATTCTCAGGTCCAAAAAGAAATCGCATCAATGATGGGGGTATAAGGATGGCAAGAGACCCTTTTCAAACCCTAACCGAGCCCATGTACTTCACCCTGCTTGCCCTAGGTCAGGTTCGCAACGGAGCTGAAATCACTGCCTGGGTTCAGGAGATTACCAAGGGAAGGATCAAACTGGCACCGGGGACCCTATACGCTTTATTAGGGCAGTTTTTGGAAAATGACCTCATCATGAGGGTGGATGCGGATAAAAAGGGCAAGCATTACACTCTCACCGACGAGGGTAGAGAGCTTTTATCTGAAGAAGTCCAAAGACTCCGCCTTCTCATCAGCAATTACGAACAATACTTTGAAAAGTAAAAACTGTCAGCCAGAGAGCAGTCAGGCAAGAGAACTGTCCGCCCAGTCAGGCTAGGCAGATCAGTAAAGCACCAAGAAAGTAAGAAAATTGATCCCATGCGGCACAAAGTCATCCTCTCCAAGTCTTGTCTGCAATGAATACTCCCGCCCATTTTTTTTGAGTTAGATAGATTTAATTCCATCCAAGGAGTATAATACCGACGAAATCACGAATAACGGAAGGAGTTGCCTTTATGACTTTAAATATGTGCATTATTATAGGTCTCTTAGGTTCATTCTTCATGTTTTTAGGCGACATGACGCTGTATTATGACCGCAACGATTATGACAGTAAAGATACGATTAACAGCGTTGTCGCCATCATGAAAAAAGTGAGCAAGCCAAGACTCTACCTGGGCGGGATAATGGGTCCCCTCGGTGCCTTCCTCTACTGCCTAGGTTTGTATCATATCATTTTAGCCTTTCAAACGACGCACCTAACCCTCGCCTGGATCTTATTTCTTACAAATACTCTCGGCCTCATCCTAGGGGGGACCTACCACATTCAATGTGCTTACCTTGGACTCTTGTCTAGGCACGATAATCAAGGTGTCTTTGAGGAATTCCTAAAATTCCTGAAGTTTCAAGCCTTGATCGTTTTTAGTATCATGGCCTTAGGCAACCTAGGACTTAGTTTGTCGATCCTCCTTGGGTTCACGGTCTTTCCCCGTTGGCAAGCCCTCTTTACCCCTCTCTTTCTTATCTTATTGACTCCCTTGGTCGGAAAATTGCCCAAGGGCCTTCATATGGTCATCCGAGGTGGCTGGCTCAACCTCATCTATTTCGTCTATTACCTATCTTTGTTGATCCTTACGACTCTTTGTTGATCCTAATGACGCTCCCGGGTCGGGTATAAGGCTTATATTGCATCCTAACGACGCTCCCGGGGCGGTGGTGATCAAGTCGCCGGGTGTCCTGCCCTGAACAAAACTCAAAATTGGCGGAGCTCAATACTTCCATTCCCCCACCTCTGTCACTTCCCAAACTTGAATTTTTTTTGACTTTGGGAAGTGGAGGAGCTAGACTGAGAGCGAAAGACGCAAGAGAAGCGTAAGGGAGGGACCCATGGAGATTCTCGAAAGAAAACAATATCTAAGTCGGCTAGAAACCTTGAAGGATAGTCCAGACATCAAGATTATAACTGGTATTCGGAGATCGGGAAAATCGATGCTGTTGACAACGTTCATGGAACATATTCGACGAAAGGTTGAGAACGCAAATATTCTTTACATTGATCTGTCCCTTTTGAAACACGAAGACTTGCTCCATTACCGGGCTTTGAATGATTTCGTCGTTTCACGCTCCGTTGAGGGGGCGCCCAATTACCTTTTCATTGACGAAGTGCAGTTGTGCCAAGGTTTCGAACGGGTTATCAACAGTTTACATAGTGAAGGAGTATTTGATATCTATTTGACGGGTTCCAATGCTTTTTTAATGAGTAGCGACTTAGCAACCCTTTTTACTGGGCGGGCGATAGAAATATCCATGTTTCCTTTTTCTTTTGCAGAGTTTTGCGAGTATTTCCACTACACTGATCTGCCCACTGCCTTCGATCGCTATGTCGACATCGGTGGTATGCCTGGGGCATATCAGTATACGAGCACGACGGAACAGAAAAATTACCTGCGAGGGGTCTATGAGACAATCCTTATGCGAGATTTGTTGGAACGCCATGGTATCCAAAACAAGCTACTCCTCCAGCGCCTTGGTGAATTCATGCTCTCCAATATCTCCAACTTAACATCTTTTAGAACCATAGCAAATACTCTCACGACGCAACTTCAGCAGGTGAACCACAAGACAATAGGCGATTACGTTTCTTACATGGTGGATGCTTTCCTTTTCTATAAAGCGAATCGTTATGATATTCAAGGCAAGGCCTATCTTGCAACCATTGAAAAGTATTATCTAGTGGACCACGGTTTTCGTTCTGCCATCTTGGGCACCAAAAACATGGATTACGGTCGAGTGTATGAGAATATAGTAGCTATAGAATTATATCGGCGGGGCTATGAAGTCTATGTGGGAAAGCTTTACCAGAATGAGATCGATTTTGTCGCCATCAAAAACGACGAGACCTTATACATACAAGTGAGCGATGATATCTCCCGGCCTGACACCCTGGCGAGAGAAATCGCACCCTTGCTCAAGATTCGAGATGGCTATCCCAAAATACTCCTCGCCAACACAAGGCATGGAAAAAACCTCCAAGAGGGCATCCCTGTCCTTGACATCGCCCATTGGCTTTTGGGCAAAGAAGATTGAGCATCAGGATTTGTTAAAATCATAGAGAGGTGATAAAGATGAATGATTTTTTAAAGTTTACCATACAAATAATCCTGACCACCCTTTTCGTGTATGGAATAAAGTAGGTCTCCGCATCGTCGAAATGGCCGCTGGAATATTTGCGGAGCTTATCGAACATATTCAAAGAAGCCTGGAGGACGCACTGGACGTAGATATCCAAATCATCCTTGGGGATATTTTCCATGGCAAGGAAGCTATAGGCATAGCGGATTTCCCCCGTATCTTCCCTGTACTGAAAAGAGCCAAAGCGCAAGGTCAGGTTTTCGCTCGCCAGCATTTGGCACAGGGGCTATTCGTAAACCCAAAGGGTAAATGCCCTAGGACGCTGCATACCTTGAGGCGGGCGTCGATCACAATTCTCATCCCGACCATTACATCATCTATACCGCAGCAAAAATCGTAACTCTTTAGCTCGGGCCGGACCTGCTCCGCCTCACAGGAGATTCCCTTTTTATCGAGGTATTCTTGGACACTTTTGCTTGCCCTTTCCAAATACTCCTTGTCCTCTACACTGAGTTCGATGGACTCTGGTTGATCTTCTCCGCTCCCCCTTTTCCCCAAATGCTCCCTGAAACAAGCATGGATGGCTTTCATAGCTTCCTTACTGTTAGCTCAGTCCGCTGTAATCTGTGCCACCTATGGGTTTCTAGGACTTACTCTGACTTATTCTGTCTTCCGCCGTCTTACTTTGTTGCGGCTTTATGCCTGTATCTTGTCGCCTTCTTGTTTCATAAGTCGAATTTGTTGCGTTCATAACAATTTTAAAAAGCTTTTAGATAAATTTCATATTTTTACTGAATTATGTTAGAATGACTTTAGATTGTTCTCCGCAATGGGATAGAACGTATTACAAGGAGGCATAAAAAATGAATAAAATTAGAAAGAAAACGAGATCTCTGACTTTTTCGGGATCCTTATCAAGAGCGCCGCTGGGAGGGTACTTGTGGCTCGTGATGGCACTCATCATGGGACTCATGCCCTATGCATCGGCAGTTCATGCAGAAGAAATTAAGCTAGCCCGTCAGGCCGTTACAGCGACTAAGGCGCTTAGCCTTGGACAAGCTGACCAAATGGCTCAGGCTGCGAAAGCATTCTCCCTCATAAAGCCTGCAAAAGCAGGCCTCCTTGCCAAACATGCGCAAGCAGTCAAACTCGCCAAGCGGGGGAACGGGCTTGAGGTTGGAGATGAAATTGTGCCGGTGGGGGTTAGAAGTGTAGAAGTAAAAGCACCGACCGTTAACCCTGTATTTTACGATGCCACGACGATTTCCGGAGACAATTTAGCAAAAGCTAGAGTTAACAAACAAATTGTAATAGCAACAGTCCATGTAACATTAAAGGGTGAAGATGGCACAGTAAAAGCCACTCTTTCTGATGCACCTACTAAGGGCACAGCCTGGAAGGTAGGTCTACCTGGGGGCGTTAAAGTTGCAAAAGGCGATACGGTTACTGTCTACCAACAAATAGGTGAAGACAAATCACTGGAAGTAACTGCAAAAGCACAAGCATCTAAGGCATCTACAGTTACTCTTACAATGCCGACAGGCGAAATCTGGATTGAACAAACGAGCTCCAACATTGTAAATGATGATGAGCAAGCAGAAGCTATTGAAATGCTGAAGAATGCCAATACGGACATTGTGAATGACTTTAAGGCAGTTAAATTCTCAATCGAAGGCACGGACCATGCCTACTATGAAGTAACCTATAGTGATGGATCAACCTCCGGAAAAATTGCAGCCATGGACCTAAAAATCAAAACGGTAACGGCAAAATCTGCTGCTCCGACAATACACAAAGTCCAGGTCACAGATGGACAGATTATCGTTACACTTGAAAAAAAGTTGCCGAAGGTACGAAATTTTATTTTGTCAAAAACATTGACAAGAACGAATACAATAATTTTTGCGATGGTGGAAACTGTAAAGTGGACAAATCTGACTCACAAGAGATGTCTCAAGTAGTAATTGTTAACGGCACAACAGTTACTTTCCCAATCAAGGATAAGGTTAACGATTTGAAACTCGGAAAAGAGTTCGGCATCGTTGTCAAAGAGCCGCATAAATTCCGTTCTTGTGCGAAGTCTGAGCCGGTAATAACAACCCCCTCCAAAGTCGCCGTGAGAGATCCTCACAAATTAACGGATGCGGATAAAAAAGCCATCGATAAAGCTATTCGAGATGCCAATACGGTAAATGGTACATCTAAACTCCCCGATGGAAATCCTGGTACTAATTGGGAAGGAATCCCTGCTGCTATACAATTTGATGGCAGCGGAAATGTTAAGATATTTAGTGCTACTGATGTGGAAGTTACTTATGATAGTAACTACAATCCGGTACCTGTAAAAAATGCAGATGGCTCAGTCAAGCTAATAGACGGAGCTGAACCAAAAGGAACAATCCCAGCCAAGGATCTTTTAAAAAATATTAAACCAGGAAAACCGGCTCTTAAAGTTGAAAATGGCAATGTTATTATCACTCCAGACAAGGTAGATACAGATGCTAAAACTATTGCTGTTTCCTATAAGGATAAAGACGGTAATGATCAAACAACTACAGCAACAAAAGCTAATGATGGAACTTGGTCAATCTCTAAAGGCGAAGGTTCCGTCGATCAAAATGGCGTTGTAAGTCTTCCTAAAGACAAGGTAAAAGGCGGTACAACAGTAACAGCTACAGTAACAGACAAGGGTGGAGTAGCGGATGACGACAAAACACCACTTGAATCAGATCCTGGAACTTTAACTGTAGAAGAAACAAAAGCTGACAAAGTTGAAGCCCTTGGCGGTCTTGACCCGGTAGTTTTGAAAAAATGGGTAAAGGATACAATTGATTGGAAAGACGGCGTAAAAGCTAAAGATTCTACAAAAGAAACTGAAGTTAACAAGCTTTTAGCCGGATCAACATTTACAGATGAAACTGAAACTAAAAGAAGTACAGATAAGTCCGGAGACTTTGAGGGCAAGGTTAAAGTAAAATTTAGCGATGGTTCTGAAATCATAGTAGAAAAACAAATGCTATACGTCAGCGACCCTGTTAGCCCATCCGATAAGGAAAACCTACCTGAAGATGCCTTAGATGTTGAATTGAAGCTAGGCGAAGGTGTAAAAGCAGGTGAAATAGAAGGCAATAAGGAAACTCCTGTCACTGCCAAAACCTATAAAGTTAAACCTGGAACTGATTTATCTACAGAGAAAGTATCAAAAACTGAAAAAACATGCTTTGAAGATGTAGGAGCAGAACTAAAAGATGATACCTATGTAGGCCTAGTATGGAATGACAAGGATAAAGTAACAAATTTCAAAGCTTCTGCTGAAAACAATGTATTCACAGCCACAGCAACAAAGATATTTAAGGTTACAGTTGTGCGAAATGGCGGCACAGGAGACGACAAGGTAGAAACTAAGAAATCCGGCGAAAAATATACCTTACCAAAAGGAGATACATTCACTCCACCAGAAAACAAAGAATTTGCTGGATGGTTGGTTGGTGATGCAACAACCACTACAGCACCGGGTACAGAAATAATTATTACTAGTGATACTGTAATAAAAGCGTCTTGGAAGCCAATCATGGTAGATGTAAGCTTCGACAAAGGCGAAGGAAGCGGAAGCAAAGATAAAGTATCCGTCGCCAAAGGAAGCGAATACACGCTACCAAACAGCGAAGGCTTTACTCCACCGGAAAACAAAGAATTTGACGGTTGGGAAGTCAACGGCGAAGCTAAAAAAGTTGGAGATAAGATTACAGTAACTGACAATACAACAGTAATAGCAAAGTATAAACCAATAATGGTAGATGTAAGCTTCGACAAAGGCGAAGGAAGCGGAAGCAAAGATAAAGTAT
>ERZ1673752.3782-NODE-3782-length-13786-cov-26.107348_pt1 | contig 13786 bp, 8 predicted proteins | sample MGYA00580195_ERZ1673752 | MGnify/ENA primary metagenome ERZ1673752 (study PRJEB41218, sample SAMN15661744) | gut metagenome | host: Homo sapiens | place: Canada: London | collected 2015-08-20/2019-03-30 | study: EMG produced TPA metagenomics assembly of...
ACCTCTTGGGAAAGTTGAGAAAGTCGCAAACATGAAAAATGAAAAGAAAAAATTTGCCCTGATTTTTGATCTGGACGGAACGCTCTGGGATGGGGTTGATACCGTTGTCGAAGCCTGGAATCAGGGATTCACACAACTGGGGCGCAGCCAGCGCGTGAGCCGGGAGTCGCTGGAACCAACGATGGGCCTGCCCATCGATGGATTTCGCCAATTGTTTTTTTCGGATCTCCCCGAAGAAGAGGGAGCGCGGGCTTTGGACGTACTGATGCAGCTTGAAGGGCCTCTCGTTGAAAAGAAAGGCGGCATCCTTTTTCCGGGTGTCGCAGAAACGATCCCCCAGCTGGCTGATCTTGCCGATCTGGCCATCGTCAGTAACTGCGGCCTGGGCTATATCGAGGCCTTCATCCGGCATTATCAGCTGGAGGACTATTTTGTCGACCATGAATCCAATGGTGGAACGGGACTTTCGAAAGGCAAAAACATTCAGTTGATCTGCCAGCGCAACGGTTTTGAACACGCCTGGTATATTGGCGATACCTTAGGAGATGCGAAAGCCGCCGCTTTTGCAAATACACCCTTTGTTTTTGCTGCCTATGGTTTTGGCCGGGTTCCTGAGTCCCAGTGCCTGGCTACACTGCAAAGTTTCGACGAGCTGCTTCCTTTGGTCCGGGAAAATCTGCACACATAAAAAAGCCATCCCGGCCCTGGGGCTGAGATGGCTTTGATTCAGACTTAAAGTCCCTGCTTATTTCTTGTCTTTGTCCTTAAGGCGATCGGGCTGAGGATCAATGGTGAGCTTGCCGGAGATGATGTCCTCGGCTTTTTCCAGGATGGTCTTGACCCACTCGTCTTTGAGGTTGGGGTTCTTCTCAGGCAGAGCAACGCCGTCCTCTTTGAGGCCGAAGGTGCGCACGCCGCCCTTGAATTCGCCCTTGGCGACTTCCGTGGCGATGATGTAAGAGGCGTTGTCGACACGTTTGACCATGGAGGTCAGGATGACGGATTTGTCGTCTTTGTAGATGCCTTCTTCGTACTGGTCGCGATCAACACCGATGACCCAGACATCTTCACCGTTAAGAGCACGGTCTTTGGCTTCTTTAATAACGCCGTTTCCGGAGCTTCCGGCGGCGTGATAGATGATGTAGCAGCCATTGTCGAACATCTTCGTGGCGATGGCCTGAGCGTCTTCGGGTTTGTCGAAGGCGCCGACATATTCGACGACCACTTCGATGTCAGGATTGACGGCGTGGACGCCCTGTTCATAACCGGCTTCAAATTTCTGGATGGTCTCGAAATCCATACCACCGACGAAACCGACTTTCTTCTTGCCTTCAGCATCGGCTTTGAGGCCAGCAGCCATACCGACGAGGAAGGAGCCTTCGTGCTCAGCGAAAACGGCGGAGCAGACATTCGGTGCGTCAGAAACATCGTCGATAAAGAGGAATTTCTGCTCGGGGAAGTCTTTGGCAACCTGCGTGATAGCATCCTTGAAGAGGAAGCCCGGGGCGACGATCAGGTCTTTGCCCGCTTCGGAGAAGGTGGTGAGCTGCGGGATGTAGTCGGCGTCAGACGTGGCCTGAACGTACTGAATGGCATCCTTATCGAGCTTGTGATCTTTGGCATAGCGCTTGACGCCTTCCCAGGTGCCCTGGTTAAAGGATTTGTCGTCGACGCCGCCGGTATCGGTGCAGAGGCCAATGGAGATGGCGGGGAGTTCTTCAACTTTGCCAGCTTCAGCTTTGGTTTCCTCAGCTTTCTCCTCGGCTTTGGTTTCCTCGGCCTTCTCTTCGGTCTTGGTCTCCTCAGCTTTTTCCTCGGCCTTGGTTTCTTCTACTTTTTCTTCAGCCTTAGTTTCTTCAGTCTTCTTTTCAGACTTGGTTTCTTCAACTTTTTCTTCAGCTTTAGTTTCCTCGGCCTTCTCTTCGGTCTTAGTTGCTACGACAGCAACGGCCTCGGCCTTGGTCTCTTCGGCTTTGGTTTCTTCTACTTTTTCCTCGGCTTTAGTTTCTTCAGCTTTCTCTTCGACCTTGGTCTCTTCAGCTTTTTCTTCAGCCTTAGTTTCCTCTACCTTCTCTTCAGCTTTGGTTTCTTCGGCCTTTTCCCCAGCCTTTTCGGTCTTGCTGTCTTTGTCCTTAAGACGGTCGGGCTGAGGATCAATGGTGAGCTTGCCGGAGATGATGTCCGCGGCTTTCTCCTGGATGTCTTTGACCCATTCGTCTTTGAGGTTGGGGTTCTTGTCGGGCAGAGCAACGCCGTCCTCTTTGAGGCCGAAGGTGCGCACGCCGCCCTTGAATTCGCCCTTGGCGACTTCCGTGGCGATGATGTAAGAGGCGTTGTCGACACGTTTGACCATGGAGGTCAGGATGACGGATTTGTCGTCTTTGTAGATGCCTTCTTCGTACTGGTCGCGATCAACACCGATGACCCAGACATCTTCACCGTTAAGAGCACGGTCTTTGGCTTCTTTAATAACGCCGTTTCCGGAGCTTCCGGCGGCGTGATAGATGATGTAGCAGCCATTGTCGAACATCTTCGTGGCGATGGCCTGAGCGTCTTCGGGTTTGTCGAAGGCGCCGACATATTCGACGACCACTTCGATGTCAGGATTGACGGCGTGGACGCCCTGTTCATAACCGGCTTCAAATTTCTGGATGGTCTCGAAATCCATACCACCGACGAAACCGACTTTCTTCTTGCCTTCAGCATCGGCTTTGAGGCCAGCAGCCATACCGACGAGGAAGGAGCCTTCGTGCTCAGCGAAAACGGCGGAGCAGACATTCGGTGCGTCAGAAACATCGTCGATAAAGAGGAATTTCTGCTCGGGGAAGTCTTTGGCAACCTGCGTGATAGCATCCTTGAAGAGGAAGCCCGGGGCGACGATCAGGTCTTTGCCCGCTTCGGAGAAGGTGGTGAGCTGCGGGATGTAGTCGGCGTCAGACGTGGCCTGAACGTACTGAATGGCATCCTTATCGAGCTTGTGATCTTTGGCATAGCGCTTGACGCCTTCCCAGGTGCCCTGGTTAAAGGATTTGTCGTCGACGCCGCCGGTATCGGTGCAGAGGCCAATGGAGATGGCGGGGAGTTCTTCAACTTTGCCAGCTTCAGCTTTGGTTTCCTCAGCTTTCTCCTCGGCTTTGGTTTCCTCGGCCTTCTCTTCGGTCTTGGTCTCCTCAGCTTTTTCCTCGGCCTTGGTTTCTTCTACTTTTTCTTCAGCCTTAGTTTCTTCAGTCTTCTTTTCAGACTTGGTTTCTTCAACTTTTTCTTCAGCTTTAGTTTCTTCGGCTTTTTCTTCAGCCTTGGTCTCCTCAGCTTTAGTTTCTTCGGCTTTTTCTTCAGCCTTCTCTTCGGCCTTAGTCTCTTCGACTTTCTCTTCAGCCTTAGTTTCCTCAGCCTTGGTTTCTTCGGCTTTCTCTTCAGCCTTGGTCTCCTTGGCTTTGGTTTCTTCTACTTTTTCCTCGGCTTTAGTTTCTTCAGCTTTCTCTTCAGCCTTGGTCTCCTCAGCTTTAGTTTCTTCAGCTTTCTTCTCAGCCTTGGTCGCTTCGACAGCAACGGCCTCGGCTTTGGTTTCTTCAGCCTTAGTCTCTTCTACCTTTTCTGAAGCCGTCGTGGCCTCCGACTTATCGCCTTTTTTCTCTTCCATTTTGACTGCAGGTGCGCAGGCTGTTGCTAGCAGCATAAGAGTCAGCAGAAGGGCGATGACACTCAAAAATTTTTTCATGAATCTTTCTCCCGTCGATGTCTTTTGTATTTTGCTCCCGGCGCAGAGGCCTGCATCAGAAACAAAAGCCTTTCGTATTCAAGTCAAGCGAGCCGGACTCACTTTGATAAAATTATTATACTCATAGGACAAAATTCTTACAATTCTGTGACAAAAAAGGAGCGGTCCCGTAGGGGAGACCGCTCCTTAGATGCATGGAGTCCTTTGAAATGCTCAAAGTTTTGAGAATTTTAAATTGCTCAAAATTTCTAGAGCGTTGCGCATTTAAAGGGCAACTTTGCTTGTGATATGACTTCAGCCTTGTGATATGGCTGAAGCCTGCAGTATGGCTCAGGCCTGCAGCTTTTTCTTCAAATTGACCAGCATATCCTCGCTCATGGTGTCGAGATCGTAGTCGGGCTTCCAGTCCCACTCATTGCGGGCGCAGCTGTCATCCAGCTTGTCCGGCCAGGAATCAGCGATGGCCTGACGGATGGGATCGACCTGGTAGCCGATAGTGAAGTCGGGCATAAATTTTTTGATGGAGGCCGCGACGTCTTCGGGGGCAAAGCTCATGGCTGTGATATTAAAGGCGTTGCGGTGAACGAGACGATCCGGGTTGGCTTCGAGCAGTTGGGTGACGGCTTTCAGGGCGTCGGGCATGTACATCATGTCCATGAGCGTGCCCTCGGCGATAAAGCAATTGTCGTAAGCATGCCGACGCACGGCTTCGTAATAAATTTCCACGGCATAGTCGGTGGTGCCGCCACCGGGCAGGGCTTTGTAAGAGATCAGGCCAGGGAAGCGGACGCCGCGCGTATCAATGCCAAAGCGCTTGTGATAGTAATCGCAGAGCAGTTCGCCGGTAACCTTGGTGATGCCGTAAATGGTGTCCGGACGCTGAATCGTATCCTGAGGGGTATCCTGATGAGGGGTAGTAGGTCCGAAAGCGGCGATAGAAGAGGGGAAAAACACAGAGTAGCGCTTTTCGGTCGCGATTTGCAGCACATTATGCAGCCCGCCGAGATTGATTTTATAGGCAAGTTCCGGTTTGGCTTCGCCGACAGCGGATAGCAGCCCGGCAAGATGGACGACGGTGTCGATTTTATATTTATCGACGAGTGCGGCCATTGCTTTGGCATCAGTCACGTCGAGTAGCTCAAAAGGCCCGCTTTCGGTGACAGAAGGAACATCCTTCTTCACCAGGTCGGTGGCGACCACATTATCGTCCCCGTATATCCTGCGAAAGTTAAGGGTCAGTTCCGTACCGATCTGACCAAGGCAGCCTGTCATCAGAATTTTTCTCATATTCATACCTCTGAACCAGTCCCCGCGGAAAATATGGGCATTCCCGAAGGGCAAAATAATGTTGTGGGCTTTTGGCTCACTTTTCCCGGACATCATAACACATTCTTGGGCATTTTCCGCAAATGTACTTTGACAGGCGGCAGCTTAACGAAGCATTTTGCATAAGAGCCTCCGGATTTTTATTTGGCATTTAAGGGGTGAATCGGTATAATTGCCTTAGTTTCTGACGAGCTTTCGGCAGGGCTTTACGAGAGTTCATCTTTTGCGAGAGCTGATCTCCGAAAGGACTGCTCTGGCTGCTAAAGTCATTTCATGGAGTGCTGTTCGATCATCAAGGACGTACCTTAGTCTCATCGGTTTTGAGCCTCATCGGTTTTTGCTGAATGGGAACAGCGGTTTAATGAGAACAGGAAGGAGGGCTGTATGAATAAAGAATGTCTTCGACGCGCGTTCATGATCGTTTCCTATCTCGCCCTCCAGATTCTGCGTATTTTGGCTCTGGCCGGACGCATCGGCCATGGCGGCAGCGAGCTTCTGGCCCGGCAGAGCGAGCACCTGCTCACCCCTTACCCTCTGGCCCTGGCGCTGACTCTCAGTGTAGACGTGCTGTTTTTCCTCTATATTTTTTACAGCCTTGGCCTGATTACCCCGCATAAAAGTGAATTTGCCCGCCGTTTTGTGGAGATTGCGGATATTGGTCTGCTTTTAACGTCCCTTTTTTCGATAGCAAGACTGCTGGCCTGGCATAACGAGGTTTTTGCCCTCGCTCTGCTCTTCGACCTGGCGATCCTGATCTTCACTCTTCGCGTGTCCATGGGCTATCAGGGTGATCCAACCCGACCCTTCTGGCCCAGATTTCCCTTTGATTACTTACTGGGAACCATCCTTTGTCTCAGTGTCAGTGACTTTGGACACCTGCTCTGCTTCTGGAATGGGGGGCGTCCTCCCATTGAGCCGCAGGCCTTTGCCCTGGTCCTTTTACTGCTGGCGGCCCTCCTTTGCCTGATCGCGGGGCTTAAGCGACTTGCGCCGGGCAGCTTTGTCATGCCCCTGCTCAGTTTTGCCGCGCTGGCCTACACGCACCTCTCGGTGAAAGGCTTTGACGGCCGCTTTCCGGCCGTTTATATTACGGCCATTGTCTGCATGCCCATCATGCTGGCGGCAATGATTGTCGCCATGATTCAGCGAAGAAGGGTTTTCTGGCGATGAACCCTCTCCATAAAAGTGTTCTGAAGCTGGCTTCAGCTCCAATCTGGAACATGAAAGTGCTCTATCCCTTTGTCCGACGGGCGCAAAAACTTCGTTCGGCACGGGAGCGCAGCAAAAGTCCGGAACGTCGTTTTGATACCTACGACCGCCAGGTTTACGCCACAGATGGGCGGGGAAAGACTCGGGAAATCAAACTTCGGGTTTTCCACCCTGAGCAGCGCAAGGATGATCGGTCTATCCTCTTTTTTCACGGAGGCGGTTTTGTTCTGGGCGACATCGACAGTTATTCACCCTTTTGTTTTGCCCTGGCCGATGCTCTCGGTATGGAGGTTTATTCAGCAGAATATCGTTTGGCCCCGGAATATCCCTACCCCGCTGCCTTTGATGATTGCTTTCTGCTGACGCGCATGGCGGTCGAACACCCGAGTTTTCTGGGGCTGAAAGATCGTTCCCAGCTCATTCTTGCGGGCGACTCAGCCGGTGGCGAACTGGCCATGGCCTGCAGTCTGCGCCTGCGTGATGAAGGCCTGCCCCAGGCGGGGCAGATGATTTTGTTTTATCCCTCAGCCTGGTGGGATTACAGTGAACGCTCCCCCTTTCCCTCGGTGCACGAGCTGGGCAAGGATTATGGGCTTACCATGGATAAACTGCGCGCTTACCTCGACCTCTATGTCCCGGACGTCAGAAAACGCCTCGATCCCTATGTCGCGCCGCTCCTGGCGACGAATTTTTCCGGCCTGGCGCCGGTGCTGCTCTTTACGGCTGAACTCGACCCCCTGAGAGATGAAGGAGAAACCTTGGGCCACTGCCTGGAGCAGGCGGGTAATGAGGTGCAGCGCTACCGCGTCAAAGAGGCTGTGCATGGCTATCTGACCAACGGCATCAACATCCCGCTCTTCGAGGCAACGCTAAAAAAATGCAGCGAACTCCTGAACCCTGCCCGGAAGCTAGGAAAAATCAATCGATCACTCTCGGAGGCTGACGCATGAAAGCCCGCCAGCGACGCTGGAGCCGCCTGGACAATGCCTCCAAGATCTTTCTGGCCGCGCGCAGCTCACACGACAGTAAAGTTTTCCGCCTGAGCTGTGAACTGCGCGAAAACGTGCAGCCCAAGCTGCTGCAGCAGGCGCTGGATGAGACGTTGGAAGATTTCCCCCTCTTTCGCTCCTGCCTGCGCCGAGGCATCTTCTGGTACTACCTGGAAGATTGCGCAGATCGACCGCTCGTGCAGGAGGAAAAAGAGCTGCCCTGCTCCCCCCTTTACCGGCCGGATAAGCCGGGGCTGCTCTTTCGTGTGCTGTACTACCGCAAGCGCATTCACTTAGAGGTTTTTCATTCCCTCACCGACGGCACGGGCGCGCTCTGGTTTATGCAGGCTTTGCTTGTCCGCTATCTTGTTCTCAAACAGGGAAGAGCGCTTACGGAGGAAGAAAGACAATTTCTCAATCCGCCCTACCTGGAGCAGATGAATGAGGATAGTTTTTCTAGGCTTTTTTCACATCAGAACAGAAAGCAGCGGGTGAAGACCGAGGACAAAAAGCCCCCGGTTTACCGTGTCAGGGGCAGCAGAACCCCGGATAAACGCCTGAATATTGTTGAATTTCAGCTGTCTCTCAAAGAAGCCCTGGACCATAGCAAAGCTCTTGATGTGACGCTGACCATCTATCTTACTGCGCTCTTTGTGCAAGGGATCTATCAGCGCATGCCCGAATACGCCAAGGACAGGCGGCTGACCATTTCCGTACCGATTAATCTGCGCAAGCGCTACGGTTCATTCAGCGCGCGCAACTTTTTTGCTGCGGTCACGCTGGAATTACAGCCGGAAGAGCTGGAAAGCGGCCTCCCGACAATCTGCCGCCGTCTCTCAGAGGAGCTGCAAAAAAAGAGTTCAGCGGAATCTCTTGAACGGCGCCTGGCGCAGCTGCAGGCCTACGAAGAAAATCCTTTCCTGCGCATTATGCCGCGCGTGCTTAAAGATCCGATTCTTGCCTTTTTCAACCACCGCGGCAATCGCGCTATCAGCCTTTCGATCAGTAATCTGGGCCAGCTTAAACTGCCTTCAGCGCTCATGCCTGAGCTCGCGGCGGCCTCTCTAGCTGTTGCCGTACAGCGCCCGCAGCTCTGCTGCATCAGCAGTGGAGATGTCCTGACGGTCGTCCTGCTGTCGCCATTCCTTGAGCGCGACTGGCAGGAAGTCACCCTCAAATTGCTGCGTGCCGAAGGTTTGACTGTGAGCAGTGACGCCAACGTACTGCCCCTCGAAAACGAGCTTAGATCCAGCGTGACAAAGCGAGGGAAGGAGCAACGAAAAAGCTCTGGTAAAAATTCAGAAGAAGTGACCAAAGAAGCAACCGCTGCGGAGCGGGAGCAGGAGCTGCAGGAGAGTCACAGGCACAAAAGAGCGGCTCAGGACATGAAGCGTGAGCCAGACAGACCCAGCGGCCAACTGGCTCAGACAGAGCCTTCTGCCTATCCTTTTATCCCTCTGCAGCTGCGACCTCGACTTGCCCTCAAGATTTTGCTTTTTATCTCGCTGCTGGCTATTGGCAGCTCCTATCTTGTCCACGCCACCTGGCCCTCGCCTTTTCCCTGGCCCCATCTCGTCGTGCTGGGAGTACTGAACCTCTGGATGTACGCGGTAATTATCATTCGCAAAAGCCGCAATATCGCGAAGTTTTTTGTCTATCACACGGTGCTGCTCTCGCTTTTTGCCCTGGCCTGGGATGCCTCTTTTGGCTGGCTGGGCTGGTCCATCAACTATGCAGTCCCTATCATTATGGCCTCGGCAATGCTGGCCATGTCGATCTGTGGACTTTTTGTGCGCCTGGAAAAGGGCGATACGGTGCTCTACCTTGCTCTTGCGGGGCTTCTCGGCATGCTGCCGCTGCTCTTCCTCCTGACGCACTGGGTGACGGTGCGCCTGCCCAGCTTTCTCTGTGGGGTGACGGCCCTGATGCTTCTGCTTTCGGTGCTGATCTTTCGCTTCCCCCTGGTGAGAGCAGAGCTGGCCCGGCGTTTCCACATTTGAGCTTTCTGCGACCCCGTCGCCGGGCTCATAAGGTTTTAAGGTTTATTGAAATATTTTTATAAGGAGGCAGGCATGAAGATCTTTGTCATTAACCCCGGATCCACTTCGGGAAAATTCGCGCTTTTTGAGGACGGCAGGGAGGTTTTTACCGAGACCCTGCGCTACTCCCATGAGCAGCTCAAAGTTTTCGACAGCATCTATGACCAGCTCGACCTGCGTGTCGCGGACATGATGAAGCTCCTGGCTGAGCACAACGTCGATCCTGCCAGCCTGGACGGGATTGCAGCCCGCGGCGGCATGCTTCCCCCTCTGCATCAGGGGGGATATCTGGTCAATGAGCGCCTGATCCATGCGCTGCGCTACGAATACGCCGGCCTTCACGGCAGCAATCTGGGCGGACTCATGGCAGCGGTGCTCAGCGATAAGTACGGTATGCCGGCTTATATCTACGATGCCGTCTCCACCGATGAAATGTTCCCTGAGGCCCGTCTTTCGGGGATTAAGGACTATCCGCGCAAAGCCTTCTCGCATGCGCTGAATACCCGGGCAGTTGCCATTCGTCATGCCGAAAAGCTTGGCAAAAACGTCGCCGACCTGAACCTCGTCGTCGCTCATCTGGGGGGCGGCATTTCCCTTAACGTGCAGTCCGGCGGCCGGATCATCGACACGGTTGCGGCTCAGGAAGGCCCCTATTCCACGGAACGGGCGGGTTCACTGGATGTCTTTGACTGCGCCATGATCTGCGAAAAAGAGGGCGTGGATGCCCTGCGGAAATACGAAAGCGGCAACGGCGGCTTCGCTTCTTACCTCGGCACGAACGATGCCATCGAAGTCCGCAAAAGAGTCGATGCAGGCGACGAATATGCCGCGCTGGTCATGCGCGGTATGGCGCTGCAGGTGGCCAAGTATATCGCTCTGCTGGCCGTCGATGTCGAGGGCAAGGTCGACGGGATTCTCATCACCGGAGGGATGGCGCACTGGCCCGAGTTCTGCGAAGAAATCGCCCGGCGTGTGCGCTTCATCGCCGAAGTGACGGTGTACCCGGGCGAATTTGAGATGCAGGCTCTGGCCAACGGCATTACCCGCATTTTGAAGGGAGATGAGAAAGCTCATCTTTATGGTGAGGACGTGAAGCCGTAAAAAAGCGTGCAACGTGTGATAAAATAAAACAACCGAAGGGATCTTTTTCCGGAGGAAATTTTATAAAGGATGGGTGAAGGCTACTTTACCCTTTGACATTTTTATGAAAAAGAATTTACCGCAGCAGGGAGGCAGGCCTCTTAACCAGCCCTATGGTCAGGCGGAGTTTCCACTTCAGCAGGATCCGCGCGGCCAGAGAGAATTTGAGCCTCGCAGGGAGGCACGTCAGCCGGGAGAGTTTTATTCTGATCAGCGGCCGCGTGGAGCCTATCCTCAGAGACCCGAACGTCAGCCCCAGCCAGCCTTTGCCCCGCCGGGAGCTGAACGCAGGCAGCCACCCCGCAGGCCTGTGAACCGCCAGCCCCAGCAGGAACTGCGCCCTTACCCGGGCTATACGCCGAATGCTGAAGAGCGCTACAACCAAGTCGCGGACGCGCAGAGAAAGACAAACAGGAGAGGGGTTCTGCCCATCGTTCTGAGTCTCTGTCTCGTCCTGGTTTTGCTTGGAGCGGCTTTCTTCCTTCTGCGCAGTCGCGGGGTTCTTTTTTCAGCGAAAGCTAATCCGCAGCAGGAACTTGCTCTGCGCGAGCGCACCAATCGCTTCCGTGTCGCCGGACGCGGCCTCCAGAGCTCAGCCAGCCGCCTTTATAACAGTGTTCGCCAGATTGGCAGCGCAGCGGTCGGCAGCGATCAGATCAAATTTTTTGACGAGCGGCCCGCCAATCCCTTTGTAGACAACGACAAGGACTGGGACTTTGTGGAACAGCAGGATCCCAGCAATATGGGGCGTGTCGTCATTCCCGGTATCGGCAGCAATGGTCCGATGGCCGCGGATGCGACCGAAGCTACCCTCTACTACGGCTTCGGCTTCTGGCCCAACATGAAAAACCTCGACGAAGATGGCCAGAGCGTCGTCCTCGCGCATCGCTGCCTGACCAAAAATGGCAGCATGTTCTATGTGCACGAAATGAAGGAGGGCGATCCCTTCTGGATTGACAATTATCTGAACGGCAAACGCTATTGTTATCAGGTTCGCGTGATTAAGGAAATCCCCGAAGAAGAGCTGGGAAATTACCTGGTGGTTTCTGACGGCGAAGAGGTCGTCAAAGGCAACAGTGTCGTTCTCGACACCTGCGGACCGCTGAAATACAATGCTTCGGAAGTTCGCAATCTGGTTTACGGTGAAGTCGTCAACACCCTGGATATTCCTGAGGACGATCCCTATTTCCAGCGCTACAAAAGTGAACATCCCCAATAAGTGCTCCGATTGAATGCAGGGCCGCCCCCGTCTCCCGGTGGGCGGCTTTTTTATCCGACATCACCTTTTTTGTTTCAAAACGGGCGGCTCTAACGTATGATAAAAGAAGGACTTCAGTGATCCTTTTTCACTGAGCCTTTAGAGGAATGAGGAGATCAAAGATGCAAACACAAGTTTGGGCCCATCGCGGTGCCCGTCTGGAAGAAGCGGAAAATTGCCTGCCGGCCTTCACTCGAGCGCTGCATCTGGGTGCAGATGGCCTGGAGTGTGATGTTCAGCTCAGTTCAGACGGGGTCCTGGTGGTCACACACGACGAAAAACTTAAACGGGTGAGCGGGGACAGCCACTACGTCGCTGAAATGAGCTTTGCGGAGCTACGCAAGCTCAACATGGCGGCCTACCGGGAAAACCTCCCGCCCTGTCAGATTCCAACCCTGGAGGAAGTGCTCCTGCTCGTTAAAGAAGAGAAAAGTTTTTTGAACATCGAGTTGAAAAACAGTGTCATCCGCTACGAAGGCATGGAAGAGAAGGTCATCGAGCTGGTGCAGTCTCTCAAGATGGAAGATCAGGTGCTCTATTCAAGCTTTTCGGCCGACAGCGTACGACTGCTCGCCTCGCTGGTCGGGGCGGAAAAGGCCGCCTATCTGACCGAAGAAGCGGTGCCGGACTTTATAAGCTCCTGCGAAAGGCTGGGCTGCAAAGTCTACCATCCGAGACACAAATACCTTAAGAGTCGCGACGAGATCGAGCGGGCACATGAGCGCGGTCTCCACATTCATACCTGGACGGTGAATCGCCGTCACAGTCTGCGCCGTGTGATGAAACTCGGCGTCGATGCGGTCATTAGCGATAACCCGGTGCGCGCGATGGAAGTGCGCCGCCAGATGCAAAGCGAATATTTCTAGTCTGCCTGAGTAAAAGATGCCGCCGCGCTGCGGCCTGCCCGATATGCCCGGTCGAGCTCCCTCTGAGAACAGTGCAGACTGCTCTGGCTTCCCGGGACAAAACTCTGCCCTGGGAGCACAGCATGAAGCGATCATCACTGGAGAGGAGCTTCGACATGAAAGCACAAAAACAAGCTTCGACGAGCAAAACACGCAAGCTGCTTGGCCTTTATCTTGCCCTGGCGCTGCTGGCTCAGCTGTTTTTTACGACCGGGGCTGAGGCGGCAGCCCGCACCGTTAGGCTGAGCGGTTATCAGGACAATAACTATGCTCTGGAATTTTTCGAGCGGCTGAACAGCAAACGCGCCGAGCAGGACCCGCCCCTGGAGCCCCTGCTCTGGACGGAAGATTTCCAGGATTTTGCTTTTTGCCGTTCTGCAGAAGCAGTTCTCAGTGAAAAAGACGACGACACCCGGCGGCCTGACGGCGAAGAGGAGCAACAAAGCCTGAAGTCGCTCTTTGATGTCGAGGATGAGAGCCTTTTCACGACAAAAAAATATTCAGCTGTAGCCGAAGATGTACTCAGTCCCGAAGAACTGCTCGAAGAGTGGCTGAAAGATCCGGAGCTGGCCGCAGCCCTTCTTTCACCCGAACAAAAATCTTTTGCCCTGGGGGCCTTTTATGAACCCCAGTCCATGAGGGAGCACATCGCCTTCTTTCTCAGTCAGGCGGAGCTCCCTGCGACCTCCCGGCCGGTTGATACAGAGAAACTGCATGAGGCGGCAGAAACGCCCGCGGAGCTTCAGGAATTTTCCCTGATGGCCGATCTGGAAGGGCGACAGCTTATCCTGCAGGAAGTGCAGCGCAATAAGGAAGAGGGGCTCCTGCAAATGGAAGCCCTGCTTGTGACTCCGGCAGGGGTTCAGATTCCCATTCCGGCCGAGGAGCTGATCTGGACCATCGACGAAGCGCACGGCAAGAAGCTGGATCCGGGCTGGTTTTTACTGACCGCTGAGGGAGAGGCCAGAATTGGTGTGAGTGTGGACGATGAAACAGGCGTCAAGGAGCTTGCTCAATCCACGCTTGATGTGGCGGAGGACGATTTCCCTGCGCCGACCATTGATCCCTCAGTCAGTGAGAGCGAAAGCATTGCCGCTTCGGTCAGCGAGAGCGAGAGCATTGCAGCTTCGGTCAGCGAGAGCATCGCGGCTTCCGTCAGCGAAAGTGAAAGTGTAGAGGCGAGTATTCGCGAAAGCATCGCT
>ERZ1673752.3787-NODE-3787-length-13753-cov-34.518835_pt1 | contig 13753 bp, 14 predicted proteins | sample MGYA00580195_ERZ1673752 | MGnify/ENA primary metagenome ERZ1673752 (study PRJEB41218, sample SAMN15661744) | gut metagenome | host: Homo sapiens | place: Canada: London | collected 2015-08-20/2019-03-30 | study: EMG produced TPA metagenomics assembly of...
AACAACGCACCGATAGACGAGACCACATTTGCCGATGGCGCACAGTGGGGCAGTACGTACAAGTCCTTCTCCGAGTGTGCAGACGGGGACGACATCACGGACAAGCCCAGCAAGCGAGACAAGGACGATGACGAAGACGAGATCAAGACGGAGCCGAAAGGACTAGCCATCACCACCCGCTACCTCTACAGACGAGCATACGGAGAGAGCAAGCTCTTCGACATCTTAGGCACCGAGCCATTGCAGTACGGCACCGCCACGCACGTACTGACGGGAGGAGACATTGATGCGCTCTCATTCCTCCAGTACATACTCAAGCATCAGTCGCTAGAGTGGTGCATCATGTCCACATGGTGCCTAGCCACGCAAGACATATTGCAGATACGGCAGTGGGTCGAGCAAGGCAAAATCAAGAAGCTAGACACCTACGTAGGAGAGAAAGTAGCCAACGCAGACCGAGTGCAGTGGATGCAACTAAACAACCTATACAGCGACCACCCGCACATCGGCAGGCTGGTAGCTTTCAAGAACCACTCCAAGGTCTTTGTCGGTGAGGGCGACAAGTTCCCATTTATCGTCACCTCCTCCGCCAACGTCAACACCAACCCACGGCTGGAGCAGACGGTCATCACAATAGACCGCGGGCTCGCGCAATTCTATCGCAACTACTACGACCAAGTCAAGCGAAACGTACAATGAAACAAGAACCGCAATAACAAAAACATTAAGCCTACACACAGTGGCAGGCAAAGAAACGATAACGATAGAAAAATGGGACGGACGAGTTTTCAACAATTATGCAATTTCCTTGCATTGTGGGCTCATCCGCCATACATTTGCAACAAAAGATAAACGAACGAGAAAATGACAAAAGAACAGAACGAAGGGACAACCCAGACGACCGACACGGCAACGCAGAACAACGCGACCGACACGGCACAGCAGAGCACGCAGAGCAACGCATCGGCAGAGCCGACAGCGGTAAGCACCACGAGCACGCCGGCAGAGCCTAAGACCGACACGGCACAGCAGAGCACAACGGCACCGAGCCAGAAGAGCGCATCGGTAACACCGCCACCGCTACCCAAGCAAGTAGCCGCATTGAGCGAAGCACCCCAAACGGCAGACGACCTAAAGGCGCAACTCGCATCTCTGCAGGCACGCTTAGACGCTATGGAGACGAAGCGCACCGCCGAAGCACGCACCGCCGAGATAGAGCGCATCATCGCACCCCTCAGCGACACACTTAAGACGGTCTACCGACGCACCGCCTACACGACACTCCCCGAAGCAGACTACAACACGCTGCGCAGCACCATCCAAGCGGAGGTGAGCGAACTGGCTAAAAACACCACTACACGCGGCGCCGTATTCGGCAGACCGACAGAGAGCATACCGAGCGGAAGAAAGGCGAGCGACAAAGAGACCGCCGAAGTACTCCGCCGGCTAAACCTATAGTCAATCAACCAATCTAACCAAAACACCTTATGGCAGAATCCAATCTAAACCAAAGTATGAAAGTGTACGGGAGCGGTAAGGACGGCATTTGCATAATCAAGTGCCTAACCGACATCCCCGGGGGACGCTCATTGGACGTCTCGCGCATACCGGCGGAAAACAATGTAATCGCAGCCGGTCACATTGTAATCAGCAAAGCAGGAGAGTACATCCTCCTCGGCGTTACAGGCGGTAAGTTTGCCGCACTCGCAGAAGGCGAAAGCTACGTAGGCGTACTCCGCACGGCTATTATGCGCAACGACCCGCGCGGTGCCATCGTAACGGCAGGACAAGTAAACGGCGCCTGCACCCCCTTCCCCATCGATGATGTAATCGTCAAGGGGCTACCCCGAATAGAATTCCTATTCACCGACAAGCGATAACACATAACAAAACCTAACTATGCAAGAATCCATTTTCAAAGAATTAGTTGACAAGTACCTCGGCAGCGTTGTCGGCAAGGTAGTAGAGACTGAGAACGGAGCAACCACACCGCCCACACTCCTGCACAAGACGATGCTCACCACCGAGTACAGCGCCAACTTAAACTGGGGTGCCTCAACGCTCAATAACAGCGTTGTGGCGGCTGACATCGTATCAATGGACAGCTCACTGCCCCTCAAGCAGCGCTCCACACTGCGCGTGGCAACCGGCAAGCTCCCCAAAGTAGGGCTTAAGTACCGCAAGAGCGAAAGTGAAATAAGCGACATCAACGTGATGATGGCACGCGGTACGAACGAAGCCACCGTTGCCTCCAAGCTATTGGACGACGCCGTACGCGCCATTAAGGCTATCGACGTACGCAACGAGATAATGTTCCTGCAGGGGCTCTCCACCGGCTACGCATTGGTAACCGATGAAGCCAACCAAGGCGCCGCCATCCGCGCATCCTTCGGCTACAAGGACGAAAACAAGCTCAAGGCGAAGAAAGCGTGGAGCGTGGCAGGAGCTACTCCGCTCAGCGACATTGCCGCCGTCTTTGATAAGGCACAAGCGGACGGCAACCCGATAGCGCACGTCTACATCGACAACAAGACGTTCAACGAGCTACGCGCAAGCAACGATGGGAAAGTCCTCGGCGCATCCTACAGCGGTCACGTTGTAACCGGTACCGACCTATTGCCCGTACCTCCGCGCAGCGCCTTCCTCGAAGCGCTGAAGGACGAGTACAACGCCGAATGGCACGTAATCGACAGCAAGTACCGCGTAGAGGGATTAGACGGCACGAAAAAACCCGCAAACGCGTGGGCTGAAGGCAATATCGTCTTCACCACGACCGATAAAGTGGGCAGGCTCGTATACGGCACCCTCGTGGAAGAAACCAACCCCGTGGCAGGCGTTGTTTACGAAAAGGCAGGCGACTACACGCTCATTAGTAAGTACAGCACCAACGACCCCGTGGAAGAGTACACGGCAGGGCAGGCGCTCTGCTTACCCGTCATCGACGGAGCCGACAGCATCTACCTACTCACGCAGAAGTAAGCACTGAGAGATGACGCTGAGCGACTACCTCCGAGGATTATCCAGCTACCCCCTATCTGAGGAAGCTCTCCAGAGCATCCTCAGTAAGCGGGGTGCCTCCTACGACACGAATGCCATCGACGATGACCAGCTCCTATGCCTCACCACGGCAGACGTCTATCGCTGGCTCTCCACCGCCCCCGACATATCGCAGGGCGGGCAGAGCTACAGCCTCACGGACAACATACGGGAGTACTATCGCAGACGTGCCAACGAGTTGTACCAAGCAGGAGGCGAACCCGAGAGCGTCCTCGAGGAACATCCACGTTACGGCTACAAAGGCGAGAGGCTATGATCATCACGAGTGGCAAGCTCGAGTACAGAGCTAGAAATGGACGGGAGTACGACGACAACGGCTACCCAGTACAGCAGACCACCACGTGGTCGCCAGCGGTGCCGTGCCAAGTGGTACCACTGCAGTACGACCGCACCGTCCTCTCCAGCACTACCGAGACACCCGTCATCATAGCCCGCTACGAGGTGCTACTCAACGCTCGCCACTACAAGGAGGCGGACGAGGTACGCATCACCGACACGAGGAGCGGACGCACCGAGGAGCTACGAGTTGTATCTGCTACATACCTCCGCGCCGTTAGTCAGTACAAGATGCTATGTCGTTAGAAGTAGTTACCCCGCAGGCAGCCATCGAGCAATACGTGCAGGACAAAGTGGACGAGTTCACCGAGTTCCTCACGCGTCAACTCTGCTACATAGGAGAAGCGGCGCTCAAGGCGGCGCGCGAAAAAGGCAACTTCAAAAACTACATCGACCGCAGCGGCAACCTCCGTAACTCAACCGGCTATGTAGTAGCCATCGACGGAAAGATAGTAACCATCGCAGGATTCGATAAGTCCGAAGGCTTACCCTTTGCCAAAGAGCTGGCGACCACCACCGACGCGGGCGGCGTTCTGGTAGTCTGCGCAGGTATGGAATACGCCACCTACGTATCGGCACGAGGGTACGACGTACTCGACAGTGCTGAGTTAGAAGCACAACGCATAGCCAATGCAATAGCCCTATGAGCGTAACGAGCCGACAAGTACAGACCGAGGTCTACAACCTACTCAAGGGCAGCGCGCTGCATAAAGCGGTGCGCGGCAAGCTCTATCACGATACCACCCGCCCACGCGCCAGTCACAGCGAGGACATCGTAGTCCGCTACACGGCAGGGCTCAACGGCGACATACAGAGCGGCGTGGTCACCGTGCTCATCTACTCCGAGCCGATACCCGCACCCGACGGCACACCGAGGGAGGATATCGCCCGCACCCTACAAATAGAACGCCTCGCCACCGACTGGGCAGAGCAACTCCCCATCGGGCGGTATCTCTTCAGCGTCTCCGATACACCGCAGACGCTCTACGACCCCGAGGCGAAGCAATACTTTACATCCTTAAGACTACAATACAACCATTACTAATCAAGACCCATAACTATGGCAGACGTAACATTAACGTGGGGGAAATGCACCCTCACATACAAAGCAGGCACGGAGAGCGTAACCCTCTCCCCCAAGCAGGACAGCACCAAGCTGAACGTAACCGAAGGCGCCACGCAGGAAGCGAAAGTGGAGGGCGGCGAAGTCATTGCCGTACGGCGTGACAGCGACAGCTACACACTCGAATGGCAGGAGCACATCCACCCCGCTAACGTAGAAAAGCGCAAGGCGAGCATCAAATCGCCCAATACGGACGTAACCGACCTATCCGTCGTACCCGGCAATGCGGAAGCGCTGCGCATCGACGTACCCAAGGCGAGCATCCACAGCTCCTTCAGCTTCGACACGCAGGGCGGTATCCTCCTCACCTGCAAAGCAACCTTCGTCAAGGTAGACGGCAAGGAACTGTTCGACCTTAAAGCAGGAACAACCGCTTAGAAGCGCGCGAGGGGGCGGAGCTTATACATCCTAAAGTTTATTCTACAAGCATCCAAACGGGTATCAACCGCCCCCTCCTAACGCTCACCCACTAATTAACCAACCGCGCGCGGACGGATGAGGGGGCGCTTCTTTTCCTCTTCCCTCATTCTTCTTCATTCTGTTTCACTGCAGCACCCCTCGCCGCTCCGCGCGCACCCTTAATCAACCAAAGCAACGAAAACTATGTTAGAAACTATCATCGTATCAGCATTCACCGCCATAGCCGGCGCCATCGCTTCCATATGGAGCTACTGGACAGGGCGAAAAAAGACCGCCAGCGAGAACGCCATCAAGCGCTCCGAAGCGCTCGACAAGATGAACGAAATCATCGACAAGCAAGCAGGCAAGCTCGAACAGCTCTACGAAGTTGTTACCGGCTTACGCAGCGAGAACGCCAAACTCATATTGCAAAACGACACGCTCAAAAACTCCGTGGAACAGCTCAACAAGGAGGTGGAAGCGCTCCGCAAGGAGCTCTCCCTCTACAAGAAGCTACCCAAGGAAGCCGCAGCACCCAAAAAGCAAACCCCTAACTCCTAACCACTCGCTAACCTATGCCCAACACCCACACCATAGAGGAGCAGGTGAGCGCACTCCTCAACGACACCCCCGCCACAGTATCGGTTGGGGGTGAAACGTATGAAGTGGCACCGCCCACCTTTGCTCGCCTCGCACTAATATCTAAGGAAATAGCTCGCCTCGACTTCGACCCCATCGACCCGGCTAAGCTCACCGAGGGCGTGCTGCGCGAAGCACGGCACAGCTACCAATTGGCACGCGTGCTCGCCGTTGCCATCGGTAAGGAGCGCCGACCGCTACACAAGCGAATCCTCGACCGCCTTACCCGCACCACGCTTGCCGACCGCATCTACCGCACCGCCACACCGGGCGAAGCGGCGAAAGCATTTACCGAAATCCTCCAAAGCCTGCAGATCGGGGATTTTTTCGCGCTTACCACTTTCCTCTGCGACGTGAACATAATGAAGCCGACGAAAGTGGACGAGACGACCGAAGCGACAGCCCCTGGAGCCTCATTGCAGGCATAATGAAGACCTACAACCTATCGTGGCACGAGACGGTACACGGCATCAGCTACCCCAACCTCATTATGCTATCCGCCGTTATCCCCGACTACGATACGGACACCGATACCACGGAGCGCGGCACCCACCACACGCACCTCCGCGCCGACGACCCCAAGAACAACGAACGCATTAGACAACTACTCCACAAGCTATGATACAGGGCAAGAAAGGCGAGATAGCCACCGTTGCGACGCTCGACACGAAAGACCTCGAGAAAGGCGCCAAGCGTGCAAAGAATCAATTCCAAGAGATAAGCAAAGCAGCCAAAAAGGAGGGCGACGCAATCAAGGCGGCTCTCAAGGAAGTATATAAGGCTATCGGTATCGCCTTTACCGCTCAGCAGGCAGTGCAGTTCATCAATAAGATGGTCAACGTGCGCGCCGAGATTCAAGCCCTCGAGGTATCCTTTCGCACCCTCTTAGGAAGTCAGCAGGCGTCCGCCGCGCTGATGAGCCAGATGAACGAGTTCGCCGCCGCCACTCCGCTGATGATAGACGACCTCGCAAAGGCGGCACAAACGATGCTCGGCTTCAACGTAGCCGCCGACGAGGTTATGCCGATGCTTAAGGCAATAGGCGATATATCGATGGGCGACTCACAGAAGTTCCAATCGCTCGCCCTCTCATTCTCACAGATGAGCAGCGTGGGTAAGCTGATGGGGCAAGACCTCCTGCAGATGATTAACGCAGGGTTCTCGCCGCTTGCCGTAATGGCGGAGAAGACGGGGAAGAGCATCGGAGAGCTGAAAGAAGAGATGAGCAAGGGTGCCATCAGCGCCGATATGGTCAAGCAAGCCTTTATCGATGCTACCAGCGAGGGCGGGCATTTCTACGGTATGTTAAAGTCGCAAGGCGACACCGTGAAGGGCGCGCTCGGTGCTCTATCGGGTGCCATTACCGATATGTTTAACGGTATCGGCGAACACTCCGAGGGTATCATCAAGGGTAGCGTTAAGTCGTTGCAGTGGCTAGCCAAGAACTACGAGAAAATCGGTAAGATACTCGCCTGGCTCATTGTCACTTACGGAGTGTACAAAGCGGCGCTGATGACGCAACTCACCATAGAACGCGTTGCCATCCTACAGACTAAGGGTTACACAGCCGCGCAAGTCGTATTCCACAGCGTCATCAAAAAGAGCACGCGCGCAATGGAGACGTTCAATAAGACCATGCTCGCAAACAAAATCACGCTTGTTGCAATGGCACTCATCGGGCTTATATACGGCGTCTACAAGCTCGCCACCGCCGAGACGGGAGCAGAGCGTGCGCAGCGCAAGCATAACGAGGCGATGAAAAAGGGGAAGGAGCAAATCGACGCCTACAGCGAAGCCGTGGAGAACTACATATCCATCATCAAAGACGACACGGCAACACAGCTACAACGCACCGAAGCGTACGAGAAGCTCATCAGGCTTATGCCACAACTCAAGGGTAAGACGATGGAAGAGATAGCCGCAATGGCAGGTGACGACCTCGGCAAGCTGAAGAACAAGAATGCTGATGCGCTCAATCTGCAACAGCTAAAAAAGAACGTTGAGGAAGCTAAAAAAGCTGTAGAAGAAGCGGAGCGTGCAGTCGAGACCGCAAGCAATAATGTCACGACAGCGAAAGGCTTTTCGTATTCAGTGGGCGCGAGCTATGATAGCGATCAGCGCGTCGAAGCAGAGAAAAGGCTCAAGCTGGCGCAGGACGACCTCAGAGCACAAGAGGAACTACAACGGCGCGCAGAGTGGGAAGCAAAGTCGCAAGCCGAAAAAGTTGCCTATCTAAAGGAGCAAATCTCCCTGCAAGAGCAGCAGCGCGACAAGTATGCGGATATGCTACCGCAACAGGCGCGGCAACTCGCCCTACAGGGCAAGATAGGGGACGCCACCAAAGCGTGCAGTGACAATACTCTGAATTTAGACGTCAACTTAAGAAGTGCCATACTAAGCACCGCACGGTTGCAGAACGAAGTGCTCAATCTGAAGAGCCGCCTCAACTTCGTAACCGCGAACACACAACAGAGCTATAAGCAGGCATACAACGCGGCTAAAAAAGATTGGGAGGACGCAAAAAAGGACGCAAAAAAGGCAGAGCAGGGCACCAAAGAAGAGTGGATAGCGAAGCAAGACGCCCTCAACAAAGCAAAGCAAGCGTTCGAAGCCCTCGGAGGTGACACATCGACCAAGACCACAACAACAAGGGACAAGAGCGCAGAGATAGTAGAAGCGCGCCGACGCATAAAACAGTTAGCCGATATGAAGGATGAGTACAACCTACGGCAGTATCGGCAGGAGGTAGACAACGCCTTTGCCCTCCGACAGGCGCACATCAACGCACTGAAGGACGGCTTATCCAAGGAGCTAAAGCTGGCACAGCTACACACCGAGCAGCTGCAGGAAGAGAACCGACGCAGAGCCGAGGACTGGGTGCTCACCCTCCGCAAGCAACGCGAGGAGGAGTGGCGCCTCAATAACCCCGAAAAGGCGAAGAAAGGATTTGAGTACACGGGCGAGGTAACCCAAGCCGACCTCACACGCAAGCAGCAGGAGCAAATAGCCGAGTACGAGCGTATCGCCTTACAGCAAGGCACCAAAGCACAAGCCGACGCACTGGAAAAGCGCGTCCGGCAGTACGAGAGCTATATGCAGGAGCGCGCACGCGTCACCGAGGAGTACCGTAAGCAAGAAGCCGAGCTGCGTAACACGGACGGCACGCTCAAAGGGGGCGTAACCGAGGATAATATCGAAGAACTGAACCGACAGAGCGAGGAAGCACTCCGAAAGGTAGACGAAGCGTGGGCGCAACGCGAGGAAACCTACAAAACGTGGATGGACGATATCGCCTCTATGTCGCTGGCGCAGTTGGAGAAAGAGCTGAAGCGCGTACAAGACCTACTCGCAGGCGCTAAGGCAAAGGGCACAGACAGCAAGGAGCTTGCCGTCCTCCGCACGCAGGTAGACCAACTAACCAAAAAGCTACAAGAAGCACAACGGCAGGCACATAGCACCGAGCAGAGCTTCGCCGACTGGGGACGACTCACCGAGACCCTCCGCAGCACGAAAGAGGAGCTGAACGGAGTAGCGGAGAGCATACGACCCATCAGCCCGAGCATAGCCGATGCCGTGCAGGGCGTTGCTGGATTAGCTACCCCCGTCATCGGCATTATCGGGAGCATAGGTAAGTTTGCCGAGATGACACAAAAGGGCGTATCCGCCACCGCTACCGCCACGCAAAAGGCTATCTCGGCGGCACAGAAGGGCGTGCTCATCCTCACCATACTATCCGCCGCGCTGCAAATCATCACCAAGATAATAGCTCTCTACAACAAAGATAAAGAGCACGACAAGCGCATCAAGGAGTTAGACGGCAGGATAGCAGGCATACAGCACCGCATCTCACATATGGGCTGGGAGGAGCTGGAGAACTCGGCTGGCAGACCGTTAGACACCATCGCCGAGAAGCTGGAGACCGCACGCGTCAACGCAGTAAGGCTCGCCATCGCTATCGGAGACAATGAGAAAGCTCTCGAACTAATCAAGGACACCGCCTCGGGCGCCGAAGCGGTGGGCGTATCCCTCGCCGACGCCTATATGCGTGCCGACTATATGGCAGGGAAAGCATTCGGCTCGGAGCGCTACAGCCGCGCACGCAAGGAAATGGAGCTAATGGGTCAGCAGATAGCCTACATAACTAAGCAGCGCGAAGAGGAGGAAGCGAAGAAGAAACAAGACAAGGACAAAATAGAGGAATACAACAATAAGATTCAGGAGCTCGCCGATAAGATGGCGCAGGTAGTGGACAACCTCATCAATAATCTACTCGGAGGAGACGCCTTTCAATTAGCCGATAAGCTCGGCAACGCGCTCTTTGACGCATTTAGCAAGGGCGAGGACGCGGCTAAAGCCTTCGGGGACACGGTAGACGATGTCATCCGCAATATGGTCAAGAAGCTACTCATTCAGCAGTTCCTTGAGAAGCCCATACGCGATGCAATCGATAAGTACAAAAAAGCGGTCACCAAGGACGGAGAGGTGAGCATAGACGAGATGCTGGCGAATATCGGAATCCTCAAAGATGCACTCTCGGGTATCGGGGACGTGGCAGGCACGCTGCCAAAGATATTAGAGGACACCCTTAGTAAGCTGGGTATCGATATAGACGACGCCCTCGGAGGGCAGCGCAAGGGCATAGCAGCCGCAAGCCAGGACAGCATCGACGAACTCAACGGACGCGCCACCGCCATACAGACCCACACCGCTATGATAGCGGCAGGCACGGCACGCCTTACAAGCTTAGCGCAGAGCACGTTCGACCAACTTGTGGAGGTAGCCCGAATGGTCAAGGAGGGCAACGCCACGCGGCAGCGCATAGAGAGCGCAACCGTAAGTATGGAGATAAAGATGCGCGATTTTGAAACTCAAGGAATAAAAGTAAAGAGGTAAGGATATGACGCAACAACTACAGAAAATCATCTATCAATGCAAGGTGGCAGGAGCGTGCAGCAAGCTCCGGCCCAATATGACACCTGAGGAGATATGCCACCTACTGCACACACCGCAGGGGCGCGAGTTCGTCCTCCGCGGGGTGCCTACCCTCGCGCAGTGGCGGCTCATCAAGGACGACTACAACGATTTACTTATACGGTACAACATCTACTTAGACAGTGACCAAGTTAAATTAGACGGAGAAGAGAAAAACATCATCGCAATAGGAGGGACGAGCCTACTCGTCACCCCCGACCGATGCGAACTGTATAAGGTAACCGCCCTACATGGCGCACACGCATACGTACACGCCACCGACTGGGCAGTAGTCAGCGCGGAAGCCGATGCAGAGAGCTACACGCACGTAACCACAGCCAACCACGCCATATCGATATGATACCGCCCATCTCGTTCATCACGCGTAACGGCACGAAGTTCACCTTCCCCATCATCGAGGGCGGATACCGCGACCTGCTACAGCTTACACAGCCGCGCGCACCGCTCACCACCGACTGGGCGGACGTGGACGGGCTGGACGCCGTCAAGCAACCGCTTGACACCGCACCAACGCGACCCATAAAACTACCCTTTGCCGCCAACTACGCAATGGCACACACGACCATACAGAACTTCACGCAGTTAGTCTATAACGGAGCGGAGGTGCGCATACAGGTTACAGACGTTGCCGAGGAGCCGTTCAACCGCTTCTACCTCTATACGCTATCGGGCAACATCAAGCAGGACAGGGTACCGACCGCGGGGCAGGAGTTATACAAGTACGCACCGCAGGGCAAGCCGTACACCCTTACCGATGCGCGTACCTCATTAGCCGACATCGGAGCGACCCCGCTGGACGGCTGGCACACAGCCATACACGATAAGACCCACTACAAGGATACAGGCAGGGTAGCAGGCAGGGATTGCACCATACCGATACTACTACGCGGAGACACCACCGAGCAGTTGCTCAGCAGTCGCGCCGCCCTCGAGCGGCTCTTATTCGCGCAGGCGCGGAACCTGCTCATCACACCCGACGGAGAAACGGACTTCTACTTCACGCGCTCACGCATTAGAGGGTATGCGCTCAGCGTTACACCCTACATCATCTACGACCTAACCATCACGCTACTATGATACTTTCTTTCTACACTTCCGGCACGCCTACAGCCGTCCTCAGCTTAGAGATGGACGAGAGCAAATCCTCGCTCATCGAGCAACTAAACGAGACAACACGCCTCGCCGTTACGCTCACCGCACCATTCGCACCCGCGCTCAAAATCGGTATGTACACAACCTACAATGGGAGCGACTACTACCTCATCGCAGAGCCGAGCGTGACCAAGGTACACAGCGAGTCGTACATCGTAGAGGCGGACTTAGAGAGCATCGCAGGGCTGACCAAGGCGACCATCCTATCTAATCCGATAGACAAGCGCACATCCTTTGACTACACCACCACCGCGCGCGAGCACCTGCAGCTCATCGCCGACAGTCTCAACCAGAAGCTCACCAACAGCGGACTCAAGTGGGCAGTGGGGGGCGTGAACTGCCGTAACGACGTACGGCACATCAAGTACGACCACGTTACCACGTGGGTGGCATTACAGCGCATCCGCGAGACATACAAGACGGATATAGCCATCAATGGAACTACTATCAGTCTCGGCATACCAGGCGACAAGGCGGACGCACTGGAGCTATCATATGGCAAGGATAAAGGGTTACTCAGTGGCTTAGAGCGCGTCAAGCACAGCGACACACCCACGCCGAGCAGGTTATACGTAACAGGCACCAAGCGCAACTTAGTCAAGGGGACGCTCACACTACAGCCATCGCAGATACTCAAGATAGACGGCACGGGGCGAGTGCAGCGCATCACAACACCAGGTACAGGGCGCGTCTACACGACCGACAAGGATGGACGCTACGTGGAGTTATTCACGACAGACACGACCCACCTACGCACCGAAGCGACCTACACGAACGAGGAAATATACCCCTCGCACGTTTCCAAGGTGACATACGTCGAGAAAGTGCGCGACCACTTCGAAGTGAACAGTGACCTCGACCTCGACTACCGCAAGCAGAACATCGCGGGCGAGCAGATGCAGATTGTCTTTCAGTCGGGCAACCTCGCAGGGCGCGAGTTTGACGCCGTTTACAAAACATCGACCAAGCGGTTCGCGATCACCCCCAAAGAGGAGGACGAGACGACGCTGCCCAATGATATACTATGCCCAAAGGAGGGGGATAGGTACATCATCACAGGCATAGAGCTACCACAGCAGTACATCGACGAAGCGCAAGAGAAACTAACGGACGCGGCGGTGCATCAGCTTGAAGAGATGCAGAACACGCGCTACAGCTACAAGGCGGAGGTAGACCCGGTATACCTCTATAACAACCGCACCGCAATTGCCGATAAGCTGACCGTTGGTAAGTACGTACACCTCACCGACACGCAGATTGCACAGGGCGACCCGTACATCCGCATCACGAGCAAGCGCACCTACCTCGACCGCATCTATCAGCCCGAGATAGAGCTTTCCAACGAGGTAGAGGAGTACTCGTTTTTTGAACGTCTCAAGGACAGCTTCAGCGAGATAGCGCGCATCGACCGCAAGGAGGAGCTTGCGCGCATCAACAAGCAGATAGACGTCACAATGCCCGACCGAATCAAGGACAAAATCAAGGGCGACAAGGAGTTGCAGACGCTTATCAAGGGGCGCGATGGCAAGGACGGCAGAGACGGTACAGACGGCGCGCCAGGCACACCAGGGAAGGACGGCACACCAGGGAAGGACGGCACACCAGGGAAGGACGGCACACCAGGCAAGGATGGACACACGCCAAAGCTTGAGCTCGGCTCCGATGGATACTTATACATCGACAAGGTAAAGCAGTCAACGCTACTCAAGGGCGCGCGTGGGGAACAAGGACCACGTGGCGCAACAGGGGCTAAGGGTGATACAGGAGCAAGAGGAGCTACAGGCGCTAAGGGCGACAAGGGAGATACGCCCAAACTCACGCTGGATGAGCAATTCCGTCTACTTGCGGATGGGGTGCTAATCAGCCAACAAACCCTCAAGGGAGCTAAGGGTGACCGTGGCGCAACAGGTGCCAAGGGTGACACAGGTGCTAAGGGTGACACAGGCGCTAAGGGCGATCCGGGACACACGCCCACCCTCTCGCTGGATGAGCAATTCCGCCTACTTGCGGATGGGGTGCTACTCAGCCAACAAACCCTCAAGGGAGCTAAGGGTG
>ERZ1673752.3788-NODE-3788-length-13753-cov-5.290480_pt1 | contig 13753 bp, 9 predicted proteins | sample MGYA00580195_ERZ1673752 | MGnify/ENA primary metagenome ERZ1673752 (study PRJEB41218, sample SAMN15661744) | gut metagenome | host: Homo sapiens | place: Canada: London | collected 2015-08-20/2019-03-30 | study: EMG produced TPA metagenomics assembly of...
GGAATCGTGGCGCTCCGTGCCGATGATGAACAGGCCGCCTGCCTCGCGGACCTTGTCCGCCTCACCGCTGATCTCCTCGCGGTGCTTTTCAAGGGCCTTGGCGAACATGTCGCGCGCGTCGAGGATCTCCTTGTTGTCGGTCTCGGCGTAGCCGGTCGCCTCGGCGATGAGCTCGTCGCTGAGACCCGCCTTGCGCAGATCGGTCTTTGCCATGTACTCGGCGTTGCCGCCGAGCATGATATCGGTACCACGGCCGGCCATGTTCGTCGCGACCGTGACTGCGCCGAGCTTACCGGCCTGCGCGACGATCTCGGCTTCCTTTTCGTGGTTCTTCGCGTTTAAGAGGTTGTGCTTGATGCCCTCGCGGGAGAGCAGGTATGAGAGCTTTTCGTTCTTCTCGATCGACACCGTACCGACCAGCACGGGTTGGCCCTTGGCATGGCAGGCCTTGACCTGCTCGATAACAGCGCGGTACTTTGCTGCCTCGGTTTTGTAGACGACGTCGGGGTCATCGATACGGGCGATGGGGCGGTTCGTCGGGATCTCAATGATGTCGAGGTTGTAGATCGTGCCGAATTCCTCTTCCTCGGTGAGCGCCGTACCGGTCATACCGGAGAGCTTGCCGTACAGACGGAAGTAATTCTGGAACGTGATGGTCGCAAGCGTCTTGCTTTCTCGCGCGACCTCGACATGCTCCTTGGCTTCGATGGCCTGGTGCAGACCGTCGCTGTAGCGGCGGCCGAACATCAGTCGGCCAGTGAACTCGTCGACGATGACGACCTGACCGTCCTTGATGACGTAGTCGATATCGCGCTTCATCGTGCCGTGGGCCTTGATGGCCTGGTTGATGTGGTGCGCGATGGTGGAGTTTTCGGGATCGGAGAGGTTTTCAAGGCCGAAGTATTCCTCGGCCTTCTTCACGCCGCGGGCGGTGAGCGTCGCGGTCTTGGCCTTTTCGTCGACGATGTAGTCGGCGTCGATGTTGACGTCTTCCTCTTCCTTGTCGTCGCTCTCGGCGATGACCTTCTTGCGGAAGCCGCGTACAAGGTTTTCCGTGCGGGAATACATCTCCGTGGACTTTTCGCCCATGCCGGAGATGATGAGCGGCGTGCGCGCCTCATCGATCAAAATGGAGTCGACCTCGTCGACGATGGCGAAGGCATGTCCGCGCTGGACGAGCTCGCTTGCGTAGATGGCCATGTTATCGCGCAGGTAGTCAAAGCCCATTTCGTTATTCGTGCCGTAGGTGATGTCCGCAGCGTAGGCCTTGCGGCGCTCCTCGCTCGTGAGGTCGTGGACGATCAAGCCGACCGTGAGGCCTAAGAAGCGGTGGACCTTGCCCATCCACTCGCTGTCTCGCTTGGCGAGGTAGTCGTTCACGGTGACGATGTGCACGCCGTTGCCGGTCAGGGCGTTTAGGTACGCGGGCAGCGTTGCCACCAGCGTTTTGCCTTCACCGGTCTTCATCTCGGCGATGCGGCCCTGATGGAGCACCACGCCGCCGACGAGCTGCACGCGGTAGGGGTACAGCCCCAGCACGCGGCGGGACGCCTCGCGCACGGTGGCAAACGCCTCAGGCAGGATGTCGTCGAGCGTTTCGCCGCTTTGCAGACGCGTCTTGAACTCCGGCGTTTTGGCCTGCAGCTCCGCGTCGCTCATCGCCTTGTATTCGTCCGCCATCGCTTCGATCTTGTCGACGATGGGGTAGATGCTCTTGAGCTCACGGTCGCTGTAGGAACCGAACATTTTACTAAAGAAACCCATATTCAAAACTTCCTTTCGTGGGAGCATAATGACACGCTTACAAGTATAGCATCCCTCTGCGCGATATGCAAAGGAAAATTTGCTGTATAATATGAATGGATTGTAAATAAATTCCGCCGCTGCGTCAGGCATGGCTTGCACTTTATATAGCCGCTGTGGTAAAATACAAAGCAAGATAGTACAAAGCGACGAAATGCCCTCCGACGGCGGAGGACAGAAGCATAAGGAAGAAGTTTTTTCTCATCTAAGGAGGACATTCGCATGAAACTGCACTTTTACGGGGCCGACCGCTGCGTGACCGGCTCCTGCCACTGCCTGGAGATAAACGGTAAGAAGATCCTCGTCGACTGCGGCTTACAGCAGGGCCGCGACGAGCTCGACAACCGTTATCTCGCTTTCGCTCCCGGCAATATCGATATTCTGCTCGTCACCCACGCGCACATCGACCACACGGGCCGTATCCCGCTGCTGGTGAAAAACGGCTTCCACGGCCGCATCCTGACGACACGCCTGACAGCAGATTTGATGAAGATCATGTTGCTCGACTCCGCTCACATTCAGGAGAGCGACGCTGAGTACGAAAACCGCAAGGGCGAGCGCGCGGGCCGCGAGCATGTCGATCCGCTCTACACCGAGCAGGACGCGCTGGATGTTTTCAAGTACGTGACGACCTGCGAGTATAAAGAAAAGGTCGACCTCTGCGAGGGTGTGAGCGCGGTGTTCACCGACGCGGGCCATCTGCTCGGTTCCGCGTCCATCACGCTTGAGCTGGAAGAAAACGGCGTGCACAAGACGATCGTCTTCTCCGGCGATATCGGCAACGTCGACCAGCCCATCATCCGCGACCCGCAGCTTCTCAAAAAGGCCGACTACGTCGTGATGGAGTCGACCTACGGCGACCGCAACCACACCGAGGTCTGGAGCTATACCGACGAGCTTGCCGAGATCATCGACGAAACGCTCGGCAAGGGCGGCAACGTTGTGATTCCGTCGTTCGCTGTGGGCCGTACGCAGGAGCTTTTGTACTTTATCCGCGAGATCAAGGATCAAAAGCTCGTCAAATCGACGCCGAACTTCCCTGTGTACATCGACTCGCCCCTTGCCAAGGCGGCGACGACTGTGTTCTGCGGCGACCTGCACGGCTATCTCGACGAGCAGGCGCTCGAGCTTGTGAAGGACGGCACGCACATGTTCACCTTCCCGAACCTCAACCTGGTTGAGTCGAGCGAGGAATCGAAGATGCTCAACATGGACTCGACGCCCAAGGTCATCATTTCCGCCTCCGGCATGTGCGACGCGGGCCGTATCCGCCATCACCTCAAGCACAACCTCTGGCGCGCGAACAGCGCGGTCGTGTTCGTCGGCTTCCAGTCGCCCGGCACGCTGGGCCGCAGATTGCTCGACGGCGTTGAAAAGGTCAAGCTCTTCGGCGAGGAGATCGCCGTCAAGGCGAAGATCGTCAACTTCCAGGGCCTGTCGTCCCACGCCGATCACGATCATCTCGTCCAGTGGATCAAGGCATTCGACCCGAAGCCGACGCACGTGTTTGTTGTCCACGGCGACGAGGACGTTGCGCCCGTGTTTGCCGAAGAGCTCAATTCCCTCGGCTTCCATGCGCACGCGGCCAAATTTACCGAGTGCTACGACCTCGCTGCGAACGAAATGGTCAGCGAGGGCTACATTTCCGAGCGCAAGCGCACGGCGCAGAAGTCCCGCGCCGACAACCTCTACGCCAAGCTCGTGGCGGCAGCGGAGTCGCTGCTTGAGTTTGCCAAGCGCTGCAAGGGCAGACCCAACAAGGACATTTCTGCGCTCACCGGACAGATCATCAGCCTGATCGAGCGCTTCCGCGAGTGATTTGAGATACACAACAAAAGGTACTTCGCGCGACAAAAGCGCGAAGTACCTTTTCTGAGAGGAGAAGACGATGGAGCTTGCCAAAAATCAGGAGCATACCGTCACCATCGAGGGCTATGGCGAGGGCGGCATGGGCGTTGCGCGCATCGACGGGCGCGTCGTGTTCGTCCACGGCGCGCTGCGCGGCGAGAAGTGCCGCGTGCTCATCTTAAAGACGCTCAAGAGCGTCGCCTTTGCCAAAGTGCTTGAGGTGCTCGAGCCGTCGAGCGAGCGCATCACGCCGGACTGCCCGTACTTCCCGCGCTGCGGCGGCTGCACGTACCGCCACATCCGCTATGAAGAGGAGCTGCGGCTGAAAAAGCAGCGCGTGCAGGACAATTTGTCCCGCATCGGCGGCAGTGATGTGACCGTCGAAGAAATTTTAGGCGCGCAGGACACGCTGCGCTACCGCAACAAGGCGCAGTACCCTGTGTCAAAGGACGGCGCGGTCGGCTTTTACCGCGCCCGCACGCACGAGGTCATTGAGTGTGAGCACTGCTTATTGGTCAAGCCCGAGGCCGACGCCGCGGCGGAGGCGCTGCGCGAATATATGCAGTCCTGCCGCGTCGCGGGCTATGACGAAAAGACGGGCCGCGGCCTTGTCCGCCATCTCTACATTCGCTCGAACGCGGCGGGGGAGAGCCTTGTCTGCGTGCTCGTGAACGGAGATAAATTGCCAAAAGAAGACCGGCTTGTCACGCTCCTGCGCGATGCGTGCCCGAAGTGCACCGGCATCGTGCTGGGCACGAACACGAAAAAGGGCAACGTCATCCTTGGCGACCGCTACCGCACGCTCTGGGGGAGCGACCGGCTTGAGGATACGCTCTGCGGCAAGACGTTCCGGCTGAGTGTGCCGTCGTTTTATCAGGTCAACCGCGTACAGGCCGAACGGCTCTACGCGAAAGCCATCGAATTTGCGGGCCTCACGGGGCAGGAGACGGTGCTCGACCTCTACTGCGGCGCGGGCACGATCACGCTCGCACTGTCGGATCACGCGAAGAAAGTCCTCGGTGCGGAGATCGTTCCCGAGGCCATCGACGACGCGCGCGAAAACGCCGCGCGCAACGGCGTTAAAAACGCGGAGTTTTTCTGCGGCGATGCGTCCGATGTGGCAAAAAAGCTCGCGCGCGAAAACCTGCGCCCCGACGTCATTACCGTCGACCCGCCGCGCAAGGGCTTGGCCGCCGACGTGGTGGAGAGCATCGCCGAGATGCAGCCGCAGCGGGTCGTATACGTCTCGTGCGACAGCGCGACCATGGCGCGCGACGTGAAGCGCTTAGCAGACCTCGGCTACACCGCCCAGCGCGCCTGCGCAGTGGACATGTTCCCAAGGGCGGATCACGTTGAGACGGTTTGCTTGTTGTCCAAACTTCAAAGTAAAGAACATATCGAGATCGAAGTGAAGATGGACGAGCTGGATTTGACATCGGCGGAGAGTAAAGCCACCTATGATGAGATCAAAGCCTATGTGCTGGAAAAGCACGGCCTGAAGGTGTCCAGCCTGTATATCTCCCAGGTTAAGCGGAAGTGCGGGCTAGATGTGGGGCAGAATTATAATCTGTCAAAGAAAGAAGACGCGAAAGTACCACAGTGCCCGCCGGAAAAGGAAGCTGCAATTATGGATGCACTAAAGCATTTTCAAATGATTTGATGGCAAGCCTGTCTTGCTCAAAGCAAAACGTGGTCTGGGATTCCAATATCCAGACCACGTTTTTGCCAATCAATAGCTCACGATTTCGTGAATTTTATTTGTCTTTTAGCACAATATCCGTTATACTAGTAAATAGGAAAAAATCAGGAGGTGCGGGATGGCAATCAGTTACAATCGGCTGTGGAAACAGTTGATCGATCATGGTTTGAGCAAAACCGACATGATGCACCGTGCAAAAATCAGCACCAATGTTTTAGCACGATTAAGTAAAGGTGAGCCTGTCTCCATGGACAGCATGGAAAAAATCTGCACCATGCTGGGATGCAATATCGGAGACGTGATGGAATTTATCCCTGATACAGAAAACGGAGGAATAGATGCATGATTACAGGTGTGATTAAAAATAAAGTAGATAAAATCTGGACGGACATCTGGGCGGGCGGCATTACCAATCCTCTAACCGTCATCGAACAGCTGACCTATCTTATGTTTATCCGCTCTCTGGACGAAAAAGAGCTGGAAACGGAAGAATTTGAGCATATGACTGGCGAGAAGATGGAGAAGATTTTCCCCCAGTCTACCGTTGGACAGTCCATGCGCTGGAGTAAATTCAAGAACAACGATCCCCGCGATATTTTCAATGTAATTTCCCAGCGGGTCTTCCCTGCCATCAAAAACATGAAACATGGCCGCCTGCCGGACTTCACCGAGCAGGGGGAACTGGTGGAAATCGCCGACGATTCCAGCAGTGATGTGCAGAATGAGACGGCCTTTGCCCGGTACATGAGCGATGCGATGTTCCTGATTCCTACGCCGCAGGTGTTGCAAAAAATCATCACAGGGTTGGATGACCTGTATGAGCATGACATTGCCGATTTGGATATGCAGGGCGACTTGTACGAGTACATGTTGGGCAAACTGGCTACCGCTGGGCAGAACGGCCAGTTTCGCACTCCCAAGCACATCCGGGAAATGATGGTGGAGTTGTTGCAACCCACCCCGAACGACACCATCTGCGACCCGGCCTGCGGCACGGCAGGCTTTCTGGTCTCCGCCGCGGAGTACATTCGCAACCACTACGAGGATACCATGACTTCCGAGCAGTGGGAGCACTTTGCTGGGGATGCCTTCACCGGCTTTGACACAGACCGCACCATGCTGCGCATTTCTGCGATGAACCTGATGCTGCACTCCATCAGCCACCCGGAGATTGACTACAAGGACAGCGTTTCCAAGCAGAACCAGATCAGCGACAAGTTTACCATGTGTCTGGCAAATCCGCCTTTCAAGGGCACCGTGGACGCGGAAAGCATCAACGACAACCTGAAAGCCGTGACCAACACCAAAAAGACCGAGCTGTTGTTTCTGGCCCTGTTCCTACGGATGCTGAGAAAGGGTGGTCAGTGCGCCTGCATCGTACCGGATGGCGTGCTGTTCGGCTCCTCCAAGGCCCACAAGGCCATCCGTAAGGAACTGGTGGAGAACCACCAGCTGCGCGCAGTGATCTCTATGCCCTCCGGCGTGTTCAAGCCTTATGCGGGCGTGTCCACGGCGGTGCTGGTGTTCACCAAGACCTGCGCGGGCGGCACGGAAAACGTGTGGTTTTATGACATGAAGGCCGACGGCTTTTCCCTGGACGACAAGCGTAGTGAGGTGACGGAGAACGACATCCCGGACATTATCGAGCGGTTCCACCATCTGGACCAGGAAGCCGAACGCCAACGCACCGAACAGAGCTTTTTTGTGCCCAGGCAGGAAATTGCCGACAACGACTATGACCTGTCCATCAACAAGTACAAAAAGGTGGAGTATGTTCCGGTGGAGTACCCCTCAACCACGGAGTTGATGGCAGACTTGCATGAGCTGGAAATGGAGATCAACGCAGGGCTGGAGGAATTGGAGGGGATGTTGTGATGGCGAGATTGGGGGATGCTTTTTCGGTTATAAGAAATGGAGCATCAATTAGACAAGCAGATGGAGCAGGCGGGCTTCCGATTACGAGAATTGAAACAATTTCAAATAGAGAAATTGATCGAAGCAAGTTTGGCTACGCTGGGATTGAAGATGCAGATAAATATCGTGAGTACATTCTTCAGGATGGGGATATTTTGATGTCCCATATTAATAGCGAAAAACATTTGGGGAAAGTTGCACTCTATAAAAAACAGGGAAATGAAAAAATCATTCACGGGATGAATTTGCTAATGTTGCGCGCGAATAAGTCCATTGTTTATCCGCCGTTCGCAACTTACTTTTTTGCAACAAATATATTTTTAGGCCAGATTCAAAAAATTACAAAAAAATCTGTTAACCAAGCAAGTTTTACTGTTTCTGCATTAAAAGAAATTGAGATGGATCTACCAACCCTTGACGAACAGCGTAGAATTGCGTTGGTGCTGGACAAAGTCAGCGACCTGATTGCCAAACGCCGCCAGCAGTTGGGCAAGCTGGATGAGATGGTCAAGGCAAGGTTTGTGGAGATGTTTGGAGACCCAGTGGAGAATCCTATGGGGTGGGAGAAACTTGCACTGGGAAAACGATGTGATATAGTTACCGGAAACACACCCTCTCGTGCTGAGCCGGAGAATTATGGGAATTTTATTGAATGGATTAAATCAGATAACATCAATACCCCTGCTGTATTGCTTACAGAGGCACAGGAATACTTATCGGAGACAGGTTTTCATAAGTGCAGATTTGTAGAGGCAGGCAGCTTGCTCATGACTTGTATTGCTGGAAGTATTAACTGTATAGGCAATGTAGCAGTAGCGGATCGCCGGGTGGCATTTAATCAGCAAATCAATGCTATTGTCCCAAAGCAAGATGATGTGCTGTATTTATATTGGCTTATGCTACTATCAAAGCCTGCAATACATAGCACCATAAATATGTCACTTAAAGGGATACTAAGCAAGGGACAACTATCAGAAATGACCTTTCCTTTCCCACCCCTAGAACTACAAAATCAATTTGCTGTGTTTGTAAAGAAAACCGAAAAGACAAAAGCCAACATCAGCCGCAGCCTTGAAAAGCTTGAAACGCTAAAAAAGGCACTAATGCAGGAATACTTTGGGTGAGGTAATAAAATGGAAGAATATAAATTAACACTGGGGATGGAGCCCACAGACGATTATAAAAAAGCAAAGCAGGATTTGATTCAGGCAATGAGATCAATTCAAAAATTATCCCCTCAACAGCAGCAAATGTTGGCAGAGGAGTTATTTGGAGCAGCAAATGTTATGGTTTTGAGTCAAATACTACGCCAGTATCTGAGGTGAGTATAAAGTATGTTAGAGTTTATAAAAGATAACTGGGCAAACATTTTGCTTATTATCGTAGGTAGCTTTGCCCTTGCAACTTACATATTGCAGGAACGGAAGAAAAAGATTGATGCAGCTTCTCTTATCGTCCTTCAAATTGATGAATTCCAGGAGCGGTTAAGGGAAATCTCTACGTTCATTGTTGACGGACAATTAAACGAAACGGCGTTCTATGAATCACTACCCTTGATGGATACGGATTATTGGAACAATTACTTTGTCCGAAAAATGGACGCGACCAGCTATACAGCACTGAATCAACTATATGAGTATGTGTCAGAGATTCAGGAACAACAGATGCTCATGAAGGCTTTCCAAAAGAATTCCTTTCAGATAACACAAAATGTTTTGGCAAATATAGAATCGCAGTTTATTGTGGCCGATCTTAATAATGCTTGCACCGGAGTTACAGCGCAAAATATCACTTCTGCTATGGGAAATATGATTCCGCAAGGCGTTTCGGAAGCAGATCGAAATACGCTTAACGCAATGGTGCAACAAATAGCGGCACAGAATCCCAATTTTGATATGAATCGTTTTTGGAGCCTCTATAATCAGCAAAGAAATTGGACGAAGTCTATCATTAACCAAGGGGCATTAACTTCTTATACCCCTGTCCAAATTCGTATAAGTTTAGAGAAAATGCTAAAGAAATATTCGATGCTTGAAATTAGCGGAACAGAAGGCTATCAAATGCTCAAAAAGACTTCTAAACAAAAGTTTTAAGCAAGTGAGAGGTCTATTATGGAAGAAGATGTTACAAAGATATATGAGGAATATTCGGAGGAACTTCTGTTTTGCAAATATTTTATAGCTGAAAAGTTAAAACATCATGCTGAGATGGGTAGATGTGGAGAAAACATTCTCAAAAAATGTCTCCAGGAACGGTTTCAAATGCTAGAATTTGTTACCGGCTTTATTGCTTGGGCTAATCATCAAAGCCCACAATGTGACATCATCGTATGTAGGAAAAATTTTTATAGACGTCAACTAGCCGGAGACATTTTCCTGGTTGAACCAAATGATTGCATAATGGTTATAGAAGTCAAAGGAAATGCGACCTTGGATGATTTAACAGAAACGATTGAAAAAAATAAATTTTTCCAATTGCATGATGAAACAAAACATATAAAATTAGCGATGTTCGCTTTTAAAACTCGTATTGGAAAACAACGATTGTATAAAGAGTTCGGTTATAAATATGACAGAAGTACAAAAGGATATATCCAGGAACGGCTTCCAGAAGAAAAGACATTAGACTATTTTGTATGCTTACATAGAGAGAGCCTAACTAGCTCAGCACGGGATAAACAAGTATTCTTCTTGAAAGATGGGCAAGATCGGCAGTTCTATGTACTAGATAACCATTTTCCAATAATGCAGAATTTTTCGAGGCTAATACAAAGCTTGCAGAATTAGGGCTAGATAAAATGATGATTTCTTGATCGATTTTAGTGTTGAGACCGCAATGCTGAGAAGATTTGAATATAGGAAATATTGCTGGGAGCAAAATTGTCATGGAATATACAGAGGTTTTAGACAAGCAAATTACGAGAAAACAACATTATGTCCCCAAGGCTTACTTAAAAAACTTTTCTGCGAGTAATCAAAAATCAGAACAAGTTTATGTTGTTTTTACTAATGATGAAAACGCAAAAATGGTTTCAATCGACAATATTTGCTGTCGTTCTTACCTATATGATCAAATTGCAATTGATCCAGATAGCAAAACTCATGTTTTTGCAGCACCAAATGAGATCGAGAACAGTTTTATCGAACTGGAAGGCGAATACGCAACAATTATCTCAAAGATAAAAAACGCTTTACGGGATTCAGATGAATTTGAGTTGGCGCGGGTGGAAATTGATAAACTAAGTCAATTTATGTCATCGCTGCTGTTTAGAAACCCTGTTTTTGTACATCTGTCAAATTATATTATTGATACACAATACAAAAACGATCCGCAGCATATTAAACATGTAAAGGACATTTTTCCTGATGTGCCGCAAAATGTTTACCTGTCCATGCTGGCAAACGAATTTTTGAAGATGAACATTGCTCCGGATGTTGGCTTGTTTCCTCGGGCTTTGGCTGAGACAATGAAGGAATCGCAACTGTGTATTTTTAAAGCCCAAGGTTCCGTATTTGTCACAAGTAATATGCCGGTAGTCAATATTTACGGTGAAAAAGATGGTATAAAATATGACTTGCTTGGTATGCCAATTACGCCAGAATTATTTTTGGCGTTTGTCGATACTGTTCAGCGCATTCCCAGAATAATCATAATTGATGACAACAGTGTAAAGCGCATGAACAGCAAGCAGATAAATAAAGAGATGTTAATTTCTAACCGTATAGACTTATTATCGTATATTGATTTTTCAATAGATGTTGAAAAAGAAGATGATGAACAGGTTTACCAACTGCTTCATACAGATAAGGAAACCGCGTTGAAACAATATGAGGACATGATGAGTTCAAAAGAAATAAAATACTGGAGATGATGTGATGACTAACTTCTCCTTTCTCAAAGCCAAAACTGAATATGCCCTCTTCGCCCCCGCCTGCATGGAAGCTGAGAAAATTTATGTTTCTGCTCCTGCCATGTGTGCAGTAGGCTGCCGTAAGGCATTGGAGCTAGCAGTAAAATGGGTATATGCAGCGGACAAGTCCATGAAAATGCCTTACAAGGACAATCTGCAATCCCTCATTCACGAGCCAACTTTCCGCTTCGCTGTGGACTCCAACACTTGGGGCAAGATGCCTTTTATCATCAAGTTGGGCAATCTGGCGGTACATACCGAGCGCAGCGTTCAGCCAAGTGATGCGCTTGCTTCTCTGCGCGGTCTGTTTGAGTTTGTGCAGTGGATCGACTATTGCTATGGCGCGGACTATCAGGAGCGCACCTTCGACGAGAATCTTGTCCCCACCGGAAAGGTGGCGGTGGACACCCGGAAAATCAAGGAACAGGAAAGTCTGCTGGACCAGAAAGATGCCGAGATCGAGGCGCTGCGCAAGCAAATCGAGCAGATGTCCACCCGATACACCGCCGAAAAGGAGCAGCATCAGAAGGAACGCACCTTCCAGCCGGAGGACCTCTCGGAATTCAAGACCCGCAAAATCTACATCGACGTGGACCTCAAACTGATGGGCTGGAAGTTCACCGGCCCAGATGCTGATGTACAGGAGGAGTATCGTGTGGAGGATATGGCCGGGATGCCAGGTCAGCCTGGCTTCTGCGACTATGTGCTGTTTGGAAAGGACGGCCTGCCCCTGGCGGTGGTGGAAGCCAAGCGCACCAGCAAGGAACCAAACATTGGACGCAAACAAGCGGTTTTGTATGCGGATTGTCTGGAACGGAAATTTGGCCGCCGCCCCATGATGTTCACCACCAATGGCTTTGAAACCTACTTCTGGGATGACCAGACCGCCCCGCAACGGAAGGTCAGTGGCATTTTCAGCAAGGATGACCTGCAAAAGCTGATGAACCGGCGCACCGAGCGGATGGATTTGATGAGCGTTTCCATTGATGACAAAATCACTGACCGGTATTACCAGAAGGAAGCCATCCGAGCGGTGTGCGAACAGATTACGCAGGGGTTCCGCAAGCATCTGCTGGTGATGGCCACCGGCACCGGCAAAACCAGAACCGCGTCCAGCCTGACCGATGTGCTCAGCCGAGGCAAATGGGTGACCAACATTCTGTTTCTGGCCGACCGCACCGCGCTGGTGAAGCAGGCAAAGGACGATTTCAAGAACTATCTGCCGGATATGTCCCTGTGCAACCTCTGTTCCAACAAGGACGACCGGAACGCCCGCATTGTGTTCTCCACCTATCCCACCATCCTCAACGCCATTGACGACACCAAATCCAAGGACGGGCGGCAGCTCTTTACCCCGGCGCACTTTGATTTGATTATCATTGACGAGAGCCACCGGAGTATTTTCAAAAAATACCGGGCGATTTTTGAATACTTTGATGCGGTGATGGTGGGCCTCACCGCCACGCCCAAGACCGATGTGGACCGCAACACCTACGACTTTTTCGAGATGGAGCATGGTGTCCCCACCTATGCCTATGACTATGAGACGGCGGTGTATCAGGACCATGTGCTGGTGCCCTATTATAACTATGAGGTCAAGACCAAGTTTTTAGACGAGGGCATCACCTATGACGACCTGTCCGACGAGGACAAGGAGCGGTATGAGGAGGATTTCGTGGAGGACGGCATGATGCCGGACTTCATCCCCTCTGCGGCGCTCAATCAGTTCGTATTCAACGAGACAACGGTGGACATTGTGCTCCAGGACCTGATGGAGCGGGGCGTAAAAGTGGCGGGCGGTGACCGGCTGGGGAAAACCATCATCTTTGTCCAGAACAAGCGCCATGCGGAGTTTATTCTGGAGCGGTTCAATAAGCTCTATCCCCAGTACCACGGCACCTTTGCCCAGCGGGTCATCTGCGACGACTCCTATGCACAGACCATCATTGACGACTTCAAGCAGCCGGAAAAAGAGCCGCACATTGCCGTCTCGGTGGATATGATGGATACCGGCATTGATGTCCCGGAATGCGTCAATCTGGTGTTCTTCAAAAAGGTGCGCTCCAAGGCGAAGTTCTGGCAGATGATCGGCCGGGGCACCCGGCTGTGTCAGGGGCTGGCCTGCGTGGATCAGGTGGACGGAGCCTATACCGACAAGCGCCGGTTTCTGATCTTTGACTACTGCGGCAACTTTGAATTTTTCCGGCAGCACAAAGAGGGCTATGAGGCCAGAGAGACCAAAACCCTGTCGGAGAATCTCTTTGGGAAACAGGTCCGGCTGGCCATGGCGTTGCAGGAGTGCGCCTTTGCCGGGGAGGACGATCAGGTATGGCGGGGTGAACTGGTGGATACCTGCCACCGGCAGGTGGCGGCCCTCAATCCCGACCTGATCGCAGTCAAGCTGCGGCGGCAGTTCGTGGACAAGTACCAGAAGCCGGAGGCGTTTGCTACCATCAGCGAGGGAGATAAGAGCGAGTTGCTTACGCAGATCGCCCCCCTGGTGCAGGCCGAAGAGCCGGACGAGTTCGCAAAGCGGTTTGACAACTTTATGTATGGCTTGATGCTGGCCCATATCGAGC
>ERZ1673752.3795-NODE-3795-length-13729-cov-11.502925_pt1 | contig 13729 bp, 12 predicted proteins | sample MGYA00580195_ERZ1673752 | MGnify/ENA primary metagenome ERZ1673752 (study PRJEB41218, sample SAMN15661744) | gut metagenome | host: Homo sapiens | place: Canada: London | collected 2015-08-20/2019-03-30 | study: EMG produced TPA metagenomics assembly of...
TACGGCGATATCACCGACCAGTCCTTCAACCAGACCACCTACGAGGCCTGCAAGGAGTTCTGTGAGGCCAACGGTCTGCAGTTCAACTATTTCAAGCCCGCCGGTGACTCCGACGCCGAGCGTGTCGCCATGATCGAGTCCGCGATCGACGAAGGCTACAACGTTGTTGTTATGCCGGGCTACGCTTTCGCAGGCGCTATCAAGGAAACCGCTGACATCTATCCCGAGGTCACCTTCATTGCTCTGGACGTCGGTGCCGGCGATCTGGGCGATGACTACACCCTGCCTTCCAACCTCTACTGCGCTGTCTATCAGGAAGAGCTGTGCGGCTACATGGCAGGCTACGCTGCTGTGAAGCTCGGCTACACGAAGCTCGGCTTCCTGGGCGGCATGGCTGTCCCGGCTGTCGTCCGTTACGGCTTCGGCTATGTGCAGGGCGTTGACGCCGCTGCCAAGGAGCTCGGCATCACGGTCGACCTCAAGTACGCCTACGGCAACCAGTTCTACGGCGACGGCGACATCACCGCTGCTATGGACACCTGGTATCAGGGCGGCACGGAGATCGTCTTTGCCTGCGGCGGCGGCATCTACAACTCCGCTGCTGAGGCTGCTGCCAAGGTCGGCGCAAAGGTCATCGGTGTTGACGTTGACCAGGCTGCCATCATTGACGGCGACTACGGCGAGGGCATGACCGTCACCTCCGCAATGAAGGGTCTTGCTCCCACTGTCAAGCATATGCTCTCCGAAGTCGTGGCCGGCAACTTTGCCAACTACGGCGGCAAGATCGATACCCTGGGCCTCGTCTCTGCCAACCCGGAAGAGAACTACGTCCAGATCCCGACTGCTTCCACGCAGTTCGAAGACGGCAAGTTCACGCAGGCTGACTATGAAGCGCTCGTCGCTGCCATGTTCGCCGGTGAGATCACCGTCTCCAACGACACCACGGCTATGCCCGCTGTCACCAACGTCAACGTTGAGGACCTCGGCAACCTGAAGTAAGTTATCCCTACATAAAAGTGTGCAGGCTCCGGCCTGCACACTTTTTTTGTACGCTTTCCCGGAAAAACCGGGAAAACCGAAAAACTTTTTGCTTTATCCGCACAAATATAGTATAATGGATAAAATGGTTTCCGTCCTCGCAAGCGCGGGCCATAAAAACGGAAGGAGGGCGAAAAGATTTGGAAACGCAGTACGCCATTGAAATGCTGAACATCACCAAACGTTTCCCCGGAATCATCGCCAACGACAACATCACCCTGAAGCTCAAAAAGGGAGAGATCCACGCCCTGCTCGGCGAAAACGGCGCGGGCAAGTCGACGCTCATGAGCGTCCTCTTCGGCCTCTATCAGCCGGAGGAGGGCGAGATCCACAAGGACGGCCGCAAGGTCGAGATCCGCAACCCGAACGACGCCAACGCCCTCGGCATCGGCATGGTCCACCAGCACTTCAAGCTGGTCGAATGCTTCTCTGTCCTTGACAACATCATCCTCGGCGTCGAGCCGAACAAAATGGGCTTTCTGCAGAAGCAGGACGCCCGGAAAAAGGTTCTGGATCTGTCCGAAAAATACGGCCTGCACGTCGACCCCGACGCTTTCATCGAGGACATCACCGTCGGCATGCAGCAGAGGACCGAAATCCTCAAGATGCTCTACCGCGACAACGAGATCCTCATCTTCGACGAGCCGACCGCCGTTCTGACGCCGCAGGAGATCGAAGAACTCATGCAGATCATGAAGAACCTCGCCGCCGAAGGCAAGAGCATCCTCTTCATCTCGCACAAGCTCGCCGAGATCATGGAGGTCTCCGACCGCGTGACCGTCCTGCGCAAGGGCAAATACATCGGCACCGTCGAGACTGCGCACACCACAGCGGAAGAGCTTTCCGCCATGATGGTCGGCCGCAACGTCAATTTCCACGTGGAAAAAGGCCCGCTGCACGCAGGCAGCGAGGTCCTCTCGGTCGAGCACCTGACGGTCGCTTCCAAGGTCCACAAGAATAACGCCGTCCGGGACATTTCGTTCAAGGTCCGCGCGGGCGAGATCGTCTGCATCGCCGGTATCGACGGCAACGGCCAGACCGAGCTTGTCTACGCACTGACCGGACTGGAGCCCGCCGCGGGCGGCAGGATCACGCTCGAGGGCAAGGATATCACCCACGCCTCCATCCGCCAGCGCAGCACCATGGGCATGAGCCACATCCCCGAGGACCGGCACAAGCACGGTCTTGTCCTCGACTACACGCTCGAGGACAACATGGTTCTGCAGCGCTATTTTGAGCCGGAATTTACCGACAGGGCCGGCTTCCTGCGCCGGAAAAACATCCGCGCGTATGCCGAGCGGCTGATCGAACAGTACGACGTCCGCTCCGGTCAGGGCGCGCTGACCCCGGCGCGCAGCATGTCCGGCGGCAACCAGCAGAAGGCCATCGTCGCGCGTGAGATCGACAAGGATCCCGAGCTGCTCGTCGCCGTGCAGCCGACCCGCGGTCTTGACGTCGGCGCGATCGAATATATCCACAAGCAGCTCGTCGCCCAGCGCGACGCCGGCAAGGCCGTTCTGCTGGTCTCGCTGGAGCTGGACGAGGTCATGGACGTCCCGGACCGCATTCTCGTCATGTACGAGGGTGAGATCGTCGGCGAGCTGGATCCGAAGACCACCACGCAGGAGGAGCTTGGCCTCTACATGGCAGGCGCCAGAAGAGATGAGGTGAAAGCATGAAGCAGAACAAGAACATTCTGAAAAATCCGGGCGTGCAGTCGCTTCTGACGTCGCTGCTGTGCATCCTGCTCGGCCTTTTCCTCGGCTATCTCGTGCTGCTGCTCATTAACCCCGCGGGCGCGTGGGGCGCGATCACGAACGTCATGAAGAACTTCATGACCTATTCCAGCGGCAAGGCGCAGCTCAAATACCTCGGCAACACCCTCGTGCGGACGGCTCCGCTGCTCATGTGCTCGCTGAGCGTCCTGTTCGTCTACAAAGTCGGCCTGTTCAACATCGGCGCGGCCGGTCAGTATGTCGCGGGCGCCTGCGCCTGCCTGTATGCCGGTCTGTATCTGCACTGGCACTGGCTGCCGTGCATGCTGCTGGCCATCGCGGCGGGCGCGCTGCTCGGCACGGTCTCCGGTCTTCTCAAGAGCTTCTTCAACGTGAGCGAGGTCATTTCCGGCATCATGCTCAACTGGATCGCGCTCTATACGACCAATATGCTCCTGACCAACGTCAAGGAGCCGACCAGCCCCTATACCTACCAGCTCAAGGCCGAGGGCCCGCAGGCCATCCTGCCCGGCATCAGCCTCTCGAAGCTTCTGAGCAATAACCAGTACGTCACCATCGCCATCCCCATCGCCATCGTCTGCGCGATCGTCATCTGGGTCGTTCTGTCCAAGACGCTCTTCGGCTACGAGCTGAAGGCCACCGGCAACAACCCCAACGCCGCCAAATACTGCGGCATGGCCGAAAAGCGCAACATCATCCTGACGCTCGCCATCGGCGGTGCGCTGGCGGGTCTGGGCGCTTCGCTCCTGTACCAGACGGGCTATGAGCAGTGGCAGTGCACGTATTCCTCCGTCCCCTCCATGGGCTTCAACGGCATTGCCGCCGCCTTCCTCGGCGGCCTCAGCCCGATCGGCTCGATCTTCGCCTCGTTCTTCATCCAGCACATCACCGCAGGCGGCGCATATGTCGATAAGTCGCTGTACTGCTCGCAGATCTCCGATCTCATTTCCGCCATCATCATCTATCTGTGCAGCTTCGTTCTGTTCTTCAAGACGGTGCTGAACAGCTGGATCGCCCGTCATGAGGAAAAGAAAGCGCACAAGGCGGCGCAGGTCGCCGGGAAAGGAGGCGAGCAGGCATGACCCTTCTTCTGCAGTATACGCTTCTGTTCGCGTCCGTGCTTCTGCTCGTGGCGCTGGGCGGCTGCTTCTCGGAGCATTCCGGCGTCATCAACCTCGGTCTTGAGGGCATCATGGTCATCGGCGCGCTGGGCGGCGCGCTCACCATGCGGTATCTTCCGGCAGGCACGCCCAACATCGTGATGATCCTGCTCGTCATTCTGGCGAGCATCGCGGGCGGCATGCTCTATTCCGCGCTGCTGGCCGTCTCCGCCATCAACTGCAAGGCGGATCAGACCATCGTCGGTACCGCCATGAACATCCTCGGCACCGCCGCCGCGACGGTCATCGTCAAGGCCATCAACACCGCCGCCAACCCCAACGACGTCTCCTCCACCATCCAGTACGTCGAGCCGAAAAAGGCTTTCCTCGTGAACATCGGCTCGTTCGAGTTCAACTGGTTCATGGTCGTGGCCGTCATCGCGCTGGTGATCTCCTATATTACGCTCTACAAGACGCGCTTCGGCCTGCGCCTCATGGCCTGCGGCGAGCATCCGCAGGCGGCGGCCAGCGTCGGCATCAACGTCTACAAGATGCGCTGGGCGGGCGTTCTGATCTCCGGCTTGCTCGGCGGTCTCGGCGGTATCGTGTATATCACCTGCGGCGTCAGCGAGTGGAAATTTGAATACGGCGTGGCGGGCTTTGGTTTCCTGTCCCTCGCCGTCATGATCTTCGGCCAGTGGAAGCCGACGCGCATCGCACTGGCGGCGCTGCTGTTCGGTCTGTTCCGCGCGCTCTCCAACGTCTACTTCGGCTTTGACTTCCTTGTCAGCCTCAACATCCCCAGCGGCGTGTACAACATGCTGCCGTATATCATCTCGCTGATCGTCCTTGTCTTCACGTCGAAAAATTCCCGTGCGCCGAAGGCCGAGGGCATCCCCTACGACAAGGGTCAGCGGTAACTGCACCCTTTCTGTCTCCGGCAAGCCCCTTACGGGCTTGCCGGAGCCTTCATTTCACATTCAGGAGGTTTCTTTCCCATGCGTATGGTCGATCTCATTGAAAAAAAGCGCGACGGCGGCACCCTGACCGACGACGAGATCCGCTTTATCATTCAGGGCTTCACCGACGGCTCCATTCCGGACTATCAGATGTCCGCGTTTGCCATGACCGTATTTTACAAGGGCATGACCGATCACGAGACCGCCGTCCTGACCGACGCCATGATGCATTCCGGCGATACCGTCGACCTCAGCCGCTTCGGCGACAAGTCCGTCGACAAGCACTCTACCGGCGGCGTCGGCGACAAGACGACGCTCATCGTCGCGCCGATCGTCTCCTCGCTCGGCGGCAAGATGGCCAAAATGTCCGGCCGCGGCCTCGGCCACACCGGCGGCACGGTCGATAAGCTCGAATCCATCCCCGGCTATCAGACCACGCTCACCGCGGACGCGTTCATGCAGCAGGTCGAGGACGTCGGCGTGGCCGTCATCGGCCAGTCCGGCAATCTGACGCCCGCCGACAAAAAGCTCTACGCCCTGCGCGACGTCACGGCGACGATCGACTCGCTGCCGCTCATCACGTCCTCCATCATGTCCAAAAAGCTCGCGGCCGGCGCGCACTCCATCGTGCTGGACGTCAAGATCGGCTCCGGCGCGTTCATGAAGACGCTGGAGGACGGCCGGAAGCTCGCCGAGAGCATGGTGCGCATCGGCCGCGCCTGCGGGCGGAACGTGGTCGCCGTCATGTCCAACATGGATATCCCGCTCGGCTTCTACATTGGCAACGCCCTTGAGGTGCGTGAGGCCGTCGAGGTCCTGCAGGGCCATGGCTGCCCGGACTTGACCGGCGTGTGCGTCACGCTGGCGGCCAACATGCTGCACCTGTGCAACGGCTGGCCCATCGAGGAGGCCACGAAGCAGGCACAGGACGCCATCGCCTCCGGCAAAGCCTTCGCGCAGATGAAGCGCTGGATCGCCGCGCAGGGCGGCGATGCCCGCGTGCTGGACGATACGAGCCTTCTGCCGCAGGCCTCCGTCCAATACGAGCTGAAGGCGCCGCAGAGCGGATACCTGCTGCACATGGACGCGCAGAAGATCGGCGAAAGCTCCGCGATCCTCGGCGCGGGCCGCAAGACAAAGGACGACGTCATCGACTTTGCCGCCGGTATCGTCCTGAAGGAGAAGACCGGCGCGAAGATCGAAAAGGGTCAGACGCTCGCCGTCCTGCACACGAACCGGCCCGAGACGCTTCCGGACGCCGAGCGCGTCTTCCTGGAGGCGCTCCGCTGGGGCGAGGCCGCTCCGGCCGCGCAGCCGCTCATCTACGGGATCGTAACGGAATAAAACAGGTGCTTGAGAAAGAGGAGATAGAGATATGTCAGATGTGATCGTCATCGGTGTCGCCGGCGGGACCGGCAGTGGAAAAACAACGCTCGTCAAGGCGCTCATCAATCGCTTCGGCGATAATATCAGCGTGCTCAGCCATGATAACTACTACAAGCGGCACGATGAGATGAGCTATGAAGAGCGCACCCACCTCAACTACGACTGCCCGGACGCGTTCGACACCGACATGATGATCGGGCATCTGCGCCAGCTGAAAGCCGGTCAGGCGATCGACTGCCCCACCTACGACTATACCATCCACAACCGCGCGGACGAAGTCCTGCACATCGAGCCGCGGAAGGTCATCGTGGTCGAGGGCATCATGATCTTCGTGGACAAGACGCTCTGCGATGAGATGAACATCCGCATCTTTGTCGACGCCGACGCCGACGTGCGTCTGTGCCGCCGCATCCGCCGCGACGTCAAAAAGCGCGGCCGCAGCATCGACTCCGTCATCGAGCAGTATCTGACGACCGTCAAGCCCATGCACGAGCTTTACGTGGAGCCGAGCAAGAAGAACGCCAACATCATCGTCCCCGAGGGCGGCAAGAACCTCATCGCGCTTGAGATGATCGTCAACCGCATCCAGCGCCACATCGACGGCGCCGCCGTCTGAATCTCAATCTATAAAAAGCGGGCCGCCCGACCGGGCGGCCCGTGTTATTTTGTGTATATGCTTAATCCTCCAATGTCTTCTGCAGATATTCCTTCACCTGTGCCGGGGCAATGCCGAGGACGAAGCCAAATTCGCCGTAGAGCATCTCCTCCGCCAGCTTCCAGCTGCGAAGCTCGGTCGAGCTGACGGTCCGGCGGCTGGCGGCCAGCTGCTTCTGGCGGCCATGGAGCGTCCTGCACAGGCGCAGGAGCTTGACGCAGTCGTGCTCCGCCAGGATCCCGCGGTAATACTCTCCGGCGGCGCGGCTGTCCGCCGGGATATCCTCCAGCGGCTCCATCTGCCGCAGGCGCGGAAGAAGGCCGTCCAGCTCCGCCCGCGTCAGGACCGGGCGCATGACCGCTTTTCCGTCGACCGGCGTATAGATCGTTCCGCCGTGATAATACGGGCGGAGCCGGTAATAGTCCCGGTTTTTATCCAGTCCGGATACTTTCAGCCGTCCCGCTTCCTCAACCTCGCATACGCCTTCCACACCGTAAATGATATATTCACCAACTGAAAACATAGCCTTCCTCCTTCTTTTCTGAATAAATGCAACTTCTTACAAGTACAGTATACCAGATTTCCGAAGAAAAGTGTAAGTGGTTTTTCGAATTTTTCCGCAAAAAATCAGCGACAGACAGCTGCCGCTGATTTTTTATGCGTCATGATACTGAAACAGCGCCCGGCTGAGCGCCAGAATTTCCGGCTCGTCCAGAGAGTTCTGAAACTCCACCGTGCCGGGGCCGTCCGCCGTCCGGAGCATGCCCTGCTCCTGCAGCTTCCTCTGCAGCTGCATCGCGACGCCGTGGCTGCCGTCCATGATCTCCGGCTGCCGCCCGACGAGCTTCCGGATCGCGCCGGTCAGGAACGGATAATGCGTGCAGCCGAGGACGATCGCGTCGACCGGGACCTTGAGATACGGCTCCAGCCGGTCAAAGAGGTAATTTTCGACCTCCGGCCCGCGCAGCATGCCGCGCTCGACAAACTCCATAAGCCCGCCGCACGGCAGGGCAATGATCTCCGCCTGCGCGTCATACTGGCGCTTGAGCGCCTGAAATTTTTCCTGCTTGATGGTCATGGGCGTCGCCATGACTAAAATCCGGCCGCCGGGGTATTTCTCCACCGCGGGCTTGAGCGCCGGCTCTGTGCCGATCACGGGGATGTCGGGATACTGCTCGCGCAGCATGCCGATGGCCGCGGACGTCGCCGTGTTGCAGGCGATGACCAGTGCCTTCGCGCCTCCCTCGACCAGCCTTCTGATCGCCGCATCGACCAGCGCGCGGATCTCCTGCCCGGATTTGACGCCGTAGGGCGCGTGCAGGGAATCACCGTAATACAGATAATTTTCCTGCGGCAGCAGCCGCACCGTCTCGCGCAGGACGCTGATCCCGCCAAGTCCGGAGTCAAAAAATGCGATCGGCCGGTCCTGCTTCTGCATCCGGCGTCCCTCCTTCCCGTCAGGTCTCCAAAAACCGCACGATCTTCGTCAGATCGTATTCTCCACGGTCCATATCAATGCGCAGTGTCCGCTCCGGTGGGAGCGTCTGCGCCCATTTATCATACAGCTCCTTCAGCTCATACACGTACATGAGATCCAGATCGTCCTCATAGTCCCGGCCGCGCTTGTGCATGTGTTCGATGATCGTGCTGACCGAGCAGTCGAGATAGAGATACTTGTCGATCTTTGGCATCAGGGACGCAATGCCGTTTGCCAGCTTGCAGAGCGTCGCGTATTCATCCTGCGTCAGATCCTGCTGGTTCCGGCGGTACTCCGCAATGACCAGATTTTCCAGAAACGCGCGGTCAAAGAAGAAAAACTCCGTATTGCCGACCTCCGGCCGCCACGTCTGATCGTCAAAGTAGAGCGACAGAAAGCTCACCTGCGAGTGGAACGACCACCGCTTTGAATCGGAATAATAGTCGTTGATGAACGGATTGTCCTGCGGCCGCTCCTCATGGAACAATGCCCGCGGGCCCAGATACCGGATAAGCCTCTGCAGAAGCGTCGTCTTTCCGGCGCCGACCGTGCCGCAGATCGCGATATACTTCATGACCGGCGCCTCCCGTCCGTAAAAAATACGGTCTTATTCTACCGCATACAGGCCGCGCACGCAAGACGCAAAACTGCCGAAAAAGGCAGAGCCTTTTTCGGCAGCTTGAAAATGATAGCTTCAGCGGAGCGATTCGAAGCGCTTCGCGCCGCGCGTCATGAGCCAGCGTCCGGACAGCGCGTACAAAATCGCGAGGAGCGCCAGCACCAGTGCCAGAAATACCGGCGTGTCCATCACGTTCGCCAGCAGCAGGAAATAGGCCGCGCCGATCGCCAGCACGAAGCCCCACACGATCAGCATCGTGAGCACCACGCCCGCGCCCTGCTTGGCCGCCTGCGTCTCATTGATCCAGTCGAGATTGCAGTGCCGCAGATCCTCCATGAGGCCGACGTTCGCCGCCAGCAGCACGAACATGAGCTGACACCCCAGCAGCAGCGCCGTCTGCATGGCCGGCAGCCGCAGCGCCAGCGAAGCGGCCAGCATCATAACGAGCGCCGGGCAGACAGCCAGCGAGTTGGAGAGGTTCAGCTTTGCCTGCAGGACCTTCCTCGTCCCGACCGGCATGGAGCGCACGATCCAGTAATTTTTGCCCTCCAGCGAGACGGAGGAGGCCGTGAAGAACACCATGCCGGAAACCAGCATCCCTGCCAGCAGCGGGATCGGCGCGAGCGCCTGCTTCAAAGCTGGCATCACCTGAAAAACTGTCAGGAGCTCCTGCCGCTTGACGACGGCCAGCACCGCCAGCGCCAACTCAAACACCAGCCCAAGGCCCGCGTTCAGCATATAGCCGGAGCTGCTGGTCAGCCGCGCAAGCTCGCGGCGGTAAAGCGCGCCGCTCTGCGGCAGGACGCGCATTTCCTTTTTCTCGTACCGGATCCTGACCTTCCCGCGATGCGTGGTCACGATGCGGACAAAGCTGCGCGCGAGCAGCGCATAGGCCAGTACGAACGGCAAAACCGTCCACAAAAGCGTCAGGCCAAGGCTCGCAAGATCACCGTCCGCGGCAGCCTGCCCCAGCCACACAAGCGGCAGCGCCGCGCGGAGCGCGCCCGCGATCGTCTGCCCGTTGGCGGCCAGCGTGGTCACGTAGGCGTTCATGCGGAAGCAGAACGCAAAGTACGCCAGCAAAAACACGACCGACAGCACCATCGTCACGACCGTCGTATTGCGCATATGGCTGGTAATGAGCGAGATGAACCACGCAAACAGGCAGCTCACCGCCAGCGAAAACAGCGGCAGCGCCAGCACAATGACGAGGAACGACAAAATACCCGCGCCGCTCACGCTGCCGTACTGCAGCCACGCCGCGAGGACCGGCAGCGCCACGACAAGCTCAAACACGAAATTCATGACGAGCAGCGCCGCCATCCGGCTGAGAAGGATCAGGCCGGGCTTCACCGGCATGGACAGAAGCAGCTCATTGTCCTTCGCCTCAAACAGCTGGGATTTGGCCGTAAACACGCTGCCGATGAACATGAGCGCAAAGGCCATGATCGCGAACATCGCGAAATACAGCCAGCCAAGCCCCGCCGGGAAAAACGCGGCGGCCAACTGGGAGAAGGACGTATAGAACAGGAAGGTGAACGCGCAGAAGCAGTAGAGCATCAGAAGCGCATAGCCCACGGCCTTGCCCTTCGACTGCGATCTCCGCTTCCGGTTCTGGCCGGAAAACGCGGCGAGCAGCGCCGCCATCCGGACGCGGAGCAGCGTTTTAAGCATTCTTTTCACCCTCCAGCTCCAAAAACACGTCCTCGAGCGACTGGTCGCCCTTGACCTCGTCCATCGTGCCGGACGCGATGAGGCGGCCCTGCTTGATGATGGCGACCTTGTCGCAGAGCTTTTCCGCGACCTCCAGCACGTGCGTGGAGAAGAAGATCGCGCCGCCGCGGTCGCAGTGCTCACGCATGATCGTCTTGACCTGATAGGCCGCCGTCGGGTCGAGACCGACGAACGGCTCGTCCATGATGATGAGCTTCGGATCGTGGATGAGCGCCGAAATGATGGCCAGCTTCTGCTTCATGCCGTGGGAATACGCCGAGACCAGCTGCGCCAGATCCCCGGTCAGATCAAACAGATCGGCATATTTCCCGATCCGCGCCTCGCGGTCGGCCTTTGACACGCCGAAGATATCCGCCACGAAATTGAGATATTTGATCCCGGATAAAAACTCGTACAGATCCGGATTATCCGGGATATACGCCAGCACCTGCTTGCAGCCCAGGGGATCCTCTTTGACGGACTTGCCGTCTATGTAAATTTCGCCCGTTTCAAACTGCAGAATACCTGCGCAGCTCTTGATCGTTGTGGTCTTGCCGGCACCATTGTGGCCGATGAAGCCGTAGATCTCGCCGGGACGGATGTGCAGGCTCAGATCGTCGACGGCTTTCTTCTCTCCGTAAATTTTGGTCAGATGCTCGATTTTCAGCATCGGATGCACCCCTTTCTCTGTGGATACCTTTCAGACGTTCCGTTTGGGCAAAAGTTCCCATGTGTCTATAATAATAGCAGAAAAATCCTGTTTGTACAGGCGATTTTCGGCGTTTGTTCACAATTTCTTTACCCGTTCTTGAAACCGTGTTCAAATTCTTCCTGTATCTTAGACGCATAGGAAGTGAAACACACCGATCGGTTCTCTTCTGTCCGTTCCGGCGATGCGCCGTCCGATGCCGCGGAAATATCTGCGGATAAGCCGACGGACGCGCGCGTGACAATCGCCTTTTTACACCGTTTTCTCTTTCTTTACGCGCAGGCCAAAGGCGGTCTGCGCGTAAACCGATGTCTGCGTCCTTCTGCCGCGTCTGCAGAGGGATACTTTTTATCCGTTTTTCCGCCGGAGCCGCCCGTTCAGCTTGCAGTCGGGCGGTTTTCGGATTATAATAAAGAAAAAGATTCGTATTTATCAGAAAAGGTGAGCGTATGGACATCAACCGTGCAACTGAACTGCTTCTGGCGCTTGCGGACGGCATAGACCCGATCACGGGCAATCGCCTGCCGGATGAAAGTGTGTACAATAACCCCGAGATCATCCGCGCCATCCATTGCCTGCTCCGGCAGCTGCAGGCCAGAACAGACAGCGCAGCCGCCGTCAACGCCGGCCGCAGCTGGCACGCCGACGAGGAACGGCAGCTGCTGGAGGAATACGACGCCGGTCTGTCCGTCGACGAGATCGCCCGCCGCCACGGCCGCAGCCCCGGCGCGATCGAAGCACGCCTGTCCGAGCTTGGCCGCCGCGACCAGATCCAGTTCAGCATGCACTGATATCATAACCTCTGTTTTCCGCCGCGCAGGACGTTATCCCGTCCCGCGCGGTTTTTCTGTCGCCTACATATCCTATTCGGAATGTATGCATTCCAATATTGGGGGCTTGTTTTCCATGTGCAAAATGATATAATCATGGCAACAAAAGGAGCCGGTTTCCCCGGTAAAGTCCAGAAAGGATCTGAGGATTTATGAAGAAAATCATGGTTGCAGGCGGCGGTGTTTTGGGCAGTCAGATCGCATTCCAGGCTGCGTACTGCGGATTTGATGTAACAATTTTGCTGAGAAGTAATGGAAGTATTGGAAGAACACAGCCAAAACTTGCACATTTGAAGGATGTTTACGCACAGACGATCACCCGCATGGATACCCCGGAGGGGAAGGCCCCGCAGGTGTGGGCGAGCGGCATAGCATACTATACTAATTTTGATATGTCTGCATGCCTTGCGCAGACAGAACGCGCCGCCGCTTCCATCCGGCTGGAGCTGGATCTGGCGAAGGCGGCCGCCGATGCGGATCTCGTCATCGAGTCCATGGCCGAGAGGGCCGGTGACAAGATCGACTTCTACAAAAAGCTCGCGCCGGTGCTGCCGGAGAAGACGATCCTTGTGACAAACTCGTCCTCACTGCTGCCCTCGAAGTTCGCAAAATACACCGGGCGGCCGGATCGGTATCTCGCGCTGCACTTTGCAAACTCCATCTGGAAGAACAACACGGCGGAGATCATGGCGCAGCCGAAGACCAGTCAGGCCTCGTTTGACGCCGTCATGGACTTTGCCCGTCAGATCCGCATGGTGCCGCTGCCGGTCCGGAAGGAAAAGGCCGGATATCTGCTCAATTCCATGCTGATCCCCATGCTGTTCTCCGCGATGGATCTGTATGTCAATGGCGTTTCCGACCCCGAGAGCATCGACAAGGCCTGGACGCTCGGCACCGGCGCGCCGAAGGGGCCGTTCCGCATCCTCGATACCGTCGGTCTGACCACCGCGGACAATATCGTCCAGCAGTATCTGAAGGTTCCGCCCTTCCTCGCCCCGTACAACTTCCGCGGCATGCACGCCATGCTCCAGACCTACCTGTCCGCCGGAAAGCTCGGCATGTCCTCCGGCGAAGGCTTCTACAAATACGCCTGACCAAACGGCCCATCCCTCCCGGATGGGCCGTCGTCGTCCCGCAGGCAATGCCACGGCGGCTGCGCCATGCCGCCAAGAGCCGCCTTTCGAATCCCACCCATTTGGGTCGCGATACCAGAAAAGCGCCCCATCCCGCCAACAAAGAAAAAACAAAATCGTGACCGCTGTCGCTGGGTCACGATTTTGAGAGGTGGAGCGACGGAGCAGGTGAGAGATGACTTTTTCATGCGAAGCATAAAAAGTCGTCGCGAACTTGCGCAGTCCGCGACGACGATGTGCAATCCGGGCACTACTATAGGCCAACGCTGTGGCCGATGTTTTCGGAAAGGAGGAATGTGTGCAAGGAACCCATCAGGGGGTTCCTTGCACGTTCAATTCCCGCCCGCAGGCGGCACGGTCTGCTGCGCAGACCG
>ERZ1673752.3815-NODE-3815-length-13679-cov-6.837566_pt1 | contig 13679 bp, 10 predicted proteins | sample MGYA00580195_ERZ1673752 | MGnify/ENA primary metagenome ERZ1673752 (study PRJEB41218, sample SAMN15661744) | gut metagenome | host: Homo sapiens | place: Canada: London | collected 2015-08-20/2019-03-30 | study: EMG produced TPA metagenomics assembly of...
TCCAATCCGTTTTTTGCGGCGGCGTGTACGTCGCAAAAAACACTTTGCGCGGAGCGGAGTGTCGCAGGCTGGCCAATGGCCAGACAAGGCGCGGAGCGCAGCGAACCCCCTCAGTCAAAGGAGGTGGACGCCTATAGGCGTCCACCTCCTTTGACTGATTTTAATTTACGCGCTGGATGCCGCCCAGCCAGTAGCCGCCCATGTGGTCGGCGGCGAGCCCCGCGAGGTGGTCGCGCAGCTGCCACGTCCGCGTATACTCATAGAGCGGGATGACGTAGCCCTTTTCAAGCAGCAGCGCCTCCGCGTCCTCGAGGTACGCGTCACGCGCGGTATCGTCACCCGATGCGTGTACCACGCGCAGGAGCGTGTCATAGGCGCTGGAGTAGAAGTTGCCCCAGTTGCCCTCCGCGCCGCCGGTCCACGTCTCGAGGAAGGCGGTCGGGTCGTTGTATTCGCCCCTCAGCGTCACGGCGGCCACGGTGAATTCGCCCCGCTGCAGGCTCTGCTGCAGCTCGTCTGCGGATACGCCGCGCAGCGTCACCGTCAGGCTGAGCCCATCCTGCCATGTCTGCTGCAGCTGGCGCATGACGGTCTCGTTCTCGTCCGTCTGCTCATAAAGCAGCTCAATTGCGCCGCCGTCCGCGACGTCCTCGAGGAGCTTCGCCGCCTGCCGCAGGTTCTGCTCGCGGTGCTCGGGCAAGTTGTCGATCACCGGGCCGGTCACGGTGCGGAACTCCTCGCCCGCCGTGTTGCGCACACCCGTCGGCACAAGTCCCTGCGCGCTCAGGTGCGTCCGCGCGCCGATCGCGTCCGTGAGGGCGTTGCGGTCGATGGAGAGCGACAGCGCCTGGCGCAGCGGCTCCTCCCCCGTCGCCTCGGCCAGCTGATTCACGAGCAGCGCCGCGACGCGGAAGCCCGGCTCCGCCGACCAGCTGTCCGACCGGCGCTCCACCGCCTGCTCCGTCAGGCCGAGGAGAAAGTCCGCCTTGCCGTCCTCAAAGAGCTGCTGGCGCGCATCCGCGTCCGTTTCAAAGAGGAACGTCAGGCTCTGCGCCCCCAGACGGCGGCTGTCGTAATACGCGCGGCGCTGCACGGCGACCAGCTGCCCGTCCTCCCACGAGGACACCTCATACGCGCCGTTCGTCACGGGCAGTACGCTCTGCACCGCGTCGGCGCGGGCAGGCATCGTCTCCGGCGCGACGCAGACGCTCTCGGCGAAGTACGGGCAGTGGCCCGAGAGCGTCACCACGAACGTCCGCTCATCCGGGGCGGACACGGCCAGATTCTCCGCGCCCTCGCCCGCGCGCACGCGGTCATAGCCCGCGACCATGCGCAGCAGCGACGCGTTCGGCGAGCCGGTCGCGGGATCGGCCAGCCGCTGCCACGCGTAGACAAAGTCCGCCGCCGTCAGCGGCGTCCCGTCCGACCACGTCAGTGAGCTGCGCAGGCGGAAGGTGTACGTCTCCGTGCCGTCGCCGTTGTCCGTCTTTTCATAGCTCGAAGCCTGGCCGGCCACCGCGCGGCTGCCGCCGCTCGAGAGCTTCATCAGGTTCTCATAGAGGTGCAGCACTACCGTCTTCTCCGTGTCGGTCGTGACCATCGCGGGGTCAAGCGTAGCCGGAACCTCAGGCATGGCGGCCGTCAGGGTCAGCGTCTTCTCGCTCCCGCAGCCCGCCATCGTCAGCACCAGCAGCAGCGCCAAAAGCAGCGCCGCCGCGCGCCGGATCTGTCTCATAAAATCGCCTCTCAGTCTCATGGGAATCAAAAATTACTCTATATTATACCGAATTCCTGCTGGGTTGTAAAGGGTGCGCGGCGCCCCTCACTGCACGCGCCCCTCACTGCATGCGCCGCCACACGCCGCGGCGGAGCGACCCCGCGGCGACCGGGCAGTCAAGCTCGGCGGCGAGGGCACGGACAGCGTCTGCCCAGCGCTCCCAGTCATCCGCCTGATTCACAAAGACCCGGTCATGAAGCCCCTCGGCTCGGAGCATACGCGCGGCGAGGGCAGGTGTCACCACGCTCCCCTCCTCCGCCCCCGCAAGGCGCGCATAGAGCGCCGGGCGGTGCGCCGCCTGTGCGACCGTCCGCCCCAGCCCCTCCGCGCCGAGCACGAGGATCGTCTGATTGCTCTGCGGCGGGATCACCGGCTCGTGCGGCGCGTGCGCCTTGAGCGGCAACCCCTTCGAGCCGTCCGCTTCCACGAGCGTATAGTCCGCGAGGGTCATCCAGTCCGCAAAGGACGGCTCCGCCAGCTTGCCGCCCTCGGCGGGCGTCCCTGCGCAGGCGATGCCGTTTGCGCGCAGGGCGCGCAGTGTCCCCTCCCGGTCATGACGGACGGGCAGATGCGCCGGCGGCAGGATCCGCGTCGTCGTCGCGACGAGCACCATCCCCCGCTCCCGCAGCTCGCTCGCCAGCCGGTACAGCAGGCTCGTCTTGCCGCCCCCGCCGATTACCGCCGTCACGCCGCGGCGCACCTCCAGCACGTCACAGAGTCTCTCCATGCATCCCTTCTCCTCCCTTGTGTTGTGTTTTCCCCATCATACCATATCCTGTGCCCGCTGGCGAGCCTCGGCCGCACCGGATTTCCCGCGCGTTTCGACAGGATACACCATATTTAGTAGGCAGGCCGCCTGATTTTATACGCCATCTTGTGTCCATTGGCAGGTTTCCACAAATTTTACCTGCAAATTTCATATACCTTTCCCGCAATATTTAGACGCATCCCTCTTGCTTATCCACAAGATATGGTATATGATAATCATACTGCAAATGACAGATATTACGAGAACTGTTTTCAGGGGAAAACGGAAGGGAAAGAGGAGGAAATAGACCGATGAAAATCATGAAGCGAAATGGTTCCGAGGTCGTGTTCGATATTACGAAGATCATCATCGCCGTCACGAAGGCCAACGAGTCCGTCGAGGAGCCCGACCGCATGACGCCCGTGCAGATCCAGCGGATCGCTGAGTCCGTGGAACTGCAGTGCCAGAAGATGAACCGCGCACCGACCGTCGAGGAAATTCAGGACATGGTCGAGCACCACATCATGGCCCACGGTGCCTTTGAGGTGGCCAAGCACTACATCACCTATCGCTATACCCGCGCACTCGTGCGCCAGTCCAACACCACCGACGACAAGATTCTCTCGCTCATCGAGTGCAACAACGAGGAGGCCAAGCAGGAGAACTCCAACAAGAACCCCGTTGTCAACTCGACGCAGCGCGACTATATGGCCGGCGAGGTCAGCCGCGACATCACGAACCGCATCCTGCTGCCGAAGGACATTGTGGAGGCCCACAACGAGGGCATCATCCACTTCCACGACACGGACTACTACGCCCAGCACATGCACAACTGCGACCTCGTGAACCTCGAGGATATGCTGCAAAACGGCACCGTCATCACCGGTACGCTCATTGAAAAGCCGCACTCGTTCGCCACCGCCTGCAACATCGCGACGCAGATCGTCGCGCAGGTCGCCTCGAACCAGTACGGCGGCCAGTCCATCTCGCTGACGCACCTTGCCCCCTTTGTCGACGTATCGCGCCAGAAGATCAGAAAGCAGGTGCTCGCCGAGGTCGAGGCCCTCGGCGTCGACCCCACGGAGGACAAGATCACCGAAATCGTCGAAAAGCGCCTGCGCGAGGAGATTCGCCGCGGCGTGCAGACCATCCAGTATCAGGTCGTGACGCTTCTGACCACGAACGGTCAGGCACCGTTCATCACCGTTTTCATGTACCTCAACGAGGCGAGAAGCGAGCAGGAAAAGCGCGACCTTGCCGTCATCATCGAGGAAATGCTCGAGCAGCGCTATCAGGGCGTCAAAAACGAGCAGGGCGTGTGGGTCACACCCGCCTTCCCCAAGCTCATCTACGTGCTCGAAGAGGACAACATTCACGACGACTCGCCGTATTATTACCTCACACAGCTCGCCGCCAAGTGCACGGCGCGCCGCATGGTGCCCGATTACATCAGCGAAAAGAAGATGCTCGAGCTCAAGGGCGATGTGTATCCCTGCATGGGCTGCCGCAGCTTCCTGACGCCTGACCGCTTCACCGACGCGGGCGTCGGCAACATCGCGAATGCCGGCAACTATGTTCCCGGCAAGCACAAGTATTACGGCCGCTTCAATCAGGGCGTCGTCACGATCAACCTGCCCGACGTGGCACTCTCCTCCGGCGGCAACATTGAAAAGTTCTGGACGATCTTTGAAGAGCGTCTTGAGCTCTGCCACCGCGCGCTGCGCTGCCGTCACGACCGCCTGAAGGGCACGCTCTCCGACGCGGCGCCCATTCTCTGGCAGTACGGCGCGTGCGCAAGACTCAAAAAAGGTGAGCCCATCGACAAGCTCCTCTACGACGGCTATTCCACGATCTCGCTCGGCTACGCGGGCCTTTACGAGTGCGTGAAGTACATGACCGGCAAGAGCCACACCGACCCCAGCGCAACGCCCTTCGCCCTGTCGATCATGCAGAAGATGAACGACAAGTGCAAGGAGTGGAAAACCGCCGAGAACATCGACTACTCCCTCTACGGAACGCCGCTCGAGTCCACGACCTACAAGTTCGCCAAGTGCCTGCAAAAGCGCTTCGGCGTGATCGAGGGCGTGACGGACAAGGGCTATATCACGAACTCCTACCACGTCCACGTGACAGAAAAGATCGACGCGTTCACCAAGCTCAAGTTCGAGGCGCAGTTCCAGCACCTCTCCCCCGGCGGCGCGATCAGCTATGTCGAAGTGCCCAACATGCAGCAGAACCTTGAAGCGGTTTTGCAGGTGATGAAGTTCATCTACGACAACATCATCTACGCCGAGCTCAACACGAAGTCCGACTACTGCCAGGTCTGCGGCTGGGACGGTGAGATCGACATCGTCGAGGAGGGCGGCAAGCTCATCTGGCGCTGCCCGAAGTGCGGCAACACCGATCAGGACAAGATGAACGTCGCCCGCCGCACCTGCGGCTACATCGGCACCCAGTTCTGGAATCAGGGCCGCACGCAGGAGATCAAAGAGCGCGTGCTGCATCTGTAAGGCTGCGCCATAAAATTGCTGTTTAGGTGGGAGCGCACCGCGCTCCCACCTTTTTCTGATAAGGAGGTCATTTTCCATGCACTATGGCGAGATCAAAAACTGCGACATCGCCAACGGCCTTGGCGTGCGCGTAACGCTGTTCGTCTCCGGCTGTACGAACCACTGCGAAAACTGCTTTCAGCCGCAGACGTGGGACTTCTGCTACGGCAAGCCTTTCACGAGTGAAACGGAGGACGAGCTCATCCGCCTGCTCTCCCCCGACTATATCAACGGTCTCACGCTGCTCGGCGGCGAGCCGTTCGAGCCTAAAAATCAGCGCGCGCTGCTGCCGTTTCTCCGCCGCGTGAGGCGTGAGCTGCCGCAAAAGACGATCTGGTCGTTCACAGGCTTTACGTGGGAGGAGCTGCACGACCCCGCCGCGTATCCACGCTGCGAGGTGACGGACGAACTGCTGTCACTGCTCGATGTGCTCGTCGACGGGCGCTATGTGGACGCGCTGCACGATATCTCGCTGCGCTTTCGCGGCTCGTCGAACCAGCGCATCATCGACGTTCCGAAAACGCTGCAATCAGGCGCGCTGACGCTCTGGGACGAGCGCGCGAACATCTGAAAAAACATAACAAATCCGCGGTTTCCATTCTTCGTCAAATTTTAACATTTCGCTACTTGCATTTGAAACGGCGTTATGTTATATTCCCACTATGTTAAAGAGCTCTAATTCATACTAACAGGAGGTTTTTTCAATGAAACATCTCGGTTTATTTGCAGCAGGCGTGCTGTTCGGCACCGCCGGCCTCAAGATCCTTTCCAGCAAGGATGCCAAAAAGGTCTACTCTCACACCACCGCCGCGGTGCTGCGTGCCAAGGACTGCGTGATGCAGGCCGTCACGAACGTCCGTGAGGATGCTGAGGACGTCTACGCCGACGCCAAGGACATCAACGAGCGCCGCGCAGCGGAAGAGGACGCCGAAGTCATTGCGGACGCGTCCGAGGAAAAAGCGGACGAGGAATAAATCGCAGGAGAGCCGCGACGCGCGGCTCTCTTTCACTTTCGGAGGAATTGATACACTATGAAATGCAAAATTCTGCACGAATCCGCCGGGCGCATACGCGTGCATCTGAATTGCCGCCGCATGACGCTGCATCAGGCGGACGTCCTGGAATATTATCTGCGCAATGTGGACGGCGTGCGAGAGGTCTCGGTCTTTGACCGCACGCAGGACGCCGTGATCGTTTACCGCGCGGACCGCGCCGCGCTCGTGCACGCGCTCGCGGCGTTCTCGTTCGACAAGGCCGAAACAATGGACCTTGTCCCCGACCATACGACGCGCAAACTCAACCGTGAATTTGAAGACAAACTCTCGTGGACGGTGATCCGCCGCGTGATCTCGAAGCTCTTCTTCCCGCTCCCCGTCACCACGGCGCTCGCCATCTATCACTCGATCAAGTACATCCGCGAGGGTCTTTCCGCACTGCTGCACGGCAAGCTCTCCGTCGCCGTGCTAGACGCCACCGCCGTCACCGTGTCGATGGTGCGCGGCGACTTCTCGACGGCAAGCTCTGTGATGTTCATGCTCCGCCTCGCCGAAATTCTCGAGGACTGGACACACAAGAAGTCCGTTGCGGACCTCGCGGGCGCCATGTCGCTCAACGTTGACCACGTCTGGCTCAAGACGGGCGAGACGGAAACGCTCGTTCCCATCGGCGATATTCAGGCGGGCGACTGCGTCGTTGTCCGCACCGGCGGCCTCATCCCGCTCGACGGCAAGGTCGTCTCCGGCGAGGCGATGGTCAATCAGGCGTCCATGACGGGCGAGTCCATGCCCGTCCCCAAGCGCGAGGGCAGCTATGTCTACGCAGGCACGGTCGCCGAAGAGGGCGAGTGTGTCGTGCGCGTGGAAAAGGCGCTCGGCGGCGGCCGCTATGACCGCATCGTGCGCATGATCGAAGAGTCGGAAAAGCTCAAATCCACGGCTGAGGACAAGGCCTCGCGCCTTGCCGACAGGCTCGTACCCTATACGCTCGGCGGCACGATCCTGACCTATCTCATCACGCGCAACGTCACAAAGATGCTGGCCGTGCTGATGGTCGACTTCTCCTGTGCGCTCAAGCTCTCCATGCCTATCGCGGTGCTCTCTGCCATGCGCGAGAGCAGCAGCCATCACATCTCCGTCAAGGGCGGGCGCTTCCTCGAAGCCGTCGCCCAGGCGAACACCATCGTCTTTGACAAGACCGGCACGCTCACCTACGCCACGCCCAAGGTCGCAAGAATCGTCACCTTCGGCGGCAATGAGGAAAGCGAGATGCTCCGCCTCGCCGCGTGCCTCGAAGAGCACTATCCCCATTCCATCGCCAACGCCGTCGTGGCCGAGGCCAGGGACCGCGGATTGACGCACGAGGAGTATCACTCTCAGGTCCAGTACGTCGTGGCGCACGGCATTTCGAGCATGGTGGACGAGAAAACAGTGCTCATCGGCAGCGCACACTTCGTCTTCGAGGACGAGGGCTGCCGCGTGCCGGAGGGCGAAGAGGACAAGTTTGAATCGCTCCCGCCCGAGTATTCGCACCTGTACCTCTGTATCGCGGGCGAGCTCGCCGCGGTCATCTGCATTCATGACCCGCTGCGCAAGGAGGCGAAAGCCGCCGTGCGCGCGCTGCACGAGCTCGGTATCGACAAGGTCGTGATGATGACCGGCGACAGCCGCAAGACTGCCAAAGCCGTCGCCGCTGAGGTCGGCGTCGACGATGTCTACGCCGAAGTCCTGCCCGAGGACAAGGCCGCGTTCGTCCGCAGCGAAAAGGCCGCGGGCCGCAAGGTCATCATGATCGGCGACGGCGTGAACGACTCCCCCGCCCTGTCCGAGGCCGATGCCGGCATTGCCATTTCGACCGGCGCCGCCATCGCGCGCGAGATCGCGGATATTACCATCTCGTCCGAGGATCTGTTCGCGCTCGTCACGCTGCGCTCTCTCAGCCAGGAGCTCATGGCCCGCATCCACCGCAACTACCGCTTTATCGTGAGCTTCAACTTCTCGCTCATCGTGCTTGGCGTGCTTGGCATCCTGCCGCCGACGACCTCGGCGCTGCTGCACAACATGTCCACACTCGCCATCGGCCTCAAGAGCATGACGAACCTCCTGCCCGAAAGCGAGCAGAACAGCGCCAACTGATTTTTCCCGATAAAAAAGCTCCGTGCCAAGGCACGGAGCTTTTTTGCTATACAAGTTTGATTTTACGCAGGGCCGTAGGCCTTGATGGCATCGTCGACGATCTTTTCCGCGTCTGCGCCCATGATGTCGAGGTTTTCGGCTTCCAGGAGCTTGACGGTCGGAATGCCGAAGCAGTCCTGCGCGATGGTCTTCCAGTAGTCGTAGCCAAAGCGGCCGTCGAACGGTCCGCCGCTGGTCGTGACATGGTAGAGCTCGCTTGCGCGGCACAGGCCGACGGGCTCGCCCGCCTCGCTGTACTTCGTCACGATGCCCGTGACATAGATATTCTCCAAATACACCTTGAGCTGCGCGGGAAACGACAGGTCCCACAGCGGCGCAGCGATGACAATTCTGTCCGCCGCGGCGAACTGACGGGCGTAACGGAACATTTCATCGTCATACTTCTTTTCCGCGAGCAGCGCGTCGCGCTTTGCGATGTCCGCGCGCCCCAGCGGGTGCAGCGGCTCGTCATAAAGGCGCAGCTCCTCGTATTCGCCGAGCGCTTTAAGCAGCGCGCGGGCCAGTTTTTCCGTGCGCGATTCTCCGCGCGGGCAGCAGTTAATAAAAAGCGTCATGTACTTTCCCTCACAGTACGCAGTAGTACATGATAAATGTGTTCGCCACGCCGAGCAGAATACCGGCGATGACTTGCAGCGGCGTGTGGCCGACGAACTCCTTGAGCTTCGCCTCCGGAAGCTTTTCCGACGCGAGCGAGTTGAAGGCCTCGACGATGTCGTTGATGATGACGGCCTGACGCCCCGTTTCGAGCCGGACGCCCATCGCGTCCTTGCAGACGACGATGGCGAAGATGAACGCCATCGCGAATTCAAACGAACCGAGCCCGTAGACGAGCGCCGCCGCGGTCGCGAGCGACGAGACCGTGGCCGAATGGCCGCTCGGCATCCCGCCGTCGCCGATCAGGCGCGTAAAGTCGATGCTCTTCGTCACAATGGCATGAATGATCGTCTTGATGAGCTGCGCCCAGAACCACGACGAGAGACCGATGAGCAAAAAGGGATTCGACAGCAATTCCTGAAACCAATTCATATGTTTCCGCTTCCTTTCGCGGTGCGGACTTTGTCAGCCCTTGGATGTTCCTTATTATACCACCGTTTTCCAGTTCGGCAATAAACTTTCTTTTAACTTCTTCCGCAGAAAATATAAACCAGCGCAGGCTCACCTGCGCTGGTTTTTCTTTACGACGCCTGCGCGAACTGGCTGTTGTAGAGCTCGGCGTAGAAGCCGTTTTGCTCCATCAGCTGCTCGTGCGTGCCGCTCTCGATGACGTCGCCGTCGCGCATCACGAGGATGAGGTCGGCGTTCTTGATGGTCGACAGGCGGTGGGCGATGACAAAGCTCGTCCGGCCCTTCGTCAGCTCGTCCATCGCACGCTGAATGAGAAGTTCCGTGCGCGTATCGACCGAGGACGTTGCCTCGTCGAGGATCAGCATCGGCGCATTCTGGAGCATCGCGCGGGCGATGGTCAAAAGCTGTTTCTGTCCCGCCGAGATGGTCGTGCTCTCGCTGAGCACGGTGTCAAAGCCCTGTGGCAGCGAGTGGACAAATTTGTCGAGGCCGCAGGCCTTGCAGACCGTTTCGAGCTGCTCGTCCGTGATACCCTCCATGTTATAGACCAGGTTCTCGCGGATCGTGCCCTCAAAGAGCCACGTGTCCTGCAGGACCATACCAAAGAGCTCGTGCACATCCTCGCGGCGCAGGTCGGTCGTCGCCACGCCGTCGATCGTGATGCGGCCGCTGTTGACCTCAAAAAATCGCATCAGGAGGTTCACCATCGTGGTCTTGCCCGCGCCGGTGGGGCCGACGATGGCGACCTTCTGGCCCGGATGGACCTCAGCGGAGAAATCCTTGATGATGATCTTGTCGGGCGAATCGGGGTAGCTGAAGCGCACGTGGTCGAACATTACCGCGCCGCGCACGGCGTCGAGCTTCTCGGTCTTGTCGCTCTCGTCGCCGAGCTCTTCACTTTCGAGGAAGTCGAAAATGCGGTGCGCGGAGGCGGAGGCCGTCTGCAAATTCGTCATGCCCTGTGCGATCTGCGTCAGCGGCGTGGTGAAGAGGCGCACATACAGGATGAACGAGACGATGACGCCGAATTCGATCGTGCCATTGATGGCCAGCACCGAGCCGAACACGCACACGGCAACATACGCGAGGTTGCCGATCACGTTCATGAGCGGCTGCATCACACCGGAGAGGAACTGCGAGCGCCAGTTTGCGTCATAGACCGCCGCGTTCAGGCCGTCGAAGTGGTCGAGGACCTTATCGACTGCGCGGCTGATGCGCACGACCTCATGGCCGGAATACATCTCCTCGACATAGCCGTTGAGCTCGCCGAGGCTCTTCTGCCGCGCGGTGAAGTAGCGCTGCGACTTCGACATGATGGCGACGATCAGCACCATGCCAAGGAGCGTGATGCACAGTGCGACGAGCGCCATGCGCCATTCGGTCACGAACATCATAATAAGGCAGCCGACAAACTGTGTCGCGGCGCTGATGATGGTCGGCAGGCTGTTGGTAAGTCCCTGCTGGAGCGTTGACACATCGTTTGTGATGCGGCTCAAAATGTCGCCCTGCGAGGTGGTGTTGAAATACTTCTGCGGCACGCGGTTGATCTTTTCCGAGAGTTCGCCTCTCATGCGGTAGGACATTTTCAGCGTCACGACCGCCATGATATAGTGTTGGATGAAGCCAAACAGTGCGCTCAGGCAGTAAATAATGGCAAGGAACACGCCGATCTTCGCAATGGCGGCGAGGTCAATGCCGGTGAACAGGCCGTCGGACATGATGGTCGCCATTTTGCCGATCTTGTCGGGGCCGATGATCGTCATCACGGCGCTCAGCGCCGCCAGCACGAGGGCAAAAATGATAATGCCCATGCTCGAGCTCATATACGCGCCCGTGCGCTTGAGCGCGCCGACGGGATTGCTGTTTTTCTTTTTCATCTTCTCTCGCCTCCTTTACGCGAGCTCCGCGGCGCTGAGCTGGGAGGTCGCGATCTCGCGGTAAACGTCACAGTTTTTCATCAGCTCTTCATGCGTGCCGATGCCCACGGTCTCGCCGCGGTCGAGCACGATGATCTTGTCTGCGTGGCGGATGGTGCTGATGCGCTGCGCGACGATGATCTTCGTCGTGTCGTGCAGCTGCTTGGATAGCCCCTCGCGCAGCTTCGCATCCGTGCGGTAGTCCAGAGCGGAGAACGAATCGTCGAAGACGAGGATCTCCGGTTTTCTCGCCAGCGCGCGGGCGATGGAAAGGCGCTGCTTCTGGCCGCCGGACATGTTGCGGCCCATCTGCGCCACATGGTGCTGCGTGCCGTCTGGGAGCTTGTCGACAAACTCCTTCGCCTGCGAAAGCTCGACGGCCTGCGCAAGGCCCTCATCGTCCGCCGGCGCTTCGCTCTCGCCAAAGTAGACATTGTCGCGGATGCTGCCGGCGAAGAGCACCGCCTTCTGCGTCACGTAGCCTAGCTTGTTGTAGAGTGTGTCGAACGTGTAGTCCCTGACGTTCACGCCATCGACAAGCACCTCGCCCTCCGTCGCATCGTAAAAGCGCGGGATCAGGCTCACAAGTGTCGTCTTGCCGCTGCCCGTCGCGCCGATGACGGCAAGCGTCTCGCCCCTGTTCACACGGAAGCTGATGTTCGAAAGCTCATCCTCCGAAGCGTGCGGATAGCGGAACGAAACGTTTTTGAACTCCACTGTGCCGTGCTCTTTGCATTCGCTCACGCTACCCTCGCGGATATTCGCCTTGCGCTCGAGCACCTCGTTGATACGCTCGGCCGAGACCTGCGCCTGCGGCAGCAGCATGAAGATCATCACGAGCATCATAAAAGACATCACCACGTAGGTTGCATACGTGCTGAACACCAGCACGTCGCTGAACATCGTGAGGCGCGCTGCGGAATCGGTCAGCGCGATGTTGTTGACGAGCGCCGCACCCAGCCAGTAGATCGTGAGCGCCAGGCCGTTCATACCGAGCGTCATCGTCGGCTGGACGAGGGCGAAGAGCTTCTGGTTCTTTACCTGCACATTCATCATGTCAAGGCTCGGCTTGTTGAACTTGTCGTTCTGGTACTGCTCGGCGTTGAACGCGTGCACCACGTTGATGCCCGTCAGATTTTCGCGCGCCACACGGTTGATCTGGTCTGTCAGCTTCTGCACGATGCGGAAACGCGGGATGCAGATGCTCATCACCGTTATCACCGTCACGCAGATGACCACGACGAATGTCGCTGTCACGGCGGAGAGCTCCCAGCTCTTGCCGAGAATTTTGATGATGGCCCACACGGCCATGATCGGCGATTTGATCATCATCTGCAGGCCCATCGCCACGATCATCTGAATTTGCGTGATGTCGTTCGTCGTTCTCGTGATGAGGCTGGCGACGGAAAAGTCCTGCATCTCCTCGCTGCCGATGTCCATCACGTGGCGGAAGAGCTTTTCGCGCACCGTGAAGCTGAAGCCCGACGCCGCCTTGGCCGCGAGATACCCGCAGCCCACGGCCAGCACGGCGCTTGCGAGCGTGCAGCCAAGCATTTTCGCGCCGACGGACAGGATATCCGCCGTCGCCCCCGACGTTTTGATGAGCGTCGTCAGATCGGTCATGTAATCCGGCAGCCGCAGGTCAAAGTAGACCTGCACCGCCACAAGCACGGTGCACAGCAGCACCATGAGCACCTCTTTACGGCGCATGTTTTTGAGTAATTTCAGCATTGTTGTTCTCCTGATTTCTTCTTTGGGCCCTCAGCGCTTTTCCTTGCAGATGCCGTTCAGATTGCCATCCATTCTTTCAAGGCAGCGGCGCATCGTCGCCAGATCCTCCTCCGGGATGCCCTCGAGCAGACGTCTTCCGAACTGCCACTGCACCTGCCGTCCGCGCTCAATGAGCGCTTGCGCCTGTTCGGTGCAGATAAGCCGCGTCTGCCGCCGATCGCCCGGCATCTCCCGCCGCTCGAGAAGGCCGTCATTCACCAGTCTTTCCACATGCACGGAGACGATACCCGGTTTGTGCCCGCGCATGCGGCAGATGTCCTTCGCCGTGTTGTGCTCGGGATTGTTGGCGAGAAAGAGCAGAATGTCCAGCGCCAGCGGCGGCAGGCCTGCCTCCTTGCACAACGGAGTTAACATAACGTGATAAGCCTTTGTCATCTTGTTGGCGTGGCTGAAAAACGTTGCCCCGCGCATCGGTTCCTTCGGCATCATATCGGTTCCTTTCCGACCTCATTCGGTCACGCGCCGCGCTCGCTCGTCATCGAATGATAATCTTCTAATTTTAGAACGTCATCATTATAGTTGTTTCCATTCCAATGTCAATAAACAAATTGTGAACGTTCCAAAAAAAGGGCGCGAAAAAGCGCCGCCTTTAAGAGCGTTGACATAGGAAAACAAGCAGAAACCCAGTAAAATCAACGCTTT
>ERZ1673752.3819-NODE-3819-length-13670-cov-5.850826_pt1 | contig 13670 bp, 9 predicted proteins | sample MGYA00580195_ERZ1673752 | MGnify/ENA primary metagenome ERZ1673752 (study PRJEB41218, sample SAMN15661744) | gut metagenome | host: Homo sapiens | place: Canada: London | collected 2015-08-20/2019-03-30 | study: EMG produced TPA metagenomics assembly of...
TCAGATTAGGGTCGTTGCTCTAGATGTGGGTCATCTCAGTGCTCAGGGATCTCAGACCCTCACTCCCTTTTTGGTAAAGCACTAGGGCCACCATGCTCAGGCTCTGGGCAAAATAATGGTAGAGGATCAAAAGAAAGGCTATAAAAAGATAGAGTCCTCCAACTGGGGCCGACTTCCCGAGGCCTCGGCCCCCTAAGGGTGCCGCTTTTTCGGTGTCTGAGCCCTCAAAAGTTGACTTCTCTGGCCTTGGACTAGGGGTGACGGGCCGGTCAGCCCCCCCCTGTTGAGAGTCCGGACTCCCGTACGTTTCCTGGTTCAAAGTCATATTTCCTACCTTCCTAAGCCTGCTCCAGGCTGACGCAAGGTCATGGCGACCTCATATTTGTCCACCATGGAGACCGGCATATAGGATTCTTTAGCCTGGCGCAGATTTTCCAGCCCCAGGTCTTCCTCCCGGTTCACCAAATCGACCGTGGGAAATTCTTCCTGTTGGACGACCTGGTTGACCACCGCATAGAGACCAGGAAAACGCTCATGATCAGCCTTTTCAAAGTGCATGATGGCATAGTCGGGACGAACTTCACTTCCGATGCTAAAGGCAATCATCTCGTCCCCCCAAAAGAGGGCCCCGCCCCGGATATCCGGGAGCTTGTCCCAAGCCGCAAAGATGCGTTGAATGGGCCAATAATCGCTCTCTTGGACATTCCAGAGGTCCCGACGTTTTTCCTTGGCCCACCTTGCCACCAGGGCTAAAGCTTCTGGGGCATCGTCGGCTGTCAAAGACCGGTAGGTTGTATCAGGGTAAGTCCGCCAAAACTGATTATTGGCATTTCGCTTGGCCCGGTATTTTTTGCCCCCCAGGGTCCGCAATTTCTCCGCATTATAAACATAATCAGAGAAGTCCCGACTCATGGAAGCCTCGTAAGTCATGGTCTTCCAGCCTTCAAAGAGGGGGAGGAACTTTTCATCTACTGAACTGACTCGGATACTTTGGGGGCCCAGATTATTCTCTGGCAAAGGAGCTAACAGGGGAAAAAGGGTCTCCACAATTTTTTCTAATTTGGCCGCCGTAAGCTGCCCCATGGGAAGGTCTAAGTGGGCTGGCATCCCCTCTAGCCCCAGGGAAACAAAACACAGGCAGTCTTCTAAAACAGTATAGAGATAGTGGGTTGTGCAGTCCCAGGCCAACCGACAAGCCAGAGAAGCCGTACAAGAATCGCTTTGCAAGGCACCATAGTAAGCACCGTATTGGGGGGCTAGGTCTGCGGTAAGGGGACGAAAAGAAATTCCCCGCCAAATCATTGGCTTTACATCTAAGGGAGGCGGGGCTAGGCCCAGGTCCCTATCTTGGGGATAAGTTGGCGGATACATCCGGTCAGTTTCTTTACAGGTACAACGGGAACAAGGTTGATTTATATCTTTCATAATCCTTCCTATTCTGAAAGAGGCTCTTGCTGGTCGCCCCGGATCCAGGGGTGGTCTTTCTGGAGCCAAAAATCCTCTTGGTAACGACGGAAAAACTCCTTAAAGACCACCTCATATTCTTCCCGATTCCGGATCGAACTATAGTAGGTGTCTCCATTTTCTTCTTCATATTTATGCATAATTAAGATCTCATTTTTTGAATGAGCCTTGAACGGGACGTAGCTATACATCACCGCATAGGTCTTTCCATGGTAGGAAAAGGTATCAATGGGCGATACATAATACTCCAGCCCACTGCGTTCATCTTGCAGGATGGCCAGGATTTCCCCGGAACTGAGGTCATCCGAACTGGGAATCTGTGGCATGGCTTGCCTCCTTTTCCAAAGGCTAGGAGTCCTCTTCCAGGATCAGCCTAGAAGAAGCCCCCTTGGCATAAAGAAAATCTTCCAGCATCAGTTGGGCCGCCATCTGGTCGACCAGGCCCTGTTTCTTTTTGGCCTTAGTACCCAGATCCCGCATCTTTTCATAGGCCCGGACAGTCGTATAAGCCTCATCAAAATAGAGGACCGGGCAAGAAGGGGACAAATAATCCCCGAGCTGGAATATTTGTTGTAAAACGGGACTGATCCTAGGCGAGGCTCGCAAAGCATGCAGGGACTGGACCCGCTGATCGGGCGACCGGTAGGGAAGGCCCAAAACCACGCATTCCACCCCATGTTGAGCTACAAGGGCCAAGCTATACTCACCCACCCGCTTTAGACCCAGGGTCTCTCTCACCCGGCCATCCTTGGTCTTTTTATGGCGGTTCAGAGTCTCCAAGGGCCGGGCCAGGAGGCCTTGGTCGTCGGAGAGAGCATAGCCAACCCTACTGAGCCCATAATCGATGCCTAGGTATCGCACCTGTTTACTCCCATTTTGCTTCCATTTTACTGGGTTCTCTAGTTGCGGTAGTCTTGGCTGTTATTCGAACCATAATCTTCCGGTGCCGAGACCCGGCCCCCTGGGCGGCTGCTTGGCCGACCAGGCTCAGACAAGGTTTCAATATATTGGCGCAGGATGACCTCTAAAAGTTCATCGCGCTCCATGTGACGAATAATAGCCCGGGCGTTATTGTGGTTGGTGATATAGGTGGGATCCCCCGAGATGAAGTAGCCGACCAATTGATTGATGGGATTGTACCCATTTTCATTGAGGGCTTGCATCACAGATGTTAGGATCCGCCTAGTTTCTTGTTCCTTATCTTTTCCAAAGGAAAATCTCGTCGTCTCGCTACTCATGTTGATCTCCTCCTATTTTATGGGCGGCCGACTTGGGGCGGCCTATACCGGCATTGCCGGGGTATCTCCCCCCTCCCGGTCCCGGTTCACTTGATACTCTGGGTTGAGGGTATAGTAGTCATCCCGGGCCTTGTCGAAATGCCCGTATTCATCCACTAGGGTCCGGTTGCTGGTCACAGGAACAGCCGTAATATTTCGGTACTGCTCCAAACCTGTCCCGGCAGGGATAAGTTTTCCTATGATGACGTTCTCTTTGAGGCCCTTCAGGGGGTCCACCTTGCCTTTAACTGCCGCATCGGTCAGAACCTTGGTCTGTTCCTGGAAGGAGGCAGCTGATAAGAAGGAGTCGGTAGACAAAGAGGCCTTGGTAATCCCAAGGAGGATCCGGTGGAAGCTGATGGGATGGCCATTTTTCGCCTCAATCTCCTTATTAAGCGCCCGGACGTTGAAGAGGTCTTGGATGGTTCCAATCCCCATGGTGCTATCGCCCGGATCTTCGATAATGACCTTGCGGAGCATTTGTCGGATGATAATTTCGATATGTTTATCGTTGATATCAACGCCGTTGGACTTATAGACCTTTAAGACCTCGGCCAAGATGTATTCCTCTACGCCTGAAGGCCCATTGATATCCATGATATCGTGGGGGTTGACACTGCCTTCCGTGATCTTTTGGCCAAGGTTAAGCTTTTGACCATCCTTGACAATCAGGTGCATGGTGCTAGGAATCTCGTATTCCTCTGACTCACCCTCTTCGTTGGTAACCGTAACCTTGGACCCCTTCCGTCCGTTGTCCTCAATATGGACTACACCGGCAACACTGGAAATAAAGGCGATACCCTTTGGCTTTCTAGCCTCAAACAACTCTTCAACCCGGGGAAGACCGGCGGTAATATCTTCACCGGCAATACCACCCTGGTGGAAGTTTCTCATGGTTAACTGGGTACCAGGCTCTCCGATGGACTGGGCGGCGATAATGCCGACCGCCTCACCTACCACCGTAGGCTTGCCAGTAGCCAAGTTCATCCCGTAGCATTTGGCGCAGACCCCGGTCGAAGACTCGCAGGTGAGGTTGGACCGGATGGGCACCGAGGTGATCCCACAGGCCTCAATAGCCTTAGCATGGGCGGCAGTGATCATTTCATTCTTAAAGATGATCAACTGATTATTTTGGGGATTACGGATCTCTTTAGCAGCGTAACGGCCTGTAATCCGGTCAGACAAGGACTCCAAGAGCCGGTTGTTGTCGAAGATGGCCGTGACTTCCATGCATTGCTCAGTCCCGCAGTCATCCTCATGGATGATCACGTCTTGAGAAATGTCCACCAGACGTCGAGTCAAATATCCTGAGTCAGCTGTCTTCAAAGCTGTATCAGACAGGGTCTTTCTGGTTCCGTGCGAGGAAATAAAGAACTCCAAAACGTTCATACCCTCACGCAGGTTGGACTTGATAGGAATCTCCAGAACTTTTCCGGAGGTATCGATCATGTTACCCCGCATTCCAGCCAGCTGCTTAATCTGGTTGATGTTACCACGGGCTCCAGAGACACTCATCATCTTGACAGGGTTGGTATCTCCCAGATTTTCTTTCAAATCTTCCGTAACCTTATTGGTCGTCTCATCCCAGACCCGGACAACGTTCCGATAGCGTTCTTCATCACTGGAAACTCCACGGGCATAGTCCATATTGATGGCATCGACGGTTCTTTGCGCCTCATCAAGCATGGCCTGCTTGTTCGAATGGACGGCCAAGTCGTTGATACCGATGGACAAACCACTCTTGGTGCAATAGGCAAAACCCATGTTTTTAATAGCATCAAGAAGATGGCTGGTCGTAGCCAGACCATGGGTCTGGATGGCTTTTCCGATGATGTCTCTTAGCTGCTTTTTACCGACCGTAAAGTCGACCTCTAGGTCCAACTTATGAGCCTCGTCCCGACGATCGACAAAGCCAAGATCCTGGGGGATGATCGTATTAAAGATGAATCTCCCCAAGGTGCTTTCTACGACCTTGCGGACCCGGTCCTTGCCCTCTTCTTGAACTTCCCTAAAGATCTTAATTTTGGCATGGAGGCTAACGTGGCCCCACTGATAGGCCAGCATAGCCTCGTCAAAGCTCGAATAGGCCTTTCCTTCGCCAAGGACCCCTGGCTCTTCCATGGTAAGGTAATAGAGACCCAAGACCATGTCTTGGCCAGGAACCGTAATCGGTTTCCCATCTTGGGGTTTTAAGAGGTTATTCGACCCCAGCATGAGGAACCTGGCTTCTGCCTGGGCCTCATGGGACAGGGGGAGGTGGACGGCCATCTGGTCTCCGTCAAAGTCTGCGTTGTAAGGCGAACAATAGAGGGGGTGGAGCTTGATAGCATGCCCTTCTACCAGGACCGGTTCAAAGGCCTGAATACCAAGGCGGTGCAAGGTAGGGGCCCGGTTCAGCAAGACAGCCTTTCCCTTAATGACCTTAGCCAAGGAGTCCCAAACAAAGGGCTCCGCCTTTTCCACGACCCGCTTTGCTGTCTTAATGTTATTGGCCAGGCCGCTCTCCACAATCTCATGCATGACAAAGGGTTTGAAGAGCTCCAAGGCCATCTCTTTGGGCAGGCCGCACTGGTGCATCTTGAGATCTGGTCCAATAACGATAACCGACCGGCCCGAATAGTCAACCCGCTTACCTAAGAGGTTCTGGCGGAAGCGCCCCTGTTTGCCTTTCAAAAGGTCGCTCAAGGACTTAAGGTTCCGGTTGCCTGAACCCACAACGGGCTTTCCCCTCCGACCATTGTCGATCAGAGAGTCTACAGCATCCTGGAGCATTCTTTGCTCATTTTTGATAATCAGACCAGGCGCCCCCATGTTGAGCATTTTTTGGAGACGATTATTCCGGTTGATCACCCGGCGATACAGGTCATTCAAGTCAGAAGAAGCAAATCTTCCTCCGTCCAGCTGGACCATAGGTCGCAGGTCAGGCGGTAAAACCGGCAGGACATCTAAGACCATCCACTCAGGCTTGTTCCCTGACTGGAGGAAGGACTGGACGACTTCCAACTGGCGAACGATCTTTTTCCGCCGCTGGCTCTTAGCCTCCGGCAGTTCTTCTAGGAGATCTTTCTCAAGCTGGACCAGGTCCAAGTCGTGGAGGAGCTTTTTAATAGCATCTGCCCCCATCCCCGCCTCAAAGGCTGTCCGTCCATAGGTCGCTTGGGCTTCCCGAAACTCTTCTTCCGTAAGGATCTGCCCCTTCGAAAGGTCCGTGTTCATGGGATCGGTGACGATATAATTCGTATAGTAGATGATGGTTTCCAGATCTTTGGGCTTAATGTCCAAAATAATCCCCATCCGGCAAGGGACTCCCCGGAAATACCAGATATGGGAGCAGGGGGTGGCCAGCTGAATATGGCCCATCCGTTCCCGGCGGACTTTAGATTTCGTAGCCTCGACCCCGCACTTGTCGCAGACAATTCCCTTGTATCTATGTTTTTTATATTTACCGCAGTGGCACTCGTAGTCCTTAACAGGCCCAAAAATCCGCTCACAGAAGAGCCCATCCATCTCTGGCTTGAGGGTCCTGTAGTTGATGGTCTCCGGTTTTTTTACCTCACCATGAGACCAAGAGAGAATATCTTCCGGCGAGGCCAAACTAATCCGTATAGAGGAAAATTCCGTATTCACAATACGATCTTTTATTTTTCTACTCACAAGCTACCCCCTCTTACTCTTCTTCTTGTTCTTCTGCATCTTCCAGGTCATCCTGGGGCAGGTCCTGGAGATCCACATCCAGAAGCTTAGCCTCCCCTGTTTCATCCCGGTTGGCATCGTCCTCAAGATCTCCGTCATCTTCAGATACATCTTTCAAGGAACCTAGGTTAGCCAAGAGAGAGTCCTCGTCGACCTCCCCTAAGTCCCCTAAAATCTCAAGGACTTCTTCATCGTCGTCATCATCGTCATCGTAGGCCGAATCGTCCTGGGAGGGGTGGGCAAAGAGCTCTTCCAGATTCGAATCCGGATTGAGGTTTCCGTCGCGGAGACTGCGGACCAGTAAGTCAAGACTAGAAAGTTCATGCAAATTTTTGTCCTGCAGGGCAGCCAGGTCAATCTGATCTTCAGAAGGAGCAAAGAGTGACCCCGTTTCCGTCATGTAGGAGGTCTTCCCCATATCGGTCAGGCGGTTCAGGTCCAAACCAGCAAAGGTGTCGGAACTCGGCGTCAAAGGACTGCCACCATTATCAAAGGCGTCATCATCGTTTCCGGTCTTACGAATTTCCAGGCGATGGTTGTCCTCAGAATAGATCTGAATATTCAAGGACATACTCTGGAGTTCCTTGCAAAGGACATTGAAGGCCTCTGGCACACTGGGCCGTGGAGCATTTTTGCCCTTGACAATGGCTTCATAAGTCTGGGTCCGCCCCTTGATATCATCGGACTTGACAGTCAGAATCTCTTGGAGGGTATGGGCAGCCCCGTAGGCCTCCAAGGCCCAGACTTCCATCTCTCCAAAGCGCTGGCCGCCAAATTGCGCCTTCCCGCCCAGAGGTTGCTGGGTAACCAGAGCATAAGGACCAATACTTCTGGCGTGAATCTTGTCATCAACTAAGTGGTTGAGCTTCAGATAATACATGACACCCACGGTAACCTTGTTCTCAAAGGGTTCCCCAGTTTTGCCATCATAAAGGATGGTCTTTCCATCAGGGTCAATTCCATACTTTTCAAAGCCCAGGTGCAAATCATCCTCGTTCGCCCCGTCAAAGGCTGGGGTTGCCATCTTGATGCCTGCCTTGCGGCCAATCATTCCGAGGTGGACCTCAAGGAGCTGACCGATGTTCATTCTGGAAGGAATACCCATGGGGTTCAGCAGGATGTCAAGGGGAGTCCCATCTGGCAAGAAGGGCATATCTTCTTCCGGCAGAATCCGGGAGACAACACCCTTGTTTCCGTGCCGTCCGGCCATCTTATCACCCACAGAGACCTTGCGCTTCTGGGCCACATAGACCCGAACCAGCTTCGTGACCCCATTTTTTAGTTCATCCCCATTTTCAATGGTAAAGACTTTGACATCAACGATGGTCCCAGATTCCCCGTGGGGGACCCTGGTTGAAGTATCCCGGACATCCCGGCCCTTATCCCCGAACAAGGTCCGGTAGAGGCGATCTTCAGGAGTCACTTCCGTCTCCCCCTTGGGGGTAACTTTTCCAACTAGAATGTCTCCTGCTTTGACCTCTGCTCCGATCCGAATGATCCCGCTCGCATCGAGGTTGGCAATACTATCTTCTGAGACATTCGGAATTTCTCGAGTGATTTCTTCCGCGCCTAGCTTGGTATCCCGGGCTTCGCACTCATATTCCTCAATATGGATAGAGGTATAGACGTCATCTTGGACCAGGCGGGAGCTGATGAGAACGGCGTCCTCATAGTTATAGCCCTCCCAGGTCATAAAGCCGATCAAGGCATTGCGGCCTAAGGCCAATTCTCCGTGGTCGGTCGTCGGTCCATCGGCAATAATCTGGCTGGCTGCCACCTTATCCCCTAGGTGGACAATAGGCCGCTGGTTAAAGCAGGTACCTTGGTTGGTCCGCACATACTTATGGATCGTATATTCATCTTTTTCTCCAGTCTCTGTGGTAATTTCAATAGACGTGGCCGTCAAATCACTCACAATACCGGCCCGGCGAGAGACTGTACAGACCCCAGAATCCTTGGCCGCCCGGTATTCCATCCCAGTTCCGACAATAGGGGACTCACTGGTAATTAAGGGTACCGCCTGACGCTGCATGTTGGATCCCATGAGGGCCCGAGAAGCGTCGTCGTTCCCTAAGAAAGGAATCAGGGAGGTAGCTACTGAAATCAACTGCTTAGGCGAGACATCCATGAAGTCCACCTGATCGGGTGGAACTTCCATAAATTGATCCCGTAAGCGGCAGGAAATCCTAGGATTGATAAAGTGTCCTTCTTCATCCAAGGGTTCGTTGGCCTGGGCCAAGTAGTATTTATCTTCTTCATCCGCCGTCATATAGCGGACCTCTTTGGTCACAACCCCCCGCTCTTTATCATAAACCTTATAGGGGGTCGTGATGAAGCCATATTTATTTACCTTAGCGTAGATAGCCAGAGAGTTAATCAGACCGATGTTCGGTCCTTCAGGGGTCTCAATAGGGCACATCCGGCCGTAGTGGGATGAATGGACGTCCCGGACCTCGAAGTTGGCCCGGTCCCGAGAAAGACCACCAGGCCCTAAGGCCGACAGACGACGCTTGTGGGTCAACTCCGCCAGGGGGTTAGGCTGGTCAAGGAATTGAGATAACTGGTGAGATCCAAAAAATTCCTTAATGGCAGAACTAATGGCCCGGGTATTGACAATACTCGTCGCCGTCAATTTCTTATCCCGGTCCAAAGAGGTCAGGCGCTCACGGACCTGGCGCTCCAGTTTGGCAAAACCAATACGGACCTGATTTTGTAAGAGTTCTCCAACACTCCGAACCCGTCGGTTCCCCAAGTGGTCGATATCATCGGTGGTTCCGATTCCATATTCTAGACCAATGAAGTAAGAAGTCGCCGCCAAGATATCTTCAGTCGTTAGACAGGTCGGCAAAATGGACCTCTTGCTCTCTTTGAGGCCTAGGGTAACGGCAAAGGCCTCTGGACTCAGCTTGGCCTCGCTCGCTCTCTCACGAAGGGCATCAATCTCCGGCTTATAGACCAGCTCATCAATCCCCAGTTTTTCACAATCAATGGCATCGGCATATTCCGATCCCATGGTGTAGCGAATGTAGGAAATCAGGTCAACCCGAGCATTCCCGACCACCTTGATATCCCGCTCCTCTTCCAGGGTCTGGTCACTGCTCAATTTCCGCAAGGGGCGGATGAGGACGGTATTGCGGCCTGTGTTTTGGATCTTCCAAGCCATCTCCTCATCAATGACCTGTTCTTTCACCCCAATAAAGCTATCATCTCTCTTATCGATGATATCCTCTTTGAGCTTGTGACCGACGATCCGGTTGGCCAGGCTCAGCTTTTTATTGAGCTTATAAATGCCCACCTTAGCCAGATCATAGCGTTTTCGATCATAGAAAAGATTTTGTAGGTGAGTCCGGGCCCCTTCCACGGTAAAGACTTCTCCAGGACGGACCTTCTTCAAAAATTCTCTTAAGCCGTCTTCTTCATCCTGACAGCCATCCTTACTCATGGTTTCCTTCAGGCGAGGCTCATCCCCAAAGATCTGGGAAATCTTGAGATCCGTGCCCAGGCCCATCGCCCGGAGCAGGATGGAGAGGGGGAACTTACGCATCCGGTCCACGCGGACATAGAGAATCCCGTTGGCATCACTCTCAAACTCCAGCCAAGCCCCCCGGTTGGGAATCACCTGACCAGCATATATATTAAAATCATTCTTATCTGTGCTGACATCATAATAGGCACCGGGGGAGCGCACCAGCTGGCTAATGATGACCCGCTCTGCTCCGTTAATAATGAAGGTTCCAGTATCTGTCATCAAAGGGAAATCTGTGACATAGATCTGCTGAGACTGGACAACCCCATTTTTATGACCAAGGGTCACCTGAAGCTTCATGGGCGACGCATAGTTGGTATCCCTGGCCTTGCACTCGGTAATGGACATAATAGGCTTTGTACGGTCAAAAATAGCCTGCTCAAAACGGATTTCTGTTTCCCCTAGCATGTCCGTAATAGGAGAAACATCATCTAATACTTCTTGGAGCCCCTCCTCCAAGAACCAGTTGTAGCTATCTTTTTGTATGGCGATGAGATCCGGGATATCCAGCACTTCGTCAATCTTGCCAAATGATAGACGTTGGCTTGTACCGTAAAGAACATTTTTTGCCATTAACACGACCTTTCTTAGCTAGAGGTACCGGGCAGCGGCTGTCCGAGCTCTTCCCCTGTACGGGCCTTTGAATTCTCTCCCTGTATGGACCTGGAAATTTACCCTATACAAGACTTGGATTTCTTCCCCGTACTGGCCTACGTTTGGCCTTCCCACACAGGGCCTTGAAATTCTTATCGGCCAACCTTGACCTCCAGCAAATATATGTTATAATTTAACCATCGCATTTCACGCAGGCGATGGCCAAGCCCTTTTCTTTATGCGATCTTTTCTTTGTGTGATTCTCGTGTCTGATATTTTTGGCGCAAAAAAAATCTAAGAATTAATCTTGGCGAATCTGCCATCATACGGTTGGGTTATGAACTATGCGTGACCAATTAATCCTCAGATCCTTATTTTTTAGGGTAAATTCGAGGAAAAGCCCTCTCCTTACTGCCTTCGCGCCTATCGTCTCCTATGTTGATCTTAGCACTCTGAATATAATGCAATCTTCACCCTACCATATTTTTAACAAATAGTCCAGTCCCCGGGCTATTTTTTTTGCTCTTTTTCCAGATATTCCACCTTCTTTTCTAGCCAACAAAAAAAGACCACCTCCCGGGTCGGAGGTGGTCATGATTTCTGTAAAATCTATATAGAAGCTACATAGAAGATATATTGAATTTCTACTTTTTATTCACTTCTATTTGCTGGCTTCTTCCGTCTGACTTTCCTTAGGAGCTTCCGTCTCAGCCTCTTTGGTAGATTCTGTAGCGGACTCCTTCGGAGCCTCCGTGTCAGCAACCTTCTCGGATTGTGTCGCAGCTTCTTCTACTGCACTCGTTCCCATAGCTTCCGCCAAACTCTTGGAGGCTGAAGCGCTAGCCTTAGAGAGTTCCTCTAACTCAGCAGGGCTGGCAAGAGGCAAGGCCTTTGAAATTCCTTCCTTGACTTCTACTTTCATCGAAGACTCAATTTCCTTCTGCAAGTTTTCCGTATACTCGGTCTTCAGGTAATTCTTAGCCTTCATCTTCCAGACTTCTTCGCTAAAGCCCTTGAAGTAAATGAGGTGGTAGCCAACCTTAGTCTTCACAATGGCTACATCTCCCGGCTTACGGGCTGGATCTAAGCAGTACTCTTCATACTCTTCCAGGAATTGTCCCTTCGTAATATTGAGATACTCACCACCGTTTTGGGCTTGGAGGTTGCCAGGATCTTCACTGTACTCGTTAGCCAGCTTGGCAAAGGCCTCTTCGGTCTTCTCCCCAGCTTCATACTCAGCCAAGATCTTCTCCGCTTTTTCCTTAGCTTCTTTATCCCGCTCTTCAGGTGTCTTCTTAGGCTCTTCGCCCTCTTTCTTCTCGTCTTCGCCAGGGGCGGGAGCAGGCTCATCCTGGTGGTTCTGAATCAAGATATGCCGAGAGTTATAAGGCTTCTCTGTAGGTTGGTAGCGCTCCATAAACATGGCGACGATATAAGAGGAACCCGTATCAAAAAGCTTCACATCTCCAGCCTTGCGTTCCGGTGAATATAGCCACTCAGCCAGATCCGGGCTCATGTAAGCCTTGGGCACCCCATCCATGAGGGTTGGATCCTTGGAAGCTACAAAGTGCTCTTTCTGGGTCTGCGGCAAATACTCCTCTGCCGTTTTCTTAAAATCTTCTTCTGACTTTCCTTCAACCTTCGCAAGAACTTCTTCCGCCAGCTTCTTCGCCTTGGCCAGAGCATCTTTTTCTTCTTGCTCTGCCTTTTCAGCTTTAGCCTTCTTTTCTTCCTCCGTCAACTCCTTCTCAGCTTCCGTAGGATCGGTCGTAGGCTCTTCCTTAGCTGGCTCCTTCATATCGGCTGCAGAGACGGAAAAGCGACGGAACTTCACCTGATCGATCTCATCCTTATTCTCTTCATACTTTTTCTGAACTTCTTCATCCGTGAAGGTCTTTTCTTCGATCAGATGTTGTTGATAATAGCGGTTGACCAGGAAGGCCCGAATCTTCTCCTTCAAGGTTGCCACCGTCATGCCTTTGCCAAAGCCATCCTGAACCACCTGATCCAGGCTCTGTTCCGTCTGGGCAGCCATGTTGGAATATTGGTCCATGAACTGCTTGAGCACATCATCCACATTTTCCTTAGGCGTAAAGTTATCCTTGGCCACTCCAGCGCTGAGATAGGTTTCTTCCTTGAGAAGCTTATAAACCTCATCTAACAAGAGGTCTCTCAAGGTTGCTTCTGGCCGGTCCGGCAGAATATTGGTCTGAGCCAAAAGCTGTCTCCCCTTCAGGGTAAAGAGGGGGTCCTGGGTCATGCCCATCCCCAAAATACCACCATAGAAGTTGACATCGCTGACCGTATAGGATTTATCATTGACCTTTACAGCCTCCGTCGACTTTTCCTGGTAACCATTAGAAACATAATACCAGATGGCCAGACCCACCACGACGACAAATAATCCCCCGATGAGCAACCAAGATACCTTGGAACTCTTTTCACGTAAAGGAGGCTTCTTGGCATTTAAGGCTCCCTGACTCGGGTTAGGCTCTTTTACTTCTTTGATTTTATCTTTCACAGCTTCTTTAACCTGTTCCGTTTTTTCTTCAACTTCTTCCGCTACTTTCTCACTGACGTCTTGGACGGTTTCACCCACTTTTTCTAGGGCCTTTTCTGCTCCCTCAGCCAGCTGATCGGTTACTTTTTTTTCATCATTTTCCATATTCTCTTTTTGTACCTACCTTCATTTTCCTTCCTTGGACTCAAGCAAGAGTTAGGGCCAATTTTCCATACCCAGGCGGGAGGCCATGGGAGAGAGAAAAACTGGCAATCTGCGTTATGATGACATATCTAGTCAGATATTGCAAGCGACTGCCAAAAAGGAAGTCCCTAAACCGCAGCAAGTAAAAGGGCTAAATATCCCTCTTTCCCGGAACTTTGCGGGCTTTTTTGCGTCCAAACTTTCCTATCTTTACTCATAAAAAGGCTCCAGCTTGCGCCGGAGCCTTTGTACAGTACAATAAAGCTATAGAAAGGATTTATTTTCTTGAAAGACTCTTTTTTCAAGTCTGCTTGTAAAATCTCCCTTGTAAAGCCTTTCAAACGCCTATTCTTCCGCAGCCTTCCGCTGTTCACTATCTTGGATGACCTTCTGAGCCACTTCAGGTGGGGCC
>ERZ1673752.3825-NODE-3825-length-13639-cov-12.071260_pt1 | contig 13639 bp, 22 predicted proteins | sample MGYA00580195_ERZ1673752 | MGnify/ENA primary metagenome ERZ1673752 (study PRJEB41218, sample SAMN15661744) | gut metagenome | host: Homo sapiens | place: Canada: London | collected 2015-08-20/2019-03-30 | study: EMG produced TPA metagenomics assembly of...
TCGACCCTCATTCCCGACAAGCTCTGTGCGTATTCTGCCAGCATAGCCATGCCATCGGGAACATCGTCATGCTTGTTCTTGCCAGCCACAGTATAAGAGCAGAGCATATCCATCATTTTACCGTAATCAGATTTCTTCTGATAGAGAGAGGAATCCTTGAAAAGACAATGCTCCTTAACCCATGCGCTGTTGACGATAATTTTCGTTTCTTTGTTGGCAGTAGTGAACTTGGTCGTGATGTTGGTAATGCCGCCACGCTTCTTGACTTCGCCTTGTATCTTTTCGGCTACACGCCTACCAGCGGAGTTTGATTCAAACCGACAGGATTTCACCTTGTCTCGCACAAGAATTTCCGTCAAGCGAGCGTCAACGATGTTCGGAAGACCATTATCGCACACGCAATCGTCAATGTAGTAATCCTGTCCATAGACATAAGCAACGGGAAGAAACGCATAGTCAGCTCCTTTGTCCTTCGTATCGCATATACCGATAATTGCGTCCGGGTCTTCCTTTGGAAGCTCGAAGTAGCGGCGAAGCTCGTCTTGAGAATATACAAGACCCTCACGCTCAATAGGCTCGTTCATATACAACGCTCGCCAGCTCACATCGTCCATGATGTTTCTCTGCTCATGGTAAAACCTTGTGGAGAATCCAACACCGTAAGCATAGTCAAAATTTGATTCATCGTTTTCATCGAGAGCGGGAACAACGATAAACTTCGCTCTATCACTGTCGATATACTCACGTTCAAGTCTACCGATTACATCATGGACAGACCAACGGGTAGCAATATGAAGCTCCTTACAATGGTCTCCGATTTTACGCTGTCTAAGGTCAGTGGTATAGGTTTCCCACAGCTTGTCAAGACGCTCCTTGGAGAGAGCTACCTCGATACCAGAAACCAAATCATCACAATAGAGGAGGGTTGCCGCACGATACAAACCAGCGTTACCCGTACCGATAGAGGTAAATTCCAACGTCTCAAAACGCTGTCTCTTGTCAAGGTCGATACGACAATCCTTGGCATTGGTGTTGGAGACCTTGATTGCCGGGAAAACGTCAGCCCACAGATAATCTCCGTCCTTGTCCAAAATTCGCAAACACTCGTCATACACACCTCGAATAAATGCGTTCGAGTGGCTACCCGTCAGCATAGGCTCGTTCGGAATCTTGCCAGCGAGCCATGTAAGATAGAAAATGGCAAGAGTGGTCTTACCGCTACCGGGAGGAAGACTGACAGTGAGCAAATCCAGCTCATTGTCTGCAAGCTCCTGTAATGCGTCCACCACCTGTTTGAGAACCTTTCTACGAGGAGGATAAAATTTCTTCTCGGGTTCTCTGTTCCATTCCACATAGAGCATATAGGAATCAAAATCGAAAGGAGCGGCGGCGTGCAACACCTTCTTATGCAGACCGAACAGGAATCTCAACTCTTTATCGGTTTTGGAAAGCGGAATTTGCTTTTCAATGAACGCCGATAGGAGCTTGAGGTACTTCACCCCGAGAGCTTCATCGGTCTTCATCGCTTCCTTGCTCATGTGGTACAAATCCTCGTAGGCTTGATTGCCCTCGGGGGTCTTTTTGATTTCAGCGAGAATCGCTTCAAGTAACTGTTCCATAAATACCTCCGTAAACAAAGAAAAGGTGCGCTACCGTTCAGAGATTTACTCTCTGTGCGATAACGCACCTTTCTCATTTTCTAATATCCAACTGACTTTTGAAATCCTCAAGAGCATTTTTCAAATCAGCTTGTCGTTTTGTCTTCTTCGGATTCTTCGGTTTTTCATAATCATTCAGCCATTTCAGAAACACCCAAAGAATCAACGCTACAACCAATACGGGTATGAAAACCATAGGCTCACTCCTCCGTCAGAGGAACTTTGATGGTGTCATTCCCTGTGATTTCAAGTGAGACCTCGGAATCATCGTCTAACTGGAAAAACCAAACCACATCTGCGACAGCACCGCTCTGTACGCTGGTGTCACATTGCACATATCCGTTGGTTCGTTCACCTGTCGGCACAAGGACACCCAGTTCAACGCCATTCTGAAACGCTTTCACCTCTACCCAGTCTGCCGGGATAGCTGTCTCGGAGCTTCCGTTGGTGTACTGTGTGTAGACCGCAACGCAATCGTACTGGTCGAGCAATTCCATTCGCTCGGCTTTTACATACGAAATCGTATGCTCGGATTCTTCGCCGCCACAAGCTGTCAAGGACAGCACCAGCACAGCGGCGCACAAAATTGACAGTATCTTCTTCATTTCACACCTCCAATGGAAGGATAGGGGTGTGAACGCCTTGAACCCAACCCATATCCCCGTATTTATACATTCCCTCGTAAAATGGACGATTTGCGAGAATCCCTCGAATGGTGGAGGGTTGGAATCGCTTTCCCTTACGAGTGCGATAGCCCTTGTCATAGAGTAGGTCGCAAATGTCTGTCAACGAGGTTTGATTTTCGTCATGCTCACGGAAGGTTATCTCCACGACAGGACGCTCCTTCGGATTCAGCATGAGAACCCCATCGACAGCATAGTACCCGTAAGGCTTGTTGCCGCCCGAGTAGCCGCCGCACCTTGCCTTGAGAGAACGACCTCTGCCTGTACGCAAAGCGATGTTCTTCCGTTCCTGTTCTGCAACGAACATCAGCAGAGAGCGGTAAATGTTGGCGAAATCGTCTCCCTCCGAGAAATGCTCCTCGGTGGAGAGCAGAGCCACGTTTCGCTTCTCCAACGTGTAGAAGTAGTAGAAATACAACTTCGTGTCACGAGCCACACGGTCATTTTTGAAGACAATCACAGCTTCATGCTGTGGGAGCTGGTCGGACTGATAGAGAATCTTGTCCAACTCGGGGCGGTTGTCCTTCGCACCGCTGATTGTGTCGGTCAGCCAGTGGACTATTTCGTAGTCATTGTCTGCGGCATAGGCGAGAATCGCCTGTCGTTGGACTTCAATACCGTATTTATCATCAGCAGATTGTTCCTCCGTAGATACCCGGATATAACCAATCGCTTTCTTCACGAGATAATCACCTCCTCTTATCCGAAACGGATAACTTTTAACGCTGGTTGTGTTGGTGGAAGTAGTAAAAGTAGTTCTTTTTCAATTTTTGCGGGGAATTTCGCCTATAAGGGGGTCTATAAGAAAAAGTTTACGCAAAAACCGATTTTCAACTACTTTTACTACTTCACACCTCCCTTTTGATGTAAGTCAGCTCAATGTCATACCCGAGGGCTTCCAGCATTTCAACGAAGGTCTTGTTCACGATACCGTCCTTCTTCTTGATGATACGGTTGACATACTGACCTGTTGTGCCGATGGTCTCGCCGACTTGCTGTTGGGTCATGTTGGCTTCAACGCATTTCACCTTTACATCGACCTCGATATTGTTCCTAACCATGTGGATTTTACCTCCTTCTGAATTGGTTTCGATAGTAGTATAGCACTTTTAATGAGAATTGTCAACACAAATAGGATTAGAATTTATCTTTCATATAGACCTTTTTAATTTTTCGGGGTACTCACGGCACTCCCTCCCCCTCGTGCGGCGGCTGTCAATCCCCCCCCGGGGGGGGATATGCCCCCGGCATAACTCCCACAGGTTGAAAAGCTCCATCACAACACCAACACGCCGCCACGCTTGCGGTTAATCAAGATTAGGTTTTACACCAACACCGCCACAGTAGCCGCCCATATAAGAAAGATTGGAAATAACACAAATCGGATAAATTGGAGCTTGACAATTCTATAATTCAGAATTATAATAAGAATAACAAATCAGAAATGCAGAACTTGTAAGAACTGTATTTTAGAATTGCGGATTAAAAATAACACAAAAAGGATTAAAAATAATCCAAAACCTATTGACAAGTTATCCGATTTGTGTTATATTATAATCACAGAAGGACAAGAAACTATCTTAATCAGATAAACAGGAGGTAAACACCATGAGACAATATGAATTGATTCCCCACGATGGGCGCAAGAGCTTTTACGGAAAAGCCATTGTAGAAGTGGCACAGGACGGAACGGAAACGCTTTACAGCTACAACACGCCGATTATAAAGCGGCTTGTTTCCGGGGAACTGGTGAAACTGTGGAGCGGTTGGAGCGCAACCACAGGAAGACATATAGCCGCATTTTGCGGGCTGAATAAAGCGGAATACATGAGCTTGTAAGGAGGGAAAGAAATGAAAAGAACGTTTGATTTTGGTTTGATTGACTATGAAAACAGAGGTACAGCCCGAAACCGTGTAACCGTTGAAATGGAGTACAAAACGGACGGAGATAAAAAAGTATTTTCCGTATCTGCTAATGTTTGGAACGCTCGCCATTCCGATATTGTTTGTGGCGGTCAATGTCTTGACAGTATCGCCGCATATATCGACAGCCCGTTATATAGCGAAATTCTCCGCTTGTGGAAACTGTATCATTTGAACGATATGCACCCGGAATGCGAACACCAACACGCCGCCGAATGGCACAAAATCGCAAATAAAAAGGTGACTTTGTATCATTGGAGACTGACACAGGAAGCCATGAGCGAACAAAAAGCCGCCGAAAAAGCCGCTTTAACCGCTCTACGTTGTGGGGAAACGTTCAAGCCCACTATCAAGCAAAAATTCTTTGCGGCTCTGTCGTATTCCTTGACTACTTACACGGAAACGCCGCCCGAAAATGTAGCGAAATACTACGAACCGAAAAAACCGCTTTATGCTGGCGATAGAGGGCATACCGAAACTAAGGCTTTGGGGTGGTTGCGTGAGAACGAACACCCGGACGGGATTTTATCTAAACCTTGCCCCGTATGCGGTTATAAATACGGTACGTCATGGGTTTATTATCCTATCCCGGCAGACGATGAAGCTATTATTTGCAAGATTTTGAAAACTGGCAAATTGGAGGAGGTCACAGCATGAAAAGAGTGCATGAGAATATACGGGAATTTCAGAACGGAAATATAAATTTCCGTTTCACCCCGGAACAAATCGCAGAGCTTAAAACCGGGAAAATATCGGCGGTGGAGGTCATAAACTGGATTCTTGACGAAATAGATTGCTATTTCATCGGTGGACAGTATTGTTTGAGCAACTACACCACAGGCGCAACCATCTACAACGCCTATTCCGATTTGTGCTATATCATCGACTTTTCAGACGTTGAAACCGTGTTAATGTCCGGGCGGTATCTCAAGTTATACGCCCGGAAACCGGACGAAAACGACAGGGAAACCATAGAAAGGGAATGGAGGTAAACCATTATGACAAATTTTGAAAATCTTTGCACTGAATACCGGGAAAACAAGCGGCTTATTGAGGAACTGCAAGCCATGAACGACAGCATAAAAGCCGCCATTCTTGCCATTATGGGAGACCGGGAAACCGTCATAGAGGGTGCAAGCAAGGCAACAAATAAGACCGTTACAAGCTCCCGTTTCGATTCCAGCGGATTCAAGAAGGAATACCCGGAACTATTCACGGAATATAGCACCCCGACAACTTACAAGCGGTTCACGGTGGTATAAAGGGGGTGAAAACATGATTTTACTTTGTGTTCTTGTTTTCCCGTTCGTAGTATTTGCCGAACTGCTGAAAATGAATACATAAGACTACACGCCCGGAGAAATCCGGGCTTTTCCGTTACCCCGGTACAGCTTGCGCCGGGGCTTTATTGCGTCCACCACTCACAGAACGCCGCACAAGCCCCACAGAGCCGCCCACAGCGGCACAGAATACCACAGGCACAGCACAGCCGGGAAACGCCGCACCCCGTAGAACGCCCGTATTTGCCCCGTAGAGCGATTTTAAGCCTGTACCCTTATAGGACTACACCAATGCCATAAAACGCCGCCACAGAGCCGCACAGAAGCCCACAGCGGCATATATACAAGCGGCATACCTCACAGAACACCGTAAAAAGCCCGTAGAGCCGCCGAAACGGTGCAAGGGTACAGGAATACCACCACAGGCAGAAAAGCGGCTCACAGAGCCACAGAGGAGCGCACAGAGGGCAACGCCGCCACGCCCACAGCACAGGCAGAGCCGCCGCCCGTCATGCACCGCCTTGCTTTAATGCTGTAAAGTGATAGAGAACCGAGCGGATTCTGTGCAAATTTCTGTGAGATTTTCCGGGCGGTAGAGGGTAAAAAGCTCCTCCAATCCGAAGGATAGTCGATAGTCGCAAAGTCGAAAGTCGGAAAGTCGCTCGGCGATAGTCGATAGTCGCTATCCTTGAGAGTTGGAGGAGCAAAGTCGTTAGTCGCTGGTTGGGTCTTCATCAGAGCCTTGCTCAAGTCGCTTCTGCTGACCTGTGGCGATGTACCGCTCTCGGATTTCATCAGCCGAATAGTCGCTCTCGTCTCGGGCGTTCGGTGTGAGGACGTACTCGGTCTTGTCTTGATACCCATAGTTGTTCTTTCCGAGGAAGATACCAGCCACAGGGTTGACCTTCCCGGAGTTCATATAGGTTTCCCACAAATTTTCCATAATTTTGTACGCCTTTTTTATGGAGCGGGCTACCTCGGGCGGCAACGCTGTCTTATATCCAGCTCCACCCGTAGGAGCGTCATTGACAATAGCCCACAATGTACGTCTGCTCATGCCATTCAACGCCATAGCCATACCAGCTACCGTAGGTTTCATGTCTGCTTCTGTGTACAACGCAAAGAAATCATTCAACCGTTGCCGAACCTCCTCCACGTTCTCCATGTCTATGTCGGGCATATTGAACAGCGTCATGTTCACCGTCATAAACTTTGTGTTATCACCAGCTTCGAGGTTCAGTCCGTTGTCTCCAATCACAGGGGAGTTGCCACCCCGGGGCTTCCCCTTCTTTTTCGGAGCGTACTTCTTCTGAATCGGCTTGCCAGTCCGAGGGCTAATCTGCACAGTCTCCTCCGAAACAGTCTCCTTGCCCTCGACAGTCTTCTCGTCAGAAACAGTCTTCTTATCCATGCTTGAAGTCTCCTTTCCAAAATTCTTATTGTTATTCTTCATGCAGTAGTTAAAGTAGTTGAAAATCAAATTTTACGGTAACTTTTAATAGTAAGGATTTTCTATATAGAGGAAGTTACACGCAAAAACTTAATTTGAACTACTTTTACTACTTCCACCAGTCGGTTTTGATTAAAAATCAATCCGATTTGTGTTAAATGAAATTTTTCGTCTCGTAATAGTCAAAAGTCTTCTCCACCTCTGGCTTTTTGAGCTTCACAATGCGATAATCCTTGCCGCATTTTCTCTTTATCCAAAAAGCATGAGCGACTTCCGCAAGTGTACTATAAGTAAGCATTTCGCTCTTACTCGTGCGTTGATGGGGAGGGTGAAAACGGTAATCTGTACCATAGACAAACTTCCCTGTATTGATATTTTGAATTGCGTACATAACTCCGTCCTCCTCTTTCCAAAGTTCCTCCCACGAGAGAATTTTATCTACGTCCATTATCCTGTTCCTCCTTCAATGCCTTGCGGATTCGCACAACCTCCTTATCGGTATCTTTAACGATTCTACCGCTTGCACATTTCACACACTTAATGCGCCATTTGCTACCGGGCTTCCCTCGTTGAAGCTCGAAATGCCCATATCCGGGAGGAACATATTTACCACAACAATAGCAATATCCGGGATAGCGATTACGAGCCATCTTGCAATTCCTCCTCCGTCATAAAGTCTTCGGGTGAAGGTTCGGGTTCGAGAGGGCAAGCGTACCATTTATCCAGCGAAGAACAGGTACACCCGAAGTCGCTATCGTAGCAATCGCACTCAAAACATTGATTATCAATCATGCTGACACCACCTCCTCGCCCAAATCGAAAACACGCCCGACAAACATCACAGAATTGAGATTGAACATCTGTCGATAACCGTTTATCTCGACCATAAGACAGCCCATGTCATGTTTCCATGTGTAGCTTTTCACGTTCGGAAGAATTATCTTGCTTCCATCTGTGAAGCGTATAAAAATGTCATACATCAAATTACCTCCTTGAGCTTTACTCCCCAGTAGATTACAAATCCGCTGGAAGTCGATTTCCTGTCGAACCATTCCGGGTGACGTTCCATTTCGGAGTTGAACTTCCTCGCCGAGAGGACGTATGCACCCTCTGATTTCGCCCAAATCTTAAACGCTTGATACAGGTCTTTCGCCTTGATAGTCACGGATTCGTTGCGTTCACAGCGGTTCTCAAGGAACTGCAACACAATGTCGTTGTCTCGCTCGTACTTGGTGACTACATCACGAAGCTCGCCTGTCATGGTGAGACCACGCTCCTTGTAGCGGATATACCCACGCACCAGCCACATAAAAATGCCGCTCATGCTGGACTGCTCGCACAGCTCGTCCTTGAGGTGCGTGTCCTGTTCCTCCGGGGAGAAGTGACGATTGAACTCCACCACCTTGATACGCTCGGAAGCGAACAAGCTCTTGTCCGTCACCATCGGAAGGTCGTTACAGGACAACCATAATGTAAACTGCGGCTTGAAGGTGATAGCCGATTGATACAACGCACGAGCCGAGATTTCCTCACCGCCTGTAAGCTGTTTGATTTTCTCCTCGTCCAGCTTCCCATATTCGTTGCTTTCGGACATGGTGACAAATCGCTTGCCCTTCAACCCGGCGAGAGTAGGGCTTGCCGCTTCTGCGTCCTTCTGCCTGTCACCCCGGCAAATCATACCGACAGGAGCTACCTTGGCATAATCACCGAGCATGGTCTCTATAGTGTTGAGCAAGGTCGATTTTCCGTTACGAGTGGTCTTGCCATGAAGAATGAACATACACTCCTCGTTGCTCATGCCGAGCATGGAGTAGCCCAACGCTCGTTGAAGAAAGTCAGCCTTGTCCTTATTTCCCTGTGTTACCTCGTCAATGAATTTCTCCCAACGCTCGCACTTCACATCACGGGAAATCGTGTGGTTGAAAGCGGTCTGCATGGTGAGAAAGTCCTCCCAGTTATGCTCTCGGAAAGAGTAGTCTCGAAGGTCGTATGTACCGTTCAGACAGTTAATCAGATATGGGTCGCTGTCGAATTTAACCGCTGAAATGCGAAGCTCGCCTGTAGCGTCCTTGAGGATTCTGTCTCTCATGCGCCTATCGCCCATTTTGTTGACAAACCCGGTATAAGATTTCCGCAAATCATCGTCTTCGATTTCTCCACAGTAGAGAATCATCAGCCGCACGAAGTCTTTGATTTTCTCCGATACGAGAATCGCTCCCTCGTCCTTGCGCCATGCACCCTCGAAGTATGTGTACCAGCTCTTATGCTCGGGGCAATACCGAGCTTCTTGTGAGTACAGCAAACCAAAGAGGTTTGCCATACCCATTTCAGACCATTCAAACCCGGAACTGGTCTCGTCCGCTTTTTCGGGGTGATAGTGCTTTATGAGGTACATCTTCGAGGATAAGTCCTCGTCCATGATTACCCGACCATTACGGGTCTCAAAAAGCTCTTGCATTGTCTGTCACCTCGCTGTAAATTTGTCGAGAAGCTGTTCATACAGTGTCTTATAGAGATTTTTCTCAACCGCCAGCGAAGTAGTGTCAGCGTTCTCCGAAGTTTCAACCTCTCTCTCTACAACAGGAGCGGTAATGCCGAGAGAGCAAAGCATACCTCTGTTGATTTCTGCCATTTCCTTATCGGTGCAAGAGCGGACGAAATCGCCGAGCCTGTCCTTCGTCACCGTGTAGATGGTCTCACACAATGCGGTGGAAGGAATCTTGCACAGAATACCAACGTGTGTCGGCATGGGCTTCTTGTCCTTGGTCGTGAGGTAGACCACCTCGACCACAGGGGAATGTTCGTTCAGTGTATCGTTCGATACGATGATACCGGGTCTCCCGGCTTCGTTACTTGGGTCAGTGGAGTAGAACTTGGAATTTGCGATGTAGAAAATGTCTCCTCGTTTCACCCCTTTGCTTTGATTCATGTAAAATGCCATTATCTTTTTCCTCCCATAGCTGTTATTGCACATTTTTGTTTGTCCTCAACCCACCATGCACACTGTTCCTGGATACAAAAGACAGGTTGAGTACCGATTGACACCCTGTCATTCTGTATTACGGTGTTTGTGGTGAGCAGAGGACAGATTGCTCTATCCTCTGCCATAGCTTTATACCTCCGTGAAGAACTGCTCGAAGCTCTCCGAGAGAACATTGTGCCGAGTGGTGATGTTGGAGTTCTTCGCCGAACCGTTACCAGCGGCAATATCGTACTCCTCGCTATGAGAGCCGAAGAAGTCAGACACCCAATCAGCCATCATGTTAGCTTCGATACCTCTTTCAACCGCCTGTGCGAAGAACGGTACGAGGGAAATCATGTGGGTTTCGGTGTACAGCTTCTTTGCGACAGCCTTTTCCTTGTTTTCTGCCAGCGTGAGGTGCGTGTCGTGAATCAAGGCGAACACTTTGTCCAGTGCCAGCCGCTCGTCTGCCGAAATGGAAGCGTTCTCGAACAGCGGATTGAAGTCTTTGCCCTCGAAGGACACCTCCTCAATAGGCTTGTTCATCATGCACCACGCTTTCATAACGAGGGTGACTTGATTCTTGTTGTCCTTCCCCTTGTCGGTCAGCATATCGTCAAACAGCTCGTGAGAGCCAATATCCAGCAGACCCTCAATGTCGCTACACGAAGCGAGCAGACGAGACTTGGTACTTAAAGGCTTACCAGCGTTGAGCCGCTTGAACAGCTCCCGTTCCTCCTCTTTGGTAAGGTTATCGAAATAGGTCACGGAGAAAATGACGCTGTTCAGATGGTCTTGAATCGCTTCGGGAAGCTCGCTGAACTTCATGCCCGTAATGTCAGTTTCGCACTCACCGCCGAACGCTTCGTCCATATAGACCACAGGCGGCAACTTGGTAAGGGCGAACTCGTCATTGAGGAACTGCGCCACAGTAGAGAGCCGCTGTTTTCCGTCCATGATACAGTAGATGTTACCGCCACGCTTACCCGTTCCATCGTCAAAGCGTTTTGCGAAGACAGGAGGGATAGGGTAGCCGATAATCATACTCTCAATAAGAGCAGACTTACGCTTGCGCTCCCACACATAGCTCCTCTGAATGATATGGTTGAAATCAATCTTGCCATTGGCAATCATGTTCTTCAACTGCTTTGCGCTCCATGAAATACTTGCTTTCTCTAAACTCATAATAATGACCTCCGAAATTTGATTTGTTGTTTGTTGCCTGTTGAACTCGCCCCACAAGGGGGCGAGAATTTAGGATAAGAGAAATACGGGGCGCACGCCACGAGGATAGGAAGCGTAGTAGTAGTACGCATTACCGCCGTCGCCGACACCGGCGAAATAGGAAGCGGAATCCTTATGCCGATTCATCAGCCAGTACCATTCCCATGCTCCTTCCTTACCTTGGAAAGCGATACGGTTTCTCTTTTTCTTCATCGGCTTGAACCTTTTCACGGTATCGGATTCTTCCTGTCCGTAGATGTTCTCGCCGAAGATTTCATGCTCGGTAGGAATCCGAAGCATATCCCCATTATCCAGCGTAACCATGCGGCTTCTGATTTTCTCCGGGAAGCGGGCAATGATTTCACTGTTCAAAGCCTTACGCAAATCGGAGTTCTCGTAGGTGAAGTAGTCTTCGGTCATGTCTTCCAAGCTGGTGAACATCGGGTACTCCTTCGCCAAACAGTCTACCAGCATGAACAACATACCCTTACTGGTTTCCTTGACCGCCATCGCCTGTACCTTTTCACCATCGTTGAGCTTGAACTTGATAATGTCTCCGACCTCGAACAGCTCAACATCGACCATCATGTTTCTTTTGACTTTCATTGTATTATCCTCCTTTAATCTTGTTTGTGTTATTTCTTGTCCTTTTGTGATTATAATATAACACGAAAAAGATTGTTTGTCAACACTTATTTTATAATTTTTTATCTTTTTCGTGTTAGAAATCACACTTGCTTGGAAAGCTCCAAAAGCTCCTCACGAAGAACTTTGATACGCCGCTTGAGAGCTTCCTTACTGTCAAGCATTTCAACTTCATAGCCAGCCCTCACATAATTGTGTTCCTGTATGGCGTTCTCATAGCGAAGGGCGGTGTCGTGAAGTTCCTCGCCGAGAAGGTGAATCAGCTCAATCCTGTTTTTCATGTTCATCGCTTATACCTCGTAACACTGTTGCATATTGTCCGAAGCTCGCTCCTGTCGAGCGGAGGGTCACACGCTACGGTGTTTGCATACAACAGCTCCTCATAAATCTGCGCCTTACTGTACCCTTGATTGTGGAGCATACCAGCGAGAGAGGTGAGACAGATATTGCGGCTTCCGTCCGGGATTCTCGGGTAGACTGGTCGGAGCTTCACTCGTCCATCAACGATAGGGTCTTCCCATATTGGGGAGTAAATCTTGTCTCTGCCGACAACAACCCTGTCCGAAGTCTCCCGAACATCGGGAAAATACTTCTCTACCACATAATCAATCGCTTCTTGATTTTCGATGATTTCCTTATATAATAAAGTGTCACCTGTCATAATGAAGTAGCGAGCCGCCTTGTATATCTCCACGCCAGCGAGATTGTTCTTACCCTTGAAGGGGAGAGTTCCCCGGAGCAAAATATGAAACCCTCTGCCGCTCCGGGATTTCTCCGTGTAGCTGTGGCACTTGCCGACAATATCAGCACCGAGGACACTCATAAAACCTTCGTCGTCATAGCCGCAATCAATGTCAATCCCTACATAACCGTTGTCTGCGAAGACGAATCCGCAATAGTCATAGTGGTGATTGTTTACTGATTCAAGAGCGGTCTCGAAGTCAGACCATGTGTTAGGGTTGGTAGAGGAAGCGGCTTCGTTCTCCCATGCTCTCATAGGAACTTTGCTTCCCTCCATCGCACAAACCCACTGATTCAGTTTTTTCAGCTCCTCGGGGATATTGTCATAGCAAACCACGTCTCTTTGCCACCTTTCGCTCAAGCTCGTTAATCAGCTTCCAAATGCTGTCCTGTTTAATGCCCTTGGACTTCGCCATCTGATAGACATTATCGGGAATGGTGTCACCCTCACGGTAAATCGTGAGAAGCATTTCCCTGTCATTGTCAGAAAAGCCCTTGAAAGCACTGTCACACGCCGCCCAGTTATTCTTGTCAGCGGCACTTTTGAACTTCGGGTTGGGGTGTCTCGCATAAAAGCGGAGACAATGATTTACATACTCGGAGTAAAATGCTCTGCTCATGCTTTCTTACCGCCTTTCTTGGTAGTAGTGGTGGTCTCTTTGAGTTCCACGCCCTCGAAGAACCACTTATCATCAACACAAATCGGATAATCCGGGTTCTCGGATTCAACCAGTATACCAGTGTCGATAATGTGCTGTGCCGCCGATACCGACAGGCTATGCCGCACAAAATCCTTCCCGGTGCGAAGCAGACAACTCACTCTGCCATTTACATTTTTCAGCTTGTACATGGTATGTACCTCCTTAATATCGCTCTTTAGCTTCGGAGAGACTTGCCATCTTTCGATTTGCCAAATCCTTATAGAAGGTTTGATTGGCGTTCGTCACCTTGTAGCAAGGCTTGTCTCCGAAGAAAACACAGTAACAATCGGTCACGGTCTCGTGAATGACAGTGGTGTATTCCTTTGTCATAGCACAGCCGCCGATAGAGGGGCTTCCGTCCGGGGCAATATC
>ERZ1673752.3827-NODE-3827-length-13635-cov-6.011561_pt1 | contig 13635 bp, 7 predicted proteins | sample MGYA00580195_ERZ1673752 | MGnify/ENA primary metagenome ERZ1673752 (study PRJEB41218, sample SAMN15661744) | gut metagenome | host: Homo sapiens | place: Canada: London | collected 2015-08-20/2019-03-30 | study: EMG produced TPA metagenomics assembly of...
GGGCCGAGGCTCGCGCAAAGTGTTTTTTTGCGGCGTACACGCCGCCACGAAAAACGGATTGGGGCTTTTTCGCGGCCCCCGAGCCGCGAACTCTGTGAGACACTTTGGCAGAATATGAACTGCACCCCACTTGTTAGACAGTATGATATACTATCTAACAAGTGGGGTGTTTTGCTATTGTCTAACTTTTGGGGGTCACTTCATGTTCTCCGCCGTCTTTTTTGTTTATTCGCCGCTGCGCAGGCCCGCGACCGAGGAGATCGGGAGCGAGAAGCAGATGGCGCCCGCGGGGGTGCCGGGGCCGGCGTTTTCCTTGATGGCCTTCATGATGGCGGCCTTCTCCTCGCTGCGCGCGACGATGTAGACCACGTCCTTCTCGTCGGCCAGCGTCACGCCGAAGAACTTCTCCGCGCGGCCGGAGCCGGTGCCCTTCGCGTGGAGCACGGTGCCGCCGCCTGCGCCAGCGGAGCGGGCCGCGTCCATGACAAAGTCAGACTGGCCCTCGTTCAGGATGGCGACGATCAGTTCATGTGCAAACGTCATATCCGGGATTCCTCCTGTATCTTTCTTGTCGCTGAGATAAGCCAGCGTCCTGCCGCCCGCGACGCTCTTGAGCGGGATGGAGAGCATGACGCCGTTGCCGGGGATGTCGATAAACAGGCGGCGCTTGGCTGCCTTGAGGAGCTGTCGCTCCTCACTGGCGCTCGCCACACCCGTCACGACGGCCTTGTCCGTCGCTTCGAGCCCATAGAGCGAGAGGTGTTCGCTGCGCGCCGTCCCCACACCGAGGTGCGTGAAGATCATGTGCAGGCCGCAGGAGGCATAGAGATCCTGCATGATCTGTGCCTTGCTGCGGTCGGTGATGCTGATGATACAGTACAGCTCCATCTCAGGCCACCTCCCAGAGTTCGATGATGTCATCGTCGCCGAAGGCCGCGGCGGGGGCGGTCTGCTTGCTGCGGCGGGACTTGACGACGTAGATTGCGCCCATCGCCTGTACGGTGATGAGCGGCATCATCGCCACGAGCGCCACGAGGCCGAACGCGTCGGTCATGACGTTGCCGCCGAGCGCGCCGCAGGCGCCCATCGCCAGCGGGAGCATGAACGTCGCCGTCAGCGGGCCGGAGGCCACGCCGCCGGAGTCGAAGGCGATGGCCGTGAACGTGCGCGGGACGAAGAAGCTCAGCCCCAGCGCGACGGCGTACCCCGGCACGAGGAACCACAGGATCGGGATGCCCGTCAGCACCCGCACCATCGCAAGACCGTTCGCCGCCGCGACGGCGACGGACAGGCTCACGCCCATGGCGCGCGCCGTGATGGTGCCCGCACTGAGCTCCTCCACCTGCCGGTTGAGGATATGGACGGCGGGCTCGGCGTTGATGATGTACCAGCCCATGAGCATGGACACCGGCACCAGCAGCCACACGCGCCAGCCCACCGTCAGCTGCGCGCCGAGGACATAGCCGAGCGGCGAGAAGCCAATGTTCACGCCCGTGAGAAACAGCACCAGGCCGACATATGTATAGAGGATGCCCGCGAGGATCCGCGCAAACGGCAGCCGCCGCAGGTGCAGCGAGACGACCTGAAACACGAGGAAGAACGCGAAGATCGGCAGCAGCGCCACGGCGACCTCACCCATGTATTCCGGGATGGCGTGCAGGTACTGCCCGCCCATCTCGACGGTGTTTTCCAGCGCGGTGATGACCGTCTCGGCCGCGGCGTCCGTCTCGGGCTGATAGATTGCGCCGAGCAGCAGCACCGCCGCGACCGGCCCGATTGAGCACAGCGCCACAAGACCGAAGCTGTCGGCCTTGGCGTCCTCGTCGCTTCGGATGGACGCGACGCCCACTCCGAGCGCCATGATGAACGGAACCGTCATCGGCCCGGTCGTCACGCCGCCGGAGTCGAACGCGACGGAGAGGATCGACCGGTCAGAGAGAAACGCGCCGAGAAACACGAGCGCGTAGAACACGATCAGCAGCGTCCGCAGCGAGATGCGGAACAGAATACGCGCCATGCAGATCATGAGGAACAGACCCACGCCGACGGACACCGTGAGCACGAGGGCGGTTTTGTCGATGGCGGGGACGTTCGTCGCGAGTACCTGCAGATCCGGTTCGGCGATGGTGATGGCCGCGCCGAGGACAAAGCTCAGCGCGAGGATGAGCCACAGGCGGCGCGACTTCGTCATCTTCGCGCCAATGAGGTTGCCGATGCGGCTCATGGACATGTCCGCCCCGAGGGTGAACAGTCCCATTCCGACGATCAGCAGCAGTGACCCGATGAGAAACGAGAGCATCAGCCCCGTGTCGGCCGGCACGAGGGCCAGACACAAAACGGCGACGATGACCGTCACGGGGAGGACGGAGGCGGCGGCCTCCTTCATTTTTTCGTTGATGGCATACTGAACAGGCAAATGGTTCGCTCCTTTTCCAGAAATTTCCAGCAGCATGCAGCCCGCCTCATCGCCTTCCGAAGCCCGGAGGGCGCAGGCCGAATGCACGCGGTACCTGTTTTCATTATAGCAGAAATCCGCCCCCGCCGCCAGCAAACCACGTTAATATTCTGTGAAGATTTACAAAACAGGCGGCGGGTCGCACGCCCGCCGCCTGTTAAAAAGGTCTCGCCGAGTTCGCGCCGCCGCAGCGGCGCGAATAAATTGCAATCCGTTTTTTTCATCAAAGTGTGCGGGCTGTGCCCGCACACTTTGATGAAGGCTACATGATGCCCGTCGCTTCCTTACTGCGCGCGATGGCCGCGTTCAGGCGGCGTGCCGGGTAGTACAGCAGCAGGCCAAGTACCATAAACAGCACGCACATGCCGAGCAGGATGCCCATGCACTTCCAGTAGGTGGTTCCGTACGCGCCGCCGATCGTCTCGCGGATCATATCCATGCCGTAGTGGAACGGCATGATGGGGTAGAGCGTCTGGAACAGCTGCGGCACCACGTCGATCGGGTAGGTGCCGCCGGAGCCCGCGACCTGCAGCACCATGATGATGACCGAGAGGGCCATGCCGATGTTGTCGAGCGCGTAGACGAGCGAATAGTTCATCACGCAGAAGTTCAGCGAGCACACACAGCAAGCGAGCAGGAAGCGGCCGGGGCTGACGCACTGCATCCCGATGTAGTACAGGCACCCAAGGCCCGTGACGAGGGCCTGAATCTGCCCGATGAGGAAGAACAGGATGAAGCGGCCGAAGTAGCGCTGGGTCGCGTTCACGCCGAGCATGGCCGCGCGGGCCGGGCGCAGCTGCACCTTGACCATCGTGGCCGTGAGGAGCGAGCCGACAAACAGCGCCAGCATGATGTAGTACGGAGCCATGGCCGAACCATAGGTCGAGATCTCATAGACCTTCTCGGTCTGGAGCTCGACGGGGGAGGAGAGGTAGTCCGCCATGCCGTCGGGATTGTTCTCGAGCACGTCGGAGAACTGGCGGAACGCCTCGCTCTCGGAAAAGCTCTTCACGTCGCCCGCGAGCCGCTCCAGACCGGTCGAGAGCGTATTCGTCAGGTTCACGGCGGCGGAGAGGGTATTCTGCGTCTGGCCGAGGGCGGCCTGATAGCCGCTGAGCGTATTCTGCAGGCCGGAGAGCTCCTGTCGTCCCGTGCCGAGGACGGAGCTGAGCTTGCTCAGATCTTCGCGCGCGTTCGCGGTCATCTTGTTGAGGGCACTGTTCACGCTGTCGTTCGCGCGGAGGACGGCCATGCGCAGGTTCTCGCGGATCCTGCTGACCTCGCCGTCGAGCTCCTCGACGGCATTCTCCCAGTCGGGGCGCTCCTCGATCTTCTGGCGCAGGTCGGCGATGCGGTCGATGGCGGACTGCAGGGCGCTGCGCACCTCGGGGAACTTGTCGAGGATGGGGTTTGCGGCCAGCTCCTCGAGCTTTTCCTGCTGGGCGGCGAGCTGCTTATCGACTTGGTCAAGCCCGCCCATCAGAAACTCGTGCCACTTCGCTGCGTCGCTGAGCGCCTTGTCGATGGACTGCTGCACGCGGTCGAGCTGCTGGTCGACACGGTCGAGCGCATCAATCACCTCCGTCAGCTCCGCGTTTTCAGGCAGGAGCTGCGAGGCCGAGCCGATGGTGCTCTGGCCGGACTGGAGGACGTTGCCGACATCGTCGATGACGATCCCGGCGCAGCCGATCAGGTTCCCCGCCTGATCGGACAGGGACTGCAGCGACTGGAGCGTGGCGCTGAGCTGCGCCATGCTGGCCGAGGCGTCCTCAAGGTGGACGGTTAGACGCTGCGCCACGTCCTGCGCGTCGAGACCGAGGGCGTTGAAGACGGAGTTCGCCGTGGTGACGGCGTTTGCGACCGTCTCAATGACGGTGCTGTTGATCTCCTCCTGCACGGCGGTCTTGGCCTTGCTGGTGATCTTGGGGGCGATGGCATTTTTCTTCTCGTTTTCGTAGTACTGGATCTGCGGGTGGCGCAGATCACCCTCGAGAATGCTGACAAAGTCGCTCGTCAGATCGGTGGGCATGATGAGCGCGGCGTAATACTCGCCGGACTCAACGCCCGCGAGCGCTTCTTCACGCGTGTCGAGGAACTGCCAGCCCATCTGGTCGTTCGAGTGCAGGGCGTCGATCACCATGTCGCCGATGTTGAGCTTGACGCCGAGGATATCGCGCCCCTCGTCCTCGCTCGCAACGGCGATATGGATGTTCGAGGTGGCGGACGTGCCGTAGGGGTCCCAGTTCGAGAAGATGTTGAACCACGCATACAGGCACGGCACAAGGCACAGGCCGATGATGACGACCACCGTCACGACGCTCGCCGTCAGGCGGCGCCAGTCCGAACGGAAGACGCTGAAAACCTTTCTCACTTCCGTCCCTCCTCTCCCTGCTGCCACAGGTCCTCGGACAGACCCTGCAGCGCCTGGCTCAGCAGAGACAGATCATGCGCCACGCGGGCCATGCGCTGCGGCTCCTGCATGAGCTGATTCAGATCAAGCGGGGCGAGCGCCGTGGGCGCGGCGGGCTGCTGCGCGGGCTGCGGCTCCGAGGGGGCGGCGTCACCGCCGTACTCGGCGAGGATGTTCTCAAGCGAATAGTCCTCGTCCGCGGCAGCCGCCTGCGCGCGGGCGGCGCGACGGGTACGCGGGGGCTGGGCAGTGCGGCGCGCGCGGGGCGCCTGCGCCGCGAGACGCGACGGGACATAGGACGCCGCGCGGCTTCCACCGGCGCTTTCGGCGGCGGGGGCCGCTTGTGCCGCAGGTTCCGGGGCGGGCTGCTCCGGGGCGGGGGATTCCGGCTCCGGCTGATCCGGTTCCGGGTCCTCCAGCGGCTCGAGATCCACGAGCGAGCGGGGCAGGTCAAACACCGCTGGGATGGACTCCTCCGGCTCCGGCGGCGTTTCGACGCCCTCGAGTGCGTCTGCCTCGCGGCGCAGTCTCGCGGCCAGACGGGATTTCGGGCTGCTCTCCGGAAGGGTGAGAATTTCGCTCAGTTCCCCCTCGCGCATGTTCGCGATGTGGCCGACCTTATGCTGCATCTGATAGTCCATATACTCCACGCCGATGAGATACGCCGCCACGCCGAACATGGAGACGATCCACAGCAGCAGGAAGATCACCTTCGAGCCCTGGGAGATAAACACCAGCGCCAGCAGGCCGACCGTTACGCCGACCAGCGCCCAGAGCCCCTTACGGATGCGGCGGCGGTTGCCCTGCCGCAGATCCGAAACCTCGCCGAGCAGGCGCTGATACATCTGTTCAAATTCCTGATTATTCTGCAAAATAAGCGCCTCCTCTCAAAACAGCTCCGACTTCTCCAGCTTCTCCTCGACGAACTCGTTCAGGCCGATAAACGGCTTTCGCACAAACAGGCCGATGATGAGCGCGGCCACGGCGAAGAGCATCAGATACCCGATCTGCACGAGCCATGTATTGCCGTACATGCCGCAAAGGCACTCGCGCACTGCGTCGATGGCATAGGGGAAGGGGAAGAAGTGATAGATTTTGCGGTAAACCTGCGGCAGCAGCTCGATCGGGAACGTACCCGACGAGCCCGCAATCTGCAGGACCATCACGACGACCACGATGGCCTTGCCGACGTCGCCGAAGGAGATGGCGAGCGAGTAGATCAACAGGCTGAACACGAAACTCGTCAGCGCGCCCGTGAGGTAGAACATCCCGATGTTCTCGCACTGGACGCCGAGGATAAAGAGGTCGCCGGTGACGATCACCGCCGCCTGCAGCTCGTTGAAGAGCAGGAACGTGAGGTAGCGGCCGAAATACAGGTGCCATGGCTTCGGATCGAGCAGGCCGTCGGGTTTCGCGTGTACCTTCATGAGCGCCACGAGGATGACACCGCCGACCCAGATGGCCAGCACCGAGTAAAACGGCGCCATGGCCGAGCCGTAGTTCGCGATGGGATAGACCGGCTCCACGGACGTCTGCACGAGCTCAGAGAAATACTGCCCGTAGACGGCGGGGTCGCCGCCGAGGATGTCCACGAGGGTGGACAGCTGCGTCTGCGTACCGGAGAGGTCGAGGTTTTCGATCAGCTCCGTCAGCTTGGCACTGGCATCACTGATGGCCGCCTGCCCGTCCGCGAGGACGGAGTCAAGGCTGCCCTGCAGACCCTGTGCCTGAGAGAGGAGCGTGCGCACGTCCGCGGCCGTGCCCTTCAGGCCGTCGAGCATGCCCTCGGCCTGCCCGGCGACGTCCTTGATGTCCTGCGCGAGGTCACTCTGCGAGGGGGTAAGCAGATCGCCCACGCGGTTTGTGAGCGCGTCGACCGCGTCGACGCAGCTCTTCACGGCGGCGAGCGCGTCATCCTTGCTCTCGACCAGACCCGGCAGGGAGTTAAGCTGCGCCTGCAGGCCGAAGAGCCGTTCGCTCAGCTCCTGCGCGGCCTTCTGGGCGGCCTGCGCGGCGGAGCCGGTCTGACCGTCAAAGCGGTGGCCCCAGTCGGAGACGGCCTGCCCGGCCTTGCCCAGCTCCTGCGCGGCGGCGGAGAGGGCGCGGTCGGCGGTGGCAAGCGCCGCCTCGTTGTTCCCACCGTTCACGGCCGTCTCCAGCGCCTGATACGCCTGCTGCAGGGCGGAGTCCGCCTTCTGCAGCGCCGCGTAGATCTCGCGGCTGATCTGGCTGACGGTAGCTGTCAGATCCCCGGTCGAGGGAGTGTGGCTGTTCATGGACGAGACGAGATCCGAAACCTCCTGCGAGAGGGCACTGTCCATGCCACCGCCCGCGCCGGCGTTGGCATACGCCTGCAGCGTCTGGTTCAGCGAGAGCAGCAGCGTGTTCGCCTGCGTCAGCAGACCCTGCGCCGAGCCGACAGGATCGTCCGCCGTCAGTGCCTGCGACAGGTCGCTTGCGTCGCGGAAGATGTTTCCGATAAGCACCTCGAGATAGTTCTCGGTGATGCTCTGCTTCAGGTTCGAGGCGGCGGTATCGGTGATTTTCGTCGCGACGGCATTCTTCTTGTCGTTTTCGTAATAGGTGATGGTGGGCTTGCCCGTCCACTGGGTGAGCATATTATACATATTATATGTAAAGTCCTCACCGATCACGACCGCGGCATAGTAATCGCCCGCGCGGACGCCCTCGACGGCCTCGTCCTGCGTGTCGACAACGACCCAGTTGATGCTCGTTGACTCACGCAGATCGTCGAGCACGTCGCGGCCCTTGTTGACCGTCTCGCCCTCGGGCGTTGTGTAGTCCTCGTCGAGCGAGGCCACGGCGATTGAGATTCCGCCGGTGTTGCCGTAGGGATCCCAGTTTGAGTAGATGTTGAGCCAGGCATACAGGCTCGGCAGAATCACGATGGCGATCGCCACCACCATGGCAAAAAAATGCCGGGACAGCGACCGTATATCCGTTCGAAAAATTCGCCAGATATTCCGCATAATTCCTCCCCTTTACATAGTGCTGCACAGCTTGCGCAATCTGATCTGTACCGATAAAATAACACTTGTATTATACTGATTTCCCGGGAAATGTCCATCCCTTTTAGGGTTTGTTTCAGAAAATTTACAATTTTTCCTTGTAACGCGAAAAAGCGGAGGGAATGATTACGGGGGCGTGTGGCCTTCGGCGACATACTTTTTGCCAGCAGCGGCAAAAAGAATGCAAAAAATGCCGCCAAAACCAAGGTTTTGGAAATCACCGAAGCGCCGCCAGCGGCGGATGAAGCGAGGCGGTTTCGAGGAAGTGTCCCGATTGGCGGTCACGAAGTGGCCGGGAATCGGCTGACACGACGGTGTATATCCTAAGCGCGCCCCGCGATAGAAGTACCGGCTCCTACATTTTAGATTGTCAGCGGCAGCGGTGCAGGAAATCGGACAATACTACATTTCGAACACGTCCTACCGAAAAAACCACTTGTCGACCGAAAAAGGAAGTCCAGAAACCTTGGTTTCTGGCGCGCTTTTGTTCACTTTTCCCGCGTGGGAAAAGTGACCCGCCGGAGGCCGGACACGCCGATTCAACGACCCAATCCTTTCCGGCCAAAGGCAGCTTTCACGTCAAAAACAGCCCGATTTTATGAGACTTTTTTATCCCGAAGATAGTTTATCACAATAAAGCACCGACGCGCGCGAAAGTTGTACGGATTATACGGATAATGTGTGAAAAATTTGTCAAATGCGCCGAAATTTTCCTGTTAGGCAAAATTTAACTGTACGAACGGGATAAATTGCGCTAAAATTAACAATGTACGCAGGGAGCGTATAAATTTGAGAGCAGGGGGCGCATGGTTGTGTCTTTTGAAAATTACGAGGAAATGTACCGTCAGAAGCTGCGGACGGCGGACGAGGCCGTGAAGGTCATCAAGTCCGGCGACTGGGTCGATTATGGGTTCTGCGCGATTCACCCGCGTGTGCTCGACGAGGCGCTCGCGCGGCGCGCGCCGGAGCTGGAGGACGTGAAGGTCCGCGGAGGCATCAGCCTGTGGAAGCCCGCAATTTTCGACATCGAGAATCCCGCTGACCATATCATCTTCAACTCCCACCACATGAGCTCTGTTGAGCGCCACCAGATTGCCAGCGGCGCCGCGTTTCATGAGCCCATGCGCTATTCGGAGCTGCCGCGCTATTACTACGACCACATCACGCCGCCGGACGTCGCCATGTTCCAGGTGGCTCCGATGGATAAGCACGGATACTTCAACTTCGGTCTGTCCGCCTCGCATGTGATGGCCGTGTGCGAGATGGCGAAGGTCGTGATCGTGGAGGTCAACAAAAACATGCCGCGCTGTCTCGGCGGGTTCGACAACGCCATCCACATCAGCGATGTCAACATGATCGTCGAGGGGCGCAATGACCCGATGGGCATCCAGCCCAGCGCCGCGGCCGACGACGTGGACCGCGCGGTCGCAAAGCTGATTGTCGAGCAGATCCCGAACGGCGCGTGCCTGCAGCTCGGCATCGGCGGCATGCCGAATACCGTCGGCGCGATGCTCTGTGAGTCCGATCTGAAGGATCTTGGCGTCCACACGGAGATGTATGTCGACGCGTATGTCGACCTCGCCATGGCGGGGAAGGTGAGCTGCATGAAGAAGAATATCGACCGCGGCCGTCAGGTCTACGCCTTCGCCGCGGGCACGCAGAAGCTCTATGACTACCTCGACGACAACCCCGCCTGCATGTCCGCGCCCATCAGCTATACGAACGACGTGCGTACGATCGCGGCGATTGATAACTTTATTTCCATCAATAACGCCGTGGATGTCGACCTCTATGGACAGGTCAACGGCGAGACGGCCGGCACCAAGCAGATCAGCGGCGCGGGCGGCCAGCAGGACTTCGTCCTCGGCGCGTACCTGTCCAAGGGCGGCAAGAGCTTTATCTGCCTGTCCTCGACGTTCAAGGACAAGAAGGGAGGCGTGCATTCCCGCATCCGTCCGACGCTTGCGCCCGGTTCCGTTGTGACGGATACGCGCGTGAACACGATGAACGTCGTCACGGAGTACGGCTGCGTGTGCCTGAAGGGCCTGAGCGTGTGGGAGCGCGCGGAGAAGCTGATCTCCATCGCGCACCCCGACTTCCGCGAGGAGCTGATCCGCGCCGCCGAGCAGCAGCAGATCTGGTATCCGCACAACAAGAGATAACACCCGGATATACCGGCAGCCCCTGTCTGAGATGGACGGGGGCTGCTTTTTGCGCGGATATGGCACGAGGGTGCCGCGAGAATTCTCGCGGCACCCTCGTGCTGTATGTAAAGGAGAAACGAAGGATGCTTATTCAAGACCGAACAGCAGGTCGTCGTAGGTCGGGAACGGCCAGAAGGAACGGGCGGTCAGCGTCTCGGCCTCGTCACAGACGGCGCGCAGGCGGCTCATCTGCGGCAGCACCCGGTCGCGCATGGCGCAGGAGGCGCGGGTTACGTCATCGAACGCATGTACCTCGCGCAGGATGCTGTCGAGTTCGTCGGCGGCGGAGCTGATGGCGTCGGTCAGGGTGGAGAGCTTGGCGATGCGGCTCTTTTCGTAGCTGCACGGCAGCGCCGGGACGGCGGCCGTCTTGGCGGAGAGCGCCGCGGCAAGGCTCTGCGTATAGGCTTCGACGGCGGGGAGAATCTCGCGGCGGGCCATGTCGACCATCGTGCGGCCCTCGATGTTCACGGTCTTGCAATAGTTATCGAGGGTGATGTCGTAGCGGGACTGGATTTCGGCTGCGGTCATGACTTTCAGGCCCGTCAGCATGGCGACGTTTTTCGGCTTGAGGAGCGTCGGCATGGCATCGGCGGTGGTGCGCAGGTTCAGAAGGCCGCGCTCCTCGGTTGCCTCATGGATCCAGGCGTCATCATAGCCGTTGCCGTTGAAGATGATGCGCTTATGGGCGGCGATCGTCTGGCGCAGCAGCAGGTGCAGCTCGCCGTCGAAGTCCTGCGCGCACTCGAGGTGGTCGGCGTAGATCTTCAGCGACTGCGCCACGGCGGCGTTGAGCATGATGTTTGCGCAGGCGATGCTGTTCGAGGAGCCGAGCATGCGGAACTCGAACTTGTTGCCGGTGAAGGCGAAGGGGGAGGTGCGGTTGCGGTCGGTCGTGTCGCGGATGAGCTTCGGCAGGACATGGACACCGAGCTTCATGACGGTCTTTTCCGCGGCGCTGTAGGGCTCCTCTTTCTCGATGGAGTCGAGGATGCCGGTCAGCTCATCGCCGAGGAACATGGACACGACAGCGGGGGGCGCCTCGTTCGCGCCGAGGCGGTGGTCGTTGCCGGCCGTGGCCACGGACAGACGGAGCAGATCCTGATAGTCGTCGACGGCCTGAATTACCGCGCACAGAAACAGCAGGAACTGGGCGTTTTCATGCGGCGTTTCGCCGGGGGTCAGCAGGTTTACGCCCGTGTCGGTTGCGATGGACCAGTTGTTGTGCTTGCCGCTGCCGTTGACGCCGTCAAAGGGCTTTTCGTGCAGCAGACAGACCAGTCCGTGCCGGTCGGCGACCTTCTGCATGATCTCCATGGTGAGCTGGTTGTGGTCGGTGGCGACGTTGGTGGTCGTGTAGATCGGCGCCAGCTCGTGCTGCGCGGGGGCAACCTCGTTGTGCTCGGTTTTGGCGAGGATTCCGAGCTTCCAGAGCTCGTCGTTCAGGTCGGCCATATAGGCCGCGACGCGCGGCTTGATGACGCCGAAGTAGTGGTCGTCCAGCTCCTGCCCCTTCGGCGGCATGGCACCGAAGAGCGTCCGCCCGCAGAACACGAGGTCGCGGCGCTTTTCGTACATCTCCTTGTCGACGAGGAAGTACTCCTGCTCCGGACCGACCGAGGTGCGCACGCACTTGACGGTGGTGTTGCCGAACAGGCGCAGGATGCGCATGGCCTGCTTGTTCAGCGCCTGCATCGAGCGCAGCAGGGGCGTCTTCTTATCGAGCGCCTCGCCGCCATAGGAGCAGAAGGCGGTGGGGATACAGAGCGTCTTACCCTTGATGAAGGCATAGGATGTCGGATCCCACGCGGTATAGCCGCGGGCCTCGAACGTCGCGCGCAGGCCGCCGGAGGGGAAGCTCGAGGCGTCCGGCTCACCCTGAATGAGCTCCTTGCCGGAGAATTCCATAATCACGCCACCGTCCGGAGAGGGGGAGATGAAGCTGTCGTGCTTTTCGGCGGTGATGCCGGTCAGAGGCTGGAACCAATGGGTGAAGTGCGTCGCGCCGTGCTCCACCGCCCAATCCTTCATCGCGGCGGCCACGGCGTCAGCGACGTAGCTGTCCAGACTCGCGCCCTCGGCGATGGTCTTGCGCAGGGAATTGTACACGCCGGAGGGCAGCCGCGACTTCATAACGCGGTCGTCAAATACCAGGCTTCCGAAGAATTCAGGGATTGTGTTCATAATCAGCACTCCTTTACTCAATTGAAAAACGCATGGCGTTTTTACGCAAGGTACAAAAAAAGACAAAGCCGCCTGAGATAACATCTCTCAGACGCCTTTGCCTTCGATGTGGGCATTATACGAGCGTTTTTCAGATTTGTCAATCCTGTTTTGCGTTTTTTGTCAATTTTGCCGAAAAGGGGTTTGACAAGCGGGGATGCCCGTGCTATAATTCAAAAAAATTCAAAATCCGGATGAGCAATGGCGTTCATCTCCGCAGAGGAATCGGCTTCCTCTGCGGAGATGGACGCCTTTTTAATTGTTAAAAAGGAGAGAAAAAGAATGAAGAAAGAGGGGCAGGTAAGGATTCCCTCCGGCTGCGCGATTTCCGCGGTGATTTCCCGTAAGGGCGAGCGGATGAGCGGGGAGGGAATCATGAAGAGCATGGTTCCCATGCATGAGCGTTCAAATGGATTGGGCGGCGGCTTTGCGGCCTATGGCATTTACCCGGAATACCGGGACTTTTACGCGTTCCATGTCTTTTTTGAGGACGATACCTCCCGCCGGGCGTGTGAGGCGCAGCTGCGGGAGCGGTTTGAGATCGTGCAGGCCGAGCCTGTCCCGGTACACAAGGTCCCGCAGATCACAGACGTGCCGCTGATCTGGCGGTATTTCCTCGCGCCGCTGCAGTCGGTCGTGGCGCGGCTGCAGTCGGTCGTGGCGCGGCTGCAGATCGACGAGAAGGAATATGTCGCGCGCACGGTGATGCATCTGAACACAGCGCTGCAGGGCGTGTATGTCTTTTCAAGCGGCAAGAATATGGGGACGTTCAAGGCCGTGGGATACCCGGAGGATGTGGGCCGGTTCTACCGGCTCGACAGCTATGCGGGCTATTGCTGGACGGCACACGGGCGTTATCCGACAAACACGCCCGGCTGGTGGGGCGGCGCGCACCCGTTTACGCTGCTCGACTATTCGGTCGTACACAACGGGGAGATCTCGTCCTATGACGCGAACCGGCGCTATATGGAGATGTTCGGCTATCGCTGTACGCTGCAGACCGATACGGAGGTCATCACCTATATCGCCGACTATCTGCTGCGGCGGCAGGGGCTGACGCTGGAGGAGATGGCGTCCGTCATCGCCGCGCCGTTCTGGAGCACGATTGCACGCAGGAGCCCCGCCGAGGCAGAACAGCTGACATATCTGCGCAAGGTCTATGCCAGCCTGCTCATCACGGGGCCGTTTTCGATCGTACTGGGCTTCACGGGCGGGCTGATGGCGCTCAACGACCGGCTGAAGCTCCGCTCGCTCATCACCTCGACCTGCGGCGACCGGGTCTATATCGCGAGCGAGGAGGCGGCTATCCGCGCG
>ERZ1673752.3831-NODE-3831-length-13609-cov-6.836949_pt1 | contig 13609 bp, 14 predicted proteins | sample MGYA00580195_ERZ1673752 | MGnify/ENA primary metagenome ERZ1673752 (study PRJEB41218, sample SAMN15661744) | gut metagenome | host: Homo sapiens | place: Canada: London | collected 2015-08-20/2019-03-30 | study: EMG produced TPA metagenomics assembly of...
CACCGTCTCCGCCACCCCCGGCTCTAATTCTTCCGCGGACTGGACTTACTGATTGTCAAAAAGGCTTGCCTTTTTTGAGAAGTGGAATTCGCTCCGACCCTCGCAAAGTATTTTTTGCGACGTACACGCGCCGCAAAAAACGGATTTCAATTGATTCGCGGCTTGCGAGCCGCGAACTCTGTGAGACTTTTTTAACAGCAACTGCCCCTCCCGCCGAAGCAGAAGGGGCAGTTGTCCGTCTTATTTTAAAGAATAAATCCCCCGTCGCAGGTGAGCACCTGCCCGGTGATGAAGTTCGCCTGCTCGGAAGCGAGGAACGCTACGGCGTGGGCGATGTCCTCGGGCGTGCCGAGTCGGCCGAGCGGCGTCTCCTGCGCCAGCTGCGGCAGCACCTCCGCCGGGAGCGCGTCAAGCATGTCCGTCCGGATGACGCCCGGCGCGACGCAGTTCACGCGGATCTGCGTCGGCGCGAGCTCCGCCGCGAGTGAGCGCGTCAGGCCGATCAACGCCGCCTTCGTGCAGGAGTACGTCACCTCGCAGCTCGCGCCGCGCTGCCCCCAGATGGACGAGACGTTCACGATGCAGCCCGCGTGCTCGTGCAGCATATGCGGCAGCACCGCCTGAATCGTATGGAACGCGCCGTCGACGTTCACGGAGAAATACCGGTGCCACAGCTCGTCCGTGATCTCCTGAAACAGCGCCTGTCCGGCGATGCCCGCGTTGTTCACCAGCAGCGACACAGGGCCGAATGCCTCCTCCACGCGGCGCACCATTGCGTTCACCTGCGCGCGGTCGGACACGTCCGCCTGCACCGCCATCGCCCTGCAGCCCTCGCTCTCGAGCTGGCGCACCAGCTCCTCGGCACAGTCCTGCCGCACGCGGTAGTTCACGCACACGGCCCAGCCCTTCCGGGCCAGCTCCGCCGCCACGGCCCGTCCGATTCCGCGCGACGACCCCGTCACCAGCGCGATCTGTTCCATCAAAACCATCTCCTCAAGCAGTTGTTTCCGCCAGTATAACAAAAATTTTGATGAGTTGCAAGAAAAGTGTTGACAAATGCCGCGGCACCGGTTATTATAATATATGTTCCGCGCGGTTAGCTCAGCTGGCTAGAGCACATGCTTGACGTGCATGGGGTCACAGGTTCGAGTCCTGTACCGCGCACCATACGATGTAACCCCTGTGTCCCAACGGATGCAGGGGTTTTCGTTTTGTCCGGCCATATGCTGCACATTTGACCACCCGAAAGAAGAAAGCAGGCGCCCTCCCGCGAACCTGCGGGAGGGCACTCTTTTTCACTTCTGCCGTTTTTTGTACCCACAGTCGCAGTACGGGCCGCCGGAGGCGAGGGTGTATTCGCGCACAAAGGTAGCCGAGCCGCGCGCCTCGGCCATCGTATAGTCCAGATGGCAGAGCGCGGGCGTCAGATCCTGCAGCCCCAGCTCCTGCATAAGCGTGCAGATGCCGCACCTGGAAAAGCGCGCCTCATAGCCGCTGCCGTCCGGATACTCGTAAAAGTCCATGTTCCACGAATAGGGGTTGCGGTCGCCGGCGCGCAGGGCGGCCGTGCGCCGCATGCCCTCGATGTCCTTCTCCGTGAACTGGCTCTTCCCGCTCGCGCGGAAGACCCGGCGCACCAGCCCCGTCATCATGGCGCGGGCATAGTAGTCCGTCAGGCGCTGCACGTCCGGGCGCTCCGGCATGGAGAGGATAAACGCCGCGAGCATCGCGCAGTTCACCTCGTTCGTCATGAACCGGTCAGCCTTTTCAAACTCGGGCAGACGCCCGATGAGCTCCCGGTACTTCTTCTTCGCCTTCCGCGCCGTCTCGCGGGCGCTCTGCCCGGAGAGCCCGAAACAGCGCACCAGCTCCCGGCGGAAGGAACCGCCGAACACCGCCCACATCCCCGCGGGCTTGCCGAAATACTTCATACTTCTCCTCTTGATTCTCCCGCTCCGCTCAGCAGGAATTTATCCGCGTAATGGCAGAACTCCTCCGGGTGGATCATCACCAGCTCCGCGTGGGCCATCTTCGGGATGCCGCGCACGCGGATGTGCGGAAAATAGCGCTTGATGAACCGGATGTTGCCGCGGCGGTCTTTCTTCTCATCGTCGCCGTACCAATAGGTGATTTTCGTCCCCGTCTCCGCGGGCGTGCGGGGCAAGGCATAGTTGTTTCCCGACCAGAACACGTTGCGAACCGTCCGGCGGGAGTAAGTCCTGAGATACGCCTGCAGCGCGTCGTACTCCGCTTTCGGGTCGTGCCCCGGCAGCGTAAAGCGCTCGGGCGGGAAGGCCGCCTCCAGAATCCCGCGGCTACGGGTGACGAGCCGGAAGCCGATGCAGTCCCGCGCGAGGAGGAGCCTGCGCACCGGAAACGGCAGCTGATACGGCGTGATGCCGCCGTCGATGATCGCGCGCCCGACCGGCAGCTCCCCCAGCGCCAGCAGGCGCGTCAGGCACGCGCCGCCCAGCGAGCAGCCGTAGGCCGCGTCGAGCCAGGTGATCCCACGCGAGCGCAGCCAGAGCATAATTTCGGCGACCGTCTGCTCAACGGAGAGGAAGTCGCCGGGATAGGCCGGTTCGTGCCCGTCGTAGCTCACCTGAAAAACGTGCCACCGCCGCGCCAGCAGCGCGACCGTGGCCGAAAACGCCCAGGCCGGCTCCGCCGTGCAGGGCAGAAACAGCAGCGTCCGTGCGTGCTCCGCGCCATATTCCGTGATATGCATGTCCCGCGCCCCCTTACCGCACCAGTTAGTTTTGCCTAACCAGCAATCTTTCAAAAAGCCGCCCTGCGGCAGCTCCAGCGAATCGGATGCGGTTTCATTATAGTAACATGTGTCCGCGCTGTCAAGATGGCGTTTGGATTTGGGGTGCTGCGAAATACGTTTGCTGCCTTCGGCGGGGTACTTTCGTTCTTCGGCGAAAGAAAGGTACCAAAGAACGCCGCAAGAAGCCAAGGTTTCTTGACTTCCTAAGCGCGCCCCGCACGTTTCAGGTTGTTGGGGTGCGTCCCACACGGTTGGGGGCTATGCAAGGGGCATTAAATGTAGGATCGTCTCCGCGCGCACCGTCCTACCGAAGTCCTACTTGTCGACCGAAAAGGATTCCAAGCCCTTGGTTCTGGCATAGACACGCCGATTCAACCGCCTATCCCGTGCCAGAACAAAAAAAGCGGCGGAGCCATCGCTCCGCCGCTTCCATATTTTTTCGTTATTCCTCCGCTGCCCCAACGCCGACCGGCGCGGGCTCCCCCGCCGTCTGCGCGGGCTGCAGCTCCTTGATCCAGCAGCGGCGGCGCTTGTGCTGCTCCACCGGGAAGTCATACCACTGGCTCTGGATGGCCTCGTTCGTCTCGAGCATGGGTCCTGTCTCCGCGTACTTGATGCCCATTTTGACGCTCGCCTTCATGACCTTGTTGATGATGACGGCGTTCACGCCCTTTTTCTGCAGATCCGGCCGCACGGCGATGAGCAGCAGGTCGAGCGTGTCGTTCACGCGGAACGCATGCAGCAACCCCGCCCAGCCGGTCGGGAAGATACGGCCGCGGCTCTTTTTCAGCGCCTCGGCGATGCTCGGCGCCGCGACGCCGAAGGCGACCAGCTCGTTATTCTCGTCCATGACGAAGCACGTCAGCTTCGGATTGATGAGCGGGGCGAACTTCATCGAATACTTGCGGATCTGCTCTTCGGAGAGCTCCACCGTGCCGTAAAGCGGCGCGTAGGCGATGTTCACGAGCTTGAAGAATCTCTTCAGCAGCGGCAGATAGCCCAGCCGGTTATGTACCTCGTAGACATGCAGGTGGTGGTGGCGCAAGACATAGTTCGCGATTTTTTCCCAGCGCTGGAATATCCGCTCGTCCGTCGGAACAGAGATGAGATTTTCGATCCAGTCCACGTCCTTGACGTAGCCGAGCGCGGCCATGTGCTCCTTGTAATACGGGAAATTGTAGTAGGTGAAAAAGCAGCCGCGTCGGTCAAAGCCATCGATCAGCATGCCCTCGCGGTCCATGTCCGTGAAGCCCAGCGGCCCGTGTACGGCGGTGCAGCCGATCTCACGCGCCCAGTTTTCGACCGTGGCGAAGAGCGCGCGCGACACCTCCGGATCGTCGATAAAATCCACCTGCGTAAAGCGCAGTCGGTTGGTGCCCCATTTTTCGTTAGCCTTGCGGCTGAGAATGGCGCCGATGCGCCCGACGACCTCGCCGTCGCGATAGGCCAGCCAGCAGCGCGCGTCGCAGTAGGCAAAGGCCGGGTTCTTGCTGCGGTCCCAATCCTCCAGATCGTCGCCGTACGTCGCGGGGACAAACTGCTCGACGTCGCGGTAGAGCTGATTGGGGTAATCAACAAAGCAGCGCAGCTGCTTTTTCGTTTTGACTTCGATGATAGAAACCATTTTTTCTCCTCCGTTCAGGATTCGCCTTATTGTATTCCATAATTCATTAAATTGCAAGGAAAATACACCCGGTATTTTCCACTCGGCGAAAATCCGCTCTTTTCCGTTGCAAATTCCGGCCCGATGGGATATGATAGGCATCAAGAGAACTCTATGCTGAAGGAGAAGCATCCCATGCCCGCTGTTATCATTCTGATCGTTTTAATCGCCGCCGACCAGCTGCTCAAGTGGTGGACGGTTTCACATCTGGCGCTGGGGGAGTCGGCCCCGCTGATCCCCGGCGTGATCCAGCTCACCCGCCTGCACAACACCGGCGCCGCGTGGTCGAGCTTTTCGGGCGAGACCGCCCTGCTCACGGCCGTGACGCTCGTGCTCATGGCCGCCGTCGCCGTGTTGCTCGTGAAGAAGATCGTGCGCCACCGTCTCGGCGTCGCGGCGTGCCTGCTGATTCTCGGCGGCGGGCTCGGCAACATGATCGACCGCATCGCGCGCGGCTACGTCGTCGACATGTTTGACCTGCAGCTGTTCCGCTACCCGATCTTCAACCTCGCCGACTGCTTCGTCGTGGTCGGTGCGATCCTCGGCGCGGTGTACTACCTTTTCCTCTACGAGAAATACGACGCGAAAAAGAAGGAGAACGGCCATGACGCTGGAGCTGACGGTAAAAACTGAGGACGCCGGCACCCGGCTCGACGCGTTCATCGCGGCCCACGCGCCGGAGCTGACGCGCTCACAGGCCGCGCGGCTCATCGAGGAGGGGGCGGTCACGGTCGGCAGCGCGCGCCCGGCCAAGAGCGCCCGCGTCGCCCCCGGCGAGACGGTTGCCGTCCGCGTCCCCGCGCCGCAGGAGACGGTGCTCACCGCGCAGGACATCCCGCTCGACGTCGTGTATGAGGATGAGGACGTGATCGTTGTGAACAAGCCGACGGGCATGGTCGTCCACCCCGCCCCCGGTCACCCGGACGGGACGCTCGTGAACGCGCTGCTGCACCACTGCGGCGACAGTCTCTCCGGCGTCGGCGGCGAAAAGCGCCCCGGCATCGTCCACCGCATCGACCGCGACACCAGCGGCTTGATCATCGCGGCGAAGAACGACACCGCGCACCTCGCCCTCTCGGCGCAGCTCGCAGATCACACGCTCGCGCGGACATATGAGTGCCTTGCCGTGGGAAACTTCCGCGAGGACAGCGGCACCGTCGACGCGCCCATCGGACGCCACCCGACCGACCGCAAGAAGATGGCCGTCACGCAGAAAAACAGCCGCCGAGCCGTCACGCACTGGGAGGTCATCGCCCGCTATCCGGGCGTGACGCACCTGTGCTGCCGCCTGGAGACGGGGCGCACGCACCAGATCCGCGTCCACCTCGCGCACATCGGGCACCCGATCCTCGGCGACACCGTCTACGGCAATAAAAAGCCCGTCCCCGGCCTGACGGGGCAGTGCCTGCACGCGACGGGGCTGCGCTTTATCCACCCCCGCACGGGGCAGCCTGTAGAGCTGACCTGCCCGCGGCCGGAGGAGTTTGAGCGGATGCTGGAGAAGCTGCGGCATAGGGCGTAAGTGTATAAGTGAAACAGAGCAGCATCGGCGGTGCTGCTCTGTTTTTTTGCATACTTTTTGCCGCTGTTGGCAAAAAGTATGTCGTCAAAGGCTTGTGGTGCTACTCGCCTTACCTCTGGATCAGCTGATACCCCTCCCGGTGCAGGGCATCAAAAAGCTCGTCAACATGGGCGCGGTTGCGCGTTTCGACCAGCAGGTGCACCACCGTCGAGCCGAGGTCGGCCTTCAGACTGCTGCGCTCGTGGCTGACCTCGAGGACATTCGCCCCCAGCTCCGACACGATCCCCAGCAGCCCCGCGAGGGCACGCGGCCGGTCGGGCAGCACCGTGGAAAAGCCCACCGTGCGCCCCTCACGCGCAAGACCGCGCGTGATGATCCGCTCGAGCATTGTCACGTCGAGGTTGCCGCCGGAGAGCAGCGCGCAGACGGTCTTGCCCCGCAGATCCAGCTCCCCGTACATCGCCGCGGCTACGCCGACCGCGCCCGCGCCCTCGACCATGAGCTTCTGCCGCTCGAGCACGGTGAGAATCGCGCTGGCGATCTCCGCCTCGCCGACGGTCACGACCTCGTCGACGGCTTCGCGGCAGATGGCGAACGTCTTTTCGCCGGGTGTCTTGACCTGAATGCCGTCGGCGACCGTGTGCACCTCCGGAAGCGTCAGGATATGCCCCGCGCGGAGGGAGTCGGCCATGCTCGCCGCCCCGGCGGCCTGCACGCCGATAATGCGGCAGGCGGGTTTCAGCTGCCGCAGGGCGCTCGCGACACCCGCGATCAGCCCTCCGCCGCCGATCGGGACGAGGACAACATCCACATCCGGCAGCTGCTCGGCGATCTCGAGCCCGATCGTCCCCTGTCCCGCCATGACGCGCTCGTCGTCGAAGGGGTGGATAAATGTCAGCCCCTGCTCGTCCCGCAGACGCACCGCCTCGGCGTGCGCGTCGTCGTATACACCCGGCACGAGCACGACGTTCGCGCCGTAGCTGCGCGTGGCCTCGATCTTCGACAGCGGCGCGCCCGCGGGGATGCAGATCGTCGCGGGGATGCCCATGTCGCGCGCGGCGAAGGCGACGCCCTGCGCGTGGTTCCCCGCGGAGCAGGCGATGACGCCGCGCGCCTTCTCCTCGTCGGTGAGCGTGGAGAGCTTGTAGTACGCCCCGCGCAGCTTGAACGCGCCCGTCTTCTGCAGGCAGTCGGCCTTGAGGTAGAAGCGGCAGTCCGGCACGAAGCCCTTCGCCGGGATCATCGGCGTCAGGTTGATGACGGGGGAGAGGACGCATCGCGCGTCCCGGAGCAGTTCCATCGAGATCATAGGCGGCCTCCTTGCACTTGTGTTTTTCTCACGCACAAATTATGTGCATTTTGTTTCTGTACTGTATACAGCTTGAGCATAGCGCGTTTCCACGCCGCTGTCAATCAAAAAAGCAGCCGCAGTCGGAAAATTTTCTGACTGCGGCGAACTTCTGTCCTGTTTGCTATTTCCACTATTCTCAACCGATCTATACAACTTTCTGAAGGCTATTGCTAAACTGCCTCAAAATAATGACAAGCGATTTTTAATAAAAAGTATTGCATCGTTTTCTGTCTGGTGTTATACTGTGCATGAAAAGCAAAAATGCGGCAGTCTGTGAGTGCGCCAACACCCACAGACCTGCGCAGGTGAGATAGCACCTACACAACGACCCTTTCGGTCGCACCGCATGGAATATTATACGCCATACCAGCCTTTTTTGTAAAGGGTGGTTTTGTCTGTATGTATTTTATGTTTGTGTCGCATAAGGACATTTGTTTCTTACGCTGTGTGGGAGTGATCCTGCACAGCGTTTTTGTTTTTCGCCGTGCCGCACAGGGGAGATTTCTCCCCTGCTGTGGCTGCGGTGAACGCAAAATAGAAAGGGAACACAAAAATGAAACGAAAAATGGGATGGATGTTAACACTGATGTTTGTTCTTCTGATCGGCGCAAGCTTCACGGCCTGCACAACACAAGAAAACATGCCGGCAGATATTCAAGAAGGTGTGCAAGAATCAGTCAGCACATTCCAAGAAGTGAGCCGCGGCGATCTGGCTGGAACATGGGTGCTGAAAGATGAACAATGGGACGATCAGTATTTTGAATTCGATAATGAATATCAACTTAAATCCTATGTGCTGAGCGAATCAGGTGAAACGAAATCGGCGATTGAGCACGGGACCTATACGCTCTATAGGAATGTACTCATTATCGTAGATAACGACGGATCAGGCGAGATATTCGATATTGATTTGAACGGAGATACACTGTGTTTGACCGAGATCTTCCGCAGTGAGCTAAGAGACACATGCACTCTACAGCGTGTAGAATCCTGAACCTCAAGCCTTCCTGAAAACTGCGGAGGAGAACATCTATGAAAAAGAAATGTTGCTTGGTCATATTTGCACTGTTGCTGTTACTTACTGCACTCAGCGGGTGCACCAAAAAGGAAAAAAGCAAAAAGGAAATTCTGGCGGATATCCCGAACAACTTCCTAAGCATTATATGGGAAAAGACAAGCGGGCAGCGTCTTACACCTGTGGATTTAGAGATCATCAAACGTCAAATTGACGAAAGAACAGATACCATATACTGTACAGTGTCCTTTACGAGCACTGATGACGCTGATGGATACGGCGATTATCTGCAGAGCGTAACAGCAAACTGCCTCTTTAAGTACAACTATTATGACGAGGGCGGTTGGATTTTGGATGCCTGCTCAATTTATGAGGGACAATATGAGATGGTGATGGCACACGCGCCAGAAAACATAGTAACGGCTGATAGCGACTCAACATTCGGTGATAGCTATTTCAGGTACTGTGACGCGACCCTTTGTGAAGAATCAGAGAAGAGCGATCACACCATGTCCAGCTATGTGTACGATGTCTCACGTATAATGAAATATTGTACATTAGAGGGCAAAATACGTCGCACATTTACCCTTGAAACGAGTCTTGAAACAGCGACGTCAACAGGTGAAATGACTTATGGAATGATTTTGGCAAGTTGGGCATGTGAAACCTCGATATTTGATGCAACTTATCAATGGAATCTATCCGGAGACTGGAGGTGGGATCGGAAACCGTCAGACCCTTATAGTGAAATGACTATGCAGGTTGCTCAAACAGACGAATCTGCTCAAATAGAAGCGGTATGGAAAGGACGCAATATTTACCAAAAGCAAAGCGATTACGAAGAAAGCTTTACATTAGAGTTCCCGCAAAGATATGCCGATCCAGGACGCCCCTACCTGCAGTTTTGGGTGGAGTTTGGTCGTAACGGACAGATTGCCATCGTAAATGTTGTCATTTATCCCGACCATGCTATATGTAATAAAGACCAAAAAAATCTATTGGAAAAAGTGAGCACTTAACCTCTCATTCTATGTAATAAATACATCCTCCACTTTGAAAAAGCGGAGGACGTATTTATTTATATTCTGGCAAATTTCTGCACTATGCAGCACGCCAGAAACGCCGCGAGATCGACGAGCACGACCGTCGCGCCGACGGGGGTGCTCAACAGGTACGAGCCCGTCAGCCCCACGCAGAAGCAGACGACCGAGAGGATCCCCGCCGTGATGACCACGCCGCGGAAGCTCTTGCGCACGCGCATCGCAGAGAGCGCGGGGAAGATAATCAGGCTCGAGATGAGCATCGCGCCCATCATGCGCATACCCAGCACGATCGTGAGCGCCGTCAGCACGGAGAGCACCGTGTTGTAGCGTCCGACCTTCACGCCCGTCGCGCGTGAGAAGCTCTCGTCGAACGTGATGGCGAACAGCCGGTGATAAAACATCACGAACAGTACCAGCACCGCAATCGACAGCCCCACGCTCAGCGCAACATCCGCCCGGTCCATCGCGAGGATTGAGCCGAACATATAGCTGTCGACGTCCGTGGTCATGCCGGTGGTCAGGCTCGTGACGATGATGCCGAGCGCGAGCGCCGAGGCCGAGGTGACGGCGATGGCGGCGTCTGCGCCGATGCGGCTGTTTTCCGTCAGGCGCAGCAGCCCCAGCGCGGCCAGAATGACAACCGGGATCGAAACCGGCAGCGGCGACCACCCGCACGCAAGCGCGATGGCCAGCGCGCCGAACGAGACGTGGCTCAGCCCGTCGCCGATCATCGAATACCGCTTGAGCACCAGCGGCACACCCAGCAGCGCCGCGCACAGCGAGACAAGGACGCCCACGACGAAGGCGCGGACGATGAATGGGTAGGTAAACATCTCCAGCAGCAGGCTCATGCCGTCTCACCTCCGAATCGCTTGCCGTAGGGCGAAGCGAGATATTCCGCCACGCTCCCGCTGAACCACTGGCCCTGTCCCGCGTGGAGAATGCGCGTAGCATAGCGCAGGGCGCTGCGGATGTCGTGGGTCACCATGACGATGGCGATGCCCTCGGTCTCGTTGAGGTAGGCGAGCGTGCGGTACAGGTCCTGCGCGGCGGCCGGGTCGAGCCCAGTGACCGGCTCGTCGAGGATCAGCAGCTCCCCCGCCGCGCACAGGGCGCGCGCGAGCAGCACGCGCTGCTGCTGCCCGCCGGAGAGCTCGCGGTAGCAGCGGTCCTTCAACTCAAGAATCCCGAGCTTGCCGAGATTCATGAGCGCCCGCGACTTCTCGGCGGGGGTATAGAAGAAGCGGCGGCCGCGCGCGCTCAGAAAGCCCGAGAGCACGACCTCGCTCACCGTCGCGGGGAAGTCCTTCTGCGCGCGCGTCTGCTGCGGCAGATAGCCGATGGCGCCGCTGCGCAGGGACGGGTCGAGCTCGATGCTGCCCCGCAGGGGCTTGATCAGTCCCAGCAGGCTCTTGAGCAGCGTCGACTTGCCCGAGCCGTTTTCGCCGACGATGCAGAGGTATTCGCCGCTGCGGATCTCCAGATTCAGGTGCTCCCAGACGGCGCGCCCCTCATAGCCCAGCGAGACGTCCCGGCACGCAAGCAATGTTTTATTTTCCATCAGGATAGTCCCTCCTTCAAGGCTTCCACGTTTTTCTGCATCAGACTCAGATATGTCTCGCCGCGGTCGAAATCTGCGCGGCTGACCGTCTGGCACGAGTAGAAGGTGCGCACCTGCGCGCCCGTTGTCTCGGCGATGGCATCCGCGATTTTCTGACTGCTCAGCTCGATCGTATAGACGATGGGGATCTGTTCGCTCTCTACGCGGTCGATGAGATATTTGAGCGTTGCGAGCGACGGCTCCGTGTCCCCGGCGCAGCCGTGGAACGCCGCGCGGTAGTTCAGCCCGTAGGTGCGGCAGAAGTAGAGCAGCGGGAATCGGTCGCCGAAAATGAGCAGATTCCTCTGCCCGTTCGCGGCAACCTCGCGGATGGATGCGTCAAGCGCCTGCAGCTGCGCGAGGTACTGCGTGAGCCTCGCCTGATAGTCCGCCGCGTGCGCCGGATCGGCGGCGCAGAGCGTGTCGGCGATGGCGCGGCAGAGCGTCTGCGCCTGCACGGGCGAGGTCCAGATATGCTCGTCATAGGAAATCTCGTCGCTGTCGTCCTCGTGCTCCTCATGGCCGTGATCATGGTCATGATCATCATGATCGTGGCCGCTCTGCTGCATTCCCTCGGTGAACTCCTCCTCCAGCGCGTCGGCGTAGTCCATCATGCGCAGAACGTGGGGAATCTTCTCCCCGGCGGCGCCAAGGATGTTCTCCACCCACACCTCGCTCTCGCCGCCGTTGTAGACGAACACGTCCGCCTCACTCACGCGGATTACGTCGAGCGGCGTCGGCTCGAAGCTGTGCGTCTCCCGCCCGGCGGGAACCAGCAGCGAGACGTCCACGTCCTCGCCACCGATCTGACGCACAAAGTCATAGTACGGAAAGAGCGAGCAGACGACTCGCAGCCGCCCGTCCGCGCTTTCCTGCGGTCGCTGCGAGCAGCCGCTGAGCGAGAGCGCCGCAAGCAGCAAAAGCGCCAGAAAAAGCGCCGTGATGCGTTGTTTCATGACTGCTGCGCCTCCCGGCACTTGGCGCAAAGGCCGTAAAACAGCGTGCGGCGCGGGTTGATGGCAAAGCCGTGCTCTGTGAGCAGGTGGTCATAGAGCTGCGAGAGATGGCCGCAGTCCATGTGGAAAATCGCCCCGCAGCCCTCGCACTTGAGCAGGAAGCACGCGTTCTTGTCCGCGTGGCTGCAGTACTGGTAGCAGGCGCCCTCATCCGTCACGAGCTTGTGGACAAGCCCCTGGCGGCTGAGCTTTTCGAGCTGGCGGTACACCGTGGTCAGGCCAATGGACTGCCCCTCCCGGTGCAGCTCCTCCGTCAGCTCCGCCGCCGTCGCGCAGCCGCCGCCGAAGCGCTCGATGCAGGCGAGCACCGCCTGCTGCTGGCGCGTCATATAGGTCATGGATGTCACTCCTCCGAATTTGAAATTGAAATTCATTTTCAGATTATAGCTGATTTTCGGAATTTGTCAAGCAAAAAGATAGCCCGGTGCCGCCGTATGTGGTAAAATAAAGGCAAATCACATCGGGAGGGACGCACCATGCAGCATGAAATCACCAGCCGCGCGCCGCTGCTCGACGCGGCGGGCAATCTCCGCGAGGCGGGCTACGCCAAGCGGCTCCTGCCGGTCTATGACCGCGCCGCCATCCGCGCCGGGGCCGCGCGCATCAAGGAGTGGGACTACTACCTCGTCGCGAACGACCACTACGCTGTCGCCCTGACGATCGACGACAACGGGTACATGGGGCTCGACTCCATTTCGTTTCTGCACTTCGACGAGCGCTGGGAAAAGACGAAAAGTCCCATGCGCGCCTTCCCCATGGGGCGCACAGGGCTGCCCGCCTCGTCCGCCGCGGGCGACACGGTCATCAACCGGAAGCACTACGCCCTCTCCTTCCGCCACGAGGAGGGCGCGCGTGTGCTGACGTTCCACATGGAGGACTTTCTGGACGGGCTCCCCGTCTCCGGGCGCATCCGCCTGACGGACGAGCCGGAGGAGTCGATGGTCATCTGCACGCCGTTTGAAAAGCCGGGGCACTTCTACTATAACCAAAAAATCAACTGTATGCGCGCGAGCGGCTCGGTGCTCGTCGGCGGGCGGGAGTACGTTTTCGACCCGGCGGACTCCTTCGGCGTGCTCGACTGGGGGCGCGGCGTCTGGACGTATCACAACACCTGGTACTGGGGCAGCGCCTCCGGGCAGGTGGACGGTATCCCGTTCGGCTGGAACATCGGCTATGGCTTCGGCAACACCTCCGCCGCGAGCGAGAACATGCTATTCTACGGTGGCCGGGCGCACAAGCTCAGTCAGGTGCAGTTCCACATCCCCACGCGGGACGGGCGCGAGGACTATCTCCGCCCGTGGACGTTCACGTCGGACGACGGGCGGTTTGAGATGGACTTCGTGCCGATTCTCGACCGCGCCGCCTGCACGGATGTGAAGCTGATCAAGTCCGACCAGCATCAAGTGTTCGGCCGCTTCACGGGGACGGCGGTTCTCGACGACGGCACAGCGGTGCGGGTGAAGGATTTCCTCGGGTTTGCGGAGAAGGTGGAGAATAAGTGGTGATATACGGCAGACCGGAGAAACCCTCTCCGGTCTGCTTTTGCGTTTGGCGGGGGAGTGGTGGTTGAATTGGTTGGTCCATGTCTCCGACGGGGTACTTTTTGCCGCTGCTGGCAAAAAGTATCTC
>ERZ1673752.3837-NODE-3837-length-13586-cov-16.598478_pt1 | contig 13586 bp, 13 predicted proteins | sample MGYA00580195_ERZ1673752 | MGnify/ENA primary metagenome ERZ1673752 (study PRJEB41218, sample SAMN15661744) | gut metagenome | host: Homo sapiens | place: Canada: London | collected 2015-08-20/2019-03-30 | study: EMG produced TPA metagenomics assembly of...
TTTGATAATGATGTTAAATGATTTTGTTTTATAGTCTTTATCCCTCTCTCTCCGCAAACAAGGGTGTAAATCAGCAAGTTATGCGATTTACACCCTTTTCTACACCCGAAAATATAGCTTTTAGAATCTTTTTTGAGACAAATTTATCGGAAAAGGTGTGTAAAGCGCACATCTGCATAAGCTAGTCGAACGATTCACAAAGAATACTTGTTCTCGCTTGAGTTCTAAGCATTAATCTGTAAAACCTAATTCTCCTTGTAGGTTGATATAACGTATATCTATGTTCACCCCAGCCAAGGTTCTCCTAATAGTTTCATCTGCGATAGACTTCGGTACTGCAAATGCCAGAAATTGCGTAGCTCTGGAACAAGCTACATATATCATACGCTGGCTCTCAGTCATATTTCTTATAGCTCTTCGTGGGAAATCATTTAGCGAAATACCCTGCCCTATACTATTTGAAGATAAGAACAATAGTACTGCATCTAATGTAGCACCCTTAACAGCATGTATAGTATCAATGTTCTTATGATAGTCGCTACTTTCATCCCTTGACTGATGAAACCGCTCGACTGGCACATTTCCCATTTCTTTCATCTTATAGCCCTTCTGTCTCTGATATGGCACAAACCTAGGTTGCTCATCAAGTTCCCAAAAATCATGCAATAACACACATGTTTGTTCAGACCATTCCTCAAAGCTCAAGGAGAAAGATGGTATTTGTTTCAGAAATCCAAATATCCTTGCATTCCAGTCGATATTATGTTCTATTTCATGAATAAACTTCCGTTTTGCGTCAGGGCTATCTTCTGCCATTAATCCAGACAAGACCAAACGTATTTTTCGGAAGGCATAATCCATATCACCAGCCTCCGATGCAAATACGGCATCAATCAGAAAATATGGAAAATCGGATTTCCAATATTTGAAATTTACATCCTTAACACCAGACAGTTTTTTACATTTATCCACACCACGTGCCAATATGATTCTACTCAGCAAATTATTATCCTCACAAACTTGGTAGAAAGCTCGAATAATATCCTTAACATTACCATCATCATACTTATACACTACAATCGGAATTCCTTTATCCTCCACTCCATGTGAAGTAATAGCAGACACATTATTTGATTTCAGTTTGCTATACAAGTCTATTATACGTTGGTTAGAACGTCTACATTCAGATAGTGGTAAAACATTCCAGTCCTGTTCTTCCATCATACTTTGCAGCAACTCTGGCTTGGCATTATTGAACCCATAAATGGACTGGCAAATATCTCCCACAAACTCAAGGTTTTGTAAGCCAGATCTCTTTAACAGTTTGAAGAAATCAAAATGCAATTCAGAATTATCCTGCGCCTCATCAACAATAATGTAGGGGAAACGAGCAACAAGAGCCCTCGCTATTTCCTGATGATTTTTTAATATATTACAGGCCATCCATAAAGCATCGCCACTTGTAATAAAGCCTTTACTTAATCGATAAGTAAATACGGTCTCGCAGTATTCAACTTCTTTTGCTTTGTTTATTGTATTATGATTCCATCTATATCCGTTCTTTTCTCTAGAAACCAAGGCGGGGCTTTTCTTATAAAGTACCTTGTCATATTGCTTTTTACCAAATTTACTCAAAGGTTGTATTGGATAAGAATTCCATTTCCCATTCCTAAACACATTGTTGAAATAAATTGGATTAAGTATCTCTTCCTCATTCACGACTATTGGTTTCTTCTTACAAGCATCGCAAAGATACCAAAATGGAAGAACTACATATTGCATGATAAAACTATCAATAGTCAGCACTTCATTGGGAAAAGTCAACCTTTCATCATGCATTTCCCTATATTTCTGCTTTAACTCAGCACAGGCTTTATTAGTAAACGAAAGGCTAGCAAAACCAGTATGTTTTCCATAACGTTCTGCACAATATTGCGACACCGCACGTAGTTTCTTTACAATACTTGTAGTCTTTCCGCTTCCAGGGCAAGCCGTCAATATGGTATGCCCTCTTGCGTCAAGATATGCCTGTCGTTGTGGTGTTAAATCATATTCCATGATTTACAGAACCAGATGAGATATTGCTTCTTGAATATATGTAGGCACTGTGAACTTCACATCACCACCTGCCTCAATCTTATCTATCAAGAATGAATTCAATGTTTGGGCAAACCTTGCCTTTCCCGGTAAACATTTCCACATGAGTAACGCAACATTCTGCTGTTCCACATCATTCAAATCACGCTCACCTATACTATCAATATAGGCTTCAACCTTACCAATACCATCTGTATTCTCTCGTTTTATAAGTTCGTAAAGCCAATTACCTTTGATGGCATCTTTATTTCCTGTTACGTTAGCTTTACATATTTGATATTCCAGTGTTTTCTTTCCTGAACATATCTTTATTCCTGCTTGCCCGTTAGCCATTGCTGTCATATTGTTGACCCTGCCAGTTTTATGCCCGTTGTTAATACTATCTCTTAAGACATTCAGTTGTGCATAATTGTCTGCTATGAGAGCGTCAAGATTAAACTCTTTATCCTTAGATTCTGTAAATTGGTCTTCGTCTGTCACAAAAGCCGCATGAATTGGCAACCTTTTCTTATCATCAGATGAATTGAACAGCATCAGGAATTGGTAGAATGCCGTTCCATCTGTATCAACAATTTCTATCTGATGGTCAATGAGTGATTTGCCTATCAATTTAGAAAATGTTTCAACCAATTGGCATTCTGATATGCCTTCAATAAACAGGCATCCATTAGAAAAAAGCAATTGTGAGCGAGTCACATCAAAATATCGTGCTATCATACTACGGTAGCTTTTTACCTCATTATTCTTCAACAGTCTGCTATTAGCTGCAACGTCGCGAACAATATTCTCTGAATGTCTATCTTCAAAGCACTTCCCAACATGATATGCAGCATTATTTTTCAGCAGAATGAGATTCTCCAATGGTATCTTTGATGTTAAAGTCGGCGAATGGGTAGTGATAAATGTCTGGCTATTCTCACTGGTATCTGCATTCTTAAGAAAGTTATATAGATTTACCTGCAATTGTGGGTGAAGGTGAGCTTCCGGTTCTTCAATCAGTAATGCATATATACTCACATTATCATCTGTATGACAATCTTTAATGTCACTCAATACCGAAGCTATATATATCAAGTTGTTGTATCCAAGGCTATTTTGAGTCAGCACAAATCCATTCTTGTCATCTTTAGAAAATGGCAAGAAAGGTTTTATGATATTAACGATATACTCTATTCGATTCTGCTCTATATGCAACTCAACATCCTGAAGGTCTGACCTGTTTATTTGGTTCAGGTTATCGTTTATACCAGTTTGAGTTGCTTTAACCTCTTGTCTTTGCAACAGCTGGTCATTTGCTGTATTTACTATTCCTTTTACGTCTTCTTCCGAACCTGCCCTGTCTATCTTTCTTTTAATCACTCTTCCCAGCAAGTTATTTCGAGTGCTCATCAAGTCACGAGTACTGTCACGTAATGCCCCCAAATAATAAGGATGAAAATAATGGAAAGTATCCCAATCAGCACGGAGGCCATTCTCTTCTTTTCCTGTAATATAGGATGAATAAATTCTACCTTGTTCTTTTATTTCAAAACTCAAATGGACTCTGGCAACCATAGTACCATCATCTTTTCTATCCAAATATTGATAAAATGCACCTTCTTGTTGTGATGATAATCCTTCAAATAAATAACATATGTCAATCCTCGTCGAAGGATTTACCATTTTAGTACCATTTGTATTTTGTGTAATCTCAACATAGAAATCTTCTTTTGTTATTTCTATATCTCGATTAGGCTCACCCCATGAATAGAAAAGGCGAATCGCGTCCATCAAAGATGTTTTCAACTGCCCATTAGCTCCGATAATTACGTTCAAATTCTTATCGAGTTCCACCAATAGTTCCTTGATTCCCCGAAAATTCTTTATATAGATCTTACTTAGATACATAACTTTTTTATTTTATTAATTCTTTTGGTGACACACCAAGCAAGTCCGCTACTTTGAAGATGATAGTGAGGTTGGGTTGCTTGCGATTGCAAACATAAGCGTTGGTGATGCTGAAACTCATGCCTAACGCTTTGGCAAGCCATGTTTGGGTGATGCCTCGCTTCTTCAAATGCTCCTTAATCAGGTTGCTGTGCTCTTTCTTTTGTCCCATCGGATGATTATTTATCTTGATATTGATTACAAATTTATGAACTTATAATGAATAAAACGAAGAAAGACGGTACTTTCATGCAACTGAAAATAGTTTTTCGAGTAAGAGGAACCCAAAAGGAATCTCTTAAACAATCAATAATGATTGAGAAACAACGTACGTTTGCCCGAAATAGTCTACTTTTTGAATATGTATTTAGCGTTCTTGATAGCCATGATTTCCTTACATTTCCCTATACTTCCCGCTATATCCCAGCTTCTTGGAATAACATCAAAAGCCCTCTACTTTTGTACCGTCAGAGCTGACTGAATGCCCTATGCGCAAGGGCGAGTTATTCATTTCAAAAAATTGGATTATGACGATAAACGAATTACTGGACAAGCCTGTTTGGCAGATGACTGGTGAAGAATTACTTTTCCTTGCACTACATGGTAATATATCCACGAGCGGGGAATTAACAAAGGCTTCTTCCTCCAAAGAAGAAAAGCGATATGTGTATGGGTTGGCAGGCATTGCACGCCTCTTCGGGTGTAGTTTGCCTACAGCGAACCGTATAAAGCAGAGTGGTAAAATCAATCGTGCCATTACACAAATCGGTCGTAAGATTATTGTTGATGCTGACCTTGCTCTCGAACTGGCAGGGCGAAAGACAGGAGGACGATGATGAATACAACAGATTATGAAAACATATGGCAAAAGTCGCTCATTCATATAACCGATGAGTTTACACTTCCTCCAGTTGTACTACAAGCAGGTGAAGCCATTATTGGCACACTGGGGAACTTCAGTGTATCGACAGGTAAGGCAAAAGCTAAGAAGACTTTCAACATGAGTGCCATCGTTGCAGCAGCCCTTGTCAATGGGCAGGTGCTGGAATATCAGGCATCATTTCCTGAAAATAAACGCACAATTCTTTACTTTGATACGGAACAAAGTTCTTATCATTGCCAACTTGTGATGCAACGTATTTTGAGATTGGCAAAACTGCCAATAGACAAGGAACCGCAGAATTTGAAGTTCAGTCATCTTAGAGCCATTGCTGACCCTAATGAACGCAGAGAAATTATTCATTATGCCATTTACAATACACCCAATGTGGGTTTGGTAGTCATTGACGGCATTCGGGATTTGATGCTTGACATCAACAATTCAACGGAGGCAACCAAGTTAGTGGGTGACCTGATGCAATGGACGAGCGAGCAAAATATCCACATCCAAACCGTGCTTCACCTCAACAAGGGCGATGACAACGCACGAGGACATATTGGGACGGAACTCAACAACAAGGCTGAAACAGTTCTTCAAATCACAAAGGACAACACTATGCCTGAACGCAGTATTGTTGCACCTTCCATCATTCGTTCCAAACCTTTTGAAAAGTTTGCCTTTCGGCTCAAGGAGGTTGAAGACGATATTTGCATACCCCAAATAGATCTCTCGTATTCTGACAATGAACGGAAGTTACATCGTTTCTCCTACCAAGAGTTAAGCACTAACGAACATCGAAAGGCGTTGGAACAAGTATTCTCTACAAGCGAAATTTTGCCATATAGTAAACTTATCGTAGCTCTCAAAGAGGCTTATGCTAAGATTGTGGGGCTATGCTATGGGCAAACTAAGCTCAAGGAACTTTTGCAATTCTTGCTCAACAAAGGTATAGTGGTTAAGGAAGAACGAGGAAAATATCGGCTCAGCCATAATTCTCTACAATAAAACCTTTGGTCGGTCGGACACAGGCTATATATACCTGAACCAATCCGACCAAATAGAAATAAGTTTGGTCGGTCGCAAATGGGTGCCTATAGTGTTCGACCGTCCGACCAAACAAGAATCAACCAACCTCCAAAAGAAAAAGGCTGGGGCAAATTCATTTCAACTTAAAACAACATCACAATGGTAATACAACACATCAAGCAAATTTCTATCACAGATTATTTGCAACAACAGGGCTATGTGCCAGCACGAGTACAAGGCATTCACTATTGGTACTACTCTCCGCTGCGCAACGAAAGTACACCATCATTCAAGGTAAACACAGAGCGCAACCAATGGTATGACTTTGGTTCGGGCGAGCATGGCGACATCATAGACCTTGTATGTGCTTTGCATCGTTGTTCTATCAGCGAAGCCATCCAGCTTTTGAGTGGTGCAGAACAAGTAGCGCATCAAGAATTTTCTTTTGGCGGTGAAAGAAAAATCTCCGAGCGCAAATTGGAAATCCTATCTGCGCAACCGCTCTTCAATCCCTATTTGCTCCGCTATCTCGCAGCACGTGCTATTCCTCTTCCCGTAGCCAGCACCTACTGCTCGGAAGTTCTATTCCAAAATATGAATCGGACATACTATGCCATTGGATTTGCAAACGATGCTTTGGGATGGGAAATCCGCAATATGTATTTCAAAGGATGTATCGCCCCGAAGGCTATTACAACGATTAAAAGAGGAACCGACCGCCTACAAATCTTTGAGGGATTTATGGATTTTCTCTCGTGGCAAGTGCTAAATCCTTCTTCAACCTCCGATGCCATAGTTCTTAATTCTTTGGCTCTTTTGCCACGCATACATGAGAAGATAAAAAGTTACAAGCAAGTAGAAGGTTTTCTGGATAATGACGATGCCGGGCGAAAATCGTTTGAAGTTTTGAAGCATTTTTGCCCATCTATCATAGACGGTTCTGTTCGCTATCGAACTCACAAAGATATCAATGAATGGCTCGTTGCTCAATCCAAAGTGAAAGAGAAACAGCCGTTATTACTGACCACGAAACGTGGCATCAGAAGATAGCGTGTATCAGGGAAGCAAGTTTGTGTTTTGAGTATCTCAAAACCTACTTGCTCCCACCATTGGGAAGTGAAAATCCCGTTGGTCTCATCAAAAAACAAGAATATGGAACAGAAGAGTAAAGGTGGGCGACCCACCAAGACTTTATCAGAGAAACGGAAATACCAAGTGCTTCTTCGGCTTAATACAATGGAGTACTACACCTTGTTGGGAAAAGCACGTGAAGCCTCTATCACTCGTACTGAGTTTTTACGTCAGCTCATAACAAATGCAGAAGTAAAGAGTCGAATCAAGACAGAGGAAATGCAACTCATCCGTACAGTTTCTGGCATGGCTAACAATCTTAACCAGATTGCCCATCGGCTCAATGCTTTCGGCATCTCTGCACTCAACGAAGAACTGAATGCGCTGAAACAACTTATTCACGAACTTATGAAACGATTGAAGCCATGATTGCCAAGATTATTAAAGGAACAAACTTCAGTGGAGTTGTCAATTATATGCTCAGCAAACGTGAAGATAAAGTCAAAGTCTTACAAGCCAATGGCGTGCGCAGTTCTTTTCCATATGACATTGCATACGACTTCAACTTGCAAGCCTCTATGCGTCCGAATGTAGAAAAACCAGTTTGTCATACCATACTCTCATTCTCAGCACATGATTCAGAACGACTAATAGATGCAACAATGGTGAAGATTGCCAACGAATATCTTCATAAAATGGGCTATGGCGACACACAGAATCTTATTGTAAGGCACAGCGACCGCCAGCATCCGCACCTACACATATGTATCAATCGTATTGGAAATGACGGCAAGACCATCAGCGATCGCAATGAGAAATACCGCTCTACGAAGATTTGCCGAGAACTGACTGAGCGCTACGGTCTGACACTTGGCGAAGGGAAAAAGGCGGTAAATCGCCAACAACTGCGAGGAGAAGATAAATTGCGCTATGAGATTTTCGATGCCATCAAAGCTGTGTTGCCCCAATCGAAAAATTGGAAAGACTTTGTCGCAGACTTAGAGAGGCAAGGCATTGCCACTCGTTTCAAGACGAAAGGCAATACCGACGTAGTGCAGGGAATCATCTTTGAAAAGAATGGTTGCAGTTTTAGTGGCTCAAAAATAGACCGTTCCTGCTCTTTCTCTCGTCTTAATGCGGAGATAGAGCGGAATTCACAACGGCAAGAGCAAAGCCATCTACAAAAAGAGCCAATGGCACATCCAGTCGATGAAAACAGTTTAACTTCAGACTTTTCCGAAGCAATCAGCGAAGTGTTCACAATGCCGATGCCAAGTAGTGGTGTAGATGTAGATGAACTCCGCTTTCAAAAGAAACTCCGCAACAGAGCCAACCGTAAACGTAGAATTTAATCACTTCTAAATGATAAACGTATGAATAACGAAATAGCACCTATTCTTAACATCCTTGAAGAACTCAAACAAGAATGCAATGTCATCAGTAAAGCACAGATAGAACTGCACACTGCTCTTGCAGAACAGCCTACCAACTCAAAATCAGAGCGCAACATAACGCAAGAGACCGTACAAATTCATCTCTCAAAAGAGACGCAAGCTAAAATCAAGGAACACCAACTTTTTGTTTTGGAGGCACTCTCGCAATCAAACAAGAAACTCGACCCGAAGTTTGAAACCTTGCAACAGCTCATCAAAGAGCAACAAAAGCCCGTAGAATACAAGAACTACTCACTATTCGCAAGCGTTCAATTATCCGAGCGCATACTACTTGGATTGGTTTGTGGGCTGGTTATTGTAAGTTGTTGGTTCTTCGGTATGGGAGCCAACAAGCTACAAACAGCCTCCGATTACGACCTGCGTTACCATTATCTGCGTATGCAGGGCAAAGCTACCGCTTCAGACTTCGCATATCTTGACAGCATATTTATAACACATCGCAATTCCAAAGCGATTCAGCAGTTGGAGCAGAATGTCGTAGATTATGAGCAAGCCTTGCAAAGACAAGCCGAGTTATTGTTGCAACAGAAACGTATTCAGCAGGAGCAAGGGGAATTGAAGAAGTGTTTGGAGAAATAGCCGCCCAAGAAATTGTTTAACACAGTTCCTTGGGGTATATTTTATGTAGCTACCATTCATGTTGAGTAGCTTGTAATCATATTAGATAGATGTTCTCCAAATAAAAATTCTGTTTCTGATGCCTGTAGCCTCTTGTTTTTTAAATAATTATCATACATATATGTGTCAAATGAATTTAACAAGTTTGCTTCCTGTAAGTACTTATCGAGTATGTCCTTGAGAGATATAGTCCCATCAGATAATTCTTTTGCACATGAAATCAGTGTATCTAATCCCATAATAACAGGCACAGAAATAAATACCTTTTTATTGATAGGATTGTCGCTTATTATGTCTGAGAACTCTTGTGTCACAAAAGCATTTACTCCTATTGCAGAGAAAGATCGATCTGTCGTTACTATAATGGGGTATATTTCTGATATGTTATTTATACTTGAATCGAACTCCTCCATTAGGTTTTCTAGTAGAATTCTCCTTATGTTATAGAACAATTGTCCTGCACCTTTCTTCTTCTTACCATATTTACAGAGCCTATCATTAATTCCCCGTTTTATTGCTTGGATGTCTTGCGAGTATTTAATATTGTCCCCTAGTGTAACATCTTTGTACTCAAATAGGAATAAAGTTGTTCCTATACGCAAATATAAATCAGGCTCCCCTGTAACCCCTTTTTGTTTTAACTCTTCACCTGTAAACATCTTGGTTTTGCCATTGTCTGGATAAATCTTTTGCATTAATCTATACAGAAGGTGCCGCTCGGAAAATCTTGTAGCTAAATCTGAGTTGAAGTCAGGATATGTTTTGTATTTCCCATTCAGAGACTGAAAAAAGTCAAATTTCAATCCCTGATAGAACTTATCTACCAAAAGATTTGCATTGAGAAGAAGATATGTATCATCTGTGATTTTAAGTAGAAAATGATCTCTGAAATATTTTAAAGCGTTGTGTTCACTCCATAAATCCTTACAATCTTGAAGACTAACCATGTACTGATTGAAAAAGCGAACATCATTCTCTATTTTTGTATCGACCTTTATATATTGACTTCTTAGAGAAGCTTCAAAAAAACCAAACAACCTTGAGATGTATTCTTGCCAATTTTCAACATTCTTATTGTTGCAAAAAGATTTTAAGTATTCAACGTACTCCTTGTCACCTTCGCAAAAATCAAAAAAGCAGAATGCTTTATACAACTGTACCTTAAAATCTTTATGCAACTTAAACTCCACTATAGGTAAGTCTATTAGCAAAGACATAGAGACTATATCTTTACTAATTCGATTGTCAATCCCTTGTGATTGTTCATCTGTCCAGCGCTGGTTGCAATAAATTACAGCTTTAAATACTGCTTCATACTCATCTTGGCATAAAGATAATTCTTTGTCATCTTCTTCGTGAGGTGTAAAGTTCTGAAGCGCTAATCCCATCAAAAGCATACTTCCATAGAAATCTATATAACTAATAGATTTATGCTTCCATATGAATTCTTGAACTTTCTTCCTAACAGTCTTAGGTAGATATTTATTCATCTCATGTACCATCTCACGTTGAAGAGATTGATTCCCAAAAGAGTATGTTATTTGATTAGTCTTTTGCGTAATATGATGCAATACAGATAATGTCGGGATGTTTTTTAATAAATCGTGCGCATTCACTGATTTATAATCACTGTATATTCCGTCATAGCCTAAGACAACGAGTATGTCAGGTATAGAGGACTTCATTTTTGTTTTCATTTTACTCATTATTGTATATTTCGTTTTTTCTCTATAATCTTATATAATTCTTCCTCTACTTCCTCCACCGTAGGCAGAACCGATTTTAGATTATCGGGGATAGCCTTTGAAAGTTGGTAATCGCTGACACCAATTGGCTGGTCGTAGCCAGAAAGGGCATATTGTGCCACCACCTTATCTCCTCCATTGCAGAGGAGCAAGCCGATCGTCTTGTTGTCGTGTTCGCCACGGAGGGTATCATCCACTACATTGATGTAGAAGTTGAGTTGTCCCATGTATTCGGGCTTGAATGGTGTCGCTTTAAGTTCGATAACTACGTATGCGTGTAGTTGGATATTATAGAGGATAAGGTCGGCATAGAAATCAGAATCACCTACTTCAAAATGCTTCTGCTGTGCTACAAACGCAAAGCCACTGCCCATCTCCAAAAGATATTTAGTGATATGAGAAACCAATTGCTTTTCAATGTCTCGTTCTGCCATTTTATCTGTTTGTCCCATCATATCAAAGATGTAAGGGTCTTTCATCAGATAGTTAGCAAGATCGCTTTGCGGTTTGGGTAATCGTGCCGAGAAGTTACTCACTTTCTTTGCGGTAATCTGCCGAGCAAACAGGTTTGTTTCAATCTGCATTTGCAAAACATTACTGCTCCAACCATTGGCAACTGCCTGTGTGATATACCAATAGCATTCACCTAAAGGTAGTTTGCTATTAAGTAAAATTACATGGCTTGCCCAGTTGGTGCGAACAATGGCAGATTGCTTGAAGATATCCTCTATCTTGCTAATGTCGCTGTGATAGATAGCCGACAGCATTTCAGAAATCTCTCCTAATTGCGCAACAGGCTGTTGCGTAATTATATTTCCTTGAATATCTGTGGCTTGTATTTGCGCAAGAGGCTCTTGCGTAAATTGATTTAGTTTGCTCGTTAGTTGTAATATATTATCAACCGAAGGACTATTAAACCATCTTTCAACCTTACCCATTTCTGTCAGAACCTCCATAGGATAAGCCTTTGCAAACTGGCACATATAGATAAGATTACGAGTGGAATATCCCTTCTTGCCTGGATATTTAGAACGTATTGCCTTAGAAAGGTTGTCAATGACTTTGCTTCCCCAACCTTCTTTCTTTTGGAGGTAGAGGATAAAATGCCCCACCTTCCAATAATGGAAGAGCATATCAGCATTAGCCGAAGTAATCATGCGCACTTGTGTATGTTCAAGGTCGGCACCGATGGCTCGTACAACGAGAGATAAATCTTGCTTATAGGCTTTCTGTATTTTATCTTGGCTCATATTGTCTTGGAGTTATAATTGATTGAATTTACTCATAGCATTCGCCTTGATGTCGTCTGCAATATCAATATACGGCTTCATTGCCTTGTAATCACTGTGTCCTGTCCACTTCATCACAACTTGAGGAGGAATACCCAATGCAAGCGCATTGCAGATAAAAGTGCGGCGACCTGCATGTGTGCCAAGCAGGGCATATTTAGGTGTAACTTCGTCAATACGCTCATTACCTTTGTAATACGTTTGGCGCACAGGCTCGTCAATCCCTGCCATTTCTGCTAATTCCTTGAGATAGTCATTCATTTTCTGATTGGTAATCACAGGCAAGACCTTATCATTTTCAAACGCCACATCCTTGTATTTGTAAAGAATCGCTTTGCTATGATTGTTCAGCTCGATAATCAGGCTATCGGAAGTCTTGACCGTTGTAACCTCAATATGGTCGTCTTTAATATCACTTCTGCGGAGGTTGAATACATCCGAATAGCGCAAACCAGTGAAGCATTGGAAGAGGAAAACATCACGCACACGTTCGAGCGCCTGCTTGTTGGAAGGGATTTTGAACTCTCGGAGACGGTTGAGTTCGTCCCAAGTGAGAAAGATGATTTTCTTTTGGGTACTCTTGAGTTTAGGCTTATAAATATCGTAGGCATTGTTTTGATGCACACCTTTCTTGAAAGCCCAGCGTAGAAACCATTTCAAGAAACTCAGTTGCTTGCCAATGGTTGTATTGCGCATCTCCTTTACATCACGCAGATAACCCACATAGTCATTCAAGCCTCGCTCATCAAAGAACTCAAAGGTAAGTCCTTCACGAAAGTTCGTCAAATGATTTTTCACGGCTGCAAATTTCTCAAACGTGGAGTTCGTCCAATTGTTCTGACGTCCACAATCCTCGACAAAATTGTCAAACACCTGAAAGAAATCGCAAGGCAATGCTTCTTTTTGGAGCTTAGGCTCTTTGCTCGCAGGTTTGTGCAAAACATTGAAAGCCTCCTTAATCTGTTCGGGCGTTGGCATTATATCCTCCACCTCAAACCTTTTAAAGATAGCCTGTATTTCCGTGTAATACTCCAAGAGTGAAGCATTGATTTCAAAAGCCGATTGCTTTAACTTATTGCTACAACCATTCTTCACACGCTGCTTATCTGCATCCCATTTGGCAGCATCAATGCGATAGCCAGTGGTGAACTCAATCCGCTTGGATGCAAAATTAACGCGCATACGAATAGGCACGTTCTCTGTGATAAGAACTCCGTCCTTCTTCCTGCTCTCCAACGTGAAGATGATGTTCCGTTTGATATTCATACCTTCGGATGTATTGTTTTATGCACCCAAAGTTACACCCTAAAAATAATATTACCAAAGATTTTCCGTGAAATCTCATTTTATTAACATTTTGCGTAAACTGCTATATTACAATAGATTGATACGATTTGATAGCTTGTGATAGTTCAAGAGAAAGAGCCTCTCTCTCCGCGTGAAGTACTCTGTAAAAAGAGTTGAGAAAAACTTCAAAAAT
>ERZ1673752.3838-NODE-3838-length-13586-cov-11.918188_pt1 | contig 13586 bp, 4 predicted proteins | sample MGYA00580195_ERZ1673752 | MGnify/ENA primary metagenome ERZ1673752 (study PRJEB41218, sample SAMN15661744) | gut metagenome | host: Homo sapiens | place: Canada: London | collected 2015-08-20/2019-03-30 | study: EMG produced TPA metagenomics assembly of...
TCCGGCAGCCGGCCAGCTCCGCGAGGGGCACGCTCCCGCCCACGACCAGCTGGAAAAGGAACATCGGCGTCCCGCTCTCGTACCAGTAGCTGCCGAGCACCCCCTTCTCGAGCGCCATCAGCAGGCTGAACGGATTGTAGAGCTGCTCCTGCGCGTATGGGGAAAAGCGGTAGCCGTCGTACTTTGCCTTGAGCCGTGCGTAGGTGGCCTCCACCGTCCGCCCGCCCGCCGCGGCCAGCCGCTGCACCCCTGCGTCCAGGTCGGCGCGCAGCTCCCCCTCCGTGATCCCGCAGAGCGTGGCGTACCGCGCGTCCAGGCTGATGTCGTTCAGGTTGTTCAGCCCGCTGAAGATGTTGAGGTGGGCGAAGCGGGTGATGCCCGTCAGGAAGACGAACCGTAGATGATCACCCGCCCCCTTGAGCGCCCCATAGAATCCCCGCAGCTCCCGCTGGTTGTTGGCCAGCAGCTCCTCATCGTTGATGGCATCCAGCATCGGCTTGTCGTACTCGTCCACCAGCACCACCACCCGCCGCCCCGTCTGCGCGTGCGCATTTTCAATCACCCTTACGAAACGGGCGGCAAAGGTATCATCGTCCGCCTCTCGCCCGTAGAGGCGCTCCCAGTTGCCCAAAATTGTGTTGAGCGTGCTTTCAAGAACTCCAGCCTCCGCGAAATTATCCCGGCTGAAATCCACGTGCAGCACGGGGTGCTGCGTCCAATCCTTCTCCAGCTTTTCCATCGCCAGCCCCGCGAAGAGTTCCTTCCTGCCCTGGAAGTATGCCTCCAGCGTGGAGACCAGCAGGCTCTTCCCGAACCGCCGCGGCCGGCTCAGGAAGTAGTACCGCCCCTGCTTCACCAGCTGGTAAATCAGCGCCGTCTTATCCACGTAGACGGCGTTATCCTCCCGTAGATTCGTAAAGCTCGCCTCCCCGATCGGGTACGTTATCATCTGATCCATGCCATTGCCCTCCTCGCGCCTTTTTGCAGGGTAAAGGTACAAAAAAGTTTTTAACAGGGTGGCGAGCAGGGGCAGAAGGCGCTGCGATTATATAGGCCTGTGGGCTGCGTACCCATCGCATGCACCGTCACTTCTCGCCTTGTAGAGCCATCGCCGCGAAACCGTACGAATCCCCGCCACATCCTCCTTCCGTTGGCACACAAAGCCCGCATGAAATTGCATGCCCTTGCCGCCCCGTCCGTAGGACGGTCTCTCAATAGCCGGGGGGCTTTAGCTCCCAGGATTCTTGCCTGGAAGGCGAGCCAGTCTGAAAGACTGACCCGCGTGACCATTCGCCCATATCTACACGCACAACCTGACCCTGCACAAATTTCCGCCGCCCCTGCGCTCCGCCCGCAGGGCGGTCTTTAAATGAAATTGGGGGGCTAGTGCCCCCCAAACTCCTTTCCGTAGGGCAAGCCAACCTGAAAGGCTGACCCGCATCCCTACGCCAAACCTGCGTTAGCCCAATAATAGACCAACGCCCTTCTCTCGCTAGTAATTCTCCTTAGCAGGCTCAAAGTACGACTGCGGATGCTGGCACGCCGGGCACGTCTTCGGCGCCTTCTTGCCGCGGTAGAGAAAACCGCAGTTGCGGCACTGCCACACAATCTCCTCATCGCGCTCAAAGAAGTTACCCGCCTCAATGCGAGAAAGTAGCTTACGGTAGCGAGCCTCATGCATCGCCTCTACCTCGGCAATCTTCTCAAACGCAGTGGCGATTTCCTCAAAACCCTCTTCGCGGGCTATCTTAGCCGCGTTGGGGTAAAGCTCCGTATGCTCCTCGTTCTCCCCGGCTGCAGCCGCCTTGAGATTCTCCACGGTGCTGCTGATGATACCCGCTGGGTAGGTGCTTGTGATTTCCACCATGCCACCCTCTAGAAATTTGAAGAACCGCTTGGCATGCTCCTTCTCCTGCGCTGCCGTCTCCGCGAAGATGGCGCTAATCTGCTTGTACCCCTCCTTGTCGGCTACGCTGGCAAAATATGAATAGCGCTGAAAGGCCTGCGACTCCCCTGCAAACGAGGCGAGCAGGCACTGCTCCGTTTTCGTCCCCTTTACTGATTTACCCATAGTTCTAATACTCCTTTCTATTCTTTTACTACTGCAAAGGTAGTCAAAAATGGGGATTTATCTTGGCTTTTTCGTAGTAAAGAAAGGGTAAAAATAGTACTACCGCTGCTGTGCCTCTTTGCCCACGTATATTTACTGGATCAGGTAGGCCAATGAGATTCCCCCGTTGTAGTTGTTTCGCACCACGGAGGGGCGGTTGCTGATGTTCACGAAGCCCCAGTCAAAGTACCCGCTCAGCTGTATGCCGATAAAGCGTGCGCCGAGGTGAACCCCTAGCCCAAGGTCGTAGCGCTTGTACTCTCCCGCCGCGTCGCCCCAGCCAATCACAACGGGGTCTTCTCCATCGGTGCGCGTCCACCCGAATAGCCCCACACCAATGGTTGGCCCCGCGCCGACAAATAGCCCGGTGCCCGCGAGCCCGATGGAGTAGTTAATACGAATAGGAAATTCTAAATAGTAGAGGTCCTGCGTAATTTTGCTGGTTCGCTCCGCGGTGCTTTCAGGCACATCGGGTTCTACCTTATCTACCAGCTTGGGCAGCACATCGCTGTATTGATAGCCTTTGCGCGTGAAAAGCGCATCGAGCTCAAACTCCATCCCCACCACCGGCAGCTGCACAAGCAGCTCTCCGCCTGCATGGAATCCAATAAGGTAGCGGTTTTTGGCTGTTACATCCCGATTTGACTCCCGCACGTGGTGCGCCGGGAAGTTAATGCCCAGCTTGGGGCCTCCGCTCACCTGGGCATACGCCGCCCCGAAACCTAAAAGCCCTGCGACAGTCAGGCAAAAGAACGTCTTTTTCATCATCTTTCCCATTTAATTATAGGCTACTGTGGGTCGTTGCCATTCTTAACACGTGCCATGCTGGGGGCATCTGCCGAGAGCATGGCGGGCCGCCTGAAGAGGTACGCCAAGGAAAGTCCAAAATTTCCGATATGCCCCTCACCGTTGACGGCTTGAATTCCAATGAGTCCGTAGTCAACATAAATGCCAAAGAACAGCGGGAGGCGCCCGAAGCCCACCCCGGTATGGAATGAGATGGCTACATCAAGGCGGTTAAACTCGCTCTCAAAGCTTGCGCGCGCCTGATGCCGTTGGCCATCGACGATTTGATCCACCTCCCCCCACAGCGCTACGCTGGGCTGAAGACCCATGCTAATGTAAAGGCTCAACGACCCCAGCGCGGTGGCGTAGCCCAGCCGGAGCGGGAGTTGCAGCGCGTAGAGCTGCATGCGGGAGTTGTAGCGGGTGGTGCCGGGAAGGAACCAATTCACATTGAGCGACGCCCCGCCCAGCAGGGCGAGCTGCAGCCCGCTCTCTAGGTATAGCCCCGGGGAGGAGGTGAAGAAGTACGCAGCCTCCGCCCCCGCATGGAACCCCACAATGTTGGCGGCACGCTCGGAGCGGTCAACGAAGGTGCGCCGCAGCGTGGGGAACCCCACGCCGGCCCGCACGCCGTACGTTAGCTGCGCCTGCGCCGTTCCATTCAGCAGCAAAGCCACCGCGGCGAGTAGAACGCCCCCCAGAAAGCGTAACCCCATTGCACCCTTCATATGCGCGAATGTAATGACTTTTAAGGAATCGGTCGGGGCTGCATTGCGGCGGTTGAAAGCGAAAAGCTTGCTTCTAGCCCTCTCCTTCTGCCTTAGAGCGGCTACCCCTCATCCCGTCTTTTGTCCCGCGCCGAGCCCAGCCTAGAGCGGACCGACTGCCCACCCTGGTTGGGCGGAGTGGGGGAGGGTGTGGGGGCAGGAGTCGTACGCGCCTTAAGCGTGGCGTGGAGCGTCTTCGTCTTCACCCGCTGGGCATCACCCACGAAGGCCACCCAAACCTCTATCCCTTTGCCCCGCCAGGCCTTGGGTAGCCGTACCCCCACCCCGCTCGATCCCTTTTCCACGACCACTGGGACGGCGAGCCACTGGTTAGTCTTCGCTTCCTGCGCCGCGAGCAGCAGCAGCGGGGCGTTCCACGGCAGCGCGGTGCCCCACGAAACGATTAGCTTCCCGCTTCGCCTCTCCATGCGCATCCCCTCGGGCAGCGCGTGTACGCCATCGGTGAGCTGCAGGCGGGCGCAGTCGAGCCTATCGCCCTGCGGCGTGGGAACAAACCATTCCCGCAGCGCCGTGGAGACCGCCGCATGGTAGCCGCCCACCCGCCGCCCATTGCGCTTGGTTACTGAGGCGTAGCCCGCCGTGAGGAGCTCCTTCACGTGGGGCAGCACGGCGCACACCTGCGCCATCCTGCCCCGCTGCCGGCGCTGCGCGGCGCTATTGGCATCGCGGTAGCCCTTCGGCCAGCTGCGCACGCAGAGCTGGCCGCGGCAAACGTAGTTCACCACCACGCCCCGAGGGTTCCACCGCGGGCGTATCGGAATGTATACTGCCATGCTCCTTACCCTTTTGGTTCTACCATCGTTTGGGCAAAGGTAGCACCCCGAAGGGATTCCCCAGGGAAATACTTCGCACCAAAGCCAATTATCGCTGGCAATAATTGGCTTTGGTGCAAGGTTTATAGCCCGCAGCTGATAGCCAGTCGCCCATTTCTTTCACCGAGGAGGGGAACAGGAACAAAATTGACTGACAGTTGCAACGTAATACAAAAAAGTTTTTCCTACCTTTGCGCGGTACGAAAGAGGGGGAGGAGATGTTACATTAATTTTTTCAGTAAGCATGAGGAAGGGTCGATTTCTACTAATTGCGCTATTTCTGCTCGCGCCGTTTGGGCTGCGAGCGCAAGAGGTAGTGCGGTTCGGGCAGTACACAGTGATGCCCGAGCAGAATGTGCTGCAAACGCCAGCCAAACGTACGCGCGGCGCGGGCAGCGGGCAGAGCAGCCTAGAGCTGGGACTGCCAGCCAACGGCAGGGTGAACGTGCTGATGCAGTTCGCCAAGGTGCCCGATGCCAAGGCGTTAGCGAAGCTCTCCAAGCGGGGCGTAAAGCTGGAGGGCTACGTGGGAGGAAACACCTACTACGCGCAGGTGCTCCCCGGCAAGCGCCCACAGGATTTCGCGGGCTGCAACGCCACCTCGGTGATGGCGATGCGGCCGGAATGGAAGGTGTCGAGCCTGCTGGCGGAGGGAAGCGTGCCGCAATGGGCCGACCGGGGCAACGGGCGCGTGGAGGTTCGCTTGAGCTGGTTCTCCAACGTGGATGCGGCCTACGCGGCGGAGCGCGTGGGGGCGCTGGAGGGCTGCCGTGTGCTGAGCAGCGCGGAACGTTTTGCCTCCATGCGGGTGGAGATGCCGCTGGCGCAGGTGAAAAAGCTGGCGGCGATGCCGTGGGTGCAGCGGGTGAGCCCCGTGGAGCCGCCCCAGGAGGTGAACGATGTGCGCGGTACGATGCTCAGCACGGGCAGCGTGTTGGCACAGCCCGTATCGCTCGGGGGCCGCGGGCTCACCGGCAAGGGCGTAAAGATAGGCCTCTGGGACGAGGATGTAACCCGCCACGTGGACCTCGGTGACAGGGTGCATATCCTAGAGGCTGAGCAGGGCACCCCAACTGGGCACGGTCACCACACGGCGGGCATTATTGCGGGCAATGGCCTGCTTGACCCCGCGGCGCGAGGAGTGGCCCCCGAGGCGGAGCTCTACACCATGAACTTCAATGTGGGAAGGAATGGGAAAGTACCCGAGCAGGAGATGGTGGAGGTGGCGGATACCTATAATATATCGCTCTCCTCAAACTCCTATGGAATTACCTACGGCTATTTATGTGGTAAAGATTCATTGCTGTCCTATTCGTTTGGGTCGGCCTACAACCAGGATCTCATAACAAATTGGCTTCCGGAACTGACCCTGATATACTCGGCGGGGAATTCGCAGTCGGACTGCCCAGGGCACCAGTACGGTTCTTCTGTGAATCGATCAAAGAACGCCATTCACGTCGGGGCGATAGACGAAGAGGGCGGCATGACCAGCTTTTCTAGCTGGGGCCCGATGGATGATGGGCGCTTGCTGCCCACGGTGTCGGCAAAGGGGCTGCACGTCTACTCAATGATGCCAGAAAATGGGCATGACTACATGGACGGCACGTCGATGGCTTGCCCGATGGTGACGGGGCATGCGGCGCTGCTTACGCAGCGGTACCACCAGCTGAACGGCGGGGCGAATCCCTCCTCGGCGCTGCTGAAGGGGCTGCTAGCCAATACGGCCGTTGACAGGGGGAACCCCGGACCCGATTATTCCTATGGCTATGGCATAGTGAATGCGGAGGCGGCCGTAGTGGCGCTGGAGAATGGGTGGTACAAGCTTGACACGATGCAGAGCGGCATGTCAAAGCCCCCCATTACTATTGAGGTACCCGCGGGCGTGAAGCAGCTGCGGGTGATGTTGACGTGGATTGACCCGGTGGTGGACAAAGAGTACGCCTACGGGGAGCCTGCACTGGTCAATGACCTTGACCTCTCGGTGTCGCAGGGCGGCGCACCGGTGCAGCCGTGGGTTCTCGATAGGGGGAATCCTGAAAAGCCCGCCACGCGCGGCATGGATGCCATCAATAACATAGAGCAGGTGGTGATAGACAACCCAGAGGCTGGGACTGCAACGGTCACCATTGGTGGGCAAGACAAGATAAAGGATAACAATGGGGAAGAGGGGCAGGCGTACGTGGTGACGTGGTATTTTGACTACGGTCAGCCCAAGCTGCTCCACCCGCTCGGCGGGGAAGTTTTCTCACCGAGTGACACGATCCTGCTGCGCACCGAGTGGCTTGTGGGCGAGACGATGGCGGAGATATCCTACGACGATGGGAAAACCTACAGCTACCTCGGCAAGGTGAATGAGGTGTTCTCAACCCCACTTTTGTTCCCGAAGGATGCCCCCGCAACGAGCAAGGCGCGGGTGCGGGTGACGGATAGCAAGGGGCATGTGCTGGTCAACGCCAAGCCGTTCACTCTAGCCCCTGCGCCGCAGGAGGTAGAGTATGCAGCGGAGATGTGCAACCTCGGGAGTTGGAGGCTGAAATGGGAAGCTGAGTCCAGAGTAACGAAGTACGAGGTGCTACAGGCCGATGTGCCCACGGGGAAGTGGAGCGTGCTGGGCGAAACGGCGCTTACAAGCTATAGCATCCCGAAAGAGAAAATCGTTAAGGGTGGCCGCAATGTATTCGCCGTGCGGGCGAAGCTGGCCGATGGTGCTGTCGGGCCGCGCTCATTGGGGGTGTTAGTGGAAGAGGGTACGCCGCTGACAATCAAGAAGGACGATTTGCCGTTCCGTGAGACCTTCACCATGCTCCCCCCGCCGAGCGCAACGTTGCTGTGGGGAGATAAGATTGAGCCATTTACTACACCGACATTCGCTGGTTTCAACATGCCGGTGGGTTCGCAAATCTACGTTGCGCAGGCCATGGAGGATGCCACTTCGAGCGTCCCATTTGAAGATATAGACAACACGCTAAAGATAAGTCTATGCGATGTGGATTTAAGCGGAGTACCGGCTGGCAGTGACCTAGTGTTCCACAGCGTAGTCATGGCAGACGAAGGAACGCAGGTGCGGCTACTTGTCAACGGCAGCCGGGTGAACCTAATGAGCGGCGAAGCGGAGTACACCGGTGCCACGGGGCTATCGACCGACCTGTACTGGAGCCTCAAGGAGGTGGCAGGGAATCCCAACGTGAAGATGGAGCTGCAGGTGTCGTGCCCTGAGGCTGGAAGCATGGTGGGGATCGTGGCCTACGGGGTGGAGATTGCGCCGACGGCTCCAGATGTCATGGTGTTTATGCTAAGCGATGCGGTAGCCCCAAAGAAGAACATGGGCGTTGAGGCATTGCCGGTATCGATTGTTAACCGATCGGTTAACCCCGTGCCGAGCGTGCAGCTCGTGGTGACGGTTGATAGCGTGGCAAAGGTGACAAAGGTCGTTGAGAACCTAAAGCCCTTTGAGGATCGGGTGGTGCTGGTGGACATGGATTTCTCCACGAACGACCCGCTAGGACATCTCTTTGCGGTGGAGGCAGAGGCCAGGCTGGAGGGGGATGTGGATGTGACCAATAATGCTGACAACACAGAAGTGTATAACATGGGCGATGTCAACCCTCACCCCGAAACCGCAAAAGAATATGGATTCTTCAAAGACCCAAAGGTGACGGTGAAGGTAGACCAACCGGTGCTATACACCGACGAGGGGGGCGCGCAGCGAGGCTATGGGCCTGGCGTTGGCGGGATACAGTACTCCTCCGTGCATTTCGTGCCGAGCGATTCGAGCAAGGTGGTGGAGATCGAGTTCAGTGATTGGGATATTGACGAGGGGGCGGCCGTGGGGGTCTTCGCGAAGGATCTGGCGGAGGCATTTAACTATGATGATGAGGTTGAGACGTTTGCGCTGGCGGGCAAACGGGGCAGCCGGGAAGCACCTAGGGTGGCGACCTCAATGGCTGAGGATGGTGGCCTCTACGTGTTCTTTGTCGGGAAGCCGACCGAACCCGCCGCGGGCTGGGTGGCCGAGGTGCGCCAGGTGGCTAAAGAGAACTACTTCACGCTAAGCAAGGTGACCACAGAAACCAATAGGCAGGATAGCACGGCGGCGGTGTCGGTAGTGCTAAAGAACAACGTTAATGATCAGCGGCAGGTGAACGTTGACGTGGCCATAGAGGGCGAGGAGTACCCGGAAAGCCTTACGATACCATTGGTGAAGGGCGGTAGCGAGGAGACCTACATGATAGGGAGTATAGATGCTCCAGCACCATCGTACAGGCAGATAGCGGTGACGGTGCGTGGCAGCGATCGGGTTATCTCCGACAATACGAAGACCGCGTTCGTGGGGAACGATAGCTACCCTTTCTGGGGGCAGTTTGAATCGGTTGACCTGGTGAAGGTGGTTCGTGCTGACGCTGGGGCGAGCGGCGTGGAGCTTAGCTCCGTGGAGCCGCACTGGTTGGTGAGCTACCAGCTAGACAAGGAACTCAGCCTCTACGCTGGAAAAAATGCTTTGAGGGTGGCGCTCTCGGAGGCGCCAATAACCGAGATGCTTCCTGCCACGCTGCATGTGTGGGTGGATGCCGATGGCAATGGCCAGTTTGACGAGGCTAAGGAGCATTTTGAAACGGCGTTGGCGGAGGGGCAGAGCCGTTACGATGTGCTAGTAGATTTAAGCGGGGCGACAGCGGGCGCGCAGCGCATGCGCGTGGCGTTGATACCCGATAAGCAGAAGGACGATTTCTTCAATGGTAAAGTGGCGGAATGGGGCCAGATGATAGACCTCACGGCAAAGGTGATTGAGGGGGCGAACCCTGCCGCCAATGACCTAGCGGTGGCGGCGTTTACGCCGATAGCATCGGGGGTTAATTTGGGCCAGCAGCCGGTGCAGGCTACCATCGTCAACAACGGCGTGGAGGCGGAGCAGAACGTGGAGGTAACGCTGGAGGTGTTTGAGAATGGGGGTAGCGAAGCGGCGCAGACCATCAAAGGCACCGTGGCCACGATTGCAGGCGTTGGCGGCACCGCGGCGTGCGATTTCGGCGGGCAGAAGGTGGACCTGGGCAAGGCAGGAACAGCGTACACGCTGCGGGTGTCAGTGCCTGAGGATGGGGTGCTTGAGAACAACAGCCTAACCCAGGAGGTGGTTTCCGCGCTGTTGCCTGTAGCGGGCAAGAAGTATGCGCTTGACTTTAAGAAGGTGAAGGGCGAGGGGCTTGACTTCGCGCAGCTTGGGCTGGAGAAGAGGTTGGGCGATACGTCAACGCTAGAGGGGTGGTTCTACCTGCGCGACACGCAGTTCGCCACGCTATTTGAGTCCGATGGGCTGTGGGTGGCCGCGACGGGCAATGGCGGGGGCAACATCCCGCGGAACGGATTAGCCATTGTCTTCGGGAGCAATGCGCGTACTTACATCTCAAAGCCTGAGACACTAACGCCGGGGCAGTACCACCACGTGGCGATGGCGTTCTTCAAACCGAAGTACAGCTCTGATGCGCAGGTAAAACTATATGTTGATGGGGTTGAGCAAGAGTTTAAACTAGGGAATGGGAGGTACACCGCGCCCGACTTCACGAAGATGGTAGGCGCCGTGGCGTTCAATGGGCAGGTGGCGATGCTGCGCATATGGAGTAAGACCCTCAAAGAGGCTGAGGTGCAAGCGAATAAGGATAAGAGCGTGCGCCAGGCAAATGGCACCCTGCCCCCGGATTGCGAGGCGGAGTTCATGATGAACGAGGGGCGTTGGGCTTACACCGCTTCGGGTAGCGACCTTGTGAAGATAGAGAGCGAGCGTAACGACGGTGTATGGGCAGATTTAAGGCTCCTACGCAGCATAACCCTGAGGAACCAGGAGGGCGAGGCAACATGGACGAAAGATGGTGACAAGCTGGTTATTGAGATGCCGGGTACAGTAGGATCGGCCATGTCCGCCACGGTGGAATCGCTTGCCACGCTGTGGCCAGGCACAGTGGTTACCATGGGGGCTACAAAGGTGGAGAAGGGGTCTTCGCTTACGTTTAGCAACCAGGAGGTGACGTTGGAAGCCAAGTGCAAGGTGCTGGGAGTGGATGTGACGCAAACCGTAGTGGTGCGGCTGGAGACAGCCCGATCGTCGGAGGCGAAGCTAACGAACCTTGCGATGAATAGGGCAGACAATGTGAATTTGAAGCAGGATGTATCGCAGGCCGTAGATGGGCAAACCGTGCTGCTGGCGGGGGTTGAGAACCAATCGGCCACAGAGATAGTGGATCTGACCGCGGTGAAGCTCGTGGTGACCCTCTCTGATGGTGCCTCGCTAGAGTATGGTAATCAGCGGGTGAAGACGGGGGAGACGATTACGGTGGATCTCACCTCGACGGTGCTGCTTAAGGTGGTGTCGGAGAATGAGCGTTTCGTAAACTGCTACTCCGTAGAGCTACAGGCACAGAAGCAGCCGCAGACGATAAAGAGCTGGGAACCCATGGCGGCAAGCTACGTCTTCACGAACCAAACGTATCAACTGAAAGCTGAGAGCAGCAGCGGGCAGCCGGTGGTGTTCTACTCGGAGGATGCGGATGTGGTGACCGTGGATAGCGAGGGCAAGCTGCGCACGGCGGGTATAGGCAAGACGAACGTGGTGGCATCAGTGCCGGCCAGCGATCGGTACGCGGCGGCCGAGGTGCAAAAGCGGTCGGTAGAGGTGACCCCTGCGCAGCTCACCATAAAGCCAAAGATGGAGATAGAGGAGGGCGAAGAGCCGTGGCTCAATTTGGAGTATACGGGGCGGCAATTCAACGAGTCGCCGGCAGCCTTCACGAAGACCCCCGAGTACGCGATATACTTTGCTAACGGCGAGGAGTGGGACGCGAGCATGGGGCCGCTGGCGCCGGATGATTACCCGGTGAAGCCGCTCAACTACAGCGCGCCGTACCCGGATGGGAACTACATCGTGACGGCGGAAGCGGGGACGCTCAAGGTGAAGCCTTCGGCGACAAACAAGAGGGTCACCTTCACGGTGAAAGATGCAGAAAACGCACCGCTTAAGGAAGCGATTGTGGCGATTGATGGCGCAGAGCTGAAGACCGATGCTACTGGGAAGACGAGCATAGTGCTTGCCCCAGGGAGCTACGACTACGTTGTGACGCTGAAAGACTACACGAAGGCCGAGGGGGAGGTGACGGTGGCGGACGCCGATCAGGATGTACCGGTGTCTTTGACCAAGCTGGAGGTGAAGATAACCTACGTGGCAGGTGCCCATGGAGCAATTGGCGGTGAGACCGTTCAGAGGCTGCCCAAGGGCGTAATGACCAAGGCGGTGACGGCAGCACCAGAGGATGGGTATGAATTTGACAGGTGGGATGACGATAAAACCAAGGGCGCAACGAGAAGCGACAAGGCTGAGACGGATAAAACCTACACGGCGAGCTTTAAGGTGAAGACGTACACGTTGACCTATGAGGTCGGCGTGGGGGGAGAGTTCGTGAGCGGCGCAGATACCCAAAAGCAGAAAGGACAACTGGGAGCGGATGGGAAAGAGGTAGAGGTGAAGGCGAAGGAAGGGTACGTGTTTGTGGGGTGGAGCGATGGGAAGCTTGATGCGAAGCGAAGCGACAAGATCGGGGATAGAACCCTCACGGCCCACTTTGAGATGGTGTTTAAGTTGCCGCTGGTGGAGAACTTCAATGGGCTGACAGAAATGCCGGCGCATTGGCGCGTGGAGAACTACTCCACGGAGGATGCGGCAGTATGGAAGGTGGGGGATAAATTTGGAGATGCGCCAAATTCAAGAATGCCGGCAGAGGCAGCGTGTGCGTACATAAAGCCAAACTTTTCTGCGTCAACAAATGCTTCGCTTACTACGCCGTGGCTGAGCGTGGAGGGATTTAGCGGGACACTCAAAATGAGCTTTAAACCGTATGTATTTAGTACTGTATACGGGCCCAACAAACTTGTGCTTCAGTACAGGGTGAGTGTAAAAGATGGGTGGCATGATTTAGAGACAATGACGAATGAATATCCGGCACGTCTTAAAGAGAAGTCCGTTCCAGATTTGTTAGGGCATGAGTATGTGCAATTTAGATGGGTATTTGATTCTCCTACATACTCAGGCGGTGCAGCGGTTGATGACATCGCAATAGGTGTCACATCGACGCAGCCGTTCAGTGTGAAATACACGGCAGGTGCGAATGGGAAGGTTACGCTGAAGCCGACTGACCCATCGAAAGCGCAGAAAAGCGTAACGGTTACGAAGCCCAATACGTCTGTGACGGCGGTGGCGGATGCTGGCTATGAGTTTGAGCAGTGGAGTGATGGGAACACCCAGGCCACGCGAAGGGACGGTACGTCAGGAGCGTTCACGGCGAGCTTTAGGGCCAAAGTGGGTGTGGTAACGCTGCAGTACGCTGCGGGCGAAGGTGGGTCCATCGCAGGCTCTAGCTACCAAACGAACGTAAAAGTTGGGAGCGATGGGGAGTCGGTGACGGCAGTGCCAGATAAGGGCTACCGTTTCGTGAAGTGGAGCGATGATGTGAATGAGAATCCGCGTACGGATAGGAACGTGCAAGAGGACGTGAATGCGACGGCTGTGTTTGCCCTTAACGTTTATGCATTGACCTACAATGCGGGCGAACACGGTACGATTGCGGAGAACGGCACGCAGCAGGTAGAGCATGGGAAGGATGGGAAGCCGGTGGAGGCGAAGGCGAACCCGGGCTACCATTTCGTGAAGTGGAGCGATGGCGTGACTGAGAATCCGCGTACGGATACGCAGGTGACTGGTGATATAAACGTTACCGCGGAGTACGAAAAGGACAATACGCAGCCGACAACGGCCACGCTGGCGTTCGTGGTAAGTGATGCGAATGGCTTCGTGGAGGGCGCGAGCGTGAAGATTGAGGGTGTGACCGATGCGAAGAAGACGGATGCCAACGGCGAGGCGAAGTTTGAGGGGCTGGAGGTTGACAAGGAGTACAGCTACACGGTGAGCAAGAAGGACTATACCACGAAGAGCGCCAAGGTGACGCTGAAAGCCGACCTGCCGCCGGTGGAGGTGACGCTTGAGAAGTCTGCATCGCAGCCGACAACGGCCACGCTGGCGTTCGTGGTGAAGGATGCGAATGGCTTCGT
>ERZ1673752.3845-NODE-3845-length-13558-cov-3.739465_pt1 | contig 13558 bp, 13 predicted proteins | sample MGYA00580195_ERZ1673752 | MGnify/ENA primary metagenome ERZ1673752 (study PRJEB41218, sample SAMN15661744) | gut metagenome | host: Homo sapiens | place: Canada: London | collected 2015-08-20/2019-03-30 | study: EMG produced TPA metagenomics assembly of...
CAACCCCACCGATAGCGTCAACAAAATTTTCAACCAATGTATAGTCAACCTTTACATAATAGTCAACATTTATACCAAAGTTATCTTGTATAGTTTTGAGCAAAAGATTTGGTCCACCAAAAGAGTGAGCTGCGTTAATTTTGGTCAGTCCATGGCCAGGAATATTCACACGAGTATCACGCGGAATATTTACCATGCGAACTTCACCAGTTTTAAAATTAACTTTTGTAAGTATAATTGTATCGGACCTGTAGCCCTTTGATACATCTATATCGTGAGAGTCAGTTCCAAACATGACAAACATAAACTCATCATCTATCATCTGCTGAGGTTCTTCTTCAGGCTCTTCTACCTCTTTCTTGTCATCATCTTGGCCCTTGTTTTCATCCACGATATTGGTCTCTCCCTTGGACTTATCCCTGGAAAAGAGATTTTCGTATGGGTTCTTGGCTCCCTTAACAATAGCAAAGAGATAAAAGGCCAAAAACACAACAAAAGCTAAGGTAAATGCTTGCTTAAATTTTTTCATATTAATTCATCTCCGCTCTATCCTTGAGCTCATAAACAGATTGTTTGACAAGTGTTCTGATCTCATCCATTAGTTCATCGTCGAACTTATTATTATTTCTGTGGATATAGTACATGCCATCCAAAAAAGTTTGGTCAGCAATGGTCTTGGCTTCAAGATTTTTTTCTAAGTCTTCAAATTCCTTCATTAGCTTACCATCTTTATCCACAAGCGGACTGGATGCAGTTCCAGTTAAAAGCACATAAAGCCAGGATTGGTATCTGGCAACAAAATCCATGTTTCTTGGGAAATCTTTGTTGTCAATAACAAATTTTTCTATTTCATTAATCCTAGCCAATAAATCTTTGGCTTCAAGCATAACTTGCCCCTTAAATAGAGTTGGCTTTTGATTTTCTTCAAGCTTTATATTATAGTAGTCGACTAAGGCCTTGTTGTCCTTGTCTACTAATTTTAAAATCTTTTCATAGTCTACGCCAGGAACAAAGCTGTCACCTGATTTGAATACTGTATAGTACATATCATAGATTTTTTGTATTTCATTTTTTATAGAGGAGTCTTCAATTTTTTCAATGTCGGATTCGCTTAATACTTCTCCATCCTTGACAAAGCTAAGTTCAGCCTTGCATTCATCTGAATTTACAACTCCACTTACAATATTTAAATTGGCAACCAAGGTGTCTTCTAGAGTTAAAATATAAAGCTCCTTTTTATTATCGTCTACCTTGGCAATATTTTCATTTATATAATTAATTAAACTTATTGGATCGTATGGCAGTTCCTTAACCGCTTCATCCCTTTCGACAATTGTATTTGCAGGTTCTTCAGGTTTTTGTACTGCCCTATTGCAACCAGTGATTAACATTGCCGCCAATAAAATTTTTGCAATCTTTCTTTTTTCCATACATTCCTCCCAAAGGGTTTATCATTGATATTTTAACAGATAATATAAAAATAATCAACTAAATTAAATGAGATCTTCCCTAACTTTAATCTCTCCCAGCTTCAAACCTTCAATTTCTTCCTTATAAAGAATTACAATTGTCGATCCAAATCTGAATTCGCCGATGGTCTCCCCTCTTTTAAATTTGTCTTTAAAAAATTTAACAGAGTTAACATTTGTAGCTCCAATTGCAATGTAAAAATAATCCTTGGTCTCAAGAATTACCCTGTAATTATCTAAAAATGGATTTCCCATTTCAAAGCCAAGGTCATTTACGGGTATGCTCTTGTCCCCGATTTCATACTTATCGATTGCCTCGTTGTCGTCTATAGCATGAAACCTGTGATAATTGTGGGGTGACAAATAAATAACTTGAATGGCCTTTACATGGGCCTCTTTATTCAAAAGAGTTTTTACGTCGACCATCTTGCCCTTGACATCAAAAGTCATACCAGGAGATATATTTCCGCCAGCAGTTATCACTCCGTCGCAAGGCGAAATATATTTGCCCTCTCCCATAGGCCTGTAATCCATATCAATAGCCCGGGCAAAGTAATCGTTAAGGGAATTAAATTTTTGTCCTTGCAAAATTTCTTGGCTATTGATTTTATAATGCCTCCTAAAGGCTGGAATAAAAATTTTTGAAAATCTTGTATTGACTAAAAAATAAAAAATTTTATTTATAATTTTTAAATTGCAAAATCTGACCAATAACTTCATCGCCGCTCCTAATTACTTGATAGTTTTTTTCTTTTCTTGTATAATTAAACTATATTATACCATAAGGAGAAAAAAATGAAAAACAAAAAGTTTTTCCATGACAACGCTGCAAATTTTGTCACATTTTGCAATATGCTTGCAGGTGCGATTTCAATTATAATGAGTTTGAATGGAAAATTTAGAATGGCCATGGCCTTTATAATCATGGCCAGCATTGCTGATAGATATGATGGCAGGGTGGCCAGAAAATTAAATACAGATTCAGAGCTTGGCGTGCAAATGGATTCCATGGGAGATGTAATAAGCTTTGGAGTTGCTCCAGCAATTCTTGTTTATACTTTTAGGATTATGCCCCTTGAAGGAACAATTAGAATAATCGGCAGCATTTCCACCATGATTTACATTTGTGCAGGCGCCTTTAGGTTAGCCAGATTTAATGTAGATGGCATGGACGAGGACAATTCATTTTTCGGCATGCCAATTCCAATTGCCGGACTTATAATTGTAGCCATGTTAATGTTTGGCCACAAGATTGGAATCATACCAATTATAATAGCCGAATTTATCTTAGCCATGTTTATGATTAGTAAAATTAAAATTAAGAAAAAATAAGAGGAGGAATTTATATGTCAACACCACATAATGAAGCCAAAAAAGGCGATATTAAAAAAACAGTTTTAATGCCAGGAGACCCACTTAGGGCCAAGCACATTGCAGAAACTTTCTTGGAAGATGTAAAGCAATTTAACTCAGTTAGAAATATGCTAGGCTTCTCTGGCACCTACAAGGGCCACGAATTTTCCGTAATGGGAAGCGGCATGGGCATTCCTTCATTTGCAATATACGCCCACGAGCTCTACACAATGTATGATGTAGAAAAAATTATCAGAGTTGGTTCATGCGGAGCCTACCAAAAAGATTTGGATCTCTTTGATGTCATCATTGCCCAAGGGGCTTCCAGCGACAGCAATTTTGCCCACCAATTTAATCTTCCGGGCAACATTGCAGCTCTTGCAGACTTTGATTCCCTTGAAAAAGCTGTCCAAGCTGCTCGCGAAATGAATAAAAAAGTTCATGTTGGAAACATTTTCTCATCCGACATTTTCTATAATGCAGATTCCGACGAATGGAAAAAATGGGAAAAGATGGGAGTGCTTGGCGTAGAAATGGAATCCTATGCTTTATATTTGATCGCCCAATATCTAAATAAAAGAGCCCTAGGCATTTTTACAGTTAGTGACTCCTTCCACAAGAGCGAGATCACAACACCTGAAGAAAGGCAAAAATCATTTAACGATATGATTGAAATAGCTTTAGAATCATGCTTGAAGTAAAGAAAATATTTGAAGAATTATTAAATATTGATGCACTGACCTATGATCGCGGAGAGGTCGACATTGCCAAGGCCCTTTATAATATATATTTGGGCCTGGATTACTTTAAAGACCATCCTGAAAATGTCAAGCTCCTAGCCACAGACGAAGATGAATTTGTTAGATTCAATCAAATGGCCATGGTTCAAAAGGGAGACAGCAAGGATGTTGTCCTTATAATAAACACAATTGACGAACCACAACTCACCGGCAAATACAGCAAATCCGATGTCAAGATAATTAAATCCACTCTTGCATCCAATGTTGTGGTTTTAGATGAGCTTTCAAAGACAGACTTTGATGGCAATGTAATGATTTTAAATATCTGCGACCGCTACGGCAATAACAAGGGCATGGAATCAGCAGTAAAGTACATTATGTCCATGAAAGAGGAAGGTTATAATTTTAAGGCTGCCATTACCACCCACTCATTTTTAACCAATGGTGAAGAAGCCATATTTTTTGGTGCCCAGGCCATTATTAAGCCAGCAATTTTTGTGGCAGGCAAAACAGTCCGCACCCTTCTCTTTGATGAAGGCTTGGACCCAAGCTACATGCTTTCAACTTTTGCCCGCGACCTAACTCTCAATTCTGTTTTGATGGACAACTATCAAAACGAAGTTTCTGAGCCCATATATGTAAATAGGTTTATTGTACCAGGAGGCACAGAAGTTCAAAGCTCTGCATGGGGCTATACTTCATTTATGACTTCTACTGTCAACCAAGACTTAAAGGCCTATATGAATAATCTAAAAAACTTAGTCATTAATTCTTACAACAAGGCCATAGCAGAATTAAATACAAAATACGCTTCCTACTGCCTAAAGAGAAATATTCCCTTTAGTCCCCTTAAAATCAGACCAAAAGTCTACACTTGGGATGAATATTTAAATGAAATTATCACAGTAAGGGGCAATTCGGTCTTATCTTCTCTTAGAAATGATGTAGAAGATAAAATAAATCGGTCCCCTGACCTGCCGCTCTCGGAACTCAGGTTGCAGCTTGTAAAAAATGTTTACGACAAACACAAATTGGCAGATGAGCCCATAATTATAATTTATTTTGAAGAAGCTCCAAGCCAAAGGGTGGATATAACTGGAACAAACACCCTACAAAGGGATTTGATGCTGTCTTTTACATCTGCCATAAATACAGTTAAACCAACTATCAAGAGGAGATTTTTTTATCCTGATATGAGCTATCACTCCTATTTAAATTTAAGCGAAGACTACAGGGACTTAAAAGAATCTCTGAAATTTATTCCAATGGCAAGGCCCGAAGAATATCACAGGATTAATAATGCGGCAAAGCTTTCGATTCCAACTATAAATGTTGGAGGTATAAACAAAATCCAAGACGGCAAATTTACCTTTGATGAAAAATACCACTTCGAAACCTATCCTGCCCTTATGATTGAAGGGATAAAAAGGCTTTTTAAATGCAATTAATAAATATAAATACCAGCCTAGACTACGATGACAAAGAAATTCAAAAAGAAATTTCCAAAAAATATGGCATTAAGGTCAAGGATTACAAGATAATACAAAGGAGCCTTGACGCCAGGCGGCAGACTCTTAAATTCAATTTAAAAATTGCAGTAGACGTTGACAAAAAGTTAAAGGACTCCAGCCAAATGCCAGAGCCTTATCAGCTGCCAGATAAAAAATGCGACCTAAAAATTGCAATTGTCGGTGCAGGTCCTGCCGGTCTTTACGCTGCCCACGTTCTAGAAAATACAGGGGCCACAGTCCATGTATACGAGCGTGGTGGTGACGTTGACCAAAGGGTCAGAGATGTAAATGACTTTTTAAAAAGCAGAAACCTTAATCCAAACTCCAATATAAGTTTTGGTGAAGGGGGAGCCGGTACTTTTTCAGACGGCAAACTCACCTCCCGATCCAAGGACGCCCGCAAGGAATATATAAAGGAAGTTCTTTTTAAATACGGGGCCGATGAAGAAATTACTATCATGCACAAGCCTCATATAGGAACAGATGTTTTGCGTGAGGTCATCAAGCATTTTAGAAAAGACCTGGAAGACGCTGGAATTAAATTTTATTTTAATACAAGAGTCGACAATATTTTAATAGAAAACGGATCTGCCAAGGCAGTGGTTGTTGATGGCAAGCCCATCTATTACGACAAAATAATTTTAGCTATTGGCAATGCAGCCAGGGACACTTTTAAAAATCTAATATCTGACGGCCTGCATTTAAATGCAAAACCCTTTGCAATTGGTTTTAGGATTGAGCACCTACAAACTTTTGTAGACAAGTCTCAATTCAAAGACTACGCTGGCCACCCCAGACTTTTTAAAGGCGAATACAGTTTGGCCTGTGACGGAGTTTATAGCTTTTGCATGTGCCCAGGTGGAATTGTCGTTCCAAGTTCTAGCGAACCCAATCACCTGTGTGTAAACGGAATGAGCTATCACAATCGCGGCCTTAGAAATGCAAACTCGGCCATAGTCACAACTATAAATAATTATACAAAGGCCTTGGACTCAATCGCCTTCCAAGAGGAAATCGAAAAAAGAGCCTTTGAACTTGGCGGCAAAGATTACACAGCTCCAGCTATCCACGTCCACGACTTTTTAGATAAGTCAGAGGCAAAGACTTTAAAGGAAGTCCGACCCAGCTATCCACTTGGAGTTCGCTATGTAAAAATAGATGAAATTTACGGGGATAAAATATCAGACAAGCTCCGACAAGGCTTGCTGGCTATGAACAATAAAATGCATGGATTTTTGGACGACGCAATTCTAACTGCTGTCGAATCAAAAACCAGCTCCCCTGTCAATATAGAAAGAAATGAAGAATTTATGACCAATATTAAAAACCTCTACGCTTGCGGAGAAGGCGCAGGATATGCCGGCGGAATTGTAAGCGCAGGTTTGGACGGATTAAAATGTGCAGAAAAAATTTTGGAGGTATTATGAAAGAGTTTAAAATTAAAGCAAAACATATTGAATATCCCGAACTATTAAAACATGATCTGGACACAATAACCAGACACGGATATGAAGTCGTTGATGTCAAAGATGGCAAGCTCTTGCTGGAAGAATCAGTCAAGACCTATAATTTTTTAATCAACGAAAACACCCAAGCCCTTCGCGACTACTATCGCAAGGACGGATGTGGCTATGTGGAATTAAGTGTTGAAGAAATTCCCCTAAGGGTCATCGGCCAATCAATTACAAAAGTAAAACCAGCCACCAGGGAAAATGCAAATTACCTGCTGGTAAAATCCACTAGTCGCGAGCCAGTTTTTAATTACAAAGAAAGCCTAGCCGAACTCCACAAGGCCAAATCACAAAACAATCTAATACTTACAATTATATATGCAATTTTCTTTATATCGGTCCTCGTCCTCCAAGACAGGGCTGTTAGGAATTTAACAATCTACGGATATTACATCCTAAGCTTTGTGATCATAGGACTCTTGGTAAGTTCCTTCTACAAATTCCTCAGACATAAGGAATTTAATTAAGAAAAATCAATCCCAAGGACGATTTATGCCCTTGGGATTTTTTGTGGGTAAAATTATTAAAAACATTTCACGTCCACAAGGGACGATCAATGTTTTTCGGGCCACATAAAGTCGCCCCTACATCCGCAAAGCGTTATAAAAGATGAAGATATTTTGTATCTAATAAACATCGTTGTTGCTCGCTTTTTTGAGCGTGGCTGCAATTCGTCACTACGGGAATTTTTCCTTCATCATAATTTTTCAACAAAAAAGCTACCTCATCGGTAGCTTTTACTGTAATTATCTTATTCTTCAACGCCTGATTCTGCTTTTATTTTGTCGACCAAGTTTGCAGGGACTTCTTCGTATCTAACGAATTCCATCTTAAAAGATCCTCTTGCTTGGGTCATTGCTCTTAGGTCAATCGCATAGTCAAGCATTTCTGCGTGTGGAGCTTCAGCTATAACTTTTTGTGAGCCATCTCTTTGTTGTTCCATACCGAAGATTCTACCCCGGCGTTTGTTCATGTCGCCCATGACATCGCCCAGATATTCTTCAGGAATTGAAATTTCAGCCTTGACAACTGGTTCTAGTAAAACTGGTCCAGCTTCTTCCATACCTTTTTTGAAGGCGAGTTGAGCTGCAATCTTAAAGGCCATTTCGTTTGAGTCAACGTCGTGATAGGATCCATCGTAGAGGACTGCCTTTAAGTGAACTACAGGATAGCCTGCCAAGATTCCCTTTTCCATGGATTCTTCAATACCCTTTTCAACAGCTGGAAAATAGTTCTTTGGAACTGCACCGCCGAATACTTCTTCTTCGAATACAAAATCTTCTTCACATGGTTCAAAGCGAATCCAAACGTCACCGTATTGGCCAGCGCCACCTGATTGTTTCTTGTGCTTACCTTGGACTTCTGCTTTTTTCTTGATGGTTTCACGGTAGGCGATCTTTGGTTTTCTTAGGTCAACTTCAACTCCAAATCTGGATTTCAATTTGTCTGAAATAACTTGGATTTGCATATTACCTTGACCACCGATCAAGAGTTCCTTGGTATCCTTGTTTCTTTCAATGATAAATGAAGGATCTTCTTCGACTAATTTATTCAAGCTTGTACCGATCTTTTCGTCGTCGCCTTGCTTAACTGGATATACTGCCATAAATAAGGTTGGTTCAGGATATCTGAGTGTTTCATAAACAATTGGATTTTGCTTTTCGCAAAGTGTGTCCCCAGTCTTTGTGTATTGGAGTTTTGAAGTAGCTGCTATATCACCAGCGCGTACGATGTCTGTTTCAACTTGGTTCTTACCTCTTAAGAAGAAGAGGCCGCCGAGTTTTTCGTCTTCTTTTCTGGTAGAGTTAAAAATGTGGCTGTTCTTGTCCAAAGTACCACTTATAACTTTAAATAGTGTTAGCTTTCCTACGAATGGGTCAACTATTGTCTTAAAGACTTCTGCTGAGAAGAAATCGTCGTCCTTGGTTTCGCGTTCGATAATTTCTTCGTTCCAAATACCTCTGTGTGGACCTGATTCTGCAGGTGATGGAATGTATCTGCGAACTGCGTCAAGAACTCTCAAAACGCCCTTGCCTTCTGTGGCAACGCCCACAAATAGTGGAGCCATTTCACCAGTTGCAATAGCAGTTTTTAAACCGCCAACAAATTCTTCTCTGGTGAATTCTTCGCCTGAGAAATATTTTTCCATGAGTTCTTCAGAGCTTTCAGCTACAATTTCATTTAGAGCGTCTTGGTATTTTGCACAGAGCTCTAATTTGTCAGCTGGTGCTTCAACTTCTTTAACATCCATGCCGTCAAATTGATAGCCTTTTTTATCAAGGACGTCTACATAACCCGTGAAATTTTCCCCATCACCAAATGGAATTGTAAATGGAACGATCTTGTCGCCCAATTTTGCCTTCATAAGTTGATAGGTCTTTTCGAAATTTACATTTTCCTTGTCCATTTTATTTAAAAATATTATACGCGGAGTATTATATTTTTCAACGTTGTTCCAAGCCTTTTCTGTTCCAACTTCAACGCCTGATTGAGCGTCAACTACGATAATTGATCCGTCAGAAACCCTCTTGGCTCCGTACCATTCACCGATAAAGTCAAAATAACCTGGAGTATCTAAGATATTAAACTTGTAATCTTTATATTCTATAGGAATAACTGATGTTCCAATTGAAACTCCTCTTTCCATTTCTTCATGGTCAAAGTCTGAGACTGTATTTTTGTCTTCTACGCGACCTTGTCTATTTACGACCTTGGTTGCAAATAAAAGTGCTTCAGTAAAAGTAGTTTTACCAGAGCTCGAGTGTCCCAAAAGTGATACGTTTCTGATTTTATCAGCTGTAAATGCTTTCATATTATTCCTCCTTCAAGTGAATTACAAAATGTAATTCTTTTTTATAATTTTATCTTATAACTTTATTATAACATAGAAGAAAAAAATTGTACAGTAAAATTAACAAATAATTACAAAAAAGTTTCTACGGATTTATTTTGCAAATAAAAAAGGAGATCAAATCTCCTTATAAAATTTATTTTTTCAAATCTTTATAATATTTTATGGCTGAAAAAAGATAATCATTTCCCTTTTCTTCTTCCATTTTTATATATACGTCAATATTTTGTCCCAAATTTGCCGCTCTAAGAATTGCATTTCTCTTTATGATATTTCTCTTCCGCCAAAAGAAGGCCTTGTCTCCAAATATTTTTTTATACTCCTTATTTGAAATAGCAAAAAGCTTTTCATAATCAATGTCCTCGTCCACTTCAAAAACGCTAAGGCCTAGTCGCGTATCCTTGTTATAAGGACAAACCCTTTGGCAAATATCGCAGCCATATAAGGTCTTGATATATGGAAAAAATTTCTCGTCGATCTCCACAGCCTGTGTCAGATGGCTTAGACATAATTCAGCTTTAAATCGCCCTTGGTTGATGGCCCCCGTTGGACAAGCCCGCATACACAAATCGCATTCCCCACAATCGTAATCTATATTTTCACTGTACTCTTCAAACTTTTCTTCAGTTAACAAATAAGCAATATAAAAATATGTGCCGCAGGTTTTATTTATAACAAATTCATTCTTGCCCTTAAAACCCAAACCCGAAATCAAGGCTGCCGACCTATCAAAAAGTGGGCCCGTATCTGTAAAGGCCTTGAAGTTACCAAGGACTCCTGCATTTTTTATGTCTTCTGCCAGACCCTCAAAGACCCTGTGATAATCGGTCGACAAAGACCCCATGGACATGAGCTTGCTTTTCTTCTCATGCTTATAGGGTATGCACATGACAATAATGCTGCCCGAACTTAGAGCCGTAAATTCTTCCATGGCCTTTGAATAATATCCTGCCATCTCCTTGTAGCCCTCAGGTTTTATATACTTATCTGCATCCACTATTGCTATTGGACCAAGGCCCATATTCTTTAATAATTCAATCGCCTTATCATTTTTCTTCATAGTCTTATATTACCATATTTTTAAAAAATATGGTATAATAAATCTGGTGATAAAATGTTTTTTAACAAGAAACGACCATTTCAAAGGGTTGAGTACATCACGATTTTAATCACTCTGGCCCTCCTAGTATTTGGTCTTTTAATATTAAAATCTTCAACAAATTCATACGAGGCCCAGGCGTCCTATATGAAAGGCCAATACGTTGCTACCCTCTTGGGACTGGGAGCAATGTTTGTTTTAATGTTTACGCCTCCAAAATTATTTAAAAAATTGGATTTTCTAATATATTTATTAAGCGTCGGCCTCTTGGTCTATACTTTACTCTTCGGCGAGGAAATGTACGGATCAAAGAGCTGGGTCGACATTGGCGGATATGTTTTTCAACCAGCAGAATTTGCAAAAGTTGGACTTATCGTTTCCCTTTCGGGATTTATGAACAGGGCCAAAGATCGTTTTAACGACCTGCCAGTTCTTTTAATTTTAATAGTCCTGGCCCTTATTCCAATTGCCCTTATCTTAAAACAACCTGACAATGGTACAGCCATAGTCACCTTTGGAATAATTGCAGTTATGTTTTTTATTGGAGGACTCAATTTCAAATATATTTTGGCCGCCCTGGGTCTTTTAGCTGTAGGCATACCAATCTACTGGTCCCGTCTGCCAGACTACGCCCGCGACCGTATCTTTGTATTTTTAGATCCAGAGAGCGATATCTTGGGTAAAGGCCTCCAAGGTTATATGTCAAAAATATCCATTGGCTCTGGCAAATTTTGGGGTACAGGATTATTTAAAGGAGTGCAAAACAATTCCAACTATACGCCCTTTAAGCACTCTGACTTTATCTTTGCAGTTATCGGTGAAGAACTGGGGTTTTTTGGCGGCATAATCCTCATAAGTCTCTATGGACTTTTGATTAGCAGGATGATTTTTATTGCAAAAGATTCCGACTACTATTCCAGAGTTTTAATATCTGGCGTTGTCGCCCTGTTTTTTATCCACATCTTTGAAAATATTGCGATGACAATGAATCTAATGCCAATTACAGGTATTCCACTTCCCTTTGTTTCCCACGGAGGAACATTTCAGGTGGCAAATTTGATTTGCATTGGCCTAGTATTGGGTATAAAATACCATAAGGAAGTTGAAGTAAAAGTGCCCGGTGCACAAATAGAAAATTTATTAAGCGGGAGGTAATATGAATATAAATTTTACAGAAGCTCTTATTCTAAACTACATGCTTAAAAATATGAATTCAAATGTCAACGAATACCATATTTTTAATAACTTAAAAGATTTTAATATATCTTCTGCAGATGTAGTTGTAGAATTAATTAAGCTCAAAGAAAGAAATATTATAGAAGAAGTTGACAATGGAGAAAAAAGGCTGGTTTTAAGTCCTGAGGGATTAAAGTACGCAAAAAATGTTGTAGAAGGCAGGCTTGAATATATAAACTTAGTCCAAGCCGAGCTAAAGCCATCACTTGCCGACAACAAAAGCCAGTATGATAAAGCCGCTCCAGTTATCAGCCACATCGATGAAGTTATCGACGAAGATGCAGATGTGAGTGGAGACATACACGTGGATGAAGTCGTGGAAATTATCGACGAAGACCAGCCACAAATAACCGATGGAACAAAGGAGTGATATTATGATTAATGAATTTTTATCCAATCTAGAAAAATCACTGAGATCTGAAACCGTGCCCCAAGCTTATATAGATAATATTCTTAACACTTACAAAAATATTATCAACCAAGCCTTGGCAGAAAATAAAAGAGAAACTGATATTGTTTCCGAACTTGGAAATCCAGTTCTCTTGGCCAGAGACCTGAGGCAAAAGTTTGATATAAAACCAAAGACCATGAGCCAAGATGAAATACAAAAAATCCAAGAAGGTGAAAAACCAACTAAAGTCAAGAGAAGTACAGGGACACTTTTCCTATCACTAATCGGCAAGATTTTAATTAATATTATAGCCATACCAGTTAGTATCATTGGACTCCTATTAGTCCTTGGCCTCTTTGCAGCACCAGCTGCCTTGGGAGCTGTTGGCCTATCGGGCATTCTCTATCAGGTCGTCTATATTAACGGATACGAACTTATCCTTTCGACACTAACCAGCATTGCCCTAGGTATTGGACTAATAGGACTTGCCATTTTACTCTTAATTGGCCTAATCTATGTCATAGTTTGGTATATAAAGATGATCACACTTATGTTTTCAAATCTGGCAAGCATTATCAGGAGGTATGAATAATGAAAAAATTAATAAGTATAATAGCAATTATAACTCTCCTTGGTCTAGTTGTAGGAATTATATCCTTCTCCTTTAACGAATTAGGAGCCGCCAAAAAACTCCTGGCTGAATCTTCCTACGGAAACTATGAAGATATAGAATATTATCCTATATACGACTGGATTAAATATACTGGAGACCAAATTTACGAAAATGTAGATAATCTAATCTACAATATAGATTATATAATAAATAATATGTTCTAGAGGGAGAATTTAATGCACCAATACAAAGGAAGATTAATTTTACACTGTGGGTCAATGTTTTCGGGCAAAACATCGGCCCTTTTTCGAGAAGTAAACCGTTTTTCAATCGCAGGCTACAAGGTCCTTGCGACCAAGCCTAGCTTTGACAAAAGATATTCCAAAAAAGATATACTTACCCACGATAAGCTCGGCCTGACCGCAGAAACTTTTTCAAGTATGGACGAACTCTTAAGCTTGGTTGAAAAAAATAAGCCAGATGTCCTGGCCGTTGATGAAATCCAATTTTTAAATGACCAAAGAGACGAATTTATCGACCTGATAAATGAATTTCTCAAGCGTGGACTCACAATCGTCCTAGCAGGACTTGATATGGACTACCTGGGCACGCCCTTTGATGTCACCGAAGGAGTCTTTGCCATCAGCGACTATGTAACCAAACACCACGCCGTCTGCTCCAAGTGCGGATCTGACGCCTGGGTTTCACACAGGACAGTCGACAATGCAGACAGACTTGTCCTCGGCTCATCGGATATCTACGAGCCCCTATGTCGGACCTGCTT